>JGI994J12354_10002082_pt1 | contig 19902 bp, 18 predicted proteins | sample IntmicLarv3ML3BL_FD_12354 | JGI IMG/M metagenome (IMG submission 12354)
ATGAACTACACTTCGGCGACCAATCGTCGTTCGGGAAATTTTTTAAGAAGCATTCGGGATTTACGCCGATAGAGTACCGAAGCCATATTCAGGAAAAGAAATAATCTGTAAAGTTTTTTCAGGACGGGTCAACTTTTAGTGCAATGTGCAAGTATCTATATATAGATAAACTTGCACATTGCACCAATATGAAAGTATTATGATACAGTATAGTTGTTCATTTGAAAATTAGTTGTATCTTTGAACCCTGAGATAAGGCAGACAAATGGCAGCCAAAAGTGGCTAAATAAAGGACAAAACAACCTTTTGCTAATTCGTAACCCATGACCTATTTCAAAAAGTAAATATGCTGAATTTCAAGACATAAGGAGGTTAGGTTCATAATCCTCTCTCTCCGCAATAAACGTTTAAAATCAATCGTTTTAAATTTTGTACACGAAGTTGTACGTAAAAGCACTCTGAAAAGAGTGCTTTTTGTTTTGTAAGTGGACAATCCCGGTTTTTTGTGCATTTTTGATATTCCTATCAAATTAGAATTAAATAGTTGTTATTTGACTTTTGTCTAAATCGTTTACTCTGTTCTAAATTTATTGAAATGGCTGTTTTCTTCTTGAGATTTCTTTTGTATCTTTGCGACTTTATGAAGTTTAAACGCTGCCACTCCTTGCTTAGAAGTGGTATTTGAATAAAATATAAAACTAAACTATGGACCTAATTTCAATAAGCTCTCATAGAGAGAGTTTTGTGGTAACATTTATATGTCTAAAACAGTATTAGAAAAAGACAAAAATGGAAATCACAGTAAATAATCTGCAATTAAATCAAGTTGAGTCAATTCTTTTTAATGATTCGCAAATTGTTTTAGACCAAGATGTCTTAAACAGTGTGAAAAAAGGATATGATTTTCTTAAGCGGTTTTCAGAAGAAAAACTCATTTATGGAATCAATACCGGATTTGGACCAATGGCTCAATATCGAGTAAGCGATGAATTTCGAACGCAACTTCAATATAACATAATCCGGAGCCACAGCGTAGGAACAGGTAATTTATTATCCCCAATCTACGTCAAAGCGATAATGTTGGCTCGTTTGAATACTTTTTTGCAAGGATATTCGGGCGTACATCCCGAAGTGATTGATTTGCTGGTTGAGTTTATCAATCACGATATAACTCCTTTGATTTTTGAACACGGAAGCGTTGGTGCAAGCGGCGATTTGGTGCAGTTAGCGCATATTGCTCTGTGTCTGATTGGCGAAGGAGAAGTAATTTATCAAGGAGAACGTTGCCCTACAAAAACCGTTTTGGATAAATTGGGTTTAAAACCAATTCAAATGCATATTCGCGAAGGACTTGGTTTGTGTAACGGCACTTCGGCAATGACAGGAATCGGGCTGATAAACCTTATTTATTCCAAGAAAATATTGGATTTGGCAATAATCTCCTCCTGTATGGTAAACGAAATAACCGCCTCTTTTGACGATTATTTTTCTCCCGAACTGAACCGAACAAAACTACATAAAGGACAGCAAGCCGTTGCGGAGAAAATGAGGAACACTTTGTCGGGAACTCAACGCATACGGAAAAGAGAAGAATTTTTCTATAACCAACGTACAGATGAAGAATATATTCAAGATAAAGTACAGGAATATTATTCGTTGCGTTGTGTACCACAAATCTTAGGTCCGGTATGGGACGAAATTAGTAATGCCGAAACAGTATTATTGAATGAAGTTAATTCTGTGAGCGACAATCCGATTGTTGACCACAATGTAGGAAACGTATTTCACGGTGGTAATTTCCACGGCGATTATGTAGCATTTGAAATGGATAAATTGAAAATAGCCATTACCAAACTGACCATGCTTGCCGAACGGCAAATGAATTATCTTTTCCACGACCGAATTAATAATATCCTTCCTCCTTTTGTAAACTTGGGAGTAAAAGGATTGAACTATGGTTTACAAGCAGCTCAATTTACGGCAACTTCGACAACCGCCGAATCGCAAACATTATCCAATCCGATGTATATCCACAGCATTCCAAACAACAACGATAATCAAGATGTTGTGAGTATGGGAACCAATGCCGCGCAAATTACAAAAACGGTTGTTGAAAACGCTTTCCAAGTGTTGAGTATTCACTTTATGGCAATCGTGCAAGCAATTGACTATTTGAAAATACAAGATAAACTTTCAGAGGTAAGCAAAGAAATGTATTCGGAAATTCGGGAATTTTTTCCAGCATTTGTCGAAGACACTCCAAAATACGAAGATATTGCAAGAATGAACGAATATTTAAAAACGAAAAAACTTTCGATTTGATAAAAAAATACGCTTTAGTAACGGGAGGTTCAAGAGGAATAGGTCGTGCTGTATCAATACAGTTGGCGGCTCAAGGTTATTGTGTGCTTATCAATTATAAATCCAACCAAATTGAAGCTCAAAAAACCTTAGACACTATTATCGAAAATGGAGGCGAAGGGCAGTTGTTATGTTTTGATGTTGCCGATGTGCAAGAAACGGAAAAAGCATTAACGAAGTGGATAGACGAAAATAAAGAGACTTACATTGAAGTATTGGTCAATAACGCAGGTATCCGTAAAGATAATTTGATGTTTTGGATGACCGACGATGAATGGTCTAATGTCATTAATACCAATCTAAATGGTGTTTTCTATATCACTCGTTTGTTGGTAAAATATATGCTGAATAAAAAATTCGGAAGGATTATCAATATGGTATCCATATCCGGAGTAACCGGAATGGCAGGACAAACCAATTATTCGACAGCAAAAGCCGGCATTATTGGACTGACAAAAGCATTGGCTTTGGAAACAGCAAAAAAGAAAGTAACCGTCAATGCTATCGCACCCGGATTTATTGAAACAGATATGACGAAAGATTTAAATCAAGATGAATTGAAAAAACTTGTTCCTGCGGGTCGTTTCGGAAAAGCTGAAGAAGTTGCCGAATTGGTAGGTTTCTTGGCTTCGGAAAAAGCTTCATATATCACAGGACAAGTTATTTCCATTAGTGGAGGTTTATAAAATATGAGAAGAGTTGTTGTAACAGGAATGGGAATTTATTCCTGCATTGGTAAAAATTTGGAAGAAGTAAAAAACTCCTTACATACAGGAAAATCGGGCATCGGAATCGATCCTGTTAGAAAAGAATATGGTTATCGATCGCCTTTGACAGGTATTGTTGAGCGACCGGTTTTGAAAGGTTTGCTCGATCGCCGTTTGCGTATCGGACTGGCTGAAGAAGGCGAATACGCTTATATGGCAACAGTAGAAGCAATGCAAATGGCAGGTATCGATTTGGATTATTTAGAGAAAAACGAAACCGGCATTTTTTACGGAAACGATTCTTCTGCAAAAGCGGTTATTGAGGCAAATAATATCGCAATGGAGAAAAAGGATACAACACTGATGGGCTCAGGTGCTATTTTTCAATCGATGAACTCAACAGTAACAATGAATCTCTCCACAATTTTTAAATTGCGCGGAATAAATATGACCATCAGTGCAGCTTGTGCAAGTGGTTCTCATTCATTGGGATTGGGTTATTTGTTTATCAAACAAGGTTTGCAAGATATGGTATTGTGCGGAGGAGCACAAGAAACGAATTTTTATTCGATGGGAAGTTTCGATGCATTGAGTGCTTTCTCCATTCGTGTTGATGAACCGACGAAAGCTTCTCGTCCGTTTGATGCCGCAAGAGATGGCTTAATTCCAAGCGGAGGTGCAGCAAGTTTGATTTTGGAAGATTATGAACACGCTGTAAAACGCGGAGCAACAATCTATGCAGAAGTAGTCGGATACGGTTTTTCGTCTAATGGAATGCACATTTCGCAACCAAGCGACGAAGGCTCTTTTATAGCAATGGATAGAGCATTGCGAGATGCAGAAGTTGCTGCTTCAGAAATTGATTATATTAATGCGCATGCTACTTCTACGCCACAAGGCGATATGTTCGAAGCAATTGCTCTCGATCGTATGTTTGGCGAATATCATCCTCTTATTAGTTCTACAAAATCAATGACAGGGCACGAATGTTGGATGGCAGGCGCAAGCGAAATTGTTTATTCTATTTTGATGATGCAAAACTCATTTGTCGCGCCAAATATCAACTTTGAAAAACCTGATGAATATTCTTGTAAACTGAATATAACCGCAGAGACTATTGAGAAGAATATTGATTTGTTATTGTCAAATTCCTTTGGTTTTGGCGGAACAAACAGTGCGTTGATAATAAAAAAATATAAAAATAAATAATGGATAAACTTATGGAACGAGCGAAAATTGAAGAAATTGTAAAAAGTTTTTTAATTGAAGAAATCGAAGTAGATGAAGAAGCAATTAAGCCCGAAGCATTACTGAAAGATGACTTGGGAATAGACAGTCTTGACTTTGTCGATATTGTTGTAATTGTTGAGAGAAATTTTGGTTTCAAAATTCAAGCCGAAGAAATGGCGGAAGTGAAAAACCTAAAACAATTTTGCGATTATATCGAATCAAAGATCAGTAAATAATAAACATGGTTGAAAACGCGAAATGGAAAGGAAAAACAGGAGGAAGTTTTTTAGGACAAAGGAGTCTTATTGTTTTATTTAAGCTGGTGAGTATTAAGGTTGGCTATTTTCTGCTGCTCTTTGTTATTCCCTTTTATTTGCTTTTTTCGGGAAAGCACGCCAAAGCTATTTTTCGATTTTTTCGAATTCAACTAAATTATTCTTTGTGGAAATCATTACGAAAAACGTATAAAAATTATTTTACTTTCGGACAAGTTATTTTAGATCGCTTTGCTGTTTTTGCCGGAAATAAAAATTATTTTGAATTAGAAATTATTGGATACGAACATTTCAGCCGTTTAGAAAAAGCAGAAAAGGGATTTATCACAGCAAGTTCGCATATCGGGAATTTTGAAATTGGTGGCTATTTGCTTCATTCGAAAAATAAAAAAATGAATGCGCTGGTTTATTCCGGAGAAACAAAAACCGTACAAAGTAACCGCGCAAAAATATTAGGAGATAATAACATAAATCTCATTCCGGTATTGAACGATATGTCGCATTTATTTGCTGTTAATGCAGCTTTGCAAAACGGAGAAATTGTGAGTATGCCTTGCGATAGGCATTTAGGCTCAGCTAAAAGTGTAGAATGCGATTTTTTAAATGGAAAAGCAGATTTTCCCATTGGAGCATTTGCTTTAGCTGCAACTTTTGAAGTAAAAGTATTAGCTGTTTTTATTATTAAAAAAAGCAGTAAAAAATATACGATTTATATAAAACCAATAAATACGGACAAAGAAGACGGCGAAACGAAACGCGAAAGAATAGAGCGTTATGTTCGCTCGTATGTAAAAGAAGTAGAAACTATTGTCAGAGCGTTTCCCGAACAATGGTTTAATTATTATGAATTTTGGAAATAAAGAATATGAAACTATTCCCGGCATTAAAAAAAAGATATTCAACAGAGCGCAAAACAGCTTTGGATGCTCAACGCTTGGCACATGAAATAGCTTTTGGACCAATTGTTTTTCAAGTGTCACGACTGATGATAAAATTTGGAATTTTACAACTATTGATTGATTCGAAAAAAGGATTGACGTTAGAAGAAATAGTAGAGCAAACAAAGCTCTCTCGTTATGCCGCGCAAGTTCTGTTGGAATCGTCGCTAACTATAGGAACTGTTCTTTGCAAAGATGACCGCTTCGAAGCTTCAAAAACGGCTTGGTTTTTGCTTAACGATTCGGCAGTAAAAGTGAATATGGACTTCAATCACGATGTAAATTATTTAGGCTGGTTTAATTTGGAAGAAGCGCTACTAAATGGAAAACCTGAAGGATTGAAAGTGTTCGGCAAATGGGACACCATTTACGAAGGCTTATCAAGTTTACCGGAACAAGTACAAAAAAGTTGGTTTGGTTTCGATCATTTTTATTCCGACTCTTCGTTTGAAGAAGCATTGAAAGTTGTGTTCGATAATCAACCAAAAACGTTGCTTGATGTCGGAGGAAATACTGGACGTTGGGCTTTGCGTTGTGTTGATTATAACACAGATGTCAAAATAACCATTATGGACTTGCCGCAGCAATTGGACTTAATGAAAACACAAACCGCCGGAAAAGCTGGAGCTGAACGTATTTCCGGACACGGTGTAAATTTGTTGGATAAAAAAGTTCCGTTTCCCACAGACTTTGATGCAATATGGATGAGCCAATTTCTCGATTGCTTTTCGGAAGAAGAAGTAACAAGTATTCTCACTCGCGCAGCAGCGTCGATGAATGAAAACTCACAACTTTTTATTATGGAAACTTTTTGGGATAGACAACGATTCGAAACTGCCGCGTACTGTTTGACACAAATCAGTTTATATTTTACGGCTTTAGCCAATGGAAACAGCAAAATGTATCATTCCGATGATATGATACGTTGTGTCAATGCGGCAGGATTGAGCGTAACAGAAATTCACGACGGATTAGGACAGGGACATTCTATTTTGGTTTGCAAAAAAATGGTTTAAAATATTTAACGATAAAATGCAATTTGAAGACATTGACATATTAGAGCTTTTGCCGCAACGTCGTCCGTTTGTGATGATTGATAAATTGCTTTATTGTGATTTTGATATTACGCGTACCTCGTTTCACATAAAAGAAGATAATATTTTTTGCGATAATGGTCGATTTACCGAATCGGGATTAATAGAAAATATTGCTCAGACTTGCGCTGCACGCATAGGTTATATTAATGTATATATCGATAAAAAAACAATTAAATTAGGATATATTGGTGCAATTCGTAATTTGGAAATTTTTCGATTGCCTCGAATCGGCGAATTGCTGGAAACTAAGATTGTAACGATAGAGGAAGTTTTTAAAATGAGCTTAGTCAATGCTTCTATTAGTGTTGGTGAAGAAATAATTGCTTCCTGCGAAATGAAAATATCAACAACAGATGTAAATGGATAAAAACGATAATATATTAAATGCGTCCAAAGAAATTGAAGTTCGTTTCAGCGAAGTAGATTCGATGAGCATTGTATGGCACGGTTCGTATGTCCTCTATTTCGAGGATGCGCGCGAAGCATTCGGACAAAAATACGGTTTGGGTTATCTCGATATTTTTGGAAATGGCTACTATGCGCCTTTGGTTGAATTGAAATTCAATTATAAAAAACCGATGATTTACGGCAAAAACGCGCGAATAGAAATTCGTTATCGCAATACTGCCGCAGCAAAAATTATTTTCGATTATGTGATTTATGACGAAGAAAATAATTCGGTGATAGCTACCGGCTATTCCGTTCAGGTTTTTCTAGACAAGCAATATCAATTAGTTTGGACAAATCCGCCTTTCTATGAAGAGTGGAAAAAAAAGAGAGGATTGTTATGATTAGTAGGATAGGCGATAATATTATTTCATCCTTGGGATTTACAACCGAAGAAAATTATCGAGCAATAAAGTCGGGACATACAGGCTTGCGCTCTTATGATTTTTGTATGGATGTGCCGGAATCTTTTGTCGCTTCTCTTATTGACAAAGAACGTTTAGAAAATCTTTTTTCTTCACTTTGTCCTTGTTCAAATACTTATACAACACTTGAAAAAGCATCTATTTTATCTGTTTTGTTTGCCGAAAAAGAAGCGCAAATAGATTTGTCGTCTTCTCGCGTGTTATTTGTTTTTTCTTCCACCAAAGGCAATGTTCATTTATTAGACGAAAAAGAACAAAGATTTTCTGATGACCAAATTTATCTTTGGCATTCTGCAAAATTAATTGCAGAATATTTTAATAATCCAAATACACCGATAGTTGTTTCCAATGCTTGTATTTCCGGCGCTTCGGCGCAAATAGTTGCTATGCGAGAATTGGAATCGGGAGCTTATGACTATGCCGTTGTGATTGGCGTAGATATGCTGTCGAAATTTATTGTGTCAGGATTCCAATCGTTCAAAGCGTTGTCGCAAGAGCCTTGTCGCCCTTTCGATAAAGACCGCACCGGATTAAACTTAGGAGAAGCTGCCGCTACAATTATTTACAAAAGAATTGATAACGAAGAAAATATTTCCGGCATTGTTCTTGAAAGAGGAGCTGTTCGAAATGATGCGAATCATATTTCAGGACCTTCGCGAACAGGAGAAGGAAGTTTTTGTGCCTTGCGTCAAGTATTGCAACAAATAAATTTGGACGACATTGCGTTTGTTAATGCTCACGGAACAGCCACGCCATATAATGACCAAATGGAATCTGTTGCGCTCACTCGCGCCGAATTAAACAATGTTCCGACAAATAGTTTGAAAGGATATTTTGGTCACACGCTTGGCGCGGCAGGCGTTTTAGAAAGTATTATATCTATGCACGCATTGTTGGACGAAACGATTCTTCCGACACAAGGTTTTGAAAACAAGGAAGAAGATTGTTTGCTGAATATTGCCGATCAAATTTTATCAATCAATAAGCCATATTGTTTGAAAATGTTATCCGGATTTGGAGGTTGTAACGCAGTATTGTTATTTCGTCACTATAAATCTAATTCTTTGCCTGAGAAAAAAACAGAATTTACAGCAAAGCAATTATTTATTAAAAAGCACGTTCATCTCGTTCAACCGTTGGAAATGAACGAAGGCAAAGAATATCTCACATCGCTTTATCGGTCATTAGAAATCGATTATCCTAAATTTTTTAAAATGGACAATCTTTCTAAATTAGGTTTTTTAGCATCTGAATTGATATTTCAAAACGATGATTCACGATTTATTGATAGGGACGATTTGTCAATCATTTGTTTCAATCGAAGCTCTTCATTAGAATCCGATACTTTATATCAAGCGACAATACAGTCGAATGAAAATTATTTTCCAAGTCCGGCAGCTTTTGTTTACACACTTCCGAATATTGTAATCGGCGAAATTGCAATTCGCAATAAACTGCACGGAGATACCGCTTTTTATATTGGCGAAGAATTTGATGCCAAGCAATTATTTCAAACAGTTTGTAACGCGTTTCAAGATAAATCAACCAAATCTGTTTTAGTAGCGTGGATAGAATCTTTTGAGGAAACAAAAGAGGTTACTATGATGTTGGTCGATACGGAATTTTCGGATATGCTTTTCTCAATCGAACAGATAAATAATATTAGAAATAAAAAATAAAACAAAATGGACGAACTAATTTTAAAATTAAAAAGTGAAATTATTGAGGTTTTAAATTTGGAAGAAATAAAACCGGAAAATATTGTGAACGATGCGCCACTTTTTGGAGATGGTCTCGGTTTAGATTCTATCGATGCCTTAGAACTGATTGTTCTTATGGAAAAAAATTATGGAATTAAGTTGAAAGATCCGGCACAAGGTCGCGAAGTTTTTAAGTCGATACAAATATTGGCGGAATATATTCAGGCAAACAGAACAAAATAAGTATGCCAGCAAAAATCCTTGTTTCAGGTGTCGGTATTATTTCCGCTATCGGAAATAATCAACAAGAAACTCTGTTGTCCTTGCAGAATCAGCGTTCCGGAATTTCTCATCTTCGTTATTTAAAAACTGCGCATACCGAATTTCCGGTGGGCGAAGTAAAATTGACGAATGAAGAAATGATGCAATTGTTGCAAATTCCGAACACGAAAGCAACTACACGCACTTCTCTAATGGGAATAATGGCGGTGGGCGAAGCTTTGGAACAAGCCGGACTGCAACAAAAAAACGGATTGCGAATAGCACTTATTTCAGGAACAACTGTTGGCGGAATGGATAAAAGCGAACAGTATTATTTGGATTTTTTGGAAAACGATAGCAAGAACGACTACATTGCTACGCACGACTGCGGTTCTTGTACGGAAATGATTGCTGATTATTTTGGCGTTTTTTCTTTATTGGAAACAATTTCTACTGCTTGCTCATCGGCTGCCAATGCAATTATGATGGGTGCGCAATTAATTCGAGATGGAAGAGCCGATATTGTTGTTGCCGGAGGAAGCGAATGTCTTACAAAATTTCATCTCAATGGTTTCAACTCGTTGATGATACTCGACAGAGAACCTTGCAAACCATTTGATGCCAATCGTGCCGGATTAAATTTAGGTGAAGGAGCAGCGTATCTTGTTTTAGAATCGGAGGAATCGGCAAGCAAACGAAATATTCAATCTTTGTGTTGTCTTTCCGGTTATGCCAACGCTTGTGACGCTTTTCATCAAACGGCTTCATCGCCCGAAGGCGAAGGTGCTTATTTAGCAATGACAAAAGCGCTTATTGCTGCGAATTTGAAACCGGAAAACATCGATTATATTAATGCTCACGGGACAGGAACAAATAATAATGATTTAAGCGAAGGAATAGCTATTCAGCGAATATTTATAGAAAAAATTCCGCCGGTTTCTTCTACAAAATCGTTTACCGGACATACGACAAGTGCAGCAGGAAGTGTGGAAGCTGTGATTTCTATTTTAGCATTACAACATAATTTTATTCCATCAAACCTGAACTTTTCTACACAGATGCCGGAACTGACATTTGCTCCATATTTTGAAAAACAACCTCAAAAGAGCAATAAAGAGTTGTTTCATATTTTGTCCAATTCATTTGGTTTCGGAGGGAACGGTACTTCATTAATATTTTCGAAATGAATAATGTATATATCATAGGAGCGAAACAAATTTCCGTTCAACAACCTTTGATTGATGATTGGATGGACAATCCGTTATTCTACACTGAGCCTTTTGTATCCACGATAGATCCCGATTACAAACAATATTTTGCACCCAATGTAGCGCGCCGCCTTGGAAAAGTTTTGAAACGTGCGATGCTTGTTTCGCAGCAAGTTCTAAAAGAAACGGAGATTACTCATCCGGATGCGATTATTACAGGAACAGGTTTAGGCTGTATAGAAAATACCGAATTGTTTTTAGAATCACTTATCCGCGAAGGCGAAGAAATGTTAAAGCCGTCGCATTTTATGCAATCTACTCACAATACCATAAGTTCGCTTATCGCTATTGATAGTCATTGCTATGGATACAACTCCACATATACACACAAAGGTATTTCGTTTGAATGCGCGTTGCTGGATGCTTTTATGCAATTAAAAGAAAAACAAGTACAAACGGCTCTTGTTGGCGCATACGACGAAATGACGCCAAGTTATTTTACTTTGTTAAAACGGATTGGTTATTTAGGGAATGCCGAAAATGGTTTTGCCGGAGAAACGGCAGTTAGTATGATGTTGGCGACTGAGCAGAAGATAAATACGCTTTGTCAATTCAAAGGTATTGAAATATTGTATTGTCCGAACAAAAACGAATTACAAGAAGGATTGTCGCGGCTTTTAGAGCAAGTACAATGTTCTTTGGACAAAATAGATGCTGTTATGATTGGTGTAAATAATCAAAATACAAATGACCAAATTTATGCCGAAATATGCCCTGAATTATTTCCAAATAAAAAATTACTTCGATATAAGCATTTGTTTGGAGAATCTTATACCGCTTCGGGTTTAGGAATATATGCTGCGGCAACTTGTTTGCATCAGCAACGCATACCGGCGCACTTATTTGTTCATTCGGAAGAAGAACAAAAAGGAATTAAAAACATTTTGTTTTATAATCAGTTTGAAAATAAAAATCACACTCTTTTACTTTTATCATCATGTGGAGAATAATTTTTTTATCTACAATACAATGCCTGCTTCTTTCCGGCGGACAAGTTTGCTTGAAAATTGCGATGAATCGAATGTCGAAATTCAGTTTCACATGGGACTTTTTTTGCGAATTACTTGTGAATTGGTGGCTGCTTGTTTCCGGAATATGTATTATTGGCGCAACTGTATTGTGGGTTTATATTATTAAAAATTTTGATTTTTCGTTGGTTTATCCAATGATTAGTCTTAGCTATGTTTTTGGTATGTTGGCGGCAATTTTTATTTTTCATGAATCGGTGCCTCTTGTTCGTTGGCTTGGCGTATTGTTGATTATGGGCGGAATTATATTAATTGCAAAATAGATTAGGAAGATGATGAAAAAGTTACTTTTTATAACGATATTTTTTTTCTGTATGAGTTTAAATGCGCAACAGCTTTTTCCGGCAACGCTTGAGCAGAAACAACTGATGTTGGAAAAAATAACAGAATCGTCAATTAAAATGGAAAGTTTGATTTGTGAATTTGAGCAAGTAAAAATTTTGTCCATTTTAGAAGAAAAAATGATTTCGAAAGGAAAAATGTATTATCGAAACGATAATTGTTTACGTTGGGAATATGTGTCTCCGTATATTTATACTTTTGTGTTGAACGACAAAACAATAATGATGCAAGCGGAGAATAGCAAGAAAAATGTGATAGATGTGAAATCGAGCCGCTTTTTTCAAGAAATTATCAAAATTATGATGAACGGCATCAATGGAAGCGGGTTGTCGGATACTAAGAATTTTTCGGTCGATTATTATTGGAGCGAAACACAATGGAAAGTACATCTTATTCCGCTTCAAAAAGAAATGAAAAAAATGTTTTCGACCATTAAATTGACGTTTAATGTAAAAGATTATTCGGTAGATAAAGTAGAAATGGAAGAGCAAAATGGCGATGCCACAACGGTTTTGTTGTCGGGAAAACAATTCAATAAAAAAATTGAAAATGAAAAATTTGTTATTGATTAGTTGTTTCTGTTTGCTGTTATTTGCATCGTGCAGCTCTACAAAAAATAGTGCGAGTTATTCCGCGCAAACGCTTTTTGATACAACACAAGTTTCTAAATATCGAGTATTAATAAAAACCGATCAAGCGGAAATTTCCGGAATCATGCTTGTAAAATATATCGCTAATGAATGGCGCGGAAGTTTGGTAAATGAGTTTGGCGTGAAAGCTTTTGATTTTGTTGCTCCGCAAGGAAAATGTAAATTGCAAAATGCGATTTCCTTTTTAAACAAATGGTATATTCGCAAAACGGTGGAAGCCGATTTTGCTTTTTTGTTTTGGGAAGCCACAGTTGGAAAGCAAGTAAAAGGAAAAAAGTTTGAACAATTTTCGGAAGAAAAATTTGTGTTAAAAAATGAAAAACGAAATATTGAGTATTCATTTAATTATATTGCCGAATGACATTGCTTGACGATTTTTATAAAATAGAACAACAAACAGCCGTAGAATCCGGTTTTGAATATCTTGTTTCGCTTAATAAAGAACATACTATTTATAAAGCGCATTTTCCGGAAAATCCAATTACGCCGGGCGTTTGTATTATACAAATTTGTATTGAATTATTAGAACAGCAAACCGGAAAGTCGTTATTTCTTCAAAAAATACACAATGTGAAATTTTTATCCATTATAGATCCAATGCTTGTGAGTACTATCAAAGTGTCATTTTCTAAAATTTCTTTTGCCGATGAAGGTTATAAATGTTCGGTTTTGGTACATTGGGAAACTACTCAATTTGCTAAGTTAAGTCTTTACTTACAACCCAGATAAAAGCTATGGATATTTGTGTAATTATTCCCACTTACAACAATCAGAAAACACTGGCACAAACTATTGATGCCGTGTTGCAATACGTTCCTTCTGTGATTGTTGTAAACGATGGTTCGACAGATGCCACCGAAGAAATTTTGACACAATATCAATCACAAATAAATATTGTTTCATATTCTACGAATAAAGGAAAAGGTTATGCGCTCAATCGAGGATTTGATAAAGCGGAGTCATTGGGTTTTTCGTATGCAATAACAATGGATTCCGATGGACAACATTTACCGGAAGATTTACCATTATTCATTGAAACAATTACAAAAAATCCGGATGCAATGATTATTGGAAGTCGTTCGTTTAAGCATAAAAATATGCCGGAAGGAAACACTTTTGCCAATAAATTTTCTAATTTTTGGTTTGCAGTACAAACCGGAATTTGTTTGCCCGACACACAGACAGGATTTCGTCTTTATCCGTTAGCTAAAATGAAAGGAATGCGTGCTTTTACCGATAGATATGAAGCGGAGTTGGAATTGTTGGTTCGGTCGGCGTGGAAAAATATTCGATTGATTCCGGTTTCGATTCAAGTATATTATCCGGAAAAAAGCGAGCGCGTAACTCATTTTAGACCGGGAATAGATTTTTTGCGTATTAGTTTATTGAATACACTTTTTGTTTTTGTAGCTATTCTATATGGCTATCCTTCGAGATTTATTCGTATTTTATTAAAAAAATGAAAAAGAAATGACGCGTTTTTTCATTACAATTTATACTTATTTTCTGTCGCATAGAAGACTGTTAATTGCTTTGCTGCTCGTTTTGCTGGTTGGCTTGTCGTTTTCTTTGTCGGGAATAAAATATAAAGAAGATATCGTGGAATTTTTGCCGAAAAATGAAAACAACGAACACATAAACGCCGTTTATCAACATATTGGAAATTCTAATAAGTTGATAATAAATTTCTCGGCAAAGGACTCTACTCAACACGATGCCGAACTTATTATCGAGGCAATTGATCGATTTACTTTTTTGTTGAACGAGTATGATAGTTTGCAAACTATTCCCGAAGTTGTTTCTCAAATTGATGAAAGTCAATTTTTGGAATTAACCACATTTATTCAACAAAATGTACCATATTTTCTTGCCGAAGCTGATTATTTGCGAATTGACAGCTTGCTTTCGGAAGATTATATTGTTGCACAGTTAAATGAAAATAAACGCCAATTGATGCTGCCTTCCGGTAGTTTGATGAGGCAGAGTATCGTTGCCGATCCTTTACATCTTTTTTCTCCTCTGTTACTTAAATTAAGAGATTTTCAAGCAGGCGATAGTTATAACGTAAACAATGGTTATCTTTTTTCTCACGATGGAAAAAAAGGAATGGTGATTCTTTCTACGCCTTATGGCATTAGCGAAACCGCGAACAATACAGTTTTGTTGAAAATGGTTAATCAGATAATTGAACAAACTGCGCAAGAATTTCCAATGTTGAAAATGAGTTGTTTTGGCGCTCCGGCAATTGCTGTTGAAAACGCAAGTCAAATAAAAAAAGATAGTATTCTGTCGGTTGCCTTAGCCGTAATATTGATATTATTTCTCTTGATTTATTTCTTTCGAAATGGCAGCAATTTATTTCTTATTTTCTTTTCGGTTTTATTCGGTTGGCTATTTGCATTGGGAGTATTAGCTATTTTCAAAGATAGTATTTCTGCTATTGCGGTTGGAATAAGTTCTATATTTGTAGGAATTGCGATTAATTATCCGCTACATTTTATCGACCATCTTCGGCATCAAAAAAATCGGAAACAAGCGCTGAAAGAAATTATTCCTCCTTTGTTGATTGGAAATATTACTACTGTGGGCGCGTTTCTGAGTTTGATATTTATTAATTCGTCGGCGATGGGCGATTTAGGATTGTTTGCTTCATTGTTGTTAGTCGGAACAATTTTATTTGTGTTGCTATTTCTTCCGCATTTGATAAAAAAGAATACAAAAAATGAAGAAACACCAAAACTGTTTTTTAAACGATTAGCTTCGTTTTCTCCCGAACAACATAAATGGATTATATGGTCGGTTTTGATTTTGACTATCGTGTTTTTATTTTTGAGTCAATCTGCTTCTTTCGACTCAAATATGAATAATATCAACTATATGACCGAGCAGCAACGCGAGGATATGAACGATATGCTGCAGTCAATAGAAAAGAAAAATCAGGAAATTATTTATTTTATTTCGGAAGGAAATCAAATGAATGATGCGTTGTCCGTTTATGAGAAAAATTTTCAACTTTTAGATACTCTTCGCCAAAAAGGAATTATCGAAAGCCTTTCTGGAATTGGCGTATTTCTTTCTTCTCGCGAAGAACAACAAAAACGACTTGATTGTTGGAGTAATTTTTGGGAACTGCGTAAGGAAACACTTTTGCCACAAATAGAACGTGCAGCAGTAAATCTCGGATTTAGACAAAATTCCTTTTCCGATTTTTCACAACTTTTGCATACCGAATTTACGCCACAAGACGAAACCTATTTTAGCCCTATTACAACATTATTAACAGAAAGCTACTTGATAAAGGGCGAAGCCAAAAATAGAGTAGTCAATTTGCTGTATTGCAATAAAGAAAATGTAGAGCAATTAACGGAAATTTTGCGCAACGCAAGTGAAACTGATGACCATACATTCTTTTTCGATACTCGTAGTATTGGCGAGCGGATGAAAGAATTTCTTTCCAACGATTTTAATTTTGTGCTTTGGTTGTGCGGGTTGATTGTTTTTCTTTTCCTTACTTTTTCTTTTGGACGACTGGAGCTAAGTATTCTCTCGTTTCTTCCGTTGGCGGTTAGCTGGATTTGGATTTTAGGAATTATGCAATTGGGCGACATGCAATTTAATATTGTCAGCATTATTTTGGCAACTTTTATTTTCGGGCAAGGAGACGATTATACCATTTTTATTACCGAAGGATTGATGTATGAATATACTTATCGACGCAAAATGCTTGCTTCGTATAAAAATAGTATTATTCTTTCGGCACTCATTATGTTTGTGGGTATCGGAACACTGATTTTTGCAAAACATCCGGCTATGCGTTCATTAGCGGAAGTAACAATTATTGGAATGTTTTCGGTAGTGATGATGGCTTATCTTATTCCGCCATTTATTTATAAATGGCTAACAACAAAAAAGAATCAACCCAGAGAAATTCCTATTACGATTAAGCGTTTAGCTTTTTCGACTTATGTTTTTATCGTATTCTTGACAGGAAGTTTTATTATTACCATAGTGGGTTTTGTCCTTTTTGGCTTTAATAAAAAAAGTGAAAAGAAAAAAAATCGTTATCACGCCATTTTATGCAAGGTTTCTCATTGGGTAATCAAGCGTATTCCTAATGTGAAATTTCGTTACGAAAATCTATCCAACGAAACTTTTGATAAGCCGGCAATTATTATCAGTAATCATCAATCGCATCTAGATTTGATGTGTCTAATGATGTTGCATTCCAAGTTGATTATATTGACTAATGATTGGGTTTGGAATAATCCATTTTATGGTCGCTTGATTAAATATGCAGATTTTTATCCTGTTTCAAATGGTATTGAGCAAAGTGTTGAAAAACTTGCGGAACGCGTGCAACAAGGTTACTCTATTGTCGTATTTCCCGAAGGAACACGTTCGGAAGATTGCTCGATTTTACGCTTTCATCGAGGAGCATTTTATTTGGCAGAACAATTGAATCTTGATATTATTCCTGTGTTCATTCATGGTGTCGGACATATATTGCCTAAAAAAGATTTTATGCTTCGTAAGGGAATGATTACAGTGCAAGTACATTCGCGCATCTCTCGTTCCGATTCTCGCTTTGCGGCAGATTATGCTACTCGAACAAAACAAGTGCGACAATATTATCGTGAAACATTTGCGGCATTATCCAACCGGATTGAAAAATCTGCTTATTTCAAAAGTTTTGTATTGCATAACTACATTTATAAAGGAGTCGAAATTGAACGAGGAGCAAAAGCAGAATATTTGCGACTAGAAAAAACAAAAGTATTAGATTGGATAGATACATATCAAGGAGGAGGTCCTGTTTTAATTGAAAATAATGGATATGGTGTTTGCAGTTTTCTCTTTGCTTTGGTACATAAAAATATACAAGTGATAGCGGTGGAAGAAGATGAAGATAAAATCGCTCTTGCTCGTAGCTGTGCCGGATTACCTAAGAATCTCAGTATTTACCATACAGACGAAATTCCAAAAGAAATAAAATTTGAAAACTGTATAAAAAGATTTTAATATATGGAAGGAACTTTATTTGGACGACCTATTACACTACCTGTCGATCATGAATTAGCTGTAAAAATGATAACAAATCGTCAAGACAGCGATGTGGTAAATTTGTTTTCGAGCTATCAAAATGTTGCGCTTGATAATGAATTGTTAAAAAATATTACCAATCAATATTCGTTAGATGTAGCCACTTTGTTTTTGATAGAACGATTATACGGACAAGAGAAAAATAAACGGTTGCAAGATTTTTATTTATCTACTATCGACACACTTTCTTCTTCGAATCTTGAGCAATCCCTTTCTTTTTTGCAAGATTTTTATGTTGTTTTTGTTCCTGCATTTAATTACGAATCTAATGCCGGAAATTTTTGGCAACAAAGAGCATTACTTGCTGCTGCTAAAATTCCCCACGAAATAATTAAAACACAACAATGGGGGCTTGTTGAAGAAAATGCAAATTTAATAGCAAAACAATTACAAGACCTTAGTCAAAATTATAGTAATATTATTGTTGTCAGTGTTAGTAAAGGCGGATTGGAAGCAGCTTTGGCATTGGATAAAATAACCAATCCGGAAACATTAAATTCTATCAAAGCGTGGATTAATGTAAGTGGTATTCTGAAAGGCTCTCCGGCAGCAGATCATTGGCAACAACCGGGGAGAAAATTATGGTTGCGTTGTGGTTTGTTTTTTGCAAGAAAGTGGAAAGTTCCTTTGACTCAATTGCTAAACGATTTGAGTTATAATAGACGTAAGCAAACCGCACAAGAATTAAACATTCCTAAAAGTATTTATATAATTAATTTGATTGCGGGAAAATTGAAAAGCCTAAAAGATCGAGCAAAAGTGTTACTTCCAAGTGATGGCTATTCGCCACTTTTAGACGAAATAGTGAAAGATGGAGATGTCGTATTTGAAATGAATGCTAATCATACTTATAAAGGTGTAGATTTGAATGTTCGCATGGTTGTGCTGTTGCGTTACATTGTGAGTCAACTACAAAATAAGACTGCTTGATGAATAAACATGTAGTAATCATAGGAAGCGGTTTGGGCGGATTGACAACCGGATATATTCTGTCGAAAAATGGATATAAAGTAACCATTTTGGAGCAAAATGCTCAATTTGGCGGATGTCTTCAAACATTTACGCGCGGTGGCGTAGTGTTTGAAACCGGAATGCATTATATTGGAAGCATGGACGAAGGGCAAGCTCTTTATAATTTTTTCAATTATCTATCGCTATTACCTGATGTGAAATTATATTCTTTGGACAGAACAGCTTATGATATAATTTCTGTTGCCGGACAACGTTTTTCGTTTGCCAATGGAGATGAAAACTTTGTGGATACATTGTCACAACATTTTCCCGCAGAACGACAAAATTTATTGCGTTATCGTCAAGCAATACGCGATGTCGCCGGTAATTCGCCTCTTTATTCATTTCGCCAATCCAATTCAATGACATTGATTGATCCGAATTATATCAAGAAAAGTGCAAGCGAGTTTATTGCAGCCACGACAAATAATCAGCTTTTACAACAAGTGTTAGCCGGAAATTTACCTCTTTACGCCGGAATTGAAAATCGAACTCCTATATACATTCATGCGCTTATCAATGATTTCTACAATAAGAGTGCTTACCGAATTATTGGCGGTAGCGATGTGATAGCAAAATCGTTAGTGCAATCTATACGCTCAATGGGAGGAACGATATTGTCTTTGTCGAAAGTTGTAAAAATTAATTGCGATACAACAAAAGCGGTAAGTGTTACTTTGGAAAACGGCGACAACATACAAGGCGATTATTTTATTTCCAACATACATCCCGTTCGTACAGTTGAATTAATGGATACAAATTTGATACGAAAATCATACAGAAATCGTATCGGTAGCTTGAAAAATACGGTTTCTAATTTTACTGTGTATTTGAAATTCAGAAAAAATACCGTTCCATATTTTAATTCTAATCTATTTCATTTTAATGAAGACAAAGTATGGGGATGTGAACAATATACAGAAACTTCGTGGCCTAAAAGTTTTCTATATATGCATCTTTGTTCTTCGGTCAATCAACAATATGTAGATGCTGCGGTTTTAATAGCATACATGAATTTCGACGATGTGTCGCATTGGTTGGGGACATCAATTGGACGACGAG
>JGI994J12354_10002083_pt1 | contig 19900 bp, 22 predicted proteins | sample IntmicLarv3ML3BL_FD_12354 | JGI IMG/M metagenome (IMG submission 12354)
GTATATGTTCCATTGATGATGCTTTCGATTGTTGGGATTAAATATGTTTCATGATACCAAACAGGTGCTGTCAAGAAAGCGCCCGGTGCAACTTCGGAGTTATCCAAATTGTAACCGATTGCTAATTTTCCTGCTGCTTCGGCAGCCAATTGCGGACCGGCGGAGTCAGCATGTTGTGTAATGATGTCACAGCCCTGTGCAAGCAAGGCTTCAGCCGCTGCTTTCTCGTTTGCAGGATCGTTCCAACTGTTCACATACACAACCTTTACTTCTACGTCAGGGTTCACACTTTGTGCGCCTAAGGTAAAGGCGTTGATACCGATATGTACTTCCGTATAAGGGAATGCCGCAACATAGCCCAACTGGTTTGTTTCAGTCATCATGCCTGCGATCATGCCGGAGAGGTATCTAGGCTCTTCCATAGCGCCAAAATAGTTACCAAAGTTTGTATCATTCATTTTATTGCCGGAGAAGTGCAAGAAAGTTACATCAGGATAGTCTTCCGCCATCTCTTCCAAAGCATCCATAAAGCCAAAGCTTGTACCAACTATGATAGAAGCACCTTGATCAATCATTGTGAGCGCAGTGGATTTCACTGTTTGCTTTTCTTCAGGGACACTCTCAGCAACAAGAACTTTTACATCTTCGCCGAAGTAGCTTTGTACAGCCATTGTACCGTTGTGCTGTGCCTGAGAATAGCCGCCGTCGTTTTTAGAGCCGATGTAGATAAAGCCGACTGTCGTTGCATCTTCGCTATATTCAACAGGGGTTGTATCCGGGCTTTGTGGGATGCTGTTGTTTGCTGTATCAGTGGAATTGCCGCAACCTGCGAATGCTGCACAAGTCATGGTCATAGCCAGCATGAGCGCAAAGAATTTTGTAAACTTTTTCATGAGTTCTCTCCTTTTAATCTATTTGATAGTAGTTTTGTATGTTAAATGCCCTCCCCTAGAAGGCCGCTTAACCAATAATTTGTATGGAAATACAGAAAGGACGTATCAATCTTTAAAATAGATTTTGCCGTCCTCAATTTTTGTTATTACCGCAAGGGAATCTACATGATAGCCAAGCTCGCGCAGTTTCTGGCTTCCGCCTTGAAATTCTTTCTCGACAATGGCAGCAACACCGCAAACGGTACCGCCGGCTTGCTCCACAAGTTTAGTCAGACCGGAAGCGGCTTCGCCATGGGCAAGAAAATCGTCGATGATTAAAACACGGTCATTTGAGCAGAGATATTTTTTTGACACTCTGGCAATAGAAACCGTTCCTTTTGTAAACGATTTTACAGGTGCACCATAAAATTCCTCGGTCATTGTATTGGGCTGTGTTTTTTTTGCAAAAACAACAGGCACCAGATCAAAGTAGATAGCGGTTATGGCAGCAATTCCGATACCCGAGGCTTCGATGGTCAAAATTTTGTTGATTTTTAAATGACCGAAGCGGCGGTATATCTCTTTCCCCAATGCCATAAACAAGCCGATATCCAACTGGTGGTTCAAAAAGGAATCCACCTTTACAATCTGCGTGCCCATTTCTGTACCGTCGTTAATAATTCTACGCTTTAGCAATTCCATGATAAAGGCTCCTAACTTCTTACATCTCAATATGTGACTAGAAAGGTAATATCATTATACGGTGGGGTGAGAAGACTGTAAATAGGAAAATGTATTTTTTGTATTTTTTTGTTGAAGTGCTGAATTATGAGTGCAAAAAATGAATATTGATAGGCTTTTTTTGATTTGTTTTTTAGAAAAGAAGAAAAATTGTAAAAAATGTCAGATGATTGAAGATTGAATCAGAAAATTTTTGGCGAAGAACATGTATCTGTATCTTTTTTTTTCAGAAACAGATACATGCATATAGGAGTTAAGTTTTCTTTTTTACGGCTGCTTTCAGCTCTTTTGATGAATTGTGAAGACAAATGCGTTCCAAAACGTCGTCCCGCTCTTCTGTAGTCAAAGTATAAAACCCATTCATATCTTTGCTGTTATGCAGGATTTCTTGTTCCAGCGCTTTGGGTAAATCGGGTGTTTGGCCTTGTTTGAACATAAAAATCACCTCCCGATTGATAGTATGTGTGGGAAAGACGGAATTTATGTTGCGTGTATTGCTTTTCCAGAATATTCTGTTATATAATATGAAAAACGCGCGAATGAGGGATAAAGATGTCATTTTTTGAAAAATTGGGCGAAGTTGCAAAAACAGTAACAGAAAAAGCGAATGACAGTATAGAAATCAATAAACTAAATAGCGACATTTCCATTGCGAAAACGAATATTCAGGGATTCCATCGACGGTTGGGCGAATACTATTGGAGTCGATTTGTTGTTGGGGAGAGACTAGACGATGAAGCCATGGCGATTTGTGATGAAATTGTCGGAACGCAGGATAAAATTCGGGAGTTGGAGAAACAGATTGCGCAGATTCATGTTGAGCGGGAAGAAGAGCGCCAAGGCCGGGAAGAGGCGAAGCGCATTGCAAAAGAAGAGACACGCTTAGCGGAAGAAGAGGCGCGTTTGGCAGAGGAAGAAGCGCGTTTGGCGGAACAGGAAATCCGTTTGGCAGAACATAAGGCAAAGCTTGCGATGGACAAATTCCGAGGAGACGCGGCACAGGAGAATACGGCGGAAGGCTGTGAAGCGAAGGGACTTTTGGATGAGAAAACGGGAATGGAGAAATATTGCGGAAATTGCGGGGGCGCACTGGGTGGACAGCGTTTTTGTACCTTTTGCGGACAGCCAGCGGAATAGCGACGGATGAAGTATCGTTGCCTACATGATTTAAGGTTGCCGAAAAGTGTTGTACACAGCAGCGAAAAAAGGAAGAAAGATAGGGCATTGGCGGTTGGTTTGGCGATAAAACAAGAATGCGTTTGTACATAGGTTGTCAACAAAGAATAATCGTAAAATGTGCTGAAACGGGCGATTATGGGATGTGTCTGCGGCAGCGTTGTTTAAACGCAGAATTTCTTGAATTTTCTTGGACGGGCTTGAATCACCAAAGGATATCAAAACGCTTTCTCTTATTCAAACGCATATATCCGAACGGGATAGATGATAGGGTGTGTTTTTTATATTCGGACATCGCGGTTAAAATTGATGCAAAAAGGATATGTCATAGACATATCCTTTTTTATATGGAAATAGATGTGTTTCTATAATTATTATCGGATGTCTTTCTGGAAAGACTCCTCAATTGCAGCAATTGCACCTGTCAAAACACCGCAAATCGGAAAAATTATCCAGCCCGGATGCCATAAGTTCCATGTGAGTCCAATAAACAGATAAATCATCGTTCCCAGAGGGAAAGCAATGGAAGCGAACAGGTCGGCATAACGGTGTTTCTTTAAGCTTGGGTTTCGCCCGGAAATCCGAAAAATCGCGTTATAGTACTCATCACGAGAACAAGCGAGGATGCAGAGGGCAACGCCTATAGCAATGACGCCGAAGAAAAGACACAAAGCAAGCATTTGATGAACGTCACGAAAGAGCATGAACAGGCAAGGGCTGATGATGAATAATCCAACGGCTACGGCAACAAAAATACTTTTTTTCTTTGTATAATTCTTGTACTCTTGCCTGAGTTCTGCATCTATGTGGGTGTCGGCCGTTTTGCTTTCTTTCACCTCGTCGATAAAGGAGATATTGAGTTCTTTTCGCAAATCTTCAGTGGAGCCGACGGAGCGGATGATAGAGCCGGCGGCTTCATTTTCGCTCAATCCTTCCTCCAAGAGAGAGTTGAATTTTTCTTCCAAATTTGTGAGCATATTAACCTTCATTTCCAACATATCTGCTGTTTGTGGAAAAGAGGCGAACATAACGTCGACATAATTTTTAATTGTTTCCATATCTTATTTTCCCTCCATAGTAAATGTATTGATAACGGATTTCAAAATCTTCCATTCTTCGCATTTTTGCCGATAGACCTCTTTGCCTTTGTCTGTGATGGCATAATAGGTTCGGGGACGTCCTTGGCTTTGTGTCCCTTGATAGGCGGTGACAAAGTTTAATTTTTCCAAACGCCCAAAAGCGGAATACAGCGTTGTTTCTTTTATATTGTACATACCTTTGCATAGCCATTCGATGTCTTTGGAAATTTCATACCCATAGGAATCCTTCTCCATCAATAAATGCAGAATTAGCATGTCATTATACCCACGCATTACATCACTGCCCAGCACATTCTCACCTCCGTTACTGCATCTGTCGTAGTAATCATAACAAAATTACTACGACAGGTCAAGTAATTTTGTTATGATAAATAGATTTTTTTAAGGATATTTGCTTTGCCGTGCTTGGGCGTTGGCATAAAGGACAGGAATGATGTGTATTCTTGAGTAGAAAGAGGGGGATGATTATGAAAAAGAATGGACGACACGGGATGTTTTATATTGCGTTGTTCGTAATTTGTTTTATTGGCGGACGGATGGCGGCTGCAAAACAAACAGCGCAGACGGGAAATTTTTCGCATGGAGCGAGGATAGCCATTGTCATTGATGACTTTGGGTACGGCGGAGAAGGGACGATGGAGATGTTGGCGCTCCCGATTCCTTTTACGGCGGCAGTCATGCCTTTTTGTGAGGGGACGCAGGAGGACTTGGAGCGTGTTCGGGAAGCGGGAAAAGAGATATTTTTGCATATGCCGATGGAGGCGTTGACGGGAGAGCGCAGTTGGATAGGAGAAGGCGGTATTTTTTGTGAAATGGCTGATGACGAAATCCGCTGTGCGGTGGAACATGCGCTGCACGCAGTACCTGATGCAGTGGGGATGAATAATCATATGGGTTCAGCGGTCATGGAAAATACAGAAATATTGCAATCGGTCATGAAGGTTGCCGCGGAGAATGATCTGATTTTTCTGGATAGCAAGACGACAGCGAACAGCTGCGGGGAAGTGCTGGCAAAGGAGTACGGTGTGGTGTATTTGAGTCGGGATGTGTTTTTGGATGGTACAAATCATGTCGAAGCGGTAAAAGAAAACTTGAGAAGGACGGCGGAGACAGCATTGACAAAAGGTTCGGCAATTGCGATCGGTCACGTCGGGCCGGAAGGCGGATTGGTTACAGCGCGGGCGCTGACGGAGATGATTCCGGAATTGGAGGCGATGGGAATTACGTTTGTAACAGCGGGAGAAATCGGGATTTAAAATAGTACGGCAAAGTGGAATTTCAAAAATTTCCTCCGTATGCTATAATAATAAAAAACGAAAGATGGGAGGTGGAGCATGTCCCGTTGGAATTCCAGAGGGTTGCGTGGGAGCGCCCTTGAAGAGATGATAAATTATACAAATGAACGGTATTGTCAGAAGGGACTGGCGCTGCTTCAAAAAGTGCCGACACCGATTACGCCGGTGCAGATTGATCAAGAGAAGCGGGTCATTACGCTTGCATATTTCGAGAAGCAGAGTACGGTAGATTATATCGGGGTTGCCCAGGGTGTCCCGATTTGTTTCGATGCAAAAGAAACGGCGCAAAAGCACCTGCCCCTACAGAATATTCATGAGCATCAGATTTTATTCATGGAGGCATTTCGCATACATAGAGGATTGGCTTTTTTATTGGTGCATTTTACTACATTCGACGAATATTATTTGTTACCCTTTGAAATACTAAAGCAGTGCTGGTCTCAGGCGCAGGCGGGCGGGCGTAAGTCTATCCCTCATGCGGTATTTGAGCCAAGGTATAAGATTGAGAAAACAGATAGCGGTCTGTTGCATTATTTGCAGGCAGTTAGCCTTTATCTGGAGGAGAGCGAGAGGGCGGGGGAGCAATCATGATAAATAAGGCAACAGCGGAGAATACACTGTCGGCTGCATTATCAGGCGGTGCAGATTTTGCGGAGATATATTTGGAAGAAACGGTGTCTAATCATATTTCAATGGTAAACGGCGATGTAGAGATGGCGCAAAGCGGTATGGATTATGGACTGGGACTGCGTTTGTTTTTTGGAAATCAATCTATCTATACCTTCACAAATGATACATCGGAAAAAAACCTGATTCGATTAGCGAAAGAGGCTGCGGGCGCCATGAACGGAGAGGGCCGCTACCTGATGAAGGAATGGAAAGAGATGGCGTATGCGTGCCGTAATCCGATTGGTATTATGCCCCGGAGTGTAGAGAAGAAAAGAAAAGTGGAGCAACTTTTATTGGCAACGAATGCGGCAAGGGCATATAGCCCGTTGATTACCCAAACGAAAAGCAGTTATTTGGATGTGGTAAAGCACGTGCGTGTGGCAAATACAGAAGGTGTGTGGGCGGAGGAGGAACGGGTGCGTTCCCGTTTTACGATTGAAGCCATTGCATCGTCAGCGGCGGAGAAGCAAAGCGGGCACTTTGGGCCGGGCGGTTCGGAAGGCTTTGAGTTGTTTGAGCGCATTGATGTCGAGCGTTACGCAAGGGATGCGGCGAAGACGGCAGTAACGATGCTTAAAGCACTGCCATGTCCCGCAGGAAAGATGCCGGTTGTGATTGATAACGGCTTTGGCGGTGTCATTTTTCATGAAGCGTGCGGGCACGGATTGGAAGCAACGGCGGTGGCGAGAAATGCGTCTGTGTTTGCAGGAAAAATAGGAGAGCAGATTGCCTCTACCGTGGTAACGGCGATGGATGATGGAACGATTCCCAATGCATGGGGCTCGGCGGCGATGGATGATGAGGGTACGCCGACGCAAAAAAACGTATTAATTGAAAACGGGATTTTGAAGTCTTATTTAGTGGATAAATTGAACGGGCGGCGGATGGGGGCTGATGTGACCGGTTCTTCCCGCAGGCAGAATTATCGTTTTGCGCCTACAAGCCGAATGAGCAATACGTTTATTGCGCAGGGCAGCCATGCGGCACAAGAGATGGTTGGCGGTGTTGCATACGGGTTGTATGCGAAGCAAATGGGCGGCGGCAGTGTAGATCCTGCCACGGGCGCGTTTAATTTTGCGGTTCTGGAAGGATATATGATTAGAAATGGAAAAATTGCTGAGCCGGTTCGTGGAGCAACGCTGATTGGAAAAGGCGCAGAAGTGCTACAAAAAATTGATATGGTTGGGAATAATTTGGCAAGAGCACAGGGTATGTGTGGGAGCATCAGCGGTTCAGTCCCTACGGATGTGGGACAGCCGATGATTCGTGTGCAGGATATGACTGTTGGCGGAAGAGGGTGAGCGCGTGACAAAGACTTTACAGCGGAAGATAATTGCAGATGCGTTGGAATCTGGATTTGAGGAAGCCGAAGTTTATTATCAGGAGACGGAGGGCTTCGAGGTATTGATTATGGAGGGCGAAGTCTCTAATTTTGAGAATAGTCAGGAAGCGGGCATTTCCTTCCGTGGGAGGTATCATGGAAAGATGGGTTACGCACATACGGAAAAACTTGTAGAAGAGAGCATTCCGTATTTACTGGAGACGGCAAAGGAAAATGCCGAGATTCTTTCTTTGGCGGAAGAAGAAGGGATCTATTCCGGGGATGTGTATGGTTTATGGAACGGATATGTGCCCTCTTTGGAAGAGATGGGCATTGAAGAGCGTATTGATATGGCAAAGCGTATGGAGAGGGCTGCCCTAAGCAGTACAGGGAATGTGGCGCAATTGGATTATTGTATGCTGGGTATGCACAAGGTAACCATAGGGATAACGAACAGTGCAGGGCTTCATGCGGTATATACGAAAAATGGTGCTATGGGCTATGTATCTGCGATTGCGAGAAAGAACGGTGAGACCAAGACAGGAGATTTTTTTTGGAAGGGTCAAGATTGGCGTACGTTTAATCCAGAGGAAACAGGGCAGACGGCGGCAAAAAGGGCAGCGGCATTGTTGGGGGCGAGCAGTGTTCCCAGCGGTGTGTACAGCGTTATTTTAGATGGCAGAGCGATGACGGCGTTGTTGTCGGCATTTTCTTCTGTGTTTTTTGCGGAGTCTGTACAAAAAGGTTTTTCTCTGTTGGCAGGCAAGAGCGGAGAGAGAATCGGAGCGGGTTGTGTGACAATTCGTGATGACGGGTTACTCGAAAGGGGCTATGCTTCGGTGCCCTTTGATAGTGAGGGGGTAGGAGCAAAGAACAAGGTGGTCGTGGAGGATGGCGTATTAAAAACGCTTTTGTATAATCGAAAGACGGCGAAGGTTGATGGTGTGGAGTCTACAGGCAATGGATTTAAGGGCGGTTTGACAGCACCCATTAAAACGGCATGTACAAATTTTTATATTACCGCAGGCAAGCAGACGCGGGCACAGTTATTGGAGCAGATGGGAGACGGTCTATACATTACAGGGCTCATGGGGTTGCATGCAGGCGTAAATGTGGTGTCGGGAGATTTTTCTTTATCGGCTGAAGGATTTTTGGTTGAGGAGGAACGTCTTACGCATGGTGTTGAGCAAATTACGATTGCGGGGAACTTTTACCAACTGCTTATGGATATTCGAGGGATTGCGGATGATGTGTTCTTTGCGCAAAGCGGAAAGGGTTCGCCCGATGTTTGGGTAAAGGCGCTTTCTGTTGCCGGAGAGTAACAGGTCAAGAGAAAAGACATGGGGGCGTTGTCTCAAGCCCTCCAGGCTTTTGAAAAGGCTTGAGCAAAACTTGATACAAAACCGCACAATTACGGTTTTAGGTGGAAAGGAAACGGCGGATAAGGAATGAAGAACGCTTGGCTTGAATAACGAATAAAAATCTCGGAGTGCCTATTTTACAGGGTCTCCGAGATTTTTTATGCTTTTAGTGCTATACGGCGTATATTGCACGAAAATTACTAAAGTTTCTGATATACCTCTATGGCATCATCGCCTAGCTTCGAGCCGAACCTTCCAAAGCCGGCGTCGTGAATCAATTTACCGCAGTGGCACCCATCGCCTGTTCTGGAGCTGAGATTCATCATGTATCCGCATTCAGAGCATCTATAGTAGAAATCGGGAGACGAACACCATCCTCCATCTGATCCCGCTGCACGGCATCCATTACCCAGGTATTTATACTTGATTCTATTCTGATAATGGTTTAGCCAGTAATCAAAAGATACACCGCCTATGTTTATGAAGTGGACACAATCCCAGCGTTCTCTTAAGGACTTGCCTTGGTAGATTTTGGCATCAACCAATTCTTCAGCAGTCTGGAATGCAATGCCATCCGGAATGTCACAGCAATCGGCCAGATAGGGTTGTTCATGTTGCGGAAGAAAACCGATGTGGTGCTCCGCTTTATCAATATCATCAGAAAAATAAAAGCAAGATTCATCCACGTGAATGCCGGTTTTCAGTTGTCTAAGAAAGAACTCGAAATCCAAAGTATTTGTTTCTTCAAAGAACTGCTTATGCCATACCAAAAACATATAGATTGTCCATATTTTACGGCTATTGTCAGCTTTTCCTGAACGGTGGTCGTCAAGGTACTTGACGATTTCTTCGGTCTTGAAAAATTCTGCAGCAGCAGCAGAGGTAAAAGCCTCTTTCACAAGGTGATAATAGTAGTTCTCTTTTAGCCAAATTCGGATTGGCACAGGGAAGCCCAGCTTTTTCTTTTCGGCAACCATATCCGGCAAATATCGATGTGCGGCCCGGCGCATGGCGTATTTTGTGTTTTCTTGGTTTACTTTATATTTTGTCGGTAATTTGCAAGCGATGTCAAAGACTGTGCGGTCAAGGAAAGGAACACGTACCTCCAAGGAGTGTGCCATGCTCATTTTGTCTGCTTTTAACAAAATGTCGCCAATGAGCCAAAAATGAATGTCGATATACTGCATTTTTGCCACAGGATCAAGATGCTGCACTTTGTCATAAAATGGTTTTGTCAATTGCGTGTGCGGATAATTTCCCGTAGGTGTTTTTAGAATGCGTTCACGTTCTTCTTGGGTGAGCATGAATGCATTTCCGACAAAGCGTTCTTCCAAGTCTTTGCTGCCCCGAATCAAGAAGTTCTTTCCCTTCACTTGGGGTAAGCATTTTGCGAAAGTACCCAGGCCTTTGCGTACGGATTTTGGCAATGCCGTTAAATGACGCAAAGAATGCGGCTCACGGTAGATGTTATACCCGCCGAAAAACTCATCGGCGCCTTCACCGCTCAAGGACACTTTTACATGCTTTGCCGCAGTCTGGCTGACGAAGTACAGCGCAATGGCAGACGCATCAGCCAAAGGCTCGTCCATGTGGTATTGGACTTTGCCGAGGATATCCCAATATTCTTGGGTCGTGATTACTTTGCTGTAATTATCAATTTCGATTTTTTCGGATAATGCTTTGGCATAATCGATTTCATTATATTTTTCGTAGTCAAAACCAACCGTGAAGGTTTTATCTCCGTGGAAAGAGGCAGCGACATAAGAGCTGTCCACACCACTGGAGAGAAAAGATCCGACTTCAACGTCGCTGATTTTATGTTTTTGGATAGAGTCTTGCATGGCGGCATCGATTTCTTCGACAAATTCGTCCAAAGATTTATTTTCATCGGCTTCAAAAATAGGTTCCCAATAACGCTTTATGTTTAGCTCGCCGTTTTTGAATGTAAAGCAATGAGCGGGCATGAGTTTGAAAATGCCTTTAAAAAAGGTTTCGGGCAACACACTATATTGAAAGGTCAGATAGTTTTCCAAAGCCTCCCGATTCACTTCTTTTTTGATTGTCGGATACTCCAAGATGCTTTTGATTTCCGAACCGTAGACCATTTGACCATCAATCAAGGTGTAGTAAAACCGAACAGCGTTTGATTTTTGACATCCCAGATGACAAAAGAGAACATGCCCCGAAGTTTTTGAAGCAGCGCTTCGCCATATTCTTCATAGCCGTGAAGGAGGACTTCTGTATCGGCATCTGTTGTGAAGAGATGGCCTTTTTGTATCAAATCTTCTCTTAATGCATGATGGTTATAAATTTCGCCGTTGAAGGTGATAATCATATCACCGGTTTCATTGTAAATAGGTTGATGACCGCCTTCAAGGTCAATGATGCTTAAGCGGCGAAATCCCATGGACATGCCGTTATCAATATATTGTCCGCCGCTGTCAGGGCCGCGGTGGATGATCTTATTCTGCATTTTTTTCAGTATCTCTTCTGATGTTGCCAAGCGTCCGGTAAAACCGCAAATACCACACATAAATTGCATTCCTCCTACTTATTTCCTTGGATGAAACGAAAGCTCATATAGCCATAACTTTAGCACAAATCATGGGGATGTGCAATGTGAACCATTTATTCTTTCGCCGCATCCTCCTTTTTTTCCTGATTCCTTCCAAACAGGTCAGACAGATAGATTAACCCGTCTTTTTGCCAATCCAACCACATATCCCAGTGAAAGGAGAAAGACCAATTGCCCTGTGCGATGCCGGGTGTATTCATGCGGTGTGTGCCATCCAGAGCCAATACATCCTGAAGCGGGATGATCGCCATGCTCGCGGCGGATGAAAATGCCAGGCGGATGGCATCCCAAGCGGGATTTTGCCCGTTGGTATTCATATATCTGCGGAAGGAATCCCGTTCTTCTTCCGAGGCTTCGTTATACCAGCCTAAAGTCGTGTTATTGTCATGCGTTCCGGTATAAACAACGGTATTTTCATCGTACATATAAGGCAGGTAGTCGTTGTTTTTATCTCCGTCAAAGGCGAACTGCAAGATGCGCATACCGGGCAGGCCGGTGCTTTGTCTGAGCTTGTGGACATCTGCGCTTAGGCATCCCAAATCCTCTGCAATAAAAGGCAGGTCAGGAAATTCTTTTTTCAACGATAAGAAGAAGTCTTTGCCGACACTTTTTCGCCATGTACCCGCTGTGGTGTTGGTTGCACCGAAAGGAATTTCCCAATAGGAGGCGAATCCTCGAAAATGGTCGATGCGCAGCATATCTGCATAGGCCAAGGCATGGCGCAATCGTGTCGTCCACCAGAGATAGTTGTTGCTTTTGTGTGCTTCCCATCGATATAAAGGGTTGCCCCATAGCTGGCCTTTTTCTGAGAAGTAATCAGGTGGAACGCCGGCGACACCCGTGGGGAGCATATTTTCATCCAGCAGAAACAATGATTGGTTTGCCCAAACATCAGCACTGTCAAAGGATATAAAAATCGGAATGTCGCCAATGATTTTTATATTGCGTTGATTTGCATAGTTTTTGATTTTTTTCCACTGCTTATGAAAGATAAATTGCAAAAAAGCCTGTTCTTCTATTTCTTTGGCGAGACGAGATTTCCATATACGCATTTCCGAAGGGATGCGTTTTCGCAATGCGGGCGGAAATAATTCCCAAAAAGTGTTTTTCGTATAAGCAAGATGCTGGTGCTGATTGCTAGGATTGTTTGATGGATGTTGGAGAAAATACTTTTTGAGAGCCGAAAAGAGCGTATAGTCTTCCAACCAAAAATTATTTTTTTTACAGAAGCTAATATAATCATCCGATTTATTCTGTGTTTGAAAGTTTTCAAACGCCAACTTGAACAGGGGAGCTTTTATCGAGCGGGCTTTGGAAATATCTATGTGGGAATTCGAAATGGGCGCGGGTAAATCAAGATGGGTTAAGTAACCGTCTTTTACCAACTCTTTCAGGCTAATGAGGAGTGTTTCACCTGCAAAAGCAGATAGACTTTGATAGGGCGAGCCGAAATCGTCCACAGGAGATAACGGAAGAATTTGCCAGAGTGTCTGATTTGTTTTTGCAAGCATATCCACGAACCGATATGCATCTTCGCCGAAATCTCCCAGACAGTAATCGGAAGGAAGGGAGGTTGGATGAAGAAGAATGCCGCTTTTGCGTATTTTTGACATAGAAAACTCCTTGTGTAAAAAAATGATTTTGTTTCTGGAGGCTATCATTAATATTGTTCTCATTCTATCAAGAAATTAATATGTCTTCTATCGACATAACTACTAAAAAATTCACATGTTGCCAATTAAAAAAAGAATTATTTTATTTTTCTGACAAACAATAAGGATGCAAACTGAAAATTTGTACGAAGGAGGGAATAAAAATGAAAATGACAGCAGTTATTGCGGTAGGCGCAGTCATGATTTTATCTTTTGGTGGTTGCGGTTCAACGACAAACCACTTGGGCAATACGAGAGATGCGAACGACAGAGGAATTTATTATACCAGCGGCAACGCCGCATATTGGGACGGGTACGGGGTCAATAATGGAAGAGGCATTGGCGATGATTTGAGAAATGTAGGCGAAGATATGAAAAATTCAGTTATCCACGCAACGGATAACATTGAGCGTTCCGTAACAGGCAGAACAGCGACCCTCGCTAATTAAATAAAAAGGGATACATTAGGAGGTTTCTCCTAATGTAATACATAAAAAGGCACGATTTCCTCCATATTATATAAAAAATGGAGGTGCAAGAGTGAAGATTCAGTTGAGGAAAACGGTGATTGGCGTGGTTACGGGATTTGCAAACGGTCTGTTTGGTTCGGGCGGCGGAACGATTGTCGTACCTGCGATGGAACGATTTTTGAATGTGGAAGAACATAAGGCGCATGCGACAGCCATTGCAGTTATATTGCCCTTGTCTGTGTTATCCCTGGGGATTTATCTCTGGAAAACGGATGTGGCGTGGAGTACGGCTTTGTGGGCGTCTTTGGGAGGTTTTGGCGGCGGCATTGTCGGTGCGAGGGCATTGAATAAGGTCACGGGTATATGGCTGCATCGGATTTTTGGTGCATTTATGTTGGCAGCGGCAGTGCGGTTGGTGATGGGATGAGCGCAATTTGGGTGATAGCAATTGGATTTTTTTCGGGTATTATCAGCGGTATGGGTATCGGCGGCGGAACGATTTTGATTCCGGCATTGATTTTGCTGTTGGATTTAGGGCAACAGCAGGCGCAAGGTGTCAACTTGATTTATTTTATTCCTACAGCAATTACGGCGCTGATTACCCATCATAAAAATAAAAATGTCCTTTGGAAAACAGCAAAGCCTCTGGCACTGACAGGGCTTGTTGGTGCGGTGGCAGGAGCGTTTTTGGCGGTTTCTATGGACGCGGAGATACTGCGTAAATGCTTTGGCGGATTTTTGTTTTTTATGGGGTTGAGTGAACTATTAAAAAAGAAAGCGATCGAGGAGAAATCATATGCGCACAAAAAAGAGTGAGGGCACAAAGCGTTATTGTAATGTCGAGATGGTGTGGAGAGCGGATACAGGAAGTACGGATTATTTTTTGAGCGGTTTCTTTGCTTGATTGGGTCTTGGTGTGAGGAGACTGTATGAAGTTTTGTGAAGATAATACTTCTACCTGAGCGATGCACGCCCGGGAGCGACTTGAGTAAAACGGCAAAGTGATTTGTATATGTTTCCATTCCAGTCGGAATCTGTTATAATAAACGAACAAAGAGATAAGCAGAGGCGGTGGAGACGAATGGAATTGGCGGACGATTTGTTTGTGGCTGAAAACGTGGAGGATTTGGAACAGATTGTTTACGCTTTGCGCCGCGGTATTCCGATGTTTCGCCTTCACTGTGTTGTTTGGATGGAGGCGCGTAACCGCGTGGAGATTATATCTTCCTATGAGCTGTTTACAGAAAAAAACAAAAACAAAGCAGGAAAAATAATTGGTGTGGCTATGGGACATGGCGCAGCGGCAGAATTGTTGCGCACGGTAGTGGAAGAAGCGCATAAAGATGGAAAAGATTTGGCTAATCCGAAAGAATGGTTATGAGAAACGGATACTTTTGGTTGATTGTGCAAGCAAAAAAGTTCTGACAGGGGAATGATATGCTGGGGATTTTATTGGCAATACTCAAATTCATAGGGTGGCTGCTCCTCGGGATTCTTGCCGTGGTGTTTATCTTGTTGGCCGTCGTTTTGTTTGTACCGATTGTGTACGAACTGTTTGGCGAGAAAAAAGCGCGTATGCGAGGAAGATTCCGTGTGTCGTGGCTGTTTGGGTTGATTCAGATCAAAGGAATGTTTGATGAAAAGAAGGGCACTAAAATTTTTGTGCGCATATTGGGACGGAATATGTCCGAGGGAAAGAAACGGCATACAAAGAAGAAAAAGAACAAAGATGCGGTTGCTCTGACAAGCAGAGAGAATGCGAAAGAAAAGAGTTCGTCGGTGACCGAAGCAGTAATGCCCAAGGTCGTAAAAAGTGAGCAGGAGGGCAAGGCGCCCAAAGAAGTTATCCCAATGAAGATAGAGGAAAAAGAGCAAGAAATTCGCATTCGGCGTGTGAAGTTATCGGAAATAAAAGAAGTACCGCTTGCAGATGAGGACATTATTTTCACGCATACCGAGACCGAGAAGGAAACGACTGCGGATGGGGCAGAGGTGGAAGAGGGCGAAAGTGGTGTTGTAGAGAAAGCAAGAGGTGCCTGGAAGCAGTGGCAGGAGGTTGTGGACAAGAAAGGCGTGTTCCTTGCCTTGAAAAAACTGATTGTCCGCTTGATAAAAGCAATGACGCCGAAAACATTTCGCCTTTCAGGAATCTTTGGAACAGGAGATCCCGAGACGACCGGATATTTGATGGCGCTCTTTGGCATATTTGTTACAAAATTTGGCGATGCTGTGGCAGTAAAAGGAGATTTTGCAAAAGCGGTGTTGGAAGATGCAGAGATTGAGATAACCGGAAAAATCAGATTGGGAGCGTTTATGTATGCGTCGATTGCGTTCATCATGACAAAATCGATTCGGCGGATATGGTGGCGATTATGGAAAGGGAGGTCGAAGAAGCGTGGGTAAAGATTTTAATGAATCCGTAAATGTGTTATTTGATAAGGTAGAGGATTTGGTCTCTACAAAAACGGTTGTGGGGGAAGCCATTGTGATAGGTGATATTACGCTGTTGCCTATGATTGAGGTGACGGTGGGTGCCGGTGCCGGGGCAAAGGATAATGTGAATGCGGCTGGCGGTGTTGGTGCCAGAATTACACCATCCGCTGTTTTGGTTATCCAAAACGGTTCGGTGCAGACGATTAATTTGAAGAATCAAGACGCTGTGAGTAAGCTGATTGATATGGCACCCGGGGTTGTGAATAAACTGAATTTTGGTTCTATTTTTAGCAATAGGGATAAGGACGAGACGAAAGATGCGGATGTGTCTTTTGAAGAAGAAGTGATTGTGGAAGCATTTGATAAGAAATAGGAAAGAGGCGTATGGATATGAAAACGCTGATTGAATTTTATGATAAAGACATACTAAAGAACATTGTTGCGCCCCTATCCCTAAAGCCGCAGAAGGTGGTTTATCTTTATGATAGAGGCATTACGGATATGACGATATTTACCAGTCTGGAAAAGTGTCTTTGCAGGAGTATTCCGGGGATGGTGTTGGAGCGTTACCCGGTGGATATCAGTTCGGTAGAAAAAATTGTGCAGCAGGTACACCATGTTGTTGATCACAATGGTGTGGAAGGTTGCGGGATGGAGTTGACGGGCGGCAGCGAATTGATGATTATAGCGGGATTTCGTGCGGGATTGGAGCGGGGAATTCAACTGTTGCATACGGACTTATTAAACAATTGTATTGAGGACTTGAATACGCACGAAGTAGTGGCGGAGGCAGTTCGGTTGACACTGGAAGATTTTGTGGACGCGAAGGGTGCCCGATTTATCGGAGAATCTCATGCGGCGCCGATGCCGTCAAGATTTGAGGCAATTAAAGAGATGGCGATGTTTTTATTTCGTCATTTGGAGGAATGGAAGCCAACATGCAGTTTTATTCAAACAGTCGCCTCGAAAACGCAGCCTCATGATCTCTACATAGAAAGCAAAACGAAAATACGTATGAAAAACGGAAAAACCGTATATCCTGCGAAAAAAGTGCTGAAAGAGTTTCAGCGGCTGGGATTTATCCGAAATCTGATTATGGAGGATGGCGGACGGGTACAGTTTTCATTTTGTTCGCTTGAAGATAAGCGGTATTGCATCGGTTATGGCGTTTGGCTAGAGCTGTATGTATATATTGCGGCATATCAATCAGGCGGATTTGATGATGTAAAGCTCGGGACGATGATTGACTGGGATGCTTACGACAGGATGACGATTGCCGGAAATGAAATTGATGTGATTATGATGGAGCGTTCTTTGCCAATATTCGTTTCATGCAAATTGCGCAATATTGATACGGCGGCGATTAATGAACTGCTGATTGCCAAAAAGCGCTTGGGCGGATGGTTTTCCAAGGGTATTATCGTTGCATTTACAGAAGAGAAAAATGCACAAAACTCCGGTGTCCATAAACGCTCTCGGGAATTGGGGATAGATATATTGGATAAAAACGACATTTTATCGGATAATTTTATGGAGAGATTGGTTCGCACAGTGAAAGAAAACGATTTGGTTAGTCTAAAGTGGAAGAAGGTCTAAACAGTGAGTAAGAAGAATAATCGGAATACGAAAAGTAAAATTATTGCGGCGGCGTGGAAGCTCTTTTATGAACAAGGGTATGATGATACGACGATTGAGGAAATTGTCGAAGAGTCGAAAACGTCTAAGGGTTCGTTTTACCATTATTTTTCAGGGAAAGATGCTCTTTTAAGCTCGCTTTCCGATTTGTTTGACGACCAGTATCAAAATTTGATTCCCCAACTGGATGATAGCATGGATAGTTTCGACAAGCTGATGTATTTGAATCAAGAACTGTTTTCAATGATTGACAGTAGTGTCTCTCTGGATTTGGTTGCACGTTTATATTCGTCGCAGTTAATCACCAGTGGGACCAGACATTTAATGGATCACAACCGTGTGTACTACAAGCTGTTACGCCAAATCACGGCGGAGGGACAAAAGCGTGGCGAATTGCGCGGAGATGTTTCGGTCAATGAGTTTGTCAAGGCATATGCGCTATGTGAACGGGCGCTGATTTATGATTGGTGCATCTGCAATGGAGAATATTCTCTGTGCCAATATGCGAAAGAAATGATGCCTCTTTTTTTGGCCGGATTTCGAAAGAGGGACGGAAATTAATAAAAGAACTTGTAGCAAACAAAAAAATATAGAAATACTATGTTTTGTGTGCATAAAAAAGTCTGGCTTTAAATCTTTTAAAATAAAGGTTTGGAGCTATTTTTTTATTTTTAGTACAGAATATATTCTATAATACATTCTGTATTTTAGTCTAAAATTTTTTGTGGTATACTTTCACTGTTAGATTATGAATATAACGAAAGAAAAGGAGACGATTATGACATCAGGACAAATTTTGATTTTGGTGACGATAGGGGTATATCTCATTGCTATGGTTGCCATTGGTCTTTATTGTGCGAGAAAGAATTCGGATGATGGTGATTTTTATTTGGGAGGAAGAAAGCTTGGACCATTTGTGACGGCTATGAGTGCAGAGGCATCTGATATGAGCAGTTGGCTGTTGATGGGTCTGCCCGGAGTTGCGTATCTTTCGGGTATGGCGGATCCGGGATGGACGGCGATTGGCCTGGCCGTGGGTACGTATGTCAACTGGTTAATTGTTGCAAAGCGTATCCGCGTTTATTCTCAGGAAGTAAATGCGATTACAATTCCGGAGTTTTTCTCCAAGCGATACCATGACAAGAAAGGCATTTTGATGTGCATTGCGGCAGTTGTGATTATTATTTTCTTTATTCCTTACACTGCGTCGGGATTTGCTGCTTGTGGAAAATTATTCAACAGTCTGTTTGGGATTGATTATCAATTGGCGATGGTTGTCAGCGCGGTTGTTATTGTTGCGTATACAGCAACAGGCGGCTTCCTTGCCGCAAGCACAACGGACTTGATTCAAAGCATCGTTATGACCGCAGCGCTATTTGTTGTTATTGTTTTTGGTATCCACGTTGTGGGCGGTATGAATGTGGTTATGGAAAACGCCAGAGAATTGCCCGGATACTTAAGCATGAATCAGTCATACAATGTGGCAGAGAATGCGGCTGTGCCATACGGATTTTTGACGCAGTTTTCCACATTTGCATGGGCATTTGGTTATTTCGGTATGCCGCATATTTTGTTGAGATTTATGGCAATTGAGGATACAAATAAGTTGCCGATTTCCCGCCGCATTGCTACAACATGGGTGGTGATTTCCATGACGGTTGCTGTTTTTATCGGTATTGTTGGTTATAGCATGTCCAAGGTGGGTGCGATCCCTGTTTTGGAAGGCACAGCAGCGGAGACGATTATTGTTGAGATTGCGAGTTTGATGAGCCAAAATAGTACATTGTTTGCAATATGTGCGGGTATTATTTTGGCAGGTATTTTGGCGGCGACGATGTCTACGGCGGATTCCCAATTGTTGGCAGCGGCATCCAGTGCATCTCGTGATATTATGCAGGGATTCCTTGGCATGAAAATGACAACCAAACAGGCGATGAATATGGCTAGAACTTCGGTACTGGCAATTTCACTTATTGCCGTGTTTATTGCCAGAGACCCAAGCAGTTCCGTTTTTGGCATTGTATCTTTTGCATGGGCAGGCTTTGGCGCTGCATTTGGACCTGTGGTGCTGACAGCACTGTTTTGGAAGCGCTGCAATATGCAAGGTGCATTGGCAGGCATGATTGCCGGTGGAATGATGGTATTCATCTGGAAGTATTTGGTGCGTCCGATGGGCGGTGTTTGGAATATCTATGAATTATTGCCGGCGTTTATAGTGGCGTTATTGGCGATTGTTGTGGTTAGTTTGCTGACGAAATCGCCAAAACAAGAAATCCTTGATGAATACGAAGGCGTACAAGCATTATACAAAAAGTAATATCTTATGAGTCTGAGTGAGTCAGGCGCTTTGAGACAAAGCGGGTCGACACTGTTTGAATATGCCGTATGTTTTTGGAAAGATGAGTTTTTGATAGGTTTTCGTATAGATATATAGTGTAAAGAAAAGCCATTCTCAAAATAGAGAATGGCTTTTTTGTAGACTTTTTTGAGCAGGAGTGACCTTTGTCACAGGATTGGTTCGCTGACTTAAAGGCAGCGCCTGTGATTTTATTTATTCCGCGAGGGAGCTACTCAAATTGCTTGCAATCGAGCTCAATCCG
>JGI994J12354_10002084_pt1 | contig 19880 bp, 17 predicted proteins | sample IntmicLarv3ML3BL_FD_12354 | JGI IMG/M metagenome (IMG submission 12354)
GGAACGCAACGTTGACTTTTTGAAAGAGCATATCCGCCGCGGTCCCTTGAGTTATCCGGGCGCCAACTACGTGATTCGTTCTGACGGCGGCCGTATTAAAATCACAGATATTAATACCGAAGATCTCTGTGAAAAACTGGAATACGGCTGGATTGTCGAAAGACACCTCCGCGACGGCGACATCGTTCTCTTCAACCGTCAGCCCTCTCTTCACAAGATGAGTATTATGGCACACAGCGTCAAGGTTTTGGACGGCAAAACGTTCCGTATGAATCCGGCCGTTTGTCCGCCATATAACGCCGACTTTGACGGTGACGAAATGAATATGCACGTGCTGCAGACCGAAGAGGCCCGCGCCGAAGCAAAAATCCTGCTTCAAGTTCAGGAAAACATTCTGTCTCCGCGTTTCGGCGGTCCGATTGTCGGCGGTATTCACGACCACATTTCAGGTATGTTCCTTTTGACAAGAAAAGACAACCCTGTCACCGGCCGTATTAACAAAGACGATGCGCTTGACTTGCTCCGAAAAACCGATATTCGTGAATTGCCCGCTCCGGCCGGCATTGACGAACACGGCGAAGAATACTGGACGGGAAAACAGATTTTCAGTCAGATTCTGCCCGAAGGACTCAACATTTCATTCTCTTCAAACGTCGGTACAAAAGACATGAACGAGGACTTGAAAAATGACGCTTACGTTATCATTGAAGACGGCGAGCTGATTGCCGGAACAATTGATGAAACCGCAATGGGCGCTTTTAAAGCGCAAATTCTTGACACAATTATTAAAGAGTACGGCACAACCCGCGGCGCTCAATTCGTTGACGATGTCACGAAACTCGCTATCCGCGCGGTTATGAGAACGGGTCTCTCTTTCGGTATTGCGGATGAAGACATCCCCGAAGAAGCCAAAATCCAAATCAATATGGTTTTGACAACGGCCGAAGAAGAAGTTCAAAAACTCATTCAGGCTTACAAAGACGAAGAGTTAGAACCCTTGCCCGGAAGAACGCTGGATGAAACCATTGAAATGCGTATCATGCAGGAACTCGGTAAGGCACGTGACAAGTCCGGTAAGATTGCGGACGCGCACATGGGTCTTGAAAATCCGGCGGCTATGATGGCTCGCTCCGGTGCCAGAGGTTCGATTTTGAACATTACGCAGATGGCGGCTTGTGTCGGTCAGCAGGCCGTTCGTGGCGCTCGTATCAACAGAGGCTACCGCGAGCGGACATTGCCGCACTTTGAACGCGGCGACCTCGGGGCAGATGCGCACGGGTTCGTTAAATCCAGTTACAAGAGCGGCTTAAACCCGACAGAATATTTCTTCCACTCCATCGGTGGTCGTGAAGGGTTGGTCGATACGGCCGTTCGTACGTCTCAGTCCGGTTATCTCCAGCGCCGTTTAGTGAATGCGCTTCAGGACCTTGAAGTTCAGCCGGATTACACTGTTCGTGACACGCGCGGTGTGATTGTTCAGTTTATTTACGGTGAAGACGGCATTGACCCGACAAAGAGCGACTTTGCCAAACCCGAAGCTGTTCACCGTATTTTCAGAAACGTTACCGGAAAGGAGGTCTAATTATGGCAAAATTAAAAGATGCTGAAATTAAGGCAATGATTCAAGATTTGCCGCTTCCGAAAAATATCATAAAAACAATGCAGGAAGATGCAATCGAGGTTGGCGTTTCTAAAGAAGAAATGGATGAAATTATTGAGCGTGTTTTGGTCGGCTATAAGCTGTCTCAAATTGAACCGTGCGATGCCGCCGGCGTCGTTGCGGCGCAATCTATCGGTGAACCGGGTACGCAGATGACCATGAGAACATTCCACTACGCCGGTGTGGCCGAAATTAACGTTACGCTCGGTTTGCCGCGTTTGATTGAAATCGTGGATGCGCGCAAGCTTCCGAGTACGCCGACGATGACGATTTATCTGAAAAATGATAAAGAATTGGAAGATGAAAACGGTAAAGCCGATTATGCTTTTGACCGTGACAAAGCTCAGACGGTCGCTTGGGAGATTGAAGCGACAAAGATTGATCACATCGCGTCCGTTACAACCGATTTGGCTCAGATGAAAATTGTCATCAATGTGAATGAGAAAGCAATGAACAGAAGAAATATGGTCTTCATGGAAATTGCCGAAAAATTCAAAGAAAAAATTCCGGATGCCATGGTTGAGGTCAGTGAAGAAAATTTCCAAATCGACTTAACACCCAAAGACCAGCGCTACCGTGATTTGCTTCAATTGACAAAGAAAATCAATGACATTACTTTAAAAGGCATTGAAGAAATAAAGCGCGTCGTTCTCAGAAAAGCAAGCGAAAGCGATGAATATGTTCTTTACACGGAAGGTTCCGCTCTGAAAGATATTATCGGTATTTCCGGCGTTGATATGACGCGGACGACAACCAACAATATCAGTGAAATCTTTTCCGTTCTCGGCATTGAAGCCGCTCGAAACGCCATTATCACAGAAGCGACAAACACGCTTCGTGAGCAGGGTTTGAATGTCGATATTCGTCACATTATGCTTGTGGCTGATTTGATGACCAGCGACGGTGAAGTGAAACAGATCGGCCGTCACGGTATTTCAGGCGAGAAAGCCAGTGTTTTTGCAAGAGCCGCTTTCGAAGTGACTGTCAATCATTTGCTTGACGCGGGTATGCGCGGAAATATCGACGAACTTCAGGGTGTCACAGAAAACGTTATTGTCGGCCAGCCGATTAAAATGGGTACCGGCGACATTCGCTTGATTTCAAAATCCATCAATCCGGATGATCCGAAATTGATTAAACCCGAAGAAGCCGCACCCGTCCGAACGCGCTCTCAAAAGAACGCCGCCGACAAAGCGGAACTCGCTTCTTCTTCCGCTTCAAAAACCGCCGTTTCAAAAAAGATAAAAGCAGACCCCATCCCCGATAATACCATCGAAGATTCTGCCGAATCCGAGGAAGCGCCGAAAAAACGAAGAGGAAGACCGCCGAAAGCAAAGGCGAATGATGAATAAATATTTTGAAAATGAAGAGTGAAATAACTCTTCATTCTTTCTTGTTTTTATTTTTTTATTTTAACTTTTTTTTATTTTTTTTATTTTAACTTTTTTTTATTTTTTTATTTGCCTTTTTTTTATGTTTTTATTTCTGATTTTCTGAATTACAGTTATGTATAGAAAATCTGCAGTGTATCGAAAATCTACGGCGGGATTTATATTGGCAACATTCCGCTTTTTCTGTTTTATATTTTGAGTCCGAATCTCAATTCTCATTTCCCTCACTTCGTTCGTGAAATTCGAATTGAGGCGGCGATTTCTGTTTTTGATGAAGCATAACTTTGTTTTTATGATTTCGTCAAATCACACAAACAACCGCTATTGAATATTTGATAGATGCGAATGAAATTTGGAATTGCGGCTGACACATGTCAGATTCAAAAAAACTAAATTTTGTTAACGGAATAAAAATCAAATTCTATTTATCTCAATATCAAAAAAAGGTATAATACACAAGTGTAAAAAATGAAATTATCGCAATCGTTGCAGTGATTATAGCTCCCGCTATTCTCGGTCTCTGTTTATTCCCTGAATCCGCCGACTCCGTTAACGAATTTATGAGAGCCTTTCTTTCTCTTTTCACTTTCTTGGTTATCGGTACGGTTTCTGCATTCGTATTTTAAGAAATGAGATATAATCTCATTTTCTTTTTTTTCATTAAGACAATGATTGTAATGCTGGCCAAATTTTATAAAACCATACCCATGCAAGTACACATATTATCATCAGAGAAATGAAAAATCCAATTATTTGATTTGAATTCATAATAATAAATTAAATTGGAATTATTTAAATCTTCTCTCTTTTTTCAATATTTAAAAACGTCAGGAAAAACGGCATGAACCCTGATTTAGTCGCAGAGGAAAGAGGCGACCACCGCCAAAAATCACAAGACATTTACTGCGATTACGACACGGTAGAACTAAAAGAAGAATACGATATATTCATTTTCCAACTTCCAACCGAAGCAAAAAAACAACCTGTATAAATACCTATCTCAAAAAAGAGGAGATAAAGAGGTTATAGGAAAATTAAAAAATGCTCCGGCCGGGATTTGAACCCGAGTCATAGGAGTGAGAGTCCTAGATGATTGGCCACTACACTACCGGAGCACGAAAACAGTTGCCGTAACTTGAGCCGAGAGGCGAAATTACAAAGCAAAAGAGAGATTTATGATATAAATAAGTTATTGTTTTGCTTTTTTGAAAATTTCAGGGGAAAACACCCGCGGCCCAAAAGGAAATTTCAACGGCGAACAACATTCCGAATGAATATTTTAATCCGACGGCAATTTTTCCTTTCGTGAATTTTCCGACCGCCGCCCCCGAAAAAATGCTTTGAATCAAAAGCATATGATAAATTATAATTGTCATTTCAAAAACAGATGACTGCGAAATTGTTTGAGATGTTAGGACGCTCATGCTTTCAAATCGGCGAATCAAAAGGATCATGATGCCGATGAATAAAAAAAATGACAGAAATAAAACGGTTCCGTAAACGTTTTGTTTTGAGCTGCGCTCCTTTTTCAAGTTGACCGCTTCTTGAAGGTCAAAAGCGGCGGCATCCAGCGATAATGCCATTTTTCCGCCGGATTTTTCGGCGGCGTCAATCACAGATGCGGCTTTTTGTATTAATTCGGAATCATATCGCTTTCCCAAATCCTCCAAACACATCTCAAATGGGATGCCTGATCTCATTTTCATTCCGATTAATCGAATTTCCTCAAAAAAAGAGTCGGACATTTTTTGTCTGTTTATTTGTCTGTTTGGAGATCTGACCGATTCCGCCATCGATAATTCTACTAATGCTTCTTGAAGCGTTAATCCGCCACTGATTAAATCCGATAAATCTCTTAAGAGCGGCGGAATCTTTTCTTCGGCCGATTCAATTTTTCGCTGATGTTTTTCATTGTAATAAATAAACGGAAGAAAGAAAGAGAAAAAAAGAATCAGCAAAATCGTTTCAATTGATTTAATGAAAAGAATGGCAGATTTAAAAATCGGCAATTCGCCGATCTCTCCGGTCTCGCCGATTCGGTTTGAAACGAAATCAGCGACAAAATCAAAAAGTGTTTCCGGTCTTAAAAAAAGAAAATAATAGAAAACAAAAACAAAAAAAGAAAGCACGGCTCCGAAAGTAAAAGACAACGCCGGCTCTTTTTCAAAATAAACCGTCGGGCGCCGCAAAAAATCCAGCAGCCACCCGTACTTTTCACGGAATTTCAATTTTTCCGCAATCTGTTCCTCGCTGTCAAAACCGCGTTTTGATTTTTTCGGAATTGTTTTCATAAAATTTACAAAAAATGAGGTTCTAAATATCCTTTTTGATTTTTCCAAAATCGGCAGATTTATTTAAAAAAAATGAAAACGAAAAAATATGAATTCAAGTGAAAAAGGAAAATATGAAAAAACAGACGACGGAATCGAAGAATATGAGTTTGAGCTTGTTGAAAAATATGATTTGGAATTTCCGTTTTCATCCGCTTCCGTTTTTAAAAAATCATCGCCGCCGAATGATTTTGAACAAACAAATATTAAGCGTTTTTCTCCGTCTTTTGAATATTTTTACAAAATTGAGGAACCTGTCCTCGGTCCGGAAAAAACGAAATTGTTTGAAAGGGTGCTGCAATTTTTAAACGATTCGGCTGATTTTGAATTATTTGAACAGAACTTTGAAACATCCGTCGGCTCCTTTGAAAATCGTGACCAACGAATCCTTTTTTTAGAAAAAAAGATTGCAGCCATTCTGAAAACATATTCCATCCGACTTTCCGATGATGATTTTCAACATCTCATGTATTTTGTCAAAAGAGATTTTTTCGGGTTCGGGCGGATTCAGCCGTTTTTGGAAGATTTTGACATCGAAGATATTTCATGTAGCGGCAACTGCCTTCCGATTTATATTTTTCATCGGAAATACGGGTCCGTCAAAACAGATGTTTCTTTATCCGGTGCCGAAGCGGAAAAGTTAATCCGCCGCATGGCGCAGTTTTCCAAAAAACATATTTCTGTTTCAAATCCGATGACGGACGCGATGCTTCCAAACGGTTCCCGCGCGCATTTGACGCTTGGGAATGAAATTACAACGAAAGGAAGCACATTTACGATACGAAAATTCAACGAAAAACCGTTTTTACCGTTCGATTTAGTCAATAACGGCACCTTTTCTCCCGAAATGATGGCTTATCTTTGGATGTGTATCGAATCCAACATGAATCTCATGTTTGCCGGCGGAACCGCCAGCGGGAAAACCACATCTCTTAATGCGGTCTGCCGATTCATTCCGCCGAATAAAAAAATCGTTTCGATTGAAGATACGCGCGAAATTAATCTGCCGCACCAGAATTGGATTTCCGGCGTTTCCAGAGAATTTTCGGGCGACTTGTCTGAAAGCTCGGCCGGCCGCGTCTCTCTCTATGACCTGCTCAAAGCGGCGCTTCGGCAGCGTCCGGAATACATATTGGTCGGTGAAATCCGCGGGTCGGAAGCCTACGTTTTATTTCAAGCCATGTCCACGGGACATACGACCGTTTCCACAATGCACGCCGAATCGGCGGATACGCTGATTCACCGTCTCGAAAACCCGCCGATGAATGTACCGAGAATTATGATTCAAACTTTGGACGTTCTTGTTCTTTTAGCACAAATCGAAAACGAAGACGGCCACCTTGTTAAAAAATGCCTTTCCATTCACGAAATATTAGAAACGGACCCGCATACTTCCGAAGTGTTGACACAGGAAATATTCAATCATTCGGAAACGCAATCCGAAAACCGCCGACAAAATATCTCTGACATGTCCGATGCCGAAAATATTTTAAAATCCTCCGTTTTGGAAAAAATTCGAATCCGAAAGGGCTGGACAAAAGAAAAATTGGCGGATGAATTCCGTCAACGAGTTTTGAGTTTTAAGAAATCCGACGGACCGATTCGATATTCGGGGGGACTGAAATGATTCAGCGCATTGCTTATCGATTTTTCGGAAAATTCTGCGAAAAAATTAAACTTCCGGATTTTGAACGAAAACTCCGGCAGAGCCGACTGTTCATTCCCTTTTCGATGTATCTGTCTTTGTTTTTTTTCGGCGTTTTTTTAACCGGCTCTCTCTGTCTGTTTTTGCTTTCTTTTTTTTATCTCCTTTATATTATGGAAATTGTTGAAAAATCGCTTTTATCCGCCGCAGTTATTGCCGCCGCAGGATTTTTTATCGGCGTCGTTTGTCTGATTTCTATTTTATTTTGGCTGCTTCCGGAACTGCGCGCTTATGACCGCAAAATAAAAATCGAAAAGCAGCTGCTTTTTGCCGTCAATTATATGTCGGCGATGGCGGCGGCAGGCGTCCGGGTTGAAATCATTTTTAATACCATGGCATCCGATCAATTTATTCAAATTTACGGGGCTCTTTCCGAAGAATTTTCTCAATTTGTCGTTCAAACAAATTTTTTCGGATTGGATTATCCGTCCGCTCTTGCTCTTTTAGTTCAAGATTCGCCGTCTCCTTTATTTTCAAATTTTTTAGCGGGCGCTAAAAATACATTCCTATCCGGAAGCCGCTTTCAAAATTATATTGTTTCCAAAAAACACGAATATCAAAGCCTTGCCGCTCGCCGGAAAGATAAATATTTTCAGACGCTGGAACTGCTTTCCGAAATGTACATCACCTCATTTTTGGCGGCGCCTTTGTTCATGACGATTTTATTGTTTTCAATGACACCTTTTTCAGGTTCTAAAATCGAACAAATGAAGCTGTTGGCTTATCAAGCGGTTCCTTTTTTGGGAATTTTTTTCCTTCTCATTTTAGAAATTATTAACGAAAAAGAAGATGTGTAAAGAAGTGTGTAAAGAAGATATATCGGATTTCGAAAAATGAAGAATTATGGGATTGGTTCGGATTATTAGAAATGTTTAGAAAAGATTTAATCTCAAACATTCCTTTTAGTTTCAAATTTGATTATTGTTTATTTTTGAGGTAATTTTGTGACGATTGTTCTCGGTATTGAAGGAACGGCCTGGAATTTAAGTGCGGCAATTGTGGATGAAACCGATGTCATCGCCGAAGCCGTCCGCACTTATAAGCCCGCATCCGGCGGCATCCATCCGCGAGAAGCGGCACAGCATCATGCGGCGCATGTCGGCGAAGTAATTGCCGAAGTGTTTTCCGAATTTGAAAAAAAAGGATATTCCAAAAAAAATATTGATGCTGTTGCTTTTTCAAAAGGTCCCGGACTCGGTCCATGCCTTCGAATTGTCGGAACGGCGGCGCGCATGGTTTCTTTGATGCTCGATAAGCCGCTTGTCGGTGTTAATCATTGCATTGCACATATTGAAGTCGGCATTTGGAAAACGGAAGTTGAGGATCCGATTACGCTTTATGTCAGCGGCGCGAACTCTCAGGTGCTGGCTTATCAGGAAACGGCTCCCGGCATCGGTGCTTATCGGGTTTTTGGTGAAACGCTGGATATCGGTCTCGGTAATTCGCTTGATAAATTTGCGCGATCGGCCGGATTGCCGCATCCCGGGGGACCGCTGGTTGAAAAATATGCCAAAGAAGCGACGGAATACATTGATTTGCCGTACACCGTCAAAGGAATGGATTTCTTTTTTTCAGGATTGTCAACGGCAGCAACGCGTTTTTTAAATGATCATAAAACGAAAGATAAAACGAAAGACTGTCTGAGCGGTGATGTCGATGATGCCGTTTTGGCAAATGTTTGTCATTCTTATCAGGAAACTGCGTTTTCAATGGCGATTGAGGTCACGGAGCGCGCGCTGGCACATACCGGCAAGAACGAAGTTCTTTTAGCGGGCGGCGTCGGTGCGAATTCCCGACTTCGGGAAATGCTGAATGATATGTGCCGCGCCCGCGGTGCAAAATTTTACGTCCCCGAAAAAAAATTTATGGGCGACAATGGCGCGATGATTGCTTATACCGGTTTATTGATGTTCAAAGCGGGCGATATTCTTTCAATCGAAGATTCGTTTGTAGACGCGTGTTTCCGGCCGGACGATGTCTCAGTCACTTGGAAACCCGAAAAGAAAGTCTGTCGGGACGAAGAAATCGATAAAATGAAAAACGGGGCGGAAGCTGTTGTTCGTATTGCGCCGAAAATATACGGATTTGAACAATCTTTTGGAATCGTCAGCAACGAATCTGAGGAAATGGTTGTGAAAGAGCGGATTCAAAAAACGTATCGTCTGTCTCAAATCGATTCCAAGATTCGAAAAGAACGCACGCGAACGGAAGTTCGGATGCTGACGGAAGCGCGCCGTTGCGGTGTCTCCGTGCCGATTATTTACGGCGTCGAAGACTATTCTATCCAAATGGAGCGAATCATCGGAACACCGCTTAAATTCGTGATTGACGAACTTGAAACGCTTGCCGAAAAAGTTGGAACCGTCGTCGGAAAACTTCATGAAAATCATATCATTCACGGTGATTTAACAACGTCAAATATGATTTATGCGACCGATGAGGATAAATTATATTTGATTGATTTCGGTCTTTCCTATTCGGATAGCGGGCTTGAATCCAAAGGTGTCGACGTTCATGTTTTATTCCAAACATTAGACAGTTCTCACAAAAATCCGAATCTTTTGAAAGAATTGTTTGCAAAAGGATATCGGAAGAGCTGTAATGAGGCGGACGCAATTTTAAAGCGCGCCGAAGAAATCAAGATGCGTGGCAGATATATTGAAGGATCGTAATTATTTTGGAAACATCCTCTAAAAGAAAAATATGAAGGAGTCAAAGGTATGGTTCACTCGAAAGCGCCGATTTTTGAAAAAATCGTTTTTGTCACCGGCAATGCCGGCAAATTTGCGGAAATTAAAGAAATTTTGAAGTCGGTCGGAATTGTTGCGATTCAAAATAAAGGCGATTATCCGGAAATTCAAGCGGACGATTTAGAGCCGATTGCCGCGGCTTCCGCAAAGGCGGCGGCCGACGATTTAGGCATTCCGGTGTTGGTAGATGATTCCGGCATATTCATTTCGGCTTTAAACGGATTTCCCGGTCCGTATTCCCGTTTTGTTGAAGACCATCTCGGCAATCCGCGCATTTTAAAATTAATGAAAAATGAAACAAATCGAGATGCTTATTTTAAAACCGTTATCGCTTTTTGCGAGCCGGAAAAAGAGCCGATTACTTTTTCGGGAATTGTTGAAGGTAAAATCGCGTTTGAAGAAAAAGGAGACGGCGGCTTTGGCTTTGATCCGATTTTTGATTACAACGGCAAAACATTCGGCGAACTCGGCATCGAATTTAAAAATACGATTTCTCACAGGCGGCGCGCACTGGACAAATTTTTAGAATGGCTTCATTCAAAACAAATATGAATGCGACAGCTTACTTCTGCCGTTTTTATTATGTTTTTAAAAATTTAGTTTTAAAAAATTAGTTTTAAAAATCTATTTTGAAAAAGACCGAACCAATTTATTGATTCGGTCTTTCTTTTTTTGAAAATGGGGGTTTATGAGCCGTTATTATAGCGGCTTGGAACAGAGTTGAAGGTTTTGGTTTTGTTTTTATTTTTATTTTTGATATTTTTCTGAGTTTATCAGATGATAACAACCGGCTTAATCAAGTCTTTGGGTTTTTCCTTCATCATCAAGAGGGCTTTTTCCATGTTTTCAAATCCGTCATAGACGTGTGTTGCCATCTTTTCGGGTTTGATACGGTTGTATGTACAAAGGTCTGCCATTTGCTGCATTTTCAAACGGCCGCCGGCAACAAGTCCGCCGCGGATGTCTTTGTGGGCCATACCGTTACCCCAGTCCAAACGCGGAATCGGAAGGGTTTCGCCTTTTCCGAAGTAGTTGACATTTGAAATGGTTCCGCCGGCACGTGTCATTTTTATAGCCTGGGCGATTGCATCGGATTCTCCGCCGGCAATGATTGTGGCGTCGACACCTTTTCCATCAGTTGCTTTTAAGACCTGTTCGACAATGTCTCCTTTCTTGTAGTCAACAATGTCAGTTGCACCGTATTCCAAAGCAAGATCTGTACAGACTTTACGGTTTCCGACTGCGAATAATCTTCCGGCGCCGAGAATGGCTGCTCCGGCAACGGACATCAAACCGACCGGTCCGATACCGATAACGGCGACTGTCTCTCCGGGTTTAATGCGGGCCAATTCCGAGCCCTGAATTCCGGTCGGGGCCATGTCGGAAAGCATAACGGCTTGCTCTAAGGACATTCCTTTCGGCATGAGTGCGACGTTCATGTCAACATCGTTGATGTGGATTTTGTCGGCAAAAGTACCGTCTTTAAAGTTTGAGAACTTCCAGCCGGCAAGCATTCCGTTGGAGTGCTGTGCGTAGCCTCTCTGGGCGTCAATGGAACGCCAATCCGGAGTAATCGCCGGAACAAGGACTTTGTCACCGATTTTGAAGTCTTTAACTTCAGATCCGATTTTTATAATTTCTCCGACAGCTTCGTGTCCGAGAATCATATTGTGACGGTCACCGAGAGCACCTTCAAAAACAGTGTGAATGTCAGAGGTACAAGGAGCGACAGCAAGCGGGCTAACAAGCGCATCATACGGACCAATTGTGGGGTCCTCCTTTTCAATCCAACCAACCTTTCCGATGCCGAGCATTGCAAATCCTTTCATTTTATAACATCTCCTTTAATTTTTATGCAGTTTTTTCGCAGATTTGTTTAACCTGCGTTTTCGTCGAATCTTCGGAGGTATATAAACTTTTTGATGATTTATCATAAACAATTATGACGATAGCGCATATATTTTTCAAATATTTTTAAAAAATTGTTTCAAAATATATTTTTGTTCCGATTTTTAATAAATTCGGCTTTTATTTTATTTTCAATCTCTCCCGCTCTCGATTCCATCGGCGGCCGAGTCGATATTTCGGTTTGACGGTTCAAAAATTTTTCCGCATTTTTTTTCGGAAACGGATATTAAAAACAGTCGTCGAATCCTTTCAAATTCTTCTATTTCGACTTCATCTCAAAACCAATCGGTCGAATCAGGTTAAAAAAAGAGTAAAATCGTTTTTGAATCCTTTACAATTTTTTTAACAGTTTGTTTCTTTAAAACAACCGTTAGGTTTTTGTATAGGATTTTATTTTCCCGAAAAATTTCGGCAGTTTTAATTTATAACAGTTTATTTGAAAGTGCAACGGCCCCTTCCAATTCTGCCGGATTCTTTGACACGTCTCCGACCGAAACATATTTTCCGATAGGAGTCATGCCGAGCATACCTGCAGCCTGGCCGTATTTATCCAAATGCACATCAAACGCCGTTCTGTCTGGTGTATTCTGGGAATAAATAAATCCGATTTTCTTTCCCGGGGGCACCCGTGATTTAAATCCTGCGTCAATCAATGCATAAAAACGGTCGATCAATACTTTTTCCTGAGCATTAATGTCAAAGAAATAAATCGGGCTGCCTAAAAGGATTCCATCGGCGGCTGCAATTTTTCCGGCCACTTCTGCAAAATCATCCTTTTGAACGCAGGTGTCATGCGCTTTGCAGTAGTTACATCCTTTGCAGGGGTTGATTGTGTATTTTGTTAAATCAACATATTCTGTTTCAGCACCCTTTGAAGCGGCATTTTTCAGCGCTGCTTTAAGAAGGGCGGCCGTGTTCCCGTTTTCATGGGGACTTGACGTAATTCCAAGTATTTTCATTTTATCCACCTTTATGAAAAATTTTAAAAAATGTTTGAAAGCGACGATTCTTGCATATCCTGCTTTTTTATTCCTTTGAAATTAGATATACGGGAATCTGTTTTAACTGCCGTTTTTGTTGATGTATTTTTTTTCCGTTGTAACTATTTTAGTTACAACACTATCTGTAAAAAGAGCCCGCCCTATTTTAATCTTTTGGGGTGGGTACCGCAATCATTTTGTTTATCATTTGTCCGATTGTCATTGCTTTAAGAGCTTCTTCCATTGCTTTTTGCGCGGCAAAAAGGTGGTCGTCAATAGTAACATGAATTATGCAGCCGTTTGTCTGATTTCGGATATTGTTTTTCTCAACCGCATATTCTTTGTTTTCCAACGGACAATCTTTGCAGTCCACCGGACATTTCATTTCCTATCGGTTGTGAGAATTAAAAAGAGCAACTTCTTCAACAACTTCTACCGCTTGATATATTTCAATCAGCGACAACTCCTCCGGATTTTTTAGCAGCATCGCGCCGCCCTTTCCGCTTTTCACGTCAATCAATTTTGCTTTTTTAAGCTGTCCCAAAATCTTGCGGATAATGACCGGATTTACATTAATGCATTCGGAAAGGTAAGCAGATGTTATTTTTTGGCTTTCGCTCATTAAAGCAATAACGACAATTATATGAACGGCAGTACTGAGCCGGTTGGATATTTTCATATGCTGCTTCCCTCCTTTTTCTTTTTATTTTTGCCCGTTTTGAGCTTTAATTTTGAGTTTTAATTTTTGAGTTTTAATTTTTGAGTTTTAATCTTATTGTTTGTGAATTATATCTAATTTATTGTTTAGAAATGTAACGGAGGTGTGGTCAATTTGGATTTTTTCCATGAATCGGTCGATTTTTCAAAATCTGCTTTTATAAGTATCTAATAACGTTCTAATAATGTAAAGACAAATAAAATGGCGACAAATAAAGACAATTGTTTACAATTGTTTACAATTGTCTTACTATTGTCTGAATTAGTTTTAATTACAAAAATCAGCGAATATGGAATCTAATGGTCAAAGATCCTATTCGTAAAAAACCTGTTGTCAGTGGAACGATTAGTCCGCTCCATAAAAAGAAAATTGACAAACTGGTTGAAATCGGAGAATTTGCAAGTGTTTCTGATTTTTTGAATCAGGCCGTTTCCGAATTTTTAACAAAATATGAGTTGGGTAGCCTTCCGTCTCAGAATGGTTTTCCGCCGTCTCAACTCGAGGTTCTTCGAAATCTGATTCGGGAAGAACTTTCCGATATAAATTTTGAAAAAACAAAAAAAGACTGATTTTTTCGGATTTAATTATCTGATTCGGCAGGATTAAATAGGTAAAAACGATTTGTTTTATTCTTCTTTAATTGATTAAAATTCGGTATTTTATCATTATTTTGTTCATCCTTTTGATCATCACGCTGATCATCATTTTGATCATTATTTTGATAACATTTTGATTATCATTTTGATCCGGTTTGAATTTATTTCATCCCGTTATTCAGCTTTTTTAAAATTATGAGGAAATGTATATGAGAATCTTATTAGTCGGCGGGGGCGGCCGCGAGCATGCCGTTGCTGCCGCAATCAAACGCAGCCCGCAAGCTCCTCTTCTTTACTCGGTGATGTCCAAAAAAAATCCGGGCATTGCCGTTCTTGCCGAAGAAGTTTTTCTGTCCGACGAAAAAGATGCAAAATCTATCGCTTCTTTTGCAAAGGAAAAAGGCATTGATTTGGCTTTTATCGGTCCGGAAGCACCGTTGTCGGCAGGCGTTTCAGATGCTTTGTGGGATGCCGGAATTCCTACGGTCGGGCCTAAAAAGAATTGCGCTAAAATCGAAACGGATAAGGCGTGGGCACGTCAGTTTATTGAAAAACACGGGATTGAAGGAAATCCCGCATACGGCGTTTTTACAGATTACGAGTCGGCTGCGGCTTTTATTGACAAATTGGGCGATGTTGCGGTTAAGCCGGCCGGTTTAACGGGCGGCAAAGGCGTCAAAGTTATGGGTGACCAGCTTCCGGACATTGCGGCTGCGAAAATGTATACAAAAGAAGTTTTGAAAGCCGACAGCGTCGTCATTGAAGAACGTTTCATCGGCGAAGAATTCACGCTTCAAGCTTTTGTTGACGGCAAGCATTTGGCTTTCTGTCCGACAGCCCAGGATCATAAACGTGCATATGAAGGAGATATCGGTCCGAATACGGGCGGCATGGGCGCTTATACAAATACAGGCGCACTTTTGCCTTTCCTCCTGCCGGAAGAATATGAAACGGCCAAAAAAATAATGACGGAAACGGTCGCCGCCTTTCCGAAAGAAACCGGCGAGGAATTTAAAGGCATCCTTTATGGTCAGTTTATTTTGACAAAAAACGGTCCGAAATTGATTGAATACAATGCGCGGTTCGGCGATCCGGAAGCGATGAATGTTCTGTCTCTTTTAGAATCCGACTTTGCCGCCATTATGGAATGTGTCGTTAACGGAACGCTCGATGAAATGACGGTTCGTTTTTCCGGCAAAGCAACGGTTTGCAAATATGCTGTGCCGGCCGGTTATCCCGATCAGCCCAAAGCGGACGCAGAAATTAAAGTCGCAAAATCCGATGACATTTTGGAAGGGCCGCTTGCATCCGTACTGATTTATTATTCCAGCGTCTATGAAAAAGACGGCCGCATTTACACAACCGGTTCCAGATCTATCGGCGTTGTCGGCATCGGTGACTCCGTTGAAGAAGCTGAAAAGATCTCTCAGGACGCACTTGACAATAAAATAAGAGGCGACATCTTTTTCCGAAAAGATATCGGTACGCCGGCTCTTGTTCAAAAGAGAATTGACCACATGAATTCTCTTCGTCCGGTCAGAAAATCTTAATGCCGCTTTTAGAAAATTGGAAAATTTTATTTAATTTAATTAATTTTTTTATTTATTGATTTACAAAAGATTAAAAATATATGGCAGGTGACAAAAAATGAAAAATTTGCTTTCTATGACTGATTTATCTCTTCAGGAGATTTACGATATTTTAGACTTAGCAGCGGAAATTAAAGAAAAAAGGGTTCAGGGGAAGTTGACGGATCATTTAAAAAATAAAAGTTTGGGCATGATTTTTGAAAAATCTTCCACCCGCACACGTGTTTCATTTGAGGTCGGCATGAATGATTTAGGCGGACATGCCATTTATTTGAATTCAAATGATATTCAAATCGGCCGCGGCGAATCTGTTGAGGATACCGCCAAAGTTTTATCCCGTTATCTTCACGGAATTATCGCGCGCGTTTATTCGCACGACACGCTTGTAAAATTGGGCGATAATGCTTCTATTCCCGTCATTAACGCACTTTCTGATGAGGAGCATCCCTGTCAAGTTTTGGCGGACCTTTTGACAATTCGAGAATATAAAAGTCATTTCCCCGGTATGAAATTTGTTTGGGTAGGCGACGGAAACAATGTCTGTAATTCTCTTATGCTGGCCTGCGCTATTGTCGGCATGGAAATGGTTGTTGCCTGCCCGAAAGGGTATGAACCCGACAATAAATATGTTGCAAAAGCCCGAGAACTCGGCGGCGTTTTGGAAATCACAAACAATCCGCTGAAAGCAGCTGAAAATGCAGATGTTTTATACACAGATGTTTGGGTTTCCATGGGCGACGAAGAAGAAGAAGCACAGCGTCTCGCCGATTTTGAAGGTTTTCAGATTAACGGCGACTTAATTGCCGTATCCAAACCCGACGTTCTTGTCATGCACTGTCTTCCCGCGCATCGCGGTCTTGAAATCTCCGCCGAGGCGATTGACGGCCCGCAGTCAGTTGTTTTTGACCAAGCGGAAAACAGGCTGCACGCCCAAAAAGCAGTTCTTTTAAAATTGCTGAGTCCGAACGTCTAATGTCCGTTCAGGCGAATGCGGCTTAAATTAAATCTTAAATTAAAAAAGATACTTAAATTAAAATTGGATTACAAAACAAGCAAAACATCGCTTGTTTTGTTTTTTCTTTCTTTTTTTATTTTTATGAGTCTCATTATTATTTGTATTATCTGCTGCTGCTGATTTATTATTCCCACGCATTGTAATGAATGCGTTCTGCTTTATATCGGTTTGCCGCTTCCGCTTCTTTTTCCGGATATCCTATAATTATAAATGCATACGGAATGATATTTTCGGGCAGATTGAACATTTTTACGAATCCGTCAACTCTGTCCTCTCTCGGATAAACGCCTGTCCAAACGGCGCCGAGGTCGTTTGCATGGAGTGCCAGCAACAGGTTTTGAGTCGCAGCCCCCAAGTCCTGCGGGAAAAAGCCCTCTGCAGTTTCATATTCTTTGTTAAAGCAAACCAAAACTCCGGCCGGCGCGCCTTTACTCATTGCCGCATGCGGACTGAATGCCGGAACGGCATCCAACAATTCTCTTTTATCAACAATTATAAACTCCCATGGCTGCTGATTCCTGGCGGACGGCGCATACATGGCGGCTTTCACAGCCTCTTTTATAACTTCAAGCGGTATCGGCTGATTTTTGTATTTTCTGATGCTTCTTCTGGTATAAAGTGCTTCCATGATATCCATTTTATTTCTCCTTTTTCTTTTTTAATTTGTCTGTTTATTATTTTCATTTTTTTGTTGATTTTAACATATTGAATCATAAACTTTAAAAGGAATCCGTCACTTAAGGGTGTTGTTCACTTTTCATCTCTATCTTTAATTCATAATGCGAAGGTTGCCGAGTGGTCAAAGGCGGCAGGTTCAGGGCCTGTTCGTGTAGACGTTCGTGGGTTCAACTCCCATCCTTCGCACTTTTTATAAAAAATATTTTTCGTTTTTAAAAATCAGATATTTTATTTATCTTTATTATTTTTTTAAAGGTTCAACCTTATTTCTTTAAAGGCTCAACCGTATATCCTTTTTGAAATCCCGTTAATCGGCTGACAACAGATATCAATTCGTTGCCATATGTTTTTTGGTCTATTTCTTCCGCCTTCTGCCGGTCTTTCGCATATTCCCGGATTGACCCTTTTATCATCATTGAAAGGGCTTTTGCATCTGTATTTGAAAAGCCGCCCTCCTCTTGGACGATTTTTATGATTTCTTCGAGCAAATCACTGTCGTCTGATTCCAATTGATAATATGGTAATCCGTTTTTATCTCTTGCGTTAAAAATTAATTCAGTCATAGAAACACCCTCGGCGGGATGATCTATTTCATATGATAAGTCTGCTCGAATGTAGGCAAAGAGCTTTTCTGTCGAAGTGTCGGCTTCTTTGACCCATTCAATTATGTATGTGATTTTTCTTTTGATAAGTTCTTCAAGAAGAAAATCCATTAAATCTTTTTTTGCAGGAAAATAATATGAAATTAAAGCGGTGCTGATTCCTGCTTTTTTTGCAATATTGGCTAAGCTGGCATTTGAATATCCGGATTCGTTTATCACAGCAATTGAAGCCTCAGCTATCTGACTTTTTCGGATGTCGGATATCAGAGATTGTGTTCTCTCCATCGATGTTTTATTTGAAACCATATCTTTCACTGCTGTGTATTTTTTGATTTTTTTTGAATCTTTTCCTTGATTTTTTTGATTTTTTCTTTGATTTTTTCTTCTTTTTTTGAATTTAATCAATTAATCAAAAAATTATTTAAAAAATCAAAAAACTAAATGATTAATTAAATATTTAAATATATGTTCAATTTTAATCAAATCATTCATCGGAAAATTTAATTAGAAATCCGTTTATCCATATATTGCAGATATCTGAATTTAGAGCTATAAATTATGAAATCCGATTATCGTGAAATCCTTCGCAAGCGGCGCAATAGTTTGTCTGAAGAGTATGTCTTAAACAACAGTAAACTCATTACGACTACGCTTGTCGAATCCGATTTGTTTCAAAAATGTGATTCTTTGTTTGCTTACTTAGATGTCCGAAACGAAGTTCAGACGTCTTCTCTTGTTGATTTTTGTTTCAAAATTCATAAACCCGTTTTTGTTCCGGTAACGCAAAAAGATGAAATGTTTTTTTCTGAAATTCGTTCTTTTTCGGAGCTGGAAGCATCTGCGTTTGGAATTCCCGCACCAAAGGACTCTGCTCCGACAGAGCCCGATTCCGGATCTTTATTTATTGTTCCCGGCCTCGGATTTGATAACTGCGGCAACCGTCTCGGATATGGCGCAGGGTTCTATGATAAATATCTTTGCGGCCGTAACCGTCTCCATTTAATCGGAATTTGTTTTGAAAGTCAATTTGAGGATAAATTGCCGTCCGATAAAACCGACATCCGGATGGATTCCGTTTTAACGGAAAAACGATGGATATTTACGAAGAGCGTGATGAAGCGGTGAAGATGTTCTTTAATTAAAATCGATTGCGTGTAATACATTATATTCTCTTTATTCTTCCCCGTTTTCTTCCATTTTTTGAGTTTTTTGTCTCAGAATTTTCGGAAAATCACCCGAAAACATCTAAAATCTATCAAATTTAATTGGGTTAATGATTGCATTTTTGTGCAATAGGTTTATATATTATTGTGTTTTAATATAGCTTTACGCACAGTAACTTCTAGCATATTATAGGTGTCTAAAATTTGATATTTTTGACATTTTTCATATGTTTGAATTTACTTTTTATTGGTTGCTGTTATGTTTCTTTGCATTAATTGATGCCGCAGCCGAAATTTCAAAAAACGACATCCTCGCCACACCTATCAAATGTTATCAATTTGAGTGAAACTTTCTCTCAAATCTGTTTAGCAATTAAATTTATTAGCCACAAATCTCATTTCACACAATTTCACACAATTCAAAGAGGTTTTCGTATGCAATCAATCATTCAAGACGCATTAAAATATACAGAGCAAGAAAAATCCACCGCACATATCGACGGTGACGACAGTTTTGAAGAATTCGGCCAACCACGCATTGTTATTGTCGGATGCGGCGGTGCAGGTAACAACACAATCAAACGTCTTTACAATATGGGTGTCGAAAACGCCGAAACAATCTGTATTAATACAGACAAACAGGATTTAGACAGAACCCGTGCCGACAAAAAGATTTTGATCGGTAAGACGCTTACAAGAGGTCTCGGTGCCGGCGGATATCCGGAAATCGGACGCAAAGCTGCCGAACTTGCCCGCGGAACTCTTGAATCTGTTTTAAAAGATGCTGACCTCGTC
>JGI994J12354_10002085_pt1 | contig 19877 bp, 15 predicted proteins | sample IntmicLarv3ML3BL_FD_12354 | JGI IMG/M metagenome (IMG submission 12354)
GCTTGGGAAATCGGCGGCGAGGGCTCGCGTGCAGTTTGCGTCAATCAAGCACCCACCGGCGGCGGAGCCACCTCTTTGATGTTAAGTGGTACCGCGGGAGAAGATGCCCATCATATTCTTTCTCAGAAGCTGTCAGCGGAAGACTATATGCCCTTGAAAAAATCCGAATTCTATAGACTGGATATTTGGCTTCGGCAGGAAAATATAAAAAACGGCGAGGTCATGGTGTGGTTTTCGGGAAACTTCAAGACACTCGGAACGACCTTTACCAATGTCGGCGGTGGGTGGCGGAAATATTCAGAGGTATTTTTCCTGTCGCCGGATGCGGATTTGGAGAGCTTTGACGAGCAAAGACTGAATATTGCCTTCAAGGGAGATGGAAGTCTTTATATTGACCGCGTAGAGCTTAAGAAGAATACTACGGCAGATCAGGTATTTCTGGAGCCCTTCATAAGTGGGATGAAATCCGCAAAGCCCCAATACATTCGATTGGAAAGCTTGCAAATTGGTGCCGAAAACAAAAAAAATGATACTTGGATTGCAGGTGACGGGAACGAAGGATTTTTTGTTTTGCCGGATGGAGAAAAAACAACGATGGGGATGCTTGATTTGTCATCTTCCTTACAAATGGTAAAGGAAGTAGGTGCCAATCCATGGATTGTGATTGACTCCTATACAAGTGCGGCGGATATGGAAGCTATATTGGCATATATGTGTGGGTCAATTACAGATGATTACGGGAAAATCAGGTTTGAAAACGGGAAAGCAACCCCTTGGAGCCGAGAGTTTGACCGAATTGTTTTTGAATTTACGGATACGAATGCTGTATTTCTATCGGATATTCAACGGAGCGCGTTTTCGGCGTATATGAAAACTACCATTGACTCGTCAGCCTATTTTCCGGATATCAATGATAAGGTGCTTTTTGTGGATGGTATGCCGTATGAATCAAAGGTAATGGTATCGTCGGCGGATTTTCATGCTAGTAGTCTTTTCGCGCAAATAAAAAGTGGAGAGAGTGGCGAGAAGGCTCCGGCACTTTTCTCGACAGGAATAAAAAATGCGTATGATGCGTATTTGGATAAAATCCCCCGTATTCTTTCTAATTCTCTTGCGGTCAGCGAGAGTAGTATTCAAGGTGGAAATGAATGGATTTATTCATCGGATTTGTATTATTACCGTGAAAATGACACCGGGAAAAAAATCAGAGTACCGGTGACATCTGCGGAGTATGTGAGCTTTTGGCTTTATGATTTGGGCAGCTACACAACAAGCGGCATTATGGCAGATATTTCTGTGTCCTCTGAAAAAGAAGCGATTTTAGGCGGCGCTTTTTTCTCGGACGGAGATTTTCTGGACGCTATTTCTGTTTCTAATGGAGAGACGCTATTACGCTCGTTTTCTATTTTGGAAAACGCGGGACTGGGAAGTCCTCTTGGTGTGAACTTTATCCCTTCGCCATCAGGGAGTGACGAGGACCCTTTATCCGCAGAGGATGCGTTGGAGGGGGTCATGGCATTCGCTTTTAGAAGCTCGGTGGAAACAAGCGTGGTTATCGCAAATACANCAAATGAAACAAAAACCTTTCGATTGGAAAGTGATGAGGGCTTAAGAGGTAGTTCGTTTTTCAGGTATTCGAGTACGGGAAAGCTGATGGATACAGGCGTTCTTGGGAGAAACCAAAATCGTATTACGCTTTCGCCGGGTGAGGTTGTGGTGGTAAAGACTGCCGCCTAGTGAAAGAGAAAGCTTGGAAATATACCGGATTTTGAAGATTGCATATTGACAAGAGGGCACCTCTGATATATTATTTAACCTGCTGTTGAGAACTTTTGTTTTCATAGATGTGCGCCCGTAGCTCAACTGGATAGAGCGTCTGACTACGGATCAGAAGGTTGTGGATTCGATCTCTGCCGGGCGCGCCATAGAAGAATCCCTCAGAGGTAGAAGATACTCCTTTGAGGGATTTTTTTGTAATTACTTTTGAAAAATACGAGGGAGGTCATTGTGATGAGGAGAAAAGACAGACAAGTAGAGGACGTTTTTGAGATTCTTGAGATGATTAAGGCTTGCTCGGTTTGCAGAATTGCCATGGTGGATGAGGGGAAGCCGTATGTGCTTCCGATGAATTTCGGTTACTCCTTTGAGGACGGTTCTCTGACACTTTTTTTCCATGGTGCGTTGGCAGGTAGGAAAATAGATATTCTGCAAAAATCCCCCGAGGTCTGTTTTGAAATGGATGTGATGGATGAGCTGATAAGGGCAGAAGCAGCGTGTAATTTTTCTTGCAGCTATAGAAGTGTGATTGGTTTTGGTCGGGCAGAGTTTTTGACATCGAAGGAAGAAAAGATTTTTGCGCTTCAAAAAATCATGGAGCACGTTGCGGGCGCGGGGTCGTATCATTTTCCGGACGCGCAGCTTTCACACGTTGCCGTTTTTTCTGTGACAACAAAGGATTTTACAGGAAAAAGCAATCCGAAAAAATAAATCATGTGATATCTTAGAGCCTGCTATGAATCTGTTTGAAAATGAAATATACCTGTTACAGGTTTTTTTCAAGTGAGATGATAAAATAACCGTGTGTCCTTTTGCGAGGAGACACGGTTTTTTGTAAAGGAGTTCTTGTATGCAGGCGAAGAGCAGCATGGCGTTTTTCTGGCCATATGATTCTGTAGATGATATTTTTAGNGAGCGGGTTCAACCTGAATTCGGCTTNNTTCCTTCTGTTTGGCGTATGTCCTTGGATACATGGCAGTTCTTCTATGCGCCGAACCGTGATTTCGTGCCGCGTGATTTTGCGCTTCCTGCGTGTGACGCATCTGCGTGGTATTCGATAGAGACACCCTCTGTATGGCAGAGTAAGGGCTTTGGTTTCCCGTCTACGCTTTTGTATGATGAACGGGTAGAAGAAAGTGGGAAGGGTCTTCACAGAAGATTCAAGAACAGATTTTCCGGAGCACATGACGCCGAGGATGAGGTTGGTGTCTATAGGACGTGGGTACATTTTTCTCCTGAATATCTTGACCGTGCGGTATATTTTGAGTGCAGCGGCATAAGAGGGCGTTTTTCCTTCTTTGTGAATGGACGCTTTGTTATGGATTCACCTTCGATATACACCCCTACTAGGATTCTTCTTTCGCCATATCTTTCGGAGGGCGATAATCTTATTACTATTCTTATTTATCACTTTGATGAAACGCAAAGGGGCGGTGAAAGAGAAGAAATCGGAAGCTTTGGATTGAACGGTATTTTCAGAACGCCGGAGATTGTCGCTGAATCCTTGGTGGAGCTGGAAAAGGTATTTCTGTCTCCGTCCTATGAGATAAAGAGTAAGGGTGTAAAAAAAGAAATACCGGCATTGCCGGAAGATGAAAAATTGCTGTCTCTTTTAGGGGCGACAAAAGAAGAAATAGAGGAATTTCCGTTACTTGCGTCTTTAGGGAAATCAGAAATCACCACCTCTGTCGTAAGAAGCTATGAGGGGAAGCTCCAATTTTCGGTGGTTCTTAAAAATCATTTACAATTTCCGGTGAAATGTCAGGTGATTCCGTCACTTTTTGCGGCCCTTTCCGAATACGACCCGTATCATTTACCGGAAATCGCAATAAAATATACAGAAATGACGGTGCTGCTGTCTCCGAATGAAGAAAAAGAGATTACCTGTATTGTGGAGACGGGAAATATAAAGCCGTGGACACATGAAACGCCAAACCTCTATGATCTGGTTCTTTCGGTGGTAGACGCGAATCAAAATACGATTTGTGTCAAAAAAAGAAGATTCGGTTTCACGTCGATAAAGGCGGAGGATGGATGTCTTTTTGTTCAAGATAAAAAAATACAAATACAAGGGATTCGTTATTATTCCTTTGACCCGGTGGAAGGGCTTTCCGTAGCCTTGGACCGCCTTCGTCAGGATGTTATTCTTATGAAGCAGGCAGGGCTGAATATGGTTTTCCCGGTTGGCTTTCCGCCTGACCCGCTACTTTTTCTTCTTTGCGACCAGTATGGGCTTTATCTTGCGCCGCAATCAAGAGTGCAATCCTTTCAGAAAATGTGGGAATCCATGATGAGCCATCCGAGTGTGGCTTTTTGGTCTTTTTCACCTTCTAAATTTGACGAGAGCCTTGCTTGGGAGTGTAAGCAAAAGAATATTCGCTACGATACGAGACCTTTCTACTTGGAAAAGGATCATGCGATGGTGATTTCGGATATCTCACCTTTGCCGGGAGAAGCCGGAAATCTTTTTGGTATCTGGAGTGATATTGCCATAGATATGAAGGAGATGAAAAGACTTGGTATTCAATGGGTCTTGCCGGATAGAGGTCACCAGACAAAGCTTTTGAAGGCACTTTTGAAAAAGGAATACAGATATATTCATCAGGCGGATTTGGAGGAGGTATCAGAGGCGAAGGAGAGCCTCATTATGCAGGGGATTGTAGGTCCCAATCGTGAGATATATCCCTCCTACCGAAATGTGAAGAAGCTATGTGAGCCGATGAGTATTTTGACTTCGGAGGAAAATCCGGCACAAATTATCGTGGAAAATAAAAATCTGTTCAGAAGAAAGGAAAATTTGATTTTCTCCTGGCAGCTTCTTTTAGATGGAAGGGCAATATTAAAAGGGGAAACACAGATAGACACCTTGCTGCCTTTGGAGAAAAAAATGGTAGGACTTGATTTTTCAAGAGATATTTTTTCTTTTCCCGGTTGGATGGAGCAAAGTGCTGTCTGGCAGAGTGCTTACGAGAACGCATTTTGCAAGGAATTACTATTGGATATTCGCGTGATTCAAGGACAGGCGACAGAATTCGCACCGCGCGGCTTTGTGAACGCATTTTTTCAGCAGGTAATTATGGATACGGTTGCTCCGCCCTTGGAGGGTCATGAGATCGCTGTCCTAAACGAGAAAAAGGGTGAGCTTTCAATGGCTCTGCAAAGAGAAAGGGAAGAACCGCTGAAGGTGGTGACAACACCGAAGTCACTGCAAATAGGAAAAGAATCCATTCAGTTGGGATTTTCAAGAAATAGCGGGGGGCTTTCTTCTATCAAGCTTATGCAGAAAAACATCTTGTTCGGAAGCCTTCATCCGAGTTTTTTCCGAGCAGCGGCGAATATTGACCGTGCCGATTCCGCCTTTTTGATGGCGGCAACGATTTTTTCGAAGGAATCGGATTGGCGGCAAGCGCAGCAGCAGCTTCAATATAAAAAATTTCACTATGAGAAAATAGGCGATGATTTTTCTATGATGGTCGAATATGAGGGTGACGCTTTCAAGGGGCGGGTACTTTTACAGTATATTCTTCGAAAGAGCGGAACTTTGGAGGTGACCATGGCGTGTACGCCCAAGGGGCCCTTGCAGAGGATGGGGCTTCGCGTCAGGATTCCCAGAACCATGCAGAATGTTCTCTGGTATGGACGCGGTCCGTGGGAGTCGTATTCGGATAGAAAGGACTTTGTGCCGATGGGCTTTTTTGAAAGCACGCCGGACGCGATGTATCAGTCCTATACAAGACCGCAGGAAAACGGCGCGCATACGGATACACAATATTTGATGATTTTAGATGAGGAGCAAAAAGGGCTTCGTATCCGCTCCAAAAATGAGGAGGGCTTTTCCTTTACCGCGGCGGTCTATTCTCCGGAAAGATTGGACGATTCACCTCATGAGGAGGACCTTTCCGAAAACGAATATTATGAATTGTTTCTTGATTTCTATCAAAGAGGCATTGAGCGAACCGGAAAAGAAGCGGAACAGTTTGTGAAAAATCAACTGCAAAAGGGTACATTGATTATGGAGCCGGTTGATCGGAGCAAAGGATAAAGCACCGCTATTATTTTTTCGGCAAGATATTTTCTAAAAGGGTGGTTTTTTCTTCTTCGGAGAGATGCCGCCATTTTCCTTTTTCAAGATCGCCGAGATGAATGTTTTCGATACGGATTCGCTCCAATGTTTTTACCCGGTAGCCGCAAGCCTCGCACATCCGCCGGATTTGCCGGTTGAGCCCTTGTGTTAGCGTGATAGAGCAGGTTCTTTCGTCTATTTTTTGAATACGGCAGGGAAGGGTGACAGCATCGGAAAGCCGGACACCACTTTGCATTTTTTGCAAAAAATCCTCGGTGATAGCCTTATTTACCGTTACGATGTATTCCTTTTCGTGAAAACCGCTGGTACGCAAAAGATGATAGGTCAAATCACCGTCATTGGTAAGAAGTAAAAGCCCCGTAGACATCTTGTCGAGCCTACCGATAGGGAAAATCTTTTTAGGATAGGAAAGATAATCAATCACGTTGTCGGGGTCGTCCTTATCCGCTGTACAGGTGATATAAAGGGGCTTATGTAGGGCAATGTAAATCTTCTCTGTTTCGGGGGTCAAGGGGATTCCGTTTATAAGAACCTGCTGGCCGGATTGCACCCTCGCGCCAACCTCGGCTCTTTCGCCGTCAATAGTGACCTCGCCGTTTTCAATATGCTCATCGGCTTTTCTTCTGGAGCAAAATCCGGAAAGGCTGATATAACGATTGAGGCGGATGCCCTCTTTTTTATTTGAGTCAATAGATTCTTCCATGGTAAGGTGCCTTTCTCTTATGAGCTGATGGGCGTAAGATTTATTTTGTACTTTCTTAGCATACGGATAGGAAAGTAGGACTGCTTTGCTTTTCGTAATCCGGGAATCCCCAAATCCTCTTCGCGGTTTACGATCTCCACATCGGGGAATTCATTTTGCAGTACGAGCTGGTTGATGACAGCGTAGCTGCCCTCCATCGCAGCATCTGCTTTTTCAAAATGGATAAATGCGCTATTTTTATTGCCCTTTGACCCCAGTGCGAACGCGCAGACCTTTTCATTGACGCGCAGAACGCCGCCCTTTACGTCCACCTTGTCATATGCCTCAAATAAAAGCTTAATCATGCAATAATCACTCTTATAGAGGTCTAGGGGGTCAATTTCTTTACTTTTGCACCAGTTTTCAACCAGAGAAAGACAATCGTTGAAATCGGCGGGAGAAAGGGAGGTATAGGCGAAGTCCGGATAGGTGCGTAAGAACTTGTTGACATGATTTCTTTTCTTGTGGAGCTTGTTTCCGGCGAGTGTTTGAAGTGCTTTGGCTTCATAAACATAGTCGGAGGCACTGTCTTGAAAGCTTACACTTTTTTCAAAATATTTCAAATGGTCGAAAAGAGGAAGCTTCTCCTCGCCGACAGAAAATACTTGAAAAGCCCAACCTCTTCTTTTGAATTCCTCATGTACTGCCAAAAGGATTCCTTCCAGCTTTTCTCCATCTAGCTCTCCCATCGGTAAAAAAACAAATGGGTCAGAATAAATACCTCCGTCGGAAAGAATAATGCCGGTATCTTCAAAAACGGAAAATTCGTTGTGGTAGATACCGTCCCATGCCAAACGACAGTTGAAGGTATAGTCCGTAATATCGATTTGAGATTTCTGATAATAATGCTCGTATGTATCGCGGTCGTTTACAGATAGTGGGTGAAATGAAAGGCTTTGCATGGGGGAAGGTCTCCTTGCTGTCCGTCTTTTCCTTTTATTTTAACATTCTTATCTTATAGCGCAACATTCGTAAAAGCATACGCATTTGTTACATTTTGAAAAAAGGTCTTGTGTAATCTTTTTTTCCTGCGATAATAAAAATGCAGCTTGCTCTTTGGAAGAGGATTTGGCAGGTGAATTTTATTAATTGAGGTATTCTTTCTTTATGGGAAAATTGCGTCATGCATCCTCTAAGATATATTGGATGGCTCGCGGATTATTTCATTCCACGTTTCCCTCAGGGAGCTTCTTTGGTATCGAAGGGGCACTATATACACTTATTTTGATTTTTGCCCATAATAATAACAACTTATATGCGACACGCTTGGGCGCAACCTCTATGGAGCTGGGGCTATTGGCGTCCCTGCCGCCGTTTGTCGGTTTTTTGACATTGATTCCGGCGTCTATTCTCACGGACAGAGTACCGAACAAGAGGCCGGTCGTGTCGGGCGCGGTGATTTTTTTGAGCATTATCTACCTTTGCATGGGTCTTATAGGCTTCATGGACGGAGGACAGATTCCTATATTACTGGGACTTCTGGCACTGGCAAATCTTCCGATGTCTTTATATAACTCATCGTGGCAGTCATTTTTTTCCGACACGACAATCCAAGAGCAGCGAAACGATATTTTTACCTTTCGAACCCGCATGACCATGGTAGTATCAATGGCATTTCCTTTAGTGGTCGGCTCTATTCTTACCATGTCACAGGGGCGCACCAAAATCACGGTTCATCAGATTTATTATTTTATGACACTATTATTTGCGGCGGGGATTGTTGTTGCCCTGAAGAAGATACCGGCAAGCATGGGAGACAAGCAGCCCAATATAACCTGGAAAATATTCAAGGGTTCGGTTTCCTCTCTTTTCGCGGAAAAGACCTTTCGTGGCTTTCTTGTCGTGGCGATTTTGATTTATATGTCATGGAGCATGGATTGGTCTATCGTATTTCAATCACAGTTTACCTATCTGGGCTTATCAGAGGTTCAAATGAATATTGTGGCGACTCTAAGTGCGATTACACAATTTCTAGCCCTTGCCATTTGGAGCCGTCTTGTAAAGAAAAAGGGTCCGAGATTTGTCCTTTTTATTGGTGCGGTGGGCTTTGTGGGTGGCGCAATACCTATGCTTTTGGGGCTTTTCATTCCGGGGAATATAGGAAAGACATTGTACCTTTGCCTTCAATGCTTCGGTGCCTGCGCCTTTAGTGCCTTCAACTTATCCGTTTTGCAGTGCCTTTTGGAAGCACTTCCGAAGGAAGGCAGAAAATCCATTCATATCGCTATGTATAACACGATGCTTCTGGCGTCTAATATTGTGATGCCGTTTCTGGGTGTTTTTATCTACAACCGGCTGGGAGAATCACGCACCTCCATGCAAATCGCATATTCACTCGTTTTTGTCTTAAGAATTGTGGCATCCTTTGCCGCGTGGAAGCGATGGAAAAATGGAAAAAAACAGTTTGAGGCGGATTTGAAAAAAGCTACTGCCTGAACCTATCCTTTTTGTTGTATAATAGAAATGTAAAAGGCGCACGGAGAAAAAGCCCGAAGCGCACTTTTTATGTGACGAAATCCGCGGTATGAAGCTGCTTGTAAGGGAGTAAGAAATGTTTGTAGCCGATAAGTGGGGAGATTTCTCTTTATTATATGCAGGAGAGGGCGAGAACTTGAAAAGTGGGGAGAAATCCTTTTGCAGCGTCCAGACCCGCAGGCGATTTGGAGCAAAAGTTCGCCGAGGAGAAAGTGAAAACTGGCCAATCCCTCATGCGCTTTACCATAGGAGTGAAAGTGGCGGCGGTTTCTGGGAAAAAAAGAAGCCATATCCGCATAAATGGAAAATCTCCTACCCGTCCGTTGGCGGTGAATTGAAATTCTGGATAGAGCCGACAGGCTTTAAGCATACCGGACTTTTTCCCGAGCAGGCGGTGAATTGGGATTTTTGTGCGGAGAAAATTATACGAAAAAGAAAAAAAGATCAAGAGGTTCGTATCTTGAATCTTTTTGCCTATACAGGAGGTGCGACGCTTGCTTGCGCGGCGGCGGACGCGACAGAGGTGGTTCATGTTGACGCGTCAAAGGGCATGATTGCAAGGGCAAAGGAAAATGTGGAGATTTCCGGCCTTCAGGAGAAATATATTCGCTTCATCGCGGAGGATTGCAATCGTTTTGTAGAGCGGGAAATCAGACGCGGCAGGAAATATCACGGCATCATTATGGACCCGCCCGCATACGGACGAGGTCCCTCCGGTGAGTTGTGGAAGCTCGAGGACGCGCTGTATCCGCTTGTGGTAAAATGCGCGGAGCTTCTGGCAGAGGACGCGATTTTCTTTCTTTTGAATTCCTATACGACGGGACTGTCGCCCTTGGTATTAGATAGTATTCTTCGCCTTGGCATTGGCTCTAAAATGGGCGGAGCGGTCACGGCGGATGAGTTGGGACTATACGCGAAGGAAATGGGTATTACGCTTCCGTGCGGTGCTGTGGGCCGCTGGATGAAAAAGGAAGAGGAATAAGGATGCTTTTTCCGGAGATTCTTTACGAGGACAATCATATTCTGGTGGCGGTGAAGCCGGCAGGAGTACTTTCGCAGAAGGACATCACCGGCGACAAGGATATGCTTGAATGGTTAAAGGAATATCTAAAGGAAAAATACAAAAAGCCCGGCAATGTCTTTTTAGGACTTTTGCATAGATTAGACAGACCTGTCTCGGGGGTCATGGTTTTCGCCAAAACGAGTAAGGCGGCGTCCCGAATCAGTGAGCAGATAAGAAACGGGGATATGGGGAAAAAATATAGGGCGATTGTGACAGGCTGTCCGAAGGACGGGATACAGGAGCTTCAATCTTGGATTGTAAAGGATGGGGACAAAAATCAAGTGACAGTCATTCCCGATAATGAAAATATATCCATTCCCCCGAATGCGAAAAAAGCCCGTCTGCAATATGAGAAGATTCTCACTCGAAATGACGAAAGTAGTCCTGCTTGTCCGCTAAGCCTTCTGGAAATCAACCTAATCACGGGCAGGTCACACCAGATACGGGCGCAAATGACGGATCAAGGTTTTCCGCTTCTCGGAGATAGAAAATATAAAAAAGAAAATACCGGATATCGGGGAGATATTTGCCTTGAATCATTTTATCTTTCCTTTTCGCATCCGGTCACTAAGGAAAAAATGGAATTCTCACTCCCACTCAGGGACGAATTTCCTTGGAATCTTTTTAGCAAAGCATAGGAAAGGAAAAAGAAAATGGATAATAAAGAAAAAACACTTACAGAGTTGTCGCAGGAGATTATATCTTCCAATGAAAAGAAAATAAAGGAGCTTCTTTTGTCCGCGAACCGTCCGGGCATGGAGCGGCTCATAGAATGGATTGATACGAAAACAGATTTTTTCACCGCGCCCGCTTCGGGAAAATACCATCTTTGCTGCAAGGGCGGACTTGCCCAGCATAGTCTGAATGTATACACACTACTGAAAGGAAAGGTGGAAGCGGGGCTTTTACCTTTGCGTCCCGATACAATCATTCTAACCTCTCTTTTACACGACCTTTGCAAGGTGAATTTCTATTTTGTCGAAAAAAAGAATGTAAAGGAAGGAAATAAAATCAATGCCTACGGAAAAGAAGTGGCGAACTGGGTGGAAAAAGACGCTTGGGTCATTCATGATTCCTTTCCGGTGGGACACGGGGAGCGCTCCTGCTATTATATTCAGCGATTTATTCAATTAAGTGAGGAAGAATACGCAATGATTCGACTTCATATGGGTTCAGACAAAAATGGTTATCCTGACCCTTTTACCGAGTCTGCTGCCCTGTATCCGGGCGTTGTCGCCATTCATACGGCAGATATTGAATCGGCGTTTATTGTGGAAGTTAGGGGAGAGTGAAAGACTTTTAGTATTGTTGGCTCGGGACGTATTTTTGCATACTACTACAATAAAACGAAAGCAAATGAGTAAGCTCCGTGATGGGGCTATCTGCTATCTTGATTTTTTTGAAACATATAAAACACCGACCATGAACCATTAGGTTCTTCTGGTCGGTGTTTTAATACCGCTATTTTGGTCGAGGTGAAGAGACTCGAACTCCCGACATCTTGCTCCCAAAGCAAGCGCGCTACCAACTGCGCTACACCTCGTTATTTATACAAAACAACGTTACTCATTATATCCGTGGGGAAATGGGTTGTCAACTGCACAAAAATGCCAATCTGGGGTATTTTCGTGAAAAATGCTCGTATTTGGCGGTTTTTTTCGTAATTGCCGCCTTTTACTATTCGAAAGCTTTTATGCTCCGATTGAATAAGGGGAAAGTTCATCTGTTAGTAAAATGAGAAAGTAGTAGGCATATTATTTCCCATAGTTGGAATTGTTTTAGGGATTGTCTATCTTACGCAAAAAAGAGAAAGTGCTGGATTAATGCTTGTTTTGTCTTTAATAGCAAGCGTTGTACTTCCGTTTGTGTACTATTTTATAACTTATGCAATTTTATGGAACATGCTATTTTGAAAAAAGTTTTATTTCTTGTTTCGTAAAAAACACATGGATTCCATATAAAGTGAGAATGATACTATGAAAAAATGGTATTTCTATCAATTCTTGCATCACTGGACACCCCTTCTACTGAATAGGGGTGTCTTTTCCTGCAAAAATAAGTAAAAGAGAACTTTCTACATCTTCGCTTTGGTCGATGATAACAACCTTGTAGTTTCCCTCTATTTTTTCGGAACCTATATGAAGAAATAAATCATACAAAAAATCGGTGGCTTCCGCATTGCTCATTTTCGGGAAAACTGTTTGAAGAAAGGGGACAAAAGGGGCAAACATCTCCTTGTTTTCGGTGAACGCATTTGGTGTTTTTACATTGTAGGATATATACATTTGCTCGATTTGCTTTGTTTTTTCGTTGGTAAATCCACCGAAGTCTACAGTATATAGGAGGGAATTATCAACAGGGACATTAAAAAAGTTTATACCTAAGTTTTCTTGATAGGGGATGGGGACAATTTCCGGTATCGTGAACCCATAGGAAGAAATATAGGAATAACCACTTGTTTTATAGTATTTTTCAGAAAATTCTGAAGGGGTCATCCGTAAGTTATCCTTGGCTTCAAAAATACCTAAAAAGTAGGCAGCAAATACACCTGCCAAGGATAGGATTCCTATTATACATATAACAAAGACAATGCCATGATTTTTTTTCTTTTCTACAGTCACTTCTCCCGGCTCGGATTCTTCTTCAATGGCAGGGATGAAGATTGTATCATCGGCATCATATTCAATTTCATTTTCTTCGTCTAATAATTGGAGCTTTAAGTCTTTTTCGTTCTTGTTTTTGTTTGATGAGGTAAATGGTGGCATAATAGATAGCCCCTCCTAATTTTTTCATATTATAAAAATAATATACCATTGTTGGACCATGTACAACACGCAGGATATAGAAATTTTGTGTGTCTTGCATTGTTATATTTTTTCTTTGCACTCCGTGGCGTGCTGTTTTTTGTCCCGCTGACGCACAATACAAGATTTCAAAAAGGCCGCGCTCTTGTTGTCCCTTGAAATCTTGTGTATTATTAATCTGTATATTTTATAAGAAAGCTTGGTGAAAAAATGAAATGTTCTGTTTGTGGGAATGAAAAAAATAATGGGAATTTTTGTGCTGCTTGCGGTGCGTCGATAACAGTTCCTTCTGTTTCAGCTTCTTCGAAAAATTCTCCTAAAAAGAAAACGTGGCTTTTATTTTTAATACTGGGTGTTTCTGCACTATTTCTTTTTTGCGGTATCGTCGGTTCTGTCTTTTTGTATTCTTTTTTTCGGGATAATACAGATAATAAGAAAGAAGAACAAAAGGAAAGCGGGAATATTCTTTCAAATACAGCGTGGATTGAAAAAAATGATGGCTCCTATATGTGCTTCTACGAAGATGATACGTTCATGTGGGCGCAAGATGAGGAAGATTTGTCAGATAATTATTATGCAGGAACCTATGAATTCAGAACGAGCATGAATGCGGTTCTTTTTGTGTCTTGGGATTTGGCGGATTATGGTGTTACCGTAGATGAACTATTTGATCTTTTTGAGAGAAGTGATTTGTATAGTTTAGGGGATTTTGTTTGTATTGCAGCGAAGCATGCTCTTTTATGTTGCAAGGTGAAGAGCAAATCACAGATGAACCTTTTATGCGGTATTACTATGGTTTTCTTTTATTGGACGGAACCTTTTTGGATTTGGTGAATATGGATTCGGCAATGTACATTGGATTTGAAAAGCAAGAAGGCGAGCCGAGGTATAGGTGAAGCAATGACGAAAAGGCATGTATTGATTACCGGTGGTTCAAGAGGTATTGGCGCTTCCGCAGTGCGGCTTTTCGCGGCGGAGGGTGATTTTGTCTCGTTTATTTATAAGGAAAATCACATGGCGGCGAAGGCTCTTTTACATTCCATGGAGGAAAAAGGATATAAGGCGGAGGCGGTATGCGCTGATGTGACTGATGTTTCTACCTTACGGGAAGTAGTCTCCCGGCAAAGAAGTAAGGCAGGTGAAATTGATGTACTGATTCATAATGCCGGAATTTCCTCTCAAAAAATGATTTCGGATGTTTCGGAGGATGAATTCAAAAAATTGATGGATACGCATATGACATCGCTTTTTTTCTTGTCGCAGATGGTTTTGCCGAATATGATTCGTGAAAAAAAGGGGAATATTCTGGCGGTGTCTTCTATATGGGGCATGACAGGTGCTTCCTGTGAGGTAGTGTATTCTTCGGCAAAGGCGGCGGTGATTGGCTTTGTGAAAGCACTTGCGAAGGAAGTAGGCCCAAGCGGGATTCGCGTGAATTGTGTCGCGCCCGGGGTGATTGATACGGATATGTTGATGGATTTTTCCGCCGAGGATAAGAAGGTATTGATGGAGGAAACGCCCTTGCAGCGGTTGGGTACACCGGAGGAGGTTGCGGAGCTTCTGTTTTTTCTGGCATCCGAGAAGGCGTCCTTTATTACAGGACAGGTCATAAGCCCGAATGGCGGATTTTTGATATAAGTAAAGGAGATTTTTATGAGAAAGATCAATAGGGAAGAAGCGTTTTTTGTTTTGAAGGAATACAATAAGGATTTGTTTCATATTCAGCACGCGCTCACGGTCGAGGCGGTTATGCGGTATTTCGCGCGTGAGTTGGGATATGTAGAGGAGGAAGATTTCTGGGGTCTGGTGGGGCTTTTGCATGATTTGGATTTTGAAATGTGGCCCGACGAGCATTGTATCAAGGTACAGGCGCTTATGAAGGAGATGGATTTAGAGGAACGGTTGATTCGTGCTGTTTCCAGTCATGGCTATCTTCATACGGTGGATATAAAACCGGAACATGAAATGGAGAAGGTGCTTTATGCGACGGATGAATTGACAGGCCTTATTGGAGCGGCGGCTCTGATGCGCCCTTCGAAAAGTGTGCAGGATATGGAGCTGAAATCGGTAAAGAAAAAGTATAAATCTCCGAGCTTTGCAGCAGGCTGTTCCAGAGAGGTGATTCAAAACGGCGCGGATATGCTCGGTTGGACGCTGGATGATTTGATTTCCCGGACTATTTTAGCTATGCGTACTATACCGGATGGTGCTTTCGATTCATTGTCTTAAAGATGGAATCTGCGCTTGAATTCATCTATGGTGTTTCTGTCTGCGAAAATGAAAATTCCAATGAGCGACAGGAAGCCGCATAGGGAGCAGACGAGTGACGGCCAAAGAATGGTTGATACGCCGGTAAGAAGAAGGATAAAGCAAAGAAGCGCGGATACGGATGTAATCAAAACATATAAAACAAAATCGGCAAAGTCCTGTCCTCTTGCAATAGATATCGTCACAACGGCAATGATGCCGGAAACGAGAAGTGCCGGTATCGCGTAGTTCACGGACCAGCGGGAAAAGCCATAAAGAAAGTCCAATAAAAATAATAAAACAGAAAGAATAATGGCACTTCGGGCAATACTGCCTAAGCTGTTTTTTGTGCGAATCAAATTCACAACGGCAATCCAAAAATAGGCGATAGCGGCAAGGATAATAGAGGACCACCAACCGGTATTTCGAAAAAAAAGATTTACGATGAGTGAACCAACACCTGCGATAAGGGAGAAAAAAGCAAGAAACTGAAAGAGTAGCTTGTACTTTATGAAGCTGCTTTCCATAGCGGGAAATGCTTCTGTAAGTTTTTCGGAAGAGGCAGCACTCGTGAGTTGATTTTGGCATAAAGGACATGATTCCCGTGGGTTCTCTATGTGAATATGGCAGTTTTCGCAGTATCTCATGACTCCTCCTTCATAGGGCGTTGTGAGGTAGAAAGACTCACGGACAATCCGTCTTTGGTGAGCCTTCTGAAAAAATACTTTTGCAATTCCAAATCAGAAAAGGAAGTTGAGAAATTGAGGCTGAGACTATCCTCGTAGGAACACAAGGTAAGCTGCGTCCTTTCTGTGCTGATATATACGTCAAAGCCCCTTATGTGCGGCGCGCAAAAATCCGGCATGGTAATTTTTCCGACATTGGAAAGAGTGGTAGTGCTTTCCTTTTGCACATAATTATTTGCTATGCGAAGACCGAAATTTTTAAGAATCAGCGGAATGCCCCGAACGAAAGGGTTCTGTTCGACCTGAACAAGCATTTGAACCCGCTTGGATAGATTTGCCAATGTGACCTTTTCCAAAAACTGCGTCTGCACACTTTGAAGAATATCGGCAAAGCTTTCATTTTCTTTGGAAAAAGTATAGTGGACATATACTAAGGAAAAGAAGTTTCTGGTGGTTTCGGATTGGAAAAAGCGGCGCAGATTTACCGGAATGGCTAAAACGACAGGTTTTTTCCGATCCTTCCATGAAAGAGTATCATTGTAGGCGAGCAATAACGTAGTTGCCAGATACTCTGTGAGGGAGGCACCGTAAGATTTCGAGATGGAAAGACATTCCTTTACAGAGGCGTGTCCGGTCACGATTTGAATACGTGATTCGGGAAGATAGGAAAGCTTCTCCTGATAGGCTGTGATTCTTTTCCCTTTTTTGCTTTTTTCATGATTTGGCCGGTAATGCCGAGAAAAACTGTCCTCTTCCTTTTGCAAATTGGACGCGTCGTAGAAAATGGATTCAACCTCATTTTTATCATAGCTATACCGCAAAAGAATATATTCCCAAATCAAATGCTGAAGAAAATGCAGTGCGCCGGCACCGTCAGACAGCGCGTGAAAAACTTCAAGGTTCACGCGGTTTTGGTAGAAGCTTACATCAAACAAAAGAGATTTGATATCCGGATTGTAAAGGCGGCTGCATGGCGGACGGTTCTCGGGGTGTACCTTGGGAGTAAGTGTGGTTTGTTCAAAATACATCCAAAAGAAGCCCTTCCTTAGGATGGATTGATAAAATGGGAATCGGGGCAAGGTAAGGTCAAGCGCGGCTTGCAGTATATCCGGGTCAATCGGATCTTTAAGCACACAAGCCATACGAAACACGTTTGTATCCCGTCCCTTACTATTGGGCGGGAAAATTTTCGAGGCATTTTCCAATCGGAACCATCGGCGCGCTTTGCGTTTTGCCATTTGATTTGATCCTTTCCATGCAAAACACAGTGGACACCTTTGATATCCTGTTGAATATGCAGTACTTTAAGTATACAGATTTTTATGGCAAAGTGGAATTTTGATTTTGAAAATAATTTGTAAAAAAAGCCGGACAGCTTCCTGTCCGGCAAATGTTGTCTTTGATACTAAAAATATTAGTATGCTTTACCCCAAATGACAGTGTGTGCGGAAGGCTTTCCGCAGCAGGGACACAAATCGGAAATAGGTACCTGATCATTCGGTAAGCAGCGGGAGGTCGCGGTTAACTCTTCTTTGATTTTCATTTCACAAGCAAGATCGCCGCACCATGCACTTTTCACAAAGCCGGGTTTGTTTTTTAGGAGGTCGGAAAGCTCCTCCCAATCCTTAGCGGAATAGATGTGGTTTTCCAGATTTTCTGTCGCTTGACGGAGCATATTGTCATGAATACTATCGAGAATTTTTTCGATTTCCTCTTGTAGAGAATCCAAAGAGAGAATGATTTTCTCGCCTGTATCTCTTCGCACAGCCACGCATTGATTGTTCTCTAAATCGCGGGGTCCGATTTCCAGACGCAAAGGAACGCCCTTCATCTCATATTCGCTGAACTTCCATCCGGGCATTTTATCGGAATCGTCAAGCTTTACGCGGAAATTCTTAGAAAGAGCGGTTTTGATTTCGGTTGCTTTTTCAAGAACACCCGGCTTATGCGCCGCAATCGGTACTAAAATGACTTGGATAGGGGCAACGCGAGGCGGAATACGAAGTCCGTTGTTGTCGCCGTGAACCATAATCATGGCACCGATAGAGCGGGTGGAAAGTCCCCATGAGGTCTGGTGAACATATTGGAGCTGATTGTTTTTGTCCGAATATTGAATCTCAAACGCCTTGGCAAAGCCGTCACCGAAGTAGTGACTCGTCGCGGATTGCAGTGCTTTTCCGTCATGCATCATGGCTTCTATTGTATAGGTTTCCTTCGCACCGGCAAATTTTTCCTTTTCCGTCTTTTGGCCTTTGACAACCGGAATCGCAAGATAATCTCTATAGAAATCCGCATAGACATTCAGCATACGAACGGTTTCTTCCTGCGCCTCATCGGCTGTGGCGTGAGCAGTATGCCCCTCCTGCCAGTAGAATTCGGTAGAGCGCAGAAACGGACGCGTGGTTTTCTCCCAACGAACAACAGATACCCACTGATTATATAGCTTCGGTAAATCACGCCAAGAGTGAATGACATTCGCATAATGGTCACAAAATAGTGTTTCCGAGGTCGGACGGATACAAAGTCTTTCCGCAAGCTCCTCCGTACCGCCGTGTGTGACCCAAGCGACCTCCGGTGCGAAGCCTTCAACATGGTCTTTTTCCTTTTGCAAAAGGCTTTCGGGAATGAACATAGGCATGGCGACATTCTCATGTCCGGTTTCCTTGAACATTCTATCGAGATTTTTTTGGAAATTCTCCCAGATAGCAAAGCCGTAGGGGCGAAGGATCATGCAGCCCTTCACGGCGGAATAGTCAATCAATTCCGCCTTTAGCACAATATCTGTGTACCACTGTGCAAAATCCTCATCCATTGCGGTGATTGCTTCATTTTTCTTTTGATTACCACTCATTTTTTCTCCTCCTTTTTCATAAAAAAACCCAGTCCGAACAAATCGCTCAGACCGGGACGAAATCAAATTCTCTTTCGCGGTACCACCCGGATTGCTATTTATATACAAATAGCCACTTCATTTTTGAATGTTTTTCATTCGCTTGTCTTTTCAGACAAAACCTCGGGGGTGGGACAAGTACCATTGAATGAAGCTTCGCAGCAAACAGCTTCTCTCTGAAATTCAACCAACACTTTCATTCCCGTCATAGGCTAATAATATGAGTGTATTTTAGAGTTATTTATTTCAGGTGTCAAGAAAATCCTGATTTAAGTGTAGGAGCTTCAAGAAGAGTCACATTCCTTTTGATTTGTCAATACATTTTTACGGGCGCGGAGTCGTCTGTTCCGCAGCAAATTACAGAAATATAATTGAAGCAGAACTCACCAATATCACGTAGTTTCCATGATGCTTCATGGGGAATGTAAAGGAGGAACAGACAATGAAAAAGTCAAAGAGATGGTTAGCTATTCTTGTATCCNTATTTTTATTTATCGGAATGATTTCGGGTACNTTGTTTGCGGAGGAGNCAGATGAGCCNTCGGAGAGTGTTATAGAAAGTACCGAAGAATCCGTTGAAGCTTTTTCCGAAGATGATGTTATTTCTTCGGAAGATGATAGCGGTAGCGAAATGGGGATGTTTTCGGGTGGCGCAGCAACATGGACGAATAGTACAGTACCTACTTTAACAAGCGAATGGACAGGTGACAAAAATACGATATATGTGTCGGGAACCCCATCCGGTGATCTTTGGATTTCTGATGCGCCCAATATCACGGAAATTACTATTAAAGCGTTTTCTCCCACCGTTATTGACGGAAGACTCATGGGAGTACATTGTAAGGTTATTCTTGAAAATGTTACCTTTGCGCCATCGACCGGTACTAATCTGGTAATTGATATTTGGCAGGATAGTGAGCTTGTTATCAGAGGTGCTTGTGGTGTTAAGGCTCCGCCTGAGGTATCCGCTTTAGTAGTTTCTGGAAGTAAAAAATTGACGATTACGATTGAAGATGATGCTGCATTCGATATAGTTGGTGGGGAGAATGATAGTGGTGCTGTCACTGCCCTCAGCAATTCGGAGCTTACGATAGATACGACTTCCGGCGG
>JGI994J12354_10002086_pt1 | contig 19868 bp, 16 predicted proteins | sample IntmicLarv3ML3BL_FD_12354 | JGI IMG/M metagenome (IMG submission 12354)
TACAGGAAATGTGCTGCTAAGCGATTTTATTACCAAGCAATGGAAATACATGCTTTTTTTGGTTGTATTAGCGTTGCTGTACATTTGGTTTCATTACAATATGGCCGACACGGTGCGTTCTGTGCGGCGAATGGAGCGCGATGTAAGAGTTTTGCAAGTAGAATATACAACGCAGCAATCGTTATTAATGCGAATGAATAAACAATCGGAAGTGGCGAAAATGTTGAAGGAGCGAGGAATTACGAATATCGCATTACCAAAAACTCCGCCCACGCGAATAAAAGAATAACTAAATTTTAAAATTATAACCATGTCGTCAAATAGCCCTATGATACGTCGAATTAGCCTTGTTTATTGGCTGATTGTGCTATTGGGTATTGGCATAATTTTGCAAATAATTCGTCTTCAATTCAACAGAGAACTAAAAGATGACGGACAAAAGATAAGTTATAAAGAAGAAATTTTGCCGGCTGTTCGGGGTAATATTTTAGCAAAAGATGGTCGGCTTTTGGTGGTTTCCATGCCTTTCTACGAAATTCGCATGAATTGTGTGATGGCTCCCGATTCTGTGTTTAATGCACAAATTGGACCATTAGCAACAGAATTGGCAAAATTTTTCGGAGATAAATCGGCTGAAAAATATAGAACGGAAATTATAAATGAACGTAAAAAAGGAAATCAATATAAACGAATAAACACGCGCTTAGTAAACTATTTGGAATTGCAACAACTGAAGAAATTCCCGTTGTTTCAAAGAAGAGGCGTGTTGGATCCGCAAGAAAAAAGTCGTCGAGAATATCCTTATAATCGCTTGGCATATCGTACCGTTGGCTTTATTAACGAAGAAGGAAAAGGTGTTGGCGTTGAAGAATCTTTCGATCAATATTTGAGAGGGATTCCGGGAAAGCGTATGGTGCAACGGATTCCGGGCAGCGATTGGATGCCTATCAGTAGCGAAGTTGATTTTGCGCCTCGCGATGGAATTGATGTGATTACCACTTTAGATGTCGATATTCAAGATGCTGCCGAAAGTGCGTTGCGCGAACTATTAACGAAAGATCCGTTGTTTGAAGGCGCCACGGCAATTGTGATGGAAACAGCCACCGGCGAAATACGCGCCATTGCCAACATGCGCCGTAATACTGATAATACTTATGACGAGCAATTTAATTACGCAATAGGTCAGCCAACAGAACCCGGTTCTACTTTTAAATTAGCCACATTAATTTGTTTATTGGAAGATAATCACGTTACATTAGAAACGCCTATCAATACAGAGAATGGACGTTGGCGCTATCATGGAAATGATTTTATTGATTCGCATAGCGGGCTTGGCACTATTTCGATGCAAGAGGTTTTAGAACAATCTTCGAACGTGGGTTTTGCCAAAACAGCAGTTAATTTTTACGGAGGAAGTTTGAATCAGGAGCGTCGATTTATTGACAGATTATATGCGATGAACCTGAATAAACCATTGGGTTTGCAGATTACGGGCGAAAGAGCACCAACGATGCATTATCCCGAAAAAGGAAGCGCGGCTTGGTCGGGACTTACTTTGCCGATGATGGCTATGGGTTACGGTTTGGAGTTGACGCCCATGCAAACATTGACTTTTTACAATGCCGTGGCGAATAACGGAAAAATGGTAAAACCAAAATTTGTTACTTCTTTACAAAATAAACAAGGAAGTGTAGAAAAAGAATTTCCGACCGAAGTAATCAACAGCTCTATTTGCTCACCTGCTGTTATAAAACAAGTGCAGAAAGCGTTACAAGCGGTTGTGGAAAAAGGAACTGCGCGAGGAATAAAAGATAGTAGATACACTATTGCCGGAAAAACAGGAACGGCTCGTTTGTTGTTTACCAACAGTCAAGGAAAAAAAGTATATAGCGAAGATGGTTATCGGAAACACCAAGCGTCGTTTGTCGGTTATTTTCCGGCAGAATCTCCGAAATATACTTCAATTGTTGTGCTGTATTCCGATAAGACGAGAGGCAATTTTTATGGTGCTACTTGGGCTGCTCCGGTGTTTAAAAAAATTGCCGATAAGCTTTATGTAGCAAACAGAGATTGGATTTGTAATGCGGAAAAAATAAATCCGGAACCCGAAAAAATTCCACTAGTAAAAGGCGGACCGAAAAAAGAAATAGATATTGTGTTAAATGAATTGAATATCCCTGTCAAGCGAGTGTCGGGCGATGTAAAATGGGTAGATGTGCGCAAAAACGAAGAATTAGCNGAGCAAGTTTCAAGAGAAGTACAAACAGANGTGTTGCCATCGGTAGTTAATATGGGATTGAAAGATGCGTTGTTTTTATTGGAAAATATGAAATTGAAAGTGTCTTTTTCCGGTCGAGGTCGTGTGTTGAAGCAAACGCCGGAAGCCGGTACTCCGATAAAACAAGGGCAACAAGTTTCTTTAGAAATGGGAATATAAAATTAGCGAATTATACGAAATGTTATTAGCAAAACTTATAGAAAATATTAATCCGTTGGAAGTTCACGGCTCTCCAATGGTGGAAGTGTTGTCGTTAGAACTTAATTCGAAAATTGTAACTTCCGGTCAATTATTTTTTGCTTTGCGTGGTGAAAAATCAGATGGACATAACTATATAGAAGACGCGATAAATAAAGGTGCCATAGCTGTTGTTTGTGAAAAATTACCGGAGAAAATTAATAGTGTTGTTTGTTATATAGTAGTTGTTGATAGCCACAAAGCGTTGGGAATAATGGCTTCCGTGTTTTATGGGAATCCTTCGCGAAAATTAAAATTAGTGGGTATCACGGGTACAAACGGAAAAACAACGACAGTTACTTTATTATATCGTTTGTTTCGCTTGCTGGGTAACAAAGTTGGATTATTATCGACTGTTACAAATTTTATTGATGACGAAGAAATACCTGCAACACATACCACTCCTGATGCTATCACAATCAATAAATTGTTGGCAACAATGGTGAAAAAAGGTTGTGACTATTGTTTCATGGAAGTAAGCTCTCATGCGATTATACAAAAACGTATCGAAGGATTAGAGTTTGCGGGTGCTATTTTTTCCAACATTACACACGACCATTTAGATTATCATAAAACATTTGCAGAATATCTTCGTGCCAAAAAAATGTTCTTTGATCATTTGTCTTCAACGGCATTTGCATTAACAAACATTGATGATAAAAACGGAAAAGTGATAGTGCAAAATACGCGAGCAAAAGTAAAGACCTATGCGCTTAAAACGATGGCAGACTACAATTGTCGAGTAATTGAAAGTTCGTTCGAAGGAATGCAACTTGTTGTTTCGGGTTTAGATGTTTGGACTCGTTTTATCGGTACTTTCAATGCTTATAATTTATTGGCGGTATATGCAACTGCCGATTTGTTAGGTGTCGAAAAAGATGAAGCACTTCGTTTGCTGAGCGCGCTGGAAGCTGTTGCCGGACGTTTTGAATATGTGCGAGGAAAAAATAATATTGTTGCGATTGTCGATTATGCGCATACTCCCGATGCTTTGGAAAATGTATTGAACACGATTAACGATATTCGGAAAAACGGAGAACAATTAATTACAGTTGTGGGTTGTGGCGGAAATCGTGATGCGACAAAGCGTCCCGAGATGGCGCGAATAGCTGTTGAAAATAGTGATAGAGTTATTTTAACTTCCGATAATCCGCGCGACGAAGAGCCTGCCGCAATTTTGGAAGATATGAAAGCAGGTTTGGATTCTGCGCAGCGCAGCAAAACATTATTTATTATCGACCGCCACGAAGCAATTCGCACCGCTGTAATGTTGGCGCAATCCGGTACTATTATTTTGGTTGCAGGAAAAGGACACGAAACTTATCAAGAGATTCGAGGCGAGAAAAAACATTTTGACGATAAAGAAATTTTGATGCAAGAACTGAATGAATTAAAAATGAATTAAAAGAATTGATTTATGCTATACCATTTATTCGATTACCTAAACATCCAATTTGATATTCCCGGCATGGGATTGTTTCAATATTTGTCGTTTCGCTCATCGGTAGCAATCATATTGGCGCTAATAATTGCAATGATTTTTGGGAAGCAAATAATTCGTTTTATTCAACGTAAACAGATAGGAGAAGAAATTCGCGACCTTGGTTTAGAAGGACAATTACAGAAAAAAGGAACTCCTACAATGGGCGGTATCATTATCTTGTTAGCTATTTTAGTTCCTGTATTATTAGTCGGAAATTTGTCAAATATTTATATTCGACTGATGATTATTACCACTGTTTGGCTTGGGATTATTGGATTTTTAGACGATTATATAAAAGTATTTAAAAAGAAAAAAGCAGGTTTGCAAGGACGTTTTAAAATTATCGGACAAGTGGGATTAGGCTTGATTGTTGCGCTTACCATGTGTTTTTGTGATGATGTAGTGGTGCGAGAACGAGTGTCGCAAACTACACCAAATGCATACGAAGAAATTATCAGTAGTAACGATGGCGAAAAACATGTGTTTGTGCGCGATTCTAAAAGTACGCAAACAACAATTCCTTTTGTAAAAGAAAATGAATTTGATTATGCTTGGTTATCGCCGTGGGACGGACAATTTGGAAATTTTTTAAGTTGGTTTATATACGCTTTTGTAATAATTGTAATAATAACGGCTGTTTCTAACGGAGCAAATCTTACCGATGGCATGGATGGCTTGGCATCGGGAGTTTCGATAATTATTGGAACAACATTAGGAATCTTGGCTTATTTGTCGGGAAATATTATTTATGCCGATTATTTAAATATCATGTATATCCCGAATTCCGGAGAATTGGTCGTGTTTATGGCAGCATTTATTGGCGCATTGGTCGGATTTTTATGGTATAATTCTTATCCTGCGCAAGTGTTTATGGGCGACACGGGAAGCTTGGCAATTGGTGGTATCATTGCGGTTTTTGCAGTTGTTATTCGAAAAGAATTATTAATTCCTGTTTTATGCGGAATATTTTTTGTCGAAAGTTTATCGGTGATTATACAAACAATTTATTTTAAATATACAAAACGCAAATATGGCGAAGGTCGCCGCGTTTTCAAGATGACACCATTGCACCACCATTTTCAAAAATCCGGCGATGGCAGCATTAATGCAATTATGCAAAAACCAATAACACCAATTCCGGAAGCAAAAATTGTAATACGCTTTTGGATTGTGGCGATATTATTAGCCGTGATAACAATAGTAACATTAAAAGTTCGATAAAAACAAAACCTGAACGATGAAAAAAATTATAGTATTAGGCGGAGGCGAAAGTGGAGTAGGTGCGGCTATTTTAGCGCAAACCAAAGGCTTCGACGTGTTTTTATCTGATGCGGGAATGTTGCAAGATCAATTTCGAGATATACTGAAAAAACACCAAATTCCGTTTGAAGAAGGAAAACATACCGAAGCCGAAATTTTAGATGCCGATGAAGTGATTAAAAGCCCCGGAATTCCTGATAAAACGCCATTGATACAAAAAATAGCAGCGAAAAAAATTCCGGTTATTTCCGAAATAGAATTTGCCGGACGTTTTTGTAAAGCAAAGAAAATTTGTATTACCGGAAGCAATGGAAAAACTACGACGACTTCAATTATTTATTTTTTATTGAAAAATGCGGGATTGAATGTTGGCTTGGCGGGCAATATCGGCAAGAGTTATGCTTATCAAGTAGCTACCGAAAATTTCGATTATTATGTGATTGAATTAAGCAGTTTTCAGTTGGATGGAATGACGGATTTTAAAGCGGATATTGCGGTGTTGTTGAATATCACTCCCGACCATTTGGATCGTTACGATTATAAAATGGAAAATTATGTGAAAGCAAAATTTCGCATTGTGCAAAATATGTCGAAAGACGATTGTTTTATTTTCTGCTCAGACGATGAAGTTACGATGTCGCATTTGAATCAAATTGTTTTGAAAGTACAAAAGTTGCCTTTTTCACAAACCGAAAAAATTGCGCAAGGAGCTTATGCTATTGACGAATTTTTACATGCCAATTATCGCGAAAGTAATTTTTCTATGTTGATTGAAGAGTTGGCACTACAAGGAAAACATAATGTCTATAACTCAATGGCAGCAGCTGTTGCAGGACAAGTTTTAAATATTCGTAACGAAGTTATTCGCGAAAGTTTAATGAAATTTCAAGGTGTCGAACATCGTTTGGAACAAGTGCTAAAAGTTCGCGATGTATTGTATATCAACGATAGCAAAGCGACCAATATAAATTCAACTTGGTATGCGTTGGAAAGTGTGAAAACAAAAATTGTGTGGATTGCCGGAGGAACGGATAAAGGAAATGATTATTCGGCTTTGTACGACTTGGTGAAAGAGAAAGTGAAGGTTTTGATTTGCCTTGGTGTTGATAACGAAAAACTGCATCAAGCATTTTCCGATAAAGTAGATTCTATTATAGATGTACGTTCGGCAAATGATGCGGTGCAAGCTGCATACAAATTAGCCGAAGCCGGAGAAACAGTACTGCTGTCGCCCGCTTGTGCAAGTTTCGATTTGTTCAAAAACTACGAAGACCGCGGAAAGCAATTTAAAGAAGCAGTAAGAAATTTATAAATATTTTTTGAAGTAAAATAATAAAGTGGAAAAAGAAACTGACATAAATAATCCGGCTCTACCTCACAAAAACTATTCTTTTTGGAAAAGTTTCAAAGGAGATAAAGTGCTGTGGCGAATTATAATAGCCTTGTCTGTTGTGTCGTTGTTGGTTATTTATTCTTCAACCGGCGCAATGGCTTATTTGAAAGGGCAAACTACGATGGGCTATTTAATCAAGCAATTTATTTTTGTGTTGGCAAGTATGTTTGTCGTTTACGTGGCGCATAATATCTCGATTGTGTGGTATCGCCGTTTAGCGAAATTGATTTTTTATATATCAATAGGTTTGCTGCTGTTAACTTTTGTTGCTGGTGTAACGCTTAATGAAGGAAGCCGTTGGTTGCGTATTCCTGTTATCGGACTTACCTTTCAACCGGCCGATATTGCAAAAATCGGGTTGATATTATATATAGCAAAAGTGTTTGAAGAAGGAGGTATAGATACATTTAAGAAATTTTTTATTCGAATATTATTGCCTGTTGCCATCGTGTGTGGATTGATTTTGTGGGGAAGTACATCGGCTGCAGTATTATTAGGCTTTACAATTTTTATCGTGTTGTTTGTAGCAAGTGTTCGTACTATCTATTTATGGAAATCTGCCGGAATAGCATTGGTGTTGTTAGTATTTATTGTCACTTTAGGTTATACGACTTCCTATTTTCCGCGAATAGAAACCGCCGCAAATCGTGTGTTTACTTATGTAAAAGGAGATGATGGTGCGGAAAAAGATAAAACAAAAACTTTTCAAGTCAACCAATCGAAAATTGCAATAGCCACCGGAGGTATTATTGGGAAAGGTCCCGGAAATAGTACGCAACGCCACGTTTTGCCGCACCCGTATTCCGATTTTGTATATGCGATTATTATTGAAGAATATGGCTTGGTGGGAGGATTTGTGGTGTTGTTCTTGTATCTGATATTGTTATACAGAGCGGTAGTCATTGCAAAGTCGTGTACAAAAATTTTCCCCATGTTGACAGTTTTGGGTTTAATGTTGCTCATTGTTTTTCAGGCGATGATAAATATGTGTGTGGCTGTAAGCATTATTCCTGTTACGGGACAGACTTTACCCTTCGTCAGTTTGGGAGGAAGTTCGTTGCTCACTATGGGTTTTGCGGTTGGAATAATACTCTCTATAAGTCGTGCAACGGAAGAACGGAACATGCCTAAAACTATTGCCAATACAGAAAAAATGGAACTTGAAAATTAATGCTAAAAATAATGGAACAAAATAAAATATATTCTTCGACTCAAGACACTCCGCTTAAAGTAATAATAAGTGGAGGCGGCACAGGTGGGCATATTTATCCTGCCATTTCAATTGCTAATGCGTTGAAGCAACGAGTAACAGATGTTTCCATTTTGTTTGTTGGAGCCGAAGGTCGTATGGAAATGGAAAAAGTTCCTGCGGCAGGTTATCCAATTGTGGCGTTGCCTGTAGAAGGTTTGCAACGCAAGTTGACCTTGAAGAATTTATTGTTGCCTTATAAAATTTGGAAAAGTATTCGTCGTGCATCTGCTATTATCAAAAAGTTTGAACCCGATGTGGTGGTTGGTGTTGGCGGTTATGTGAGCGGTCCGGTATTGTGGGCAGCGCAGCGCAAAAAAATTCCGACTTTGTTGCAGGAACAAAATTCATATGCCGGAGTTACAAATAAAATATTGGCAAAGCGAGCAACTAAAATTTGTGTGGCATACGAAGGAATGGAAAAATTTTTCAAAAAAGAAAAAATTAGTCTTTTAGGAAATCCTGTGCGACAAGACCTTCAGCGCAATGACGAATCTTTGCGAGTGGAAGCTGCTGCCTTTTTCGGATTGGATGCAAAGAAGAAAACAGTATTGATTGTTGGTGGAAGTTTAGGTGCTCGTACGCTCAATCAAACTATGAAAAATGCTTTGCCGGACGTGGAAAACGGCGATGTGCAATTTATTTGGCAAACCGGTAAATTGTATTTTGAACAAGCAAAAACGGCTGCACAATTGGCGACAAATGTAAAAGTTTATGATTTTATTTATCGCATGGAATATGCTTTTGCTTTGGCTGATGTGGTGATTTCGCGCGCAGGCGCGGGAACTATTTCGGAACTGTGTGTAGTTGCAAAACCCTGTATTTTTGTGCCTTCTCCAAATGTGTCCGAAGATCACCAAACAAAAAATGCGCAAGCGTTGGTGGTTAAAAATGCTGCGCTTATGATAACCGATGCAAATGCTCAAACACAGTTGATACCAACGGCTTTAGAATTATTGAAAAACGAAACTCATTGCAAAGAATTGCAAAGTAATATAGCTGCTTTAGCAAAACCTAATGCGGCACAAGATATAGTAGATGAATTGTTGAAATTAGTGGACAATCGAAAGAATAAGTAATACATGCAAGAAAGAAATTTACATAATCCGCAAGCTGTTTATTTCATTGGAATCGGTGGAATCGGCATGAGTGCATTGGCGCGTTATTATAAACACGCCGGCGCATTGGTGGCGGGTTATGACCGCACGTCCTCGTCGCTTACTGCGGAGCTGGAGGCTGAAGGTATTGCAATTCATTACGAAGATAATATGTCGTTGGTGCCGACTAATTTTACAGTTTCTAACGAAAATGTATTAGTTATTTATACTCCGGCTGTGCCTGCGGAACATAGCGAATTGAACTATTTTAAAAACAATAATTATACGGTTATTAAACGTTCGGCAGCTTTGGGGCATATTGCTGCGACAAAAACAACTTTAGCCATTGCAGGTACACATGGAAAAACAACAACTTCTACTTTGTTGGCACACTTGCTAACGCAAGCAGGAATCGGTTGTACGGCGTTTTTAGGTGGAATTTCAAAAAATTATCAAACTAATTTATTGTTATCCGATTCGCCTTTTTTAGTAGCGGAAGCCGATGAATTCGATCGTTCGTTTTTGCAATTGTTTCCTCAAATAGCGGTAATCACAGCAACCGATGCCGACCATTTGGATATATATGGCACGGCAGATGAGATGAAACAAGCCTTTGCCGATTTTGCATCACAAGTAAAATCGGATGGAATTTTAATTTTAAAAGAAGGAATAGAATTACCGTCTTCAACAAAATATCCTTCGCTTATTTATCGTTATTCGTTCGATAAAAAATGTGATTTCTACGCGAGTAATATTCGCCGAATGGAGAACGGACATTTGTTGTTTGATTTACATTTGTTGGATGCCACAGTAACAGATTGTGAATTGGGAATACTTGGTTGGGTGAATATTGAAAATGCTGTGGCGGCAGCGGCTGTCGCGTATTTATGCGGAGCCGATGTGCAAGTTGTGAAAAAATCGTTGGCGAATTTTGCAGGTGTGCAACGTCGTTTCGATGTGCAACTAAATAACGCAAACTGTATTTATATCGACGATTACGCGCATCACCCCGAAGAATTGAAAGCCGCGATTACATCGTTGCGCGAAATTTTTTCGACACGAAAAATAACGGGAATTTTTCAACCGCATTTATATACTCGCACACGTGATTTTGTAGATGGTTTTGCAGCTAGTTTAAGTCTTTTGGACGAGTTGATTTTGTTGGATATTTACCCTGCTCGCGAATTGCCGATAGAAGGTGTTTCGTCAAAAATAATTTTTGATAAAGTAACGATTGCGAATAAACAATTATGTACAAAAGAAACTTTGTTGGAAGTGTTGAGAACAAAAGAACTTGACGTGTTAGTAACTTTTGGCGCAGGCGATATCGACCGCTTTGTGCAACCGATACGAGAATTTTTAGAGAATAAAAAATAAGTTAAATAAAACGAAAGATGGATAGAAAACAAAAAATAATGCTTGCTTTTTTCGCCTTGCTTTTTGTGGCTTATTTGGTAGTGGCTACCGGATTTGTGAACGAAAAGCGGAAGCATATTTATTGTAATACTATTCAAATAACAATTTGCGACAGCGCTATCAATCGTTTTGTAGATACTGCTGCTGTAAGAAAATTGGTAGAAAGCGATAATCGAAAAATTATAGGAACACCGATTGAGGAAATAAACACAAAGGAAATAGAAGAAAAATTGAATGAACAAAATGTGGTGAAAAATACGGAAGTGTTTACTTCAATCGATGGCGTGTTGCATGTTCGCGTATATCAACGTCGCCCGATTGTTCGTGTGCACACGCTTGCTGGAAGTTATTATATCGACGAAACAGGTTTTTTATTTCCGTTGACAAATGTGTACACATCGTATGTTCCGATTGTTACGGGAAATATTTCGGTATCGTTTAAATCCGGCTACCGTGGCGCAATTGCGAAAGAAGATAAACTACTACAACAAATTTATCAGTTTGGACTTTTTTTGCAAAAGGAAGATTTTTGGTCGTCGCAAATTCAGCAACTTTATGTGCAAACTCCCTATGATGTAGATATTATACCGCGTGCGGGAAATCAGTTGATTAAACTAGGAACATTAAATGATATAGAATATAAATTGAGTAAATTATCTACCTTCTATCAACGCGTGATGCCGCAAGAAGGATGGGATAAATATTCAAAAATAGATTTGCGATATAGTAATCAAGTAGTAGCAACAAAACGATAATAACAATAAAAATATATAATATTATGGAAGAATTTATCGCCGCAATCGACCTTGGCACAACGAAAGTAGTAACTATTCTCGGACGTAGGTCATCCGACAACAAAGTACATGTAATTGCAACCAGCGAACTACCGTCGAAGGGCATTATGCGCGGAGAAGTGTTGAATATTCGCGAAGTGGAAGAATCTATACGTGCAACAGTGAACGATGTTCGTCAAAAATCAGGAATTGATTTTAAAGAAGTGTATGTAGGCATTGCAGGGCAACATATTCGCCGTGTGGATAATCGCTTGGACAATATTCGCCATGATGATAATCTCGAAATTTCGGAACGTGAAATTGAAGAAATGACAGCAAAAATGTATAAAACAAGCATTGAACCGGGCGAAAAAATTCTGCATGTAATTCCGCAAAGTTATAATGTAGATAGCCATTTCGGCATTGTTCCCGATGATGTAGTCGGCATGCTTGGTCAACGTCTCGAAGGAAATTATCGCATTTTTGTAGGTAAAACACAATCGGCAAACTATACGCAACGCTGCGTAGAACAAGCCGGTTTAAAATTGAAACAATTAATTTTAGAACCTCTTGCTTCGGCAAAAGCAGTATTGACCGACGACGAAAAAACAATTGGTGTGGCAATGGTTGATATTGGCGGCGGAACAACCGACTTGGTCGTTTATTATGACGATATTGTGCGACACACTGCGGTAATTCCTTTTGGCGGAAACGTGGTGACCGAAGATATTCGTCAGGGATGTGGTGTATTGCCGCGCCATGCCGAACATATAAAATTACAATACGGTTCGTGTTTTAGCGATTTGGTAAAAGAAACTGTGCTTGCCTTGAATGTGGGCGGTCGCGAAGCGCGTCAAATTTCGTTGAAATGTTTGGCAAATATTATTGAAGCTCGTATGTCCGAAATTATTGAAGCGGTGATGTACGAAATTGAACGTTCGGGATATGCCGACAAACTTTCTGCAGGCATTGTGTTTACAGGCGGCGGAGCAATGATTCGTCAGTTGTCGGAATTTGTGAGAAATAAAACCGGCATGGAAGCTCGCATTGCGCAACCTGTAAATATTTCTGCCGATTCTATCGATGAAGTAAAATCTTGCACTTATTCTACGGCTGTGGGCTTGCTTTTAAAAGGAATGGAAGAATATGTGACGGTNAAAGAACCGGAAAAAGTTTTGCAACCTGTAGNAAAAANTNTTGAAAAAGAANCGAATAATCCGAAACCACCAAGAGTAAAAACCNCGAGAAGAATAAAAAATCCGTTTGGAAATTTATCTCTCTTCGCCGATTTTTTTGAAACNGATAANGCGGTATAAGTGTTATATTAATAGTGTAAATTATNATGAAANATATGGANATACTTCCNAGCNATTGGGAAGAACAAAAAGGTTCGATTATTAAAGTAATTGGTGTTGGCGGTGGCGGTAACAATGCCGTGAATCATATGTTTCGCACCGGAATCAAAGATGTTGATTTTGTGGTGTGCAACACCGACAGTCAAGCGTTGGTGGCAAGTCCTGTTCCTTATAAAATTCAATTGGGCGAAATGCTCACCAAGGGACGCGGTGCCGGTTGTAATCCCGACCAAGGACGACAAGCTGCCGAAGAAAGTAAAGAAAAAATTGTTGATTTACTTTCCGGAAATACCGAAATGGTTTTTATTACGGCAGGAATGGGCGGAGGAACCGGAACAGGTGCTGCTCCGATTATTGCAAAAATTGCAAAAGAAATGGGTATTCTTACGATTGGAATCGTAACGCTTCCTTTTCGTCACGAAGGCTTGAAATTCATGGCTCGCGCGAGTGCTGGCATTCTCGAAATGAAGCAACATGTCGATAGCTTATTGGTTATTGATAATCAAAAGCTGTATGACATATATGGCGAATTATCGATTTTTGAAGCTTTCCCCAAAGCCGATGATGTGTTGAGCATTGCAGCGAAAGGTATTGCCGAAATTATTACTCGTCCAGGATTTATCAATGTTGATTTTGCAGATGTGAAAATGGTGATGAAAGATAGCGGAGTGGCAATTATGGGAACCGGCATAGCGCGCGGTGAGCAACGTGCTTTGCGTGCTGTTGAAATGGCGCTCACTTCGCCTTTGTTGAACGATAGCGATGTGTCGGGAGCGAAAAATGTGTTGGTAAATATTACTTCGTCGGGAAAGGCGAATGGTGTTACGATGTCGGAATTGGAACAGATTATGCAATATGTGCAAGAAAAAACCGGCGATATCGAAAACTGCAAACGCGGTGTGGTGCTCGACGAAAACATGGACGATGCTGTTTCGGTAACAGTGGTGGCAACAGGTTTCGGCGCAGGTATCATTCCGGAAATTTATATAAATACTGCCGAAGATGTGGAGAAAATAGATGTAAATTTTGATAATGAAACGCCTGTAAGAATTGATTTTAAAGATGTAGATGATGATGTGTTTGAAGAGGACGAATTTGAGGATAGTGAAATCAGCGAAAATTCTAATCGTCGCGTGTTTGATATAAAACAAGAAAACGAAAATTTATCACCAAGTCATCAGGCTACAAAACCAATAATGCCAACTTCGCGACCGGCATTGATTTTGGAAAAAGATGCGAATATCGAAGAGTTGGAAAAGGTGCCGGCTTATATGCGGCGTAAATTGTCGGAAACAGGAACACAGACAAGTTCTATTAGCAAGCCTTCTATTGAAAATACTTCGTCAACTATTCGTACAATAAATGGAACGCATACCATAGGAAACGATAATTCATTTTTGTATCGTTTGCAAGATTAACGAAAGGGCGTTTTATCTAAATTAACTTTAAAAGAGAATAGATAATGAATGTTTTTATTGTGTATGCTCACCCAAGTCAAAAATCTTATACATATAAAGTTTTAAAAAAGGTGGTTGCGGCTCTTGAAAAGGAAAATTATAATATCGAATTATCTGATTTATATGCAATGAATTTTTGTTCAGATATGAACGAAGAAGAATACGAACGAGAAGGATTTGCTGAAACAGGAAAACTGTTGCCGCTTGATGTCATTAAAGAACAAAAGAAAATAGAAAACGCGGATTGTATTATATTTTTATACCCTGTATGGTGGAGCGATTGTCCCGCAAAATTGAAAGGGTGGTTTGATAGAGTGTTTTCGGTTGGGTATGCTTATGGCTATAACGAAGTTGGAGAAGGAATGAAGAGTATGAGATATATAAAATTCGGATTAGCTTTGTGTACGGCAGGACATTCAAACGATTTCCTTGAAGAGATTGGCATTGCTAAAAGTATGAATACAGTGATGGTTGATGATAGATTAGGTAAGAGGTTTGAAAATAAAGAAATGATTATATTCGGAGGAACGTTGGAGCTTGAAAAAAATCTTCCAATACACGAAAAATATATTGACGAATTAGTCTGTAAAATAAAAAAATACTGTGCCGAATAAACCACTTTTGATACCTCTGAAAAAATAATTTTTTCAATTTCATACTTTTTTAATCGTATTTAGTCGTGTTTTTTCGGTTATTTCGTCGATTTTATATTGTGGAAAGTTTTTTTATCCTTTACTTTTGCGGTTATAAAATCCGAAAAGAATTTGTGCGACTCTTTTCATAAAAATATAAAAAATGGACACGACTAAAAACAACAGAAAATCATTATTCGCAATTGTTTCGCTTATTTTATTGATAGGCGGCGGATTATTGCTTTATCAAACATTAACGGTTTTTTATTGCTCAATATCGGCAGTAGCTGTCATTTTGTTGGCGCTTCTATCGTTGTTTTTATATATTGTAGGAACAACATTAATGGCGCGTTGCGGCAGAACAAAAGTATCGCGATGTTCCAACGATATAAACGGCGGCATTGCTTTCGCTTTGTTGTTAGTGGCGGCAGGAATGTTGCTGCTTGGATTTAATACCGGATATTTGCCGCTTGTGTGGAAAGGATTTTTCTTCTCGTGGCAAATGTTGCTTTTCATTATTGGTGTCGGATGTATTTGTCGATTTCAGTTTATTTGGGGAACTATAATTGCGGCAACAGGTATGTTTTTCCTTTTCTCGAAAGCCGCGATTATTTATCCCGACAATATACTCATAGAACAATTTGCTTCTACCTATTGGTCTTTATTGATAGTTGTTTTTGGTTTATTGATATTATTCTCAACTATTTTTTGCGGAAAAAACAAAAAATGCTGCCGCAACGATAAGTGGAAAGAAAAACACGCGGTAAATGAAAGTGAAAACAACGATGGAAAAATAAATTTCCGAATGGTATTCAATGCTACGGAACAAGTTCTTTTCAATCCTATATTTAGAGGCGGAAATATCGATGTGTCTTTTGGCGCGATAGTCCTCGACCTTAGCCGAACAGCGCTTGTCGACGCCGAAACTTTTTTATACATAAATACTACTTTTGGCGGCGTCGAACTTACCATTCCGGATAGTTGGGATATTGAAATTCGTTCCAATTCGGTGGCAGGCGGAATTACAGATTCGAGAAAAAAGCATATCGAAAAAGATAGAACGAAAAAACTGATTATTGTTACTAAATGTACTTTTAGCGGCATAGATATCAAATAAATGAATCTATTCGACAAATATAGAAAAAGTTATATCGCGGTTTGCTTTGCTATTGCTGCGATATACGCTTTTGCTCTTGGTGAAAATTTGCCTATATTATTTCGTGTGGCGGATATGCTGTTATACGGAATCATACTTTGTGCAATGAGTTTCGTCTTGTGGAATATTTTTAGATTTTCGATTCCTGCAAATTATGTTTTGAAATATCGATTGATATTTCTTCCCGTATTGGCAGTTTTTGTTTGCTTGTTTGTCGTTGGCATAGAATCTTTTGTTTTATATTTATGTTTTCCGTCGCTTTTTGGTGTTTTCGTTTATTCTATCGCGGCTCGTTTGTTTATTACTTTTTTACTCTTTATAATCATAAGATTGTTTTATATTTCTTATTACGAAAAAAAGACTCCGACCGAAACTTTATCGGAAGAAATTCTACCGGAAACAGCCACTACCGAAACTGTTTCGATAGATAGAATTACGGTGCGTAGCGGACAAAGCATAAAAATTATTCCGATAGATGAAATTATATTCGTAAAAGCCGATGGCGATTATATTTCTATTCATACCGACAAAGGTTATTGGATGAAAGAACAAACGATGAAATATACCGAAGAAACTTTACCTACCGACCGTTTTGTGCGTATTCACCGCTCGTATATTGTAAATATTAATTTTATCAGTCGTATCGAGCGTTATGGATACAATATGCAAGTAGTGCTACACAACAACGAAAAAATAAAAATCAGCGCGGCACGCTATCAAAGTTTAAAACAATTATTAGGATTGTGAAAAATCAGTTTTGTGATTTTATTTTCGTTTCTAAACCCATTTATTGGAAGGCAATAGCGGATGTTCGCTAATTTTAATCATTGGCGGCAATTGTAAACTTTTGAAAGCAATGTTTTGCCTTTTTTGTTGCACTTGCAAAATCACTTGTCCTTCCAAGCCTTGTGCAATAAGCTCTTCCGGCGATAATCCTTGTTCTATCAATCCGTTCAACACACTGTCCAATTGGTCGTAGGGCGGCAGCGAATCGCTGTCTTTTTGGTTGGGACGCAACTCTGCCGACGGCTCTTTTTCAATGGTGTTATAAGGGATAATTTCTTTTTTTCGATTGATTAAATTCGCTACTTCGTACACCTGTGTTTTATACACATCGCCTAGCACCATAAGTGCACCAACAAGGTCTCCGTATAAAGTTCCGTAACCCATTGCCAATTCACTTTTGTTGGAAGTGTTGAGTACCAAATTTCCAAACTTGTTGGAAACCGCCATTAGCAACGTTCCGCGAATGCGTGCCTGTATATTTTCTTCCGTTACATCAATCGTTTTGCGATGCTCAAAAACCGGCGCCAACTCTTTGATATAGGAATGATAAATACTTTCGATAGGAACAATATGATACGCCAATTCCAAATTTTCTGCCAATTGCACGGCATCGGCAACGGAATGAACCGTAGAATAATGTGAGGGCATTAATATTCCCAACACATTTTGTTTTCCCAAAGCTTCTACCGCTAAGGCAGCCACTAAGGCAGAATCAATACCTCCCGATAATCCTACAACCGCCGAAGTTCTTCCGCTTTGAAGAAAGAATTTCCGTAATCCGGCAATAAGTTTTTCGTGTATGATTTCTGCGGTAAGCATTACATTACAAAATTATCGCTGATAGATTTGTAGTTATACACTTTATTAATTACGTCGGCGATTAATTCCGACACCGAAAGAATTTTTATTTTCGATTTATCGACATCGTTTCCGCCACGTAATGGAATAGTGTCGGTAACAATCACTTCTTGCAGGGCAGAGTTGGCAATGCGTTCGTAAGCAGGACCCGACAAAACGGCGTGCGTAGCCATTGCGCGAACACTTAACGCTCCTTTTTCCATCATCATATCGGCGGCTTTTGCCATAGTTCCGGCGGTGTCAATCATATCGTCGAGTATGAGAATGTTGCGACCTTCCACATCGCCGATAGCGGTCATTTCGCCGACTACATTCGCTTTTTCGCGCGATTTGTGACAAATAATCATCGGACATTGCAGAATGCGCGAATACGCATTTACACGTTTTGCACCACCCATATCGGGCGCGGCTACCGATAAATTTTCAAGTTTTAGTTCTTTGATATAAGGTAAGAAAACAGCACTTGCATAAATATGATCAACCGGAAAATCGAAAAATCCTTGAATTTGGTCGGCGTGTAAATCCACAGTCATTACTCGGTCGCAGCCGGCAGCATGCAAAAGATTGGCAACCATTTTTGCACCAATCGAAACACGTGGTCGGTCTTTGCGATCTTGTCGCGCCCAACCGAAATAAGGCATTACCGCAATTACTTTGTAAGCCGATGCGCGCCGCGCGGCATCAATCATCAACAATAACTCAAATAAATTATCGATTGGCGGAAAGGTGGATTGCACAATGAAAACCGTGCAGCCACGTACACTTTCGTTGAACGCGGGTTGAAATTCGCCATCGCTGAAATCGGTAACTGCCGATTTGCCGAGGTCGAGATTCAACGAGCAAGCTATTTGTTCGGCTAAATAACGCGAATTGCGTCCGGAAAAAATTTTAATTTGATGAGAAGAATGCATGGTATTGATGGTGAAATTCAAGGTTTAAAACTTGCGTAAAGGTACAACCTTTTCCGATGCAAACCGAAAAAGATTTTTAACAGATTTTGAACATAAGCGCCAATACCTTGCTATTGCTTTAATTTTAACCGGATTTTAAATGAATATTTCGACAAAAACTTTTACCTTTGTGTAAAACGATATTTGCCTATGGCAAGGTTTTTGTACTAATTGTTTCATTTAAGTTATAAAAGTATGTCTCGATTTTTTATTTACCCTCTTGTGCTGTTTTCTTTTTTATCTGTTTCCACAATTTCGGCGCAGAACGAAAATAAAATCAATAAACAATTAGCTTGGAAAGATGTTTGTTTCGATTTGCAAATTGGAAACATTCAATTGTATAAAGGCGATGAAGAAATTTCGCTGCCTTTGCTCACGTTGGGAATGAACGAATTTCTGACACTTCGGTTCGACGATTTATCTACCACTCGCTCGTCGTTGCGTTATACGATTGTGCATTGCACTGCCGATTGGGAAGAAGATAATTTATTTCTGAACGAATATATGGATGGCTTTCAAGAAAATTGGTTCAATAATTCAAAGCATTCGCACGCAGCGCGAGTTGGTTATCAACATTACGAATTACAAATACCAAACCGAGATGTGCAATTGAAAGTGTCGGGAAATTATTTGTTGAAAGTATATGAACGCGATGCTTCGAAACCTGTTTTTGTTCGCGGCTTTTCGATAGTCGAACCAAAATCGACGGCAACTTTGCACGTTCGTCCGCCTATGCTGACCGGCGAAAGATGTTTGCAACAATTGGAAATTATTGTTAATCATCCGCAATTGGAAGTGCGCAACGCTTTTCGGGAATTGAAAGTACGTGTCGAACAAAACGGCTATCGCTTACCAAACGCCGAACAGCCGACACCTACCTTTGTCGAAAATAATCGCACAAGTTTTTCGCAACCCGACCGTAATTGGTATATGGGCGGCAACGAATTTCGTTTTCTCGATACGCGTAATTTGGAATTTAGCGGACAAGGCGTTGCGCAAATGACTACCGACGACAATGGTAGAGCATACGCGTTTCTTTATCCCGACGATTCGCGTGATAGAACTTATCTTTATTCTCGCGACTTAAACGGCTTATATCGAACAGATGCTTATCGTACAAGAAATCGATTTATCGAAGCGGACTATGTAACTTCAATTTTTACGCTCAATGCTTTTAATCCTTTCGATGGCGAGGTGTATGTATTTGGCAAACTCAGCAATTTTACGCTTCACCCCGAATTTCGTATGGAATATAACGAAGAGCGGCAAGCCTACGAATTAAATGCCTTACTCAAACAAGGACTTTATAATTATCGTTATTTGCTTGTCGCAAACGACGGAAAAGTAGATTGGGAAGCGATTGAAGGTTGCTTTGCCGAAACGGAAAATAATTATAATGTTTATGTTTATTATCGTGGCATTCGCGACCGCCACGACCGCTTGGTAGGCGTGTTTACAATCAATACGGCAACGAATCGGTAGGGGGAT
>JGI994J12354_10002087_pt1 | contig 19868 bp, 8 predicted proteins | sample IntmicLarv3ML3BL_FD_12354 | JGI IMG/M metagenome (IMG submission 12354)
CCCGCCATAAGTGACACTGCCGTGCACCGCCATCTGATAAAAAGGAACGTCCTTAAAGGTATTGTCCGCAAGCGATGATACTGATGCCACATTTGTAAGATATTTTGAAAAAGGAAGGACATGAATATTGCCGTTATCGAACATCATTTCCGCACCTTTTTCATCGGCGCTCTCAAGCATTTCCTTAAGAAATCCGGCGCTTTGCGTCCGGCTGATATTACGCTTAACTGTATAATCTGAAAACAGCTCTTTCCCCGCTGAACCGTAGGAAATTCCCGGAAGATTCCCTTCCCATCGCTTTTTTAAAGATGACAGAAATTCTTCGCCATATCTATTCCGGCGTATCGGAGAGACTGCATAACGCGGTAATTCATCGGTAAAGCTTTTTGTGACGGGATCCCGCAAATACGTACCGGCAACCGATCTGTTAAGAGAATGAACAGCATCCCGTTTAAGACTGAATTCTCCTCCGGTTCTTGAAACAAACTGTACATCCGCATCCAGATAAAGACTGCCGCCCGTCGTTTTCAGTTGCTCCGCAAGACTTTCAAGCTCCCCAAGCGTTCCCGGTTTTTTATCCGGCTGAAAGCTGCTGTACACACTGTTTTCAACACCGCCGGAGCTCCATCCGATAAGGCGCACCACAATATTTTCCACGCCTTTTCCCTGAAGCCTTTTCACAGAATCGGTTATCTCCAAAAAGCTTGACAGTACGGTCTTTTTTGTATAGGGGATTCCAAGTATGGAGGTTTTTTGAGTTATCATGCAGACATAATCCAAAAACAGGGGCGCTCCTCCGGCGATTTCCTTTGGAAACCCTCCGCTCTCACGCAAATACGTCCGATAACGTCCTGCCATTCCCGATATTCCCGACTCATTGCCGTCAAGCATTATAAAACGAATACCTGCGGGCTGTGCCAACCGTTCTTTTGAATAGAGATTATAAACCGGAACGCCTACCTCTGTTCCTATATCTGTAACATCCATATCGCGCACGGTAAATGATGTATATATATGATTTTGCCGCGTCTCCATTCCGGAGGTTCCGACATTTAAAACACCGTTTTCCGCTCCGCTTTCCACAATCGCCAGCACTCCGCCCGAGTCTCCGGAGATACCGAACACAGGCAGATTCAGCTGCTGTTCATATGAATAAGTTTCTTTTTTCTTTGTAAAATCATAACCAAAAAACGGTTTTTGCCACGACATTGTTTGGGTGCTGTCAAAATCAGTCAGCGTTCCGCATCCGTCAGGTATAAAAAACGAGCCCTTGTCACCTTGCTTCATACTGGCAAAATACTCTAAAAACTGCAGCGACTGAAGTAAATATTCATCACTGCTCTCCTCTATTTGATCACACAGAACAGCAGCGGTAAAACCGTCGTCATTAAGACGGTATTCCACAGGCACAACAAATCCGGCTGATTGTTCAGTTTGCAAATCGCTCATATTTAACATTCTCAGCATGTTCTCATAATCATCAGCAGTAAATCCGGTTTCACCGATATATTCGCTTGTTTCACTTTTTTCCACATCCGAAAGCAAGTCGCTGATAATATACAGCGGAGTATTTGCCAGCGCGGGATATTTTTTAAGCATTTGGTCAAAGTCTCCGGTTTTATCCTCTGACGAATACAGCGTATAATAACGCTCAAATCTCCGGCGGATACTGTCGTTTGGTAATTTGCCGAGTATTTTTTCCTGAAATGTTTTTTGGTCGAAAACAGGCGGAAGTACCGATGAAGCATCACCAAAACTGTAATATACCCAAACCGCATTGTCTCCGACACGAACATCAATACCGTCCTCTTTTTCTGTTTCATCAATGGAATACATATGTAAAAGCTCTGATTCCGCCGTAAAATAGCTTAACGTCAGTTCGGATTGCATACGCAAATCGTTTTCACTTGTCCCGATTGCTTCAATCTCCGGCACAGAACGGTATATGAGTCCGTTTTGCAAATCAGTAACAGTAAAATGTGCGGTCAGCGTATCAATTTCAAAAAGCACATGCCCGTTTTTCATGGTTACCGTCTCGCCGGAAGGCGCATCGCCAAGCCTATCCGCCGCAGAAGTCTTTGGCAGCGAATCGGGCGCAGGAATACTGCCCGCACAGCCGGCAATAGCTGTCAGCATCAGTACCGTTCCCAATATAAACATTGTTATCTTTCGTAAAAGCATGTATATTACTCCATATCAATCATCAATAATAGCGGTATGAAATTTCCCGGTAAACATTATAGACAAACTGCCATAGCTCCTGCACAATATGAATCAGCAGCAGCAGAATAAATATAATCAGGCAAATACCTACAAGAATAAGAACCACGGTCAGCACCGCTTTTATCGGGGTATAATCATGAGTAACTATCAGACTTATAAACAGTAACGCAAGAACCCACGCAACGCACAAAGCATCAAAAAAAACATAGTAAGCCGATTCAGGTATAACAAGTATCCACGAAAGTATCAGCAAAGGCATTCCAAAAAGCACATAGGGCTTAAGTGCGCATGCTGTGGCTATAAATATATCCTTTATTGTGCCTTTTCCGTCCATCAGCGTTGTAAAGCACCAGTTTGCAACAATCCATAATACCAAAGACAAAAACATAGCAAACAACCGGTATAAAACATTTATATCTCCCGGCGGAGTTCCGGTTACTATATAACCGCTAAACTGTAACCGCAGCGCATATACCAGAAAAAACATAATCACTGTAACACCGGCGGAAACGGCGTTTCCGCGTTTTTCGTGTTTCAAATCCCAAAATCCGTCAAAAGGATGAAACATCACATATGTTCCGTATTTATAGCCCTTGTATACATTCGACTGACTGATTTTAAGCGATAAGCTCTGTCTTCTTATTAGCCGCAGACCTAAAATCAGTATGACAGCGGCAGCGGCAATAATTATCAGCCGGGAAAAATTTTCACGCAGAAGTACATTCCGCCATTTTCCAAATGCTTCTGAATATAATTTATGCTCCCGTATGGGAAGCAATCGCTGCATAGCCTGCCGGTGTTTTCCCTGCTGCATATCTATCCTGGCAAGTCCAACGGTTGCCGGCGCATAACCGGAAGCCTGTTCCTTCACACCGTCCCAAAGCTCTGCGGCTTTATCATACTGTCCGTCATTATAAGAATTTATTGCCAAACGTATTTTTGCTCCGAAATCTGTTTCCCGAAGAACTGTGAGACTGCACTTTAACGAATCCGCAACCAAAATACAACCGGGAGAAGCTTCCTTCCCGGGGATGTATTCTATTGACACGGCATTTTCAAAGGTTCCCTTCTGTGTTCCTGTTCCGCCAAAGGCATACAGCAGCTCTCCATCTTCACTGTATCCGTATATCTTTCCCTGCTTGGAATCCAGCACAAAATAAATACCGGTTTCTGTCCTTGTGGATTTTACTCCTCCCAATGCAATATCCGAAAAATTAGGGTGCAAATTTTCATCATATCCGACATCTCCAAAAGAAACCGTTGGATTTTTAAGAATATTTTTTCCCTCACTGTTGAGCTTTCCTGCCGGAATCACATTAGATGACTGCGATGTTACGTATAAAAATCCGGCTGCATCACGAAGAATGGAGCTGTATTCGGTAGGTACATAGCTCTGCATTCTGGCTTTTTGTTCCTTTGACGCAAACCGCTTCCATATAAGCTGAAGAATATTGGGCTCAACCTGCGGCGCACCGAGAAAGCTTGTAAATATTCCGGTTTCATCAAGGCACAAAACACCCTGATTCATTCCGGAAGCGATAACATACATACGTCCGGTTCCGTCAGCTGTCAGCTTCAAAGGCATATATTCATAGTCGGCAGACAAAATGGAAATTTCCGGTCGTTCAAACACATTGACCGCAGTATATCCGCTTGCCTCTGCACGAAATTTCACAATACGGCTGTTTCCGGTATCCGCCACATACACAAAGGTACCGTCTGAATATACACCTCCGGGCTTATTCAGAGAATCCTGTCCGTTTTTTGTTTCAAACGAGGAAATCTCTCCGGTTTTTTGCAAATTTGTATCTGTAATAAGTATTCTGTTGTTACCGGAATCGCTCAAAAACAAGCTGTTTTGTCCGTCAAAATATACATTGGAAAGCTCTGAAAATTCCAAATCGCCGATGTCCTGTCCGGTTAATACACTCTCGACTGAAAACGCAGACGGTATGATAACAGGCTTTTTACTGCTGTTGTATATGTAGCTCTCGTATGGTAAGTCGGCAGGATAATCAGATGAGGCAAAAACGGCAGTACAAGGTAAAACGCACAGCAGTACTGCGGTTAAAGCGAAGATTCTTAGATAGTGTCTGCACAAGAACAAAACGCCCATCTTTTGGCAAATTTTGCGCCATACTGCGTTATTTTTTTTTGTAATACGCAAGTATTCCTTCGAAAAACCGCCTTGTTTGACACCAAATTTGCTCAAAATTTGTGCATTCCGACTCGTGTAGACGCTATCTGAAATTTTTCGGTAAATTATGTTCATACATTCCTCGCCTTAATCTTTCATTCCGGAAGATGACATGGTTTCTATGATATTGCTTTGACTGAAGATAAATATTGAAACCGGAATAACCATCATTAATACTGATATAGCAGCGGCAACGCCGGCCCGCGCGGCTCCGACGCTTAGAATTTGTGACAGCGCATACGGGAGTGTTTTCAGCTCTTCTCTGTATACAAATCCGCTCGCGCCCATTCCCCACAAGCTTTGCACTGTCAGCAAAAGCAACGTAAGCCATGCCGGTCTTACATTCGGAATAACGATTCCCCAGAAACTGCGCCATTGGTTTGCGCCGTCTATCCTTGCGGCCTCCAACAAAGAATCGGGAATTTGTTCCATAAATTGTTTCATAAGATATAACCCCAGCGGAGCGCCGAAAGCCGGAACTATCAAAGCGGCGAAGGTATCTACCCAATTCAAGGCAGACATAACCAAAAAATTTGGAATCGCCGTCACCGCGGCATTAAACATCAGCGATAAAACAATTACGTTAAAAATAATATCGCGTCCGGGAAATTTCTTTTTTGCCAGCGGAAAAGCACACATAGACGCAATTACAATATGTCCCGCAGAGCCTGCCGCCGTGATAAATACGCTGTTAAACATATACCGGAGAATCGGAACCTCTGACCCTGAAAGCACAGTGAAAATATCCCGAAAATTTTTCACAGTGGGGTTTTGCGGCAGTAATCGCGGCGGAAAAACAAACAGCTCATCCAGCGGCTTAAATGCATTCCCCACAATCAAAACCATAGGAAGCGCCATAATAACCGAAAAAGCCGCAAGAAAAACAATCAAAACCGCACTGCCCATACGCGAACGGTTTACACGTTCACTGCGGTTGATTTGTTTTATCGACCTTATCTTTGTCAAATCAACCACCGACCTTTGTCAACAATTTCTGAACAATCCAATTTGACCCAAACATTATAAAAAACAAAACGGTCGCCACAGCAGACGCATATCCCATTTCAAATCGTATGCCGCCATAGTCGTCAAGGAGATGAACAAGGGTATACAAAGCATAGTTGGTGCTTGGGAAACCGTATAAGGCGCTGATTATGCTTCCGACTCCGAAAGAACCGGTAATGCTCATTACCGCGCCGAACATCAGCTGCGGACGCATTGACGGCAGTGTTATGTACCACATTTCCTGATATCTGTTTTTTATTCCGTCAATGGCACCAGCCTCATACAACCGGACATCAACATTTTTAAAGCCTGCTAAAAAGGATAAAAATCCCGTTCCGAAGCTCATCCATAAAATTACGATTATCGCCGACACCATCATATATTGCGAATCGGTCAGCCACTGAATCGGAGTGCTGACCAGTCCTGTTTTCAACAAAAGTCCGTTTAAAAATCCGTACCGATCGCCGCTGAAAATAATCTGCCATATCATGAACGCTCCGCCGCTTATTGCCGGTGTGTAAAACAGCAGTGTCAGTACTGTCCGCGTCATCCTTTGGGTTTCATTGATAAGCCAGCCGAAGATAAGACTTAGTAAAAAACCGCCCGGCCCGGTTATCAGCGACAGAATTAAAGTATTTTTTAACGCAATAGGAAACAGCGCGTCATCCATAATCAGCCGGACATAATTTCGGATACCGATAAAAACCGGAAACTTTATAACATCGAAACGGGTAAAGCTGAGTAAAATTGATATCAAAACGGGAATGACGGTAAAGGCGCAGAATATCAACAAGTACGGCAGCATGAAAAGATAATCCTCGCCATACCGATACCAAAACTGTTTGAATCCTTTTTTATCAGATGCTTTCATTGCGTCTCCAATCCGTATTCGACCCTCTTGTTATGTATCTCACGGGTAATATTTTCCGCAGCGTAAGACATGCTTTCCCTGACATCCATGCTGTCATACACAATATTGCGGAATGCAAAATCGTAATATCTTGCGGTGAAATATCCTCCCGGCACCTCCGGATAGCCCGTCAAAAGCTCTGACTGCGTCAAAATAGATTCCCGCATGTCTGTGTCCCATTCCATGCGGCGCAGTGCGTTTTTATTGGCGGTATTATAGCGGGCTGCCGCACCAATCAATGCTTCAAGCTTTTTTCCGTATTCTGTTTGTGTTTTATCTGAAACCCACCATTTTGAAAATTGCCAGGATTCTTCCGGAAGCTCAGTCTTTTGAATCATTACAACACCTGTTGAAATTCCAACCGCAGTATGATTTACCTCTCCGTCCGCATTACGCATTCCCGGTATCGGAAGCATACCCCATAATCCCCGGATTTCCGGAGCAAATACCGCAAGTTGATTGTGAGAGATATAATCCATTACAGCCAAAGGCACTTCTCCGGTACGAAACCTGTTTGCAAAATCGAAGGATAGCGGCAGTCCGTACTGTGTATACAGCATACTGTAGAGTCTCATGCTGTCAATTGCCTCAGCGCTGTCAAGCGCAGAGCTTTTACCTCCTGAACCGTAAAGAGCGCCTCCGCTTTGACTGCTTATACTCAAATAATTATTGATACCGGGCAAAATTCCAAAAGATAAAGAATTTCTTTGAAGCTTCGGAAGTACAGAATCCAAAACGGTATCCCAGTCTTTTAACTCTTTCAAGGGAATATTCAGCTTTTTAAGAATATCCTTTCTGTAAAACAGCATCGGAAAGGTCAGCGTTTCCGGAAGAGCATATATACTCCCCTCCAGGCCAAACGCATCAAGCGAAGCTGAATAAAATTGGTCTTTTTGTTCTGCTATATCATCAAAGCGGTCTAAATCCGCCAACGCTCCGCGCAGCGCAAGATTGTTTACCGTTGCCTGTGCCATATTCAAGGAAACATCGGGACCTCGCCCGGAGAGCATAGACGGCAATAGCATTCCTTCGTTAACCAACTGCAAATTCACGGCAATTCCTGAATCGGGAGTGAAGCCGTTGACCGTCATTTCCCGCAAAAGCTGAGCCTGGTCACGTCCGGCGGTCATCCATACCCTGACGGTTTTTTCTGTATTCTCCTGCTTTTGACCTATTGCTGAATAATCCGTGAAAAATGATGCAACAAACTGCCTTATGTAATGAGCGGACAGACCGAAAAATCCCGCATCACCCTTGGGAAGCGGCATTGATGCCCGTGACAGTCGAAGCCAGTCAAGCTCAAGCGGCTGTTCGGCCTGAAGATTTATAAAGGTTCCCAAAGAAGCTATTTCCGATTTAAACTGTCCCAAAAGCTTTGCGATATTTTCATGATCCGCCGCCATCAAGTCAAGCGTACTGCACAAAGTGTCTATCTCGCGAATATTCCGTTGCTTTCCTTTTTGTACGGGAGTCATATCGTTTAGTTCCTGTAACCGACGGCTTATTCCGGTCATACGTTCAATTGTTTCCGGAATCATTTGATCCAGACGGTAATCCCTGTATAAATCAGGACTGGAACCCGTAACCACAACAATTTCGCGGTATATATCGTTTAAATCCAGCAAAAGCTGCTGAGCTTGTATCTGCAAATCTTCATACGGACCCTGTGATGCACATAATCGGATACTGTGCGGACCTTTTTCAAGATAAATCTCATATGGAACACCCTCGCCGTTTGAAAACCACGCGCACTGCCATGCGCTGTCATAATCAAACAGCCAGCTTCCGGCTTCGGCAAACGGTTTTTTACCGTCAACAGTTAATGCCCTCACGCTTGCGTGGCTGTCCTGCAAGGCCTGTTTGAAGTGAGCAGACAGGGCATAAAGTCCGGATTCCGGAGCTTCAAAGCTCCATTCAATCCATTGACCGGAAATTCGCCACTGCGCTCCGCCGATTGTATTATACCGTGTTTTCGTACCTTCATAAGGAGTTACGGACGGGGATGTCCGATCGGTCTGCGGAAAAAGCATCTGGCTGGATTTTTTCTCCGCGTCTTCCCCTTCAAGCGTTATTATCGACTGTTCGGATACCGGCTCGTATTTCATCTGCACGTATTCTTCCCGTACTTCTTTATACGGTTTTTCATCGGCATCAGTCGGCGGACAAAAAGCCAGTGAACGAAGTATCATCGGTTCACGGACACCGGATAATTCCAATGTGTGCTGACCGGCTGACAAGAAAAACTGAAAGGGTACCGTTCCGGCATCCTTTGCCGCATATTGTTCACGCCAGGCAGGAGCTTCCTGCTGCGGTACTGAAATCTGATTTCCGTTAAGGTCGTAATCCTTTTTACCGGTACTGTTTGCCCAAATCCTGTCTAACGCAAGATCGTAAGCCTCCCTAAACGGAACCTCTCCGTCTATGGTAACCCTTCGAACAATTGTACCTCCGTCACCTTCAACAGGATAATATAAAAAGCACAGGGCATACAATCCTTCATCCTTCACACTGAATTGCCATGTAACGGTGTCTGTATTCGAAAGGCGCAAAACCGATGTCTGACCTTCAAATTCCGGCTCAGCCGATATCTCTGCGCCATATCCGTCACTGTCCGCGTCAAGCACAATAACATCTCCGGAGATTTGTGTGTTTTCGTGTGCAGAGACATACTGTGTATAGGATTGCAAATCAAACTGACTGTCTGTTTCATTATATATATTGACGGATGTATCAGTCTCTTTGACTGCCGCCGCGGGCATGGCAAACATGCCTGTTACGGTTAAAGCAACCGTCAAAAACAGGAGCAGTCTTCTGAATATCGCTTTTCTGTCGTCTTTAAGCTTCATGCTATTTGTTAAAAACATCGTTAATCATCCCGTCATAGCTTCCGAGGATACTGTTAACAGCTGAATCAACATTCAAACCGGAATGGAAGAAAATCGGTCCCATAACGGTCGTGTCCTTAAAGCGTTTGTCAAGCTCAATAATACCCAATCCGACATCATACATAGCGCTTTCAAGATTCTTAACATAAATGTTCAGGCTTTTTGTATCGCTTCTCTGGAAATAATCCAGCTGAACTTCGTCTTTCCACCAGTCGCCGCTATAGCCTTTCGGAGGAACAGCAAGAGCGTCAAATACCTTTGCTGTAAATTCAAGATCGGTGCCCTTGTTGTTTGATGTCACGGTAAATACTCGCGCATGTCCCGAGGGGCTGCAATAATCTGAAGCGTTTGGTCCCTTCGGAAGAGTGAGCATTCCGTAATCAAAATTCTTAACGGTAGGTCTTATCAGCTGATTTACCAGATAGGATTCACACATAAAAAATGCAATATTTCCTTTAACGAACTGATCCGAATAATCCGGAGGCGCAAAGGTGTTCGCATTAGACATTGTGCTGTTTATCATAAGGGATTTATCGGTGTTTACCAGTCTGTTGTAGAAATTCAACGCTTGCTTAACAGCTGATGAGGTATATGTTCCTGTTGCCTTTGCGTTTCCGTCCAACGTTACAAGACGTGCGTTGTTTGCTCCCAAAAGCATTTCCGCCACATCTCCGGGTGAGCCGCCAACGCCGTACTTGCCTGAACCGGCATTTGTTGCCTTCAAAGCATATTGCGCAAAGGTTTCATAATCCCATGTTCCCGCGTCTATCAAGCCATAAATTCCGTCTGCGTCTACTCCGCTGTTCTTAAGAAGCGTTTTGTTCATCATTATGCAGTAGCGGACTTCCGGCGGAACAAGGAACATAAGCCCCCAGTTTTTGGTTCCGAACTTTGCCATTTTGGTATAGCTGGGAGTATATTTCGTGTCATTGGGATTAATGCCCGGTACGTCGTTCCACGGTTTTAAATAACCTGCTCCGACAAGCTGCGGCAAAAAGCGCAGCTCAACCTCTACGACATCTGCCACTTTCTTCCCCGACTGCACCATAGCTGCAAAGGTTTCGGCTTTCGGGTCAATATTGCGGATAATGTTAATTTTGCATTCGAACTGTTTTTCAACCTCGGCAACACGCTCAAAAAACATTTTTTCAAAAACCGTGTTGTCCTTGCTTGCGGACGCAGGAAGAAGCTCGGACAAAATTGAGAATGTTTTCCCCTTGGTTTGAACGTTGTTTATCGGTTTAGAGCTTGTTGCGGGGGTTGTTCCTCCTCCGGATGTGCCGTTGCTCCCTGTTCCTCCTTTAGAGGAATTACTGCCGTTGCTCCCCGTTCCGTTTTGAGAAGAATTGCTTCCACCCGTTCCGTCAGGGTTGTTTTGGGTATCGTCTCCGTCCTCTGTACCGCCGCTTGCGTCAGGATTGTCAGAATCCCCTTCAACCCATTCGCCGCTTTCCCCTTCAACCCATGTTCCTTTTCCGTATTTAGGCGTACAGGAAGTAGATGTAAAACCGACCATAAGAATAACCATAAATACGATAAAAATATTTCTTGATTTCTTCACGATAAGAACCCTCCTGTTTCTATTTAGACTTTTTCTTAATTAATACAAAAGTAAGAACTCCGCCTCCAAGCAAAATCACTCCGCCAACGCAAGGTAAAATAATCCATAAAATATTGACAGGCAATCTTTCTCCGGGAACATAATATCCGGGCTTGCCGGCTTTAGATTCGCCGTTCACCGCGGACGCTTCACTTTGCTCACCGCTATTATCGCTTTCATCAACATTGCTGTTGTCGCTGTTACCGCCTTGAACATCATTATTATCATTGCTGCTGTTATTGCCATTGCTTTCAATTTCGCTGTTATTGCCGACGATGCTTTCACCGCCGGTACTATTGCTGTCCGAAAGCTTATCAAAACCTTGCACTTTTAGTATGATCTGATCCTCATACGGCACAGTTACCTTAAGACGTGAAATTTTCGAGGCATTACCTTTGGCAATAACCTCTCCGGTTTTGGCATTTGTAACCGTATATCCGGCATATCCGGCAATCTCTGCCTCGTTAAAAGGCACATAAACGGTCATGTCGCCTTTTTTATTGTGAGAATTGATGTTTGGGACAATAAGCATTGCGGTATCTCCTGCGTAGCGTGCATATGCCTGAACATCCTCAAGTCCCGAAACGGTCACCTTGCAGATATTTGTGTCCCTAAGAGATTCGGGAAAGTATTCAAAAATCTCCGGATATTGTCTGCGAATACGTATATTTGCTTTTAAATCCTCAAAAAAACTGCGATTTTCAGGTATGTCACGCTCATTCCAGTGAAGTCCGAAATAAAACAAGGACATCCAGCCCGCCGTAGGATAGCGGTTATTGTTAAATTCCTCGCCCATATACCAAAGAGGAATAAAAGGAGCAAATATTCCCTGATATCCTATAACCGCACGGTTTCCCCTGATGTTGTAATATCCGCGGTCATGGTCGGAAAAACCATTGACGTAATATCTGTGAATCGCGCCCTCGCCGTTTGCGCGCTCAGTTGATGAGCCGATATTTTGCCCGTTTTTTATACAGTCTACTATGTTCCAGCCGTCCAAAAACGGATACGCCTGTTTTTTTCCGTCCCATGCCATGTTATAATTGACCTCTCCGCCGCGTCCCTGTCCGACGGTATATACACCAAGACGGTCATTTTCAAGCTCCGGCATATACAGCATCTTGCGGCCGTTTGCCTCAAGCCGTTTACGAATTTCCCTATGTACGCTGTATCCGGCAAGCTGCGGCTCGACATCATAGCGATACCCGTCAATAGGAACGCGCATTCCCAAATCAACAATCTGTCCGATGTACCATTCCTTGAACTGCGAGCTGCTCCAGTTAAAGGAATGCTGGGCGCTGTATGTTCCCGCACCAAACCAGTCCGGATGCTGTTCCTGTATCAGGGTCGGACCTGAAAATCCCCACGATGTTATATCAAGAAAAATACGTATTCCGCGGTCATGAGCCGCCTTTAAAAAATCGTCAAAGACCTTCCAGCCCTTAGCATAATCGGTTTCTCCCGTCAGCTTTGGATGTATCGTATCAAATCCCAGACCCCCATAAGAGTAAAGGGTGTTGGGCTCTACCTCCTGACTGGGAACCATTGAACCGTTATCATGAATCGGCAGCAGCCACAGTCCGTTTACACCCAGCTCCTGATAGTGGTCAAGCACCTTATACGATGAAGCAAGCGTACCTTCGGGAGTAGCAAGCTGAAGATTTACCTCTGCCATAATCAGCGATTTCACCCACTCAGGCTCGCCGTTGCTGTCAACCGCCACTTCACTGTCCGGCACCCATTTCGGTATAACGTCCGCGTTGTTAATAATCGCCCCGCTTGCTCTGTCGGGAAACAAAAGCGTAAAGCTTAACAATAACACCATGCAGACTGTGACCGTACCGAACAATCTAAACTTCGATTTCATAATCACATTTCCTCTCATTGAATTAGAGCGTGCTCACACTATCCGAAATATTCAGATTTTGCGCGAATTTTGCGCCAGTCGAGGCGAAAATTTGCAGGAATACACCCGTATTTCAAAAATTTTTAACAAAGACTGGCGCAAAATTCGCCAAAAGAAGGATGTTGAGCGGTAGTGCGAACACGCTCTATGCAAATGACAGCTTTTCCAAGCCCTGAACCTTGATAATCCTCATATTGTCATGCGCAACGCAAACCGTCAGATTTTTCACATCGCTCCCTGAACCGTTTGCCAGAGCTTCTCCCGACATTGCGTCGGTTACTTCATAACGGCTGTACCATTCGATTCCGGCTTCAGCGAAAGGTATCTGCAACGTTACTTTTTCCGCGCCGTTATATGGAATAACCAAAAACGCGGTATCGCCGCTGTAACGCGCATACGGCTGAATAACTTCCGTACCGTCTGTCTTGACCTTACATATATTCACATTTCTGTGACACTCCGGAAAGTATTCAAAGATTTCAGGATTCTGACGGCGAATACGTATCATCTGTTTTACATCCTCAAATAATGCACGTTTTTCGGGATCATTTACAGAATCCCAATCAACCTTATTATAAAAATAAGAATAGTATTCAGCTTCTCCGTCTTCTCTTATGGGCCATGTGTGATTCCATTCATCGCCGATGTACCACAAAGGAATGAAGGGCGCAAATATAGCCAGATATCCCATATATATACGGCTTCCCTTCATCTGCGCGATACGGTTATCGTGGTTCGACAGGCAATAGGTGTAGTAACGGTATGTTCCTCCCCTGCCCGCTTTCTGTGATAAAATAGAACCGATATGATGCCCTTCTTTTATCGAGTCAACCAGATTAAAGCCGTTTAGAAAATTTCTTGGAGGAGGGTCGGGCTGTCCCGGACCTCCGTGAGCCTGTTCAAACTGCGGACTGAGCTGTTCCAAATGATATACGCCCCTGCGCTCGTTGGCACATTCGCTCATCATAAGCAGTTTGCGCTCAGGTCCGTATAAAAGCCTTCTTCGTATTTCGTTGTTGATTGCGTATCCGGCAAAATGAGCGGTTACACCGGGATTTTTTTCATAAACAGGCTCCATATCAAAACGAAAGCCGTCACATCCCGAACGCACTGCCAGCTCGGTAATTTGATATATATACCATTCACGAAACTCTTCGTTCTCCCAGTCAAAGCAGCATGGGTCAGGCGAGCTGTACAGCCCTTCGTTTGTACACCATTCAGGATGTTTTTTGAAAATATCGGCATCCGGAAGAGTCCCCCATGACGTTACATCCAGAAAAACCCGAATATTGCGCCTGTGCGCTTCTTCAATAAATCCCTTAAAAACCTCCCAGCCCTTTTTCTGCTCCGTCTCTCCGGTAAGGCGCGGGTGTACTGTATCTGTTCCGTTATGAACATATCCGAAATAATCCTTGGGATTCATATTTCCATTGTCGTGAACAGGAGTAATATAGAGCCCGTTTACTCCCATTTCCTGATAATGCTTCAGCATCTTATATGCCGCCTGAAAGGTTCCTTCCGGTGTAGCCACCTGAAGATTAACCTCGGCAATTATCAGAGATTTAACCCAGTCAGGCGCACCCTCGCGATCCAGTGTAACCTCGCTGTCCGGAACCCATTTCGGCATCAGCTCTGAATTATTGATAAACAAATCATTCATGTGTATTCTCCTCCGATATTAATGACGATTCTTGCTTCTTTTTGGAAATAAATAACCAGGCTGCCGATGTCAAAAGCATTGCCGCAACCGTACCGACAGAAAAACCGTCTCCCGTTTGAGGAACACTGTCGGTATTTTCTTTGGCTCCTGTGTTTTCATCAGTATTATTGGTGTTTCCGCTGTCGTCAGTAATTTCCGAAGCCGGAGCGTCAGTATAGTTCAACTCATTATACTGCGCCAGCAGCTGTGCCAATACAGGATAATTTGAAACAAATTGCCGCAGAGGACGCATAAATCCTAAATATGCTTCGTTGACCGCCAAAATCTTATCCTCGTCACGTCCGGCATCCGCGCCTTTCAAATCGGAAATTTCATTCATAATGTTTTCAACCTCTGATGCGGCGAAAGGAGCTCCGGAAGAAATGCTGACCAAATCCACTGAAAATGTATGTACGCTTCCGTCATCAGGCACGTCCTCGTCATTGTCCACCCATGGAGTCAGACCGACCTTCACCGAACCGCGTCTGGTGATATTGGCATTGTAAAAGGTACTGCTGGGAATTGTTGAGGCAAGCTTAAATCCGTCTCCCATTACTTCCAGAATATATATTTCCTCAGCGCTTTCGGTAAACGAGAAAACCAGATGCTTATCCTCAACGGACGCGTGCTTCAGTTTCTCTGACTGCATAATAACTGCGCCGCCGGGATAGGCGCGCACATCGCCGCGCACGGTGTCAAGAACAATCGCCAGCGACTTGTGACCATTTCTGTAATCGGTGTCAAGGTCGGAGGTTATCTGGAAGGAAAGCCGCGCTCCGTCCTTTCCGGTATCTCTTGTCAGATTCGCAATCTCAAAACGCAGTCCGTCAAGCGACATAACATCCTCTACTCCGCTTCGAACATTATGTACAGCGCCTGTCCATTCGATACGCAGACTGCCGTCATCCCGGATGCTTGAATTCATAAATGCCGGCCACGGATTTTGGTATACGAACTGTAAAAGGAAATAATTTTCAGGCGAATATAAAACACTGTCCATATAAAGCTTTGGATAGATTTGTGAAACGAATGTGTTGACAGCGTTTTCTAAACCCGTCCGGTTTGACACACTGTTTTTTTGTGTTTGAGAAAGGCGCATATATGCTTGATATGCATTTTGTATTGCCTGTGCTTTGGAAAGATTTACCGAACCAATATCATCTATGAGTCTTTCGACTGCCGACACCATAGCGCTTGAGCTTATCGGAAGCATTTTTTTAGCGGATACAAGCGCGTTATAATTGATAACAAAATTCCTCTTTTGTAGGCTGAGTGCGTTATACGCCGTTTCCGCCTGTGCGATTAAGGGTTCTTTTTCGGGATTGACAAGTCCTATTTTGTCAATAAGCGCGATTAAATCTTCTACATCGTTGTGAATGGCTAAACCGATAAAATCCAACGAAAATGTCGTGCCGCTGTTCCAGCCGCTAACGGTCGGATAGACCTTGGTTTGGTCATATGTCACGCTGTCAAAGGTTGATGCCGGAATGGCTGCCGTCAGATTTTGACCGTTGACATTCACAGTCAGCTCATAGCTTCCGTTTGTATTTTCTTTTAGCGTAATTGAAAAACGCCGTTCCTGTAAGTTGGCATATTTCAGATTTGCGTCTGTTATCAAAGCCGTTCCGCCCGGCCACAAACGCACCGTTCCTTCATGGGCATTGACGATAAGCGCCGTGCTGTTAATGCCGCTTCCCCAATCAGGACCGTAAAAACCGTCAGACTCACCCAGATACACCGCGAAAATCGCTTCGGCTTCATTTACGGCATAAAAATTATCAAACTGTAATGTCAGACCGTCCATCGTTACCGCTCTGCTGTATCCCTCGCGGACATTTTGCACCGCACCGGTAAAGTTATACCGCAGACCGCCGCCTGTAACATCGCTGAGACTTAAAAGGGTTGGCCATGTACAAGCTCCGCCGTGAGTAGACAGCATAAGTCCTGACGAACGTGACATATATTTCAGATTAAATGCGGTATCCGCTGATGCCGCTAATTCGAGATATTCCTGTTCCTTGCTCTCCAAAACAGACAGATTCGGAACCATAACCTTTTCTTCATCCAGCAAACGTTCGTACAAACGGCGAACACTTCGAATCGGACTTCCGTTTGCAAGGCTCACTGTCCCAAGTGCGGCGATTGCATCCTCGACTTCCTTTGCCCGAGAATCGCTGGGCGCGTTAAAAATACTCATATACTCCACTGAGGTCGTATCACTGCCGTTTATCATACTCATAATACCGTATACAGCGTCATGATTAACCAAATCTGTTGCGCTGTCAATCACAGATTTCGGAAGCGTACCGGAGAGTACCTTCGTACCAACCATCAGATAGACAGTATAGCTGCCGCTTCCGTCAATATCTTTTAGAAGCTTCATTTGTATCGGTTTTCCGGTGAGTCGTGCCATCGTAAGCGAATTGTCGGTCAGCACGACATGAGAAACCGCTCCCGCGTTTGCCGCGGCCTTCAGCGAACCTGTATCGGCATCAATAAAAAAGCTCAGATATGCTCCGCTGTAATAATAAGCGGCGGGAGAGTTGGTCAGCGTCACACCAAACCGATGCTGGTTGCTGTACCATTTCGGATTATTCCATTCTATGGTAAGACCGTCCATGTAAAACGCTTTGTTAACGCCGTCGCGTATCGCCTGATCTCCGTTTCCCGACCATGTGTAGGATGCTCCCCGACCGTCAGGCAAGTCAGTTATGTTTAAAACGTTCCATACCGAGTTTTGGATTCTTCCCTCACCCAAAGCAGCTGTCGGAACCGAAACATATCCGGCACGTGTAGGCTGATATATGGGACCTGTTTTCACAAAATCGAAGCTCATCTCAGAACCGCCGCCCCAATCCCCCGCGCCCGTGTTCCCGTTCATCGGAGTAAACCAGATATTAACATATCCTGTATCCATAAGGTTTTCCGCTTCAGAAAGCACACTTTGGGGAATACTTCCGGTCAGTACCGTTTCAGACGCTCCGGAAACAGACATCCTTACATCCAAGCCGCCAAAGGCGTTTGCGGTCAGTCTTATTTCAAAGGATGCACCGTTTAAATCAGCGGCTTTCAGCGCGTCATCTTCAATTATATCAATCGCGGCTTTGCCAAAGGTCATGGCTGTAAGCTTTCCTGCACCGGGAGCAATAATCAGCGCCAGATTTCCCGCACGACCCCACTCCGCCGCGTCTCCGCCCTGTTCATTAAGCATAATGCCAAGTCCAGACCCTTCGGTTACAGAGAAATTATTAATACCCACCGTAAGACCGTCCAGTCTCAGAGCAGTTTTCAGTCCTTCGCGGACATTTGTAATTGCGTTCGTGTATTCAAAATGAAGTCCTGAATCAGGCGAGAACTCTGTCACAGAAAAAATACTGCTCCAGGAATTTCCGGCATCTCCTCTTGACCTCATATCATTTGTCGGTATCAGATATTCAGGATCTGTTGTGATTTCCACCGCGCGGTAAACATTGATAATATACGCATCAGTGGCTGATTCGTCCTGAGATTTTGTTGTTATTGTAAACGTGTTTTTTCCGACTATAAGCGGAGCGTCAGTAATTGTCGGACTTGTAATCAGCGCGTACAGCGCCGAGGGAACTACAGTCACCTTGTCCTGTGAATGCGGCAGGCTTACTGTATAGCTTTTAACTGTCGGAGAAAAGCCTGATATCGGTGTACCCTGTACCGATATTGATGACAAGGAAGCGTCACGGGAACCCATAACCACACCGTAAGCCGCTTCCGCCGCCTGAAGAACACTATAATTAGTCACATATGATTTGTCCTCTTCCGACAGTGAGTCATATAAAGTACGTGCGGTAAAAATATCACCGCCGCTGTCCTCGTCAACCGTTTTGATATCATCTATTGCCGAAATTGTGCGGAAAATATTGCCGTTATAAATACCAATATAATTTATCGAGCCTACTCCGCCGTCAAGCATACTGAGTATAGCATATGCTCCGGACGGAACAGCATTTGCCGCAGACGCGGGCAAGGTTCCTGTGAGCATTGTATTGCCAACCCAAAGATTAACAATATAATCCCCTGTTGCATCCGGCTTTTTGAAAAACTGAAGCTTCAAAAACTGTCCGCCGCGTTTGGAGGGGGTAAGCAGAGCACTTGAAATTGCTGTTGCCCAGCTTGTGACTCCTCCGACACGATATTGGAGCGAACCGTTGTCGTCAATTATAAGCTGAAGCTGTCCGGCGGCGGAGGCGGCCGCATTTGAATCGGCGCTTAAGGTCATGCCGAGATGGGTGCCTCCTGCCGTCTGATTAAAATTGCTGAATTCAAAAGTAAGTCCGTCCAGAGAATACGCTTTGTCGTTCACAGATGTGCGGATGTCGGGATTGTATGAGTTGAAAAAATCATAAAAAGCTCCGCGCCCGTCATCTAAATCAGTTATTGTATAACATGCACCTCCCCAATGGTCGGGACTGTTGTTTAACGGGGACGGCACTGTTACTCCGCCGCGTGTCGGTTTAAATATCGGTCCGGCTTTAACATAGTCAAAGGTGCAGTTGATTCCGCCGGTCGTCCAGCCGTCACCCTCTGCGGAAACTCCTGTTATGCCAAACTGAGGCGTAACATATCCTGTCGCGTTTGTGCCTGCCGTTTCTACCATAGCCGCCGCTATTTTTCCGGAAAGCTCAGCCCCGCCGGAGATATCAATTGTGACTGTATAATTTGCTCCGTCCGAATCCTTTGTCATGCGTATTTCAAAGGATTTTCCGGCAAGATTCGCGGCTGACAGAGCAGGATTTGAAATAATTGAAACACTTGAACCTCCGGTATTGCTTGCGTAAAGCTGTTCCCATGTCGGTGACAGCACAAGCCTGAAAACACCGTTCGCATTGGCGATTGGATTTACTGCCGGGTCTTCATATGCCCCACCGCCCGTCGGTTGTTCACCGCGCATAAATATACCTAAAGCTCCGTCACTGGCTCCGTTCAGAGCACTGAACTGAAAATTTTCAAAGCTCAGGGTCATGCCGTCAAGCCGTATAGCTTCATTGTTAAGAGTACCGCGCTGATTAATTTCGGCAAGTCCGAAGGAAACTCCGCCGCCCGCTGCCGGAACTGCGGTCGCATTATATCTGTAAAAGTTTGTCGCTGTTACCTTTGGCACATAGTAATAATCACCGTTCGCGTCTATTAATGCGTCAACAGCCACATCAGTGTTAAAAAACACAGTTGTAAGCAATACAGACACGAGCAGTACGACAGCTAATACGCGTCTATAACCAAACCAATTTTTAAGCGCTTGATATCTCATGAAGCTTCCTCCAAAAATCTTTTGAGAATTTTACAGCAATTGAAGAAAAGAATTACACAAAGAGAGTCGTGAAAATCCGGTTTCAGACAAGGCGCGCAGACACAGTTTTCCTTTATGGAATACAAGTCTGCGCAACGTAGGATTAAGCCGAATTTTCCGGCA
>JGI994J12354_10002088_pt1 | contig 19866 bp, 16 predicted proteins | sample IntmicLarv3ML3BL_FD_12354 | JGI IMG/M metagenome (IMG submission 12354)
GGGGGTCATGGTTTTTTCCATGGCCACATTGTATCTTGTAAGAATTGCTGTAATATCTTCTTTCTTCAAGTCTAACATATTAGATTCTCCGTTTCGATTCTATATATTTCAGGGAGCTGGAGATCAACCACACATTCTAAACAAAAACCATTTCTCAATATTACACCTGTTTTAAAAGGGATTTTCACACACATATCCCTGTCTAAAACCGACACATTCTTCTAAATTATACACACACATACGAGAAATTTTTTTCAGAACATTTCAATAAACTCAAAAAGGATTGATGTTGAAAGTTCAGCGAATTTTGTTTTTAATCATTAGTAGTTGTCTGTTTTCCGCAATCTCCTCACGAACCAATACATTGCAACGACACAATTACTTATGTCATTACAGTAGTCTATTGGAGGATTGAAGTATATACATTAACCTCACCTTTTTTTTTGAATCGAATTTTTATCTCAAATCGTTAAAAAAAAGAAATAAAACAAATTTCGTTGTGTTGAAATCGATTGAATCTATTTTCAATCATAAAATTTTGAAAAAAAATTGAATCCAAAGGTATCAAAAATTAAAAAATAGAAAAGTGAACAAAATTTTTGATAGTTTGTATGTATAAAAAAATATATTAAGAGTATTGAAAATTAATAAAAATTATTATGTTTTGAAAAATATATAGTTTATCATATGAAAAGATTGAAAAACGAAGACATAAAAACGCAAAGAGAACAAGGTATAAATAGATGAAAATGACCGCTTTTGATTTTTCGCATAAGAGGATAAAATATTAAAAGTTTTAAAAAATGACAAGGACATTATAAAATAAAGAAATAAAAAGAAAATAATCAGCATTGATCAATTTGTTTTGCCAAAATAAACAAGTTTAATTACGAAAAAATCAAATTTTTTTGCCAAATAAATCAAATTTAATTAACTTTTCAAAAAAATTGAAAGAGAAATAAATCAATTTATTGAGAATTTTGGAAAAGAAAAAGGATTCCGTTTTTCAAAAAATTAGAAAAAGAAAAACAAATATCATTGATTGTTTTTTTCAAAAAAATATTGAATCGGCAGAAGAATTAAATTCCTTTGCCAATTTCGCTTTTTCGAAGCCAGTCAATGTCGGACTGATATAATTCTCTTAAATCTTTTAATCCGAGTTTAAGCATTGCAACGCGACTGACACCCAGACCCCAGGCCAAAACCGGCTCGGTGATTCCCAGTGGCGTTGTCACTTCTTTTCTGAAGACGCCGGCACCGCCGAGCTCAACCCAGCCGAGGCCGTCAATCCAGACTTCGGGCTCAACGCTGGGTTCTGTGTACGGGAAATAACCGGGACGGAAACGAACTTCTTCAAAGCCCATTCTGTGATAAAACTCCTTTAAACAGCCGAGCAGATTGGCAAAACTCATATCTTTGTCCATCACAATGCCTTCCAATTGCTCGAATTCCGGCGTATGCGTCGGATCAATCGTTTCACGACGGTAAGCACGGTCAATGCAGAAAGCTTTAATCGGACCGACCGGGTGGTCGGCGAGATATTTGACTGTCACCGATGTCGTATGCGTTCGAAGAACATTTTTTTCGGAAATGCTTGGACTCCATCGGCCGCCCCAGCCGACTGAACCGGTATCCCCGCCGGTTTCATGAACTTTTCGAACGGAATCAACGTATTTGTCGGGAAGATCGGAGCGCGTATCCAAATGGAAGGTATCCTGCATTTCTCGGGCCGGATGATCTTGCGGTTGGAAAAGTGCGTCAAAATTCCAAAAAGAAGATTGAACGATGTCTCCTTTGATTTCGGTAAAACCCATTTCCAAAAAAATCTGGCGCATTTGGTCAATCAGCCGCTGATACGGATGAATTTTTGCGCCGTAAATCGGTTTGACGGGTTTTTGAATCTTATAAGGACGATAATATTTACTGTCCCATTCTCCGCTTTTAAGAAGTTCGGGCGTAATTTGCGCAATTTCTTCAGTAATCATAATGCCTTTCACGGTCAAAGCCGTGCCCGCGGAAGTAATTGAAATTTTTCGCGTCACATATTCTTCTTTTTCCAAAAGTTTCCTTTTAAGAAGATCGGAAATGACGATTGCGGAAACCAATTCGGCCGGCAGCTCAAAAACCGGATCGAACGTATTGTTTTCCAATGAATTTTCATACAAGTCGCTGAGAATTCTTTCATCCGGACCTTTCGGCGCATCGCCCGCCGGAATCAAAATACCGTCCTCTATTTTAGCCCATTTCTTTTTCAAAATCCAACCGGTTGCGATACCGACCAGTTGCGGCGAAAACGTTTCTCGAATTTTATCAAGAGGCGTCGGACTGTCAATGCTGTCAATAATTTGTCTTTCCGGAAGACCGTTTTCCGCATACTGTTTGCCTTCATCGGAAAGACCGTAAAGTTCAAAAGATTCCTCGGCTACCGCGGCAAGACCTTTTTCTTCCAACAAAAAGGCGGCCTGCATGGAAGAATCGGAATTCAAATCGGAAATTTCAACGAGATCTTTCAATTCCGCCGTTCCGAGTTCGTTTAAAGCTAAAAGAATTTTCTTTTCATTATTCGTTAAATCGTAGTCTGCCATTTCAAAACACCAAAAAAGGCACCGTTTCGGCTGCCGTTTATAATTTCTTTATTAAATGAATTCATCCGTTATATTTTCTCTGATTTCGAATAATGAATGCCGAAAAGAGGTAATTTGTTATAAGCTTCTTTCCGTTTTTTGCCGAAATCCGTTAAGAAAGCTTCCATTTTTTCCGCCGCTTTCTTTTTACATTCGCCGCAAAGTATGCTGCCGCTTATGCAATCATTTTGAATCCGGACAAGTTCGGCGTCGTCGTCAACCAAATGGAACAAACAAAGTTCATAAACGGAACATTTATCGAATTCGCCGCCGAGTTTCCGTTGCTCGTCGGCCGATTCTCTTCCGCCCGTCTTTGCTCTCATAATTTTCTGAGCGGCCGCTTTCGGCTCTTCGGAAAGCGCGATGTTGCTGTCGGGAATGCTGCTGGACATTTTTCCGCCCGTCAGTCCGCTCATAAATCTGTGATAAGTGGATGCCGGCATAACAAAAGCGTAGCCGCCGTATTTCAATTCCGTTTTTTGAACGATTTCTTTTAAATCGCTTTCAGACATATCGCCGAAAATATCGATGTGTTCTTTGGAAAGTTTAGTTTGAACGCCGGTGCTTTCATATCCTTTGCGGATGCGTTTGTCAATTTCTTTTAACGAATCTTCCGACGCGCTTTTGCCGCGAATGCTCCAATAAAGCTGTTCGGTTTTCGGATCTTTGCGCCGTTCGATAAGGAACATATTCATTTTAGCGGCAATATCGCGTGTCAACCGGATGTGCGGGTCTTGGTCGGCGCCGACCGGAACGACAATCGGAACCGGGCCACCGTATGCGGGAAGCTGGGAATGTAAAATGTCGGCACCCTGTGTCAGCACGCTGACCATATGCGCCAAATGCGTCTCGCCCGAAAAGCCGTAAATAGCCGCCATCTCGGAAAAGTTAACTTTTGTTCCGAGCTCAAATGCCAAATCTTTAACCGACTGAGATTCTGATTGGAAATAAATGCGGGCGTTTTCCGGATTCAGACCGAGTGCGATTAAACTTGTAATATATTCTTCGACACCGATTTGCTTACATTCGTCCCACGTCAATCCGCGAACAGCGTGCGCTTCTCTGTCAGCGATTCCGATAACGGCAATTGCACCCTGCTTTTGGTACCAAACGATTTGATCCATAACCATTTTATGACCGAAATGCGCTTTTCCGGTCGGCATAAAGCCGTCTAAAACGACAAACGGTTTGCCTTCCTTCATTGCGCCGGCAATCATATCATAGCCGCGGTGGCCGAAAATAATGCCTCTGCGCATGTACTTGTGTGGATTTTGAATCTCATCCAAAACCTCTGAAAATGGCGAAATGCCGAATTCGTCGAATAATTTTGAATAATCGCTGATTTCAGACGACTTCCACGGATCCAGCTTTTGTTTCAAGTCCGGCTTTTGTTCCATAAAGAATCACATAAGAATAGAATAACAATTAAATTAAAACTTATGATGTTGAATCTTCATTCTCATTCTTATTTATTTCTATTTTCGAGAAAAAATTCAATAAAACAGAAAATGAGATACGTAAAAATTAATTAAAAAAGTAGCGAGGGATGGATTCGAACCATCGGTCTACGGGTTATGAGCCCGTCGGGATCTCCTGGCTACCCCACCTCGCTTTTTCAGGATAATTTTAAAAATGCGCTTGCTTGAAAAGATTGAAACGGTAATAAGAAAGCAGGTTAAAAACTGATTTCTGTTATTTATAGCTTTGGTTAAAGGAAAACAGCTGAAAAATATCTTTAAATATTGTAATTGAGTGTTATTATTCAATTCAATCGTTTTTCTTATATTTTTGAAATTTAAATTTATCAGGTGAATCAATGCCTCACAGATGTACAAAATGCGGCGCTGTTTATAATGACGGAGATTCCGTTATTTTGACAGGCTGTCCGGAATGTAAATGGAATAAATTTCTGTATGTTAGAGCCGAAGATACGGGCATAAATGTTAAAACAGAAGATGTTCGACCTGATGAGAAAAAGGATATTTGGAACATTGAGGAAAAAATAAAAGAAAAGGAAACCGAGTCAATCGACAGCGTTTTAGAAGACATTGACCGCGCTTTGGATTCGGATGAGGTCAATAAAAAAGATTTGGACCTCGATCGAGTAGATTCCATTCGAATTTTAGACACGGGTTCTTATGAACTGAATCTGGGATCCATTTTGAAAAAAGAAGAAATTGTTGTCGGCATAAAAGAAGAAGGGCAATACGCAATTGATTTGCCGGTAATGCTTCAGCAATCCAACAAATCCTCTAAAAAGAAAAAATCAAAGAAATGATTTTATTTTTTTTACTTTTTTATTTTTTGAGTGTAACATTTTTGACAAATCGGTTTTGAAAAGGTTGTTTTTTTCTCTTCGCCGCATAAAAAACAATATTTTTCAGCAAAATTTTCATTTTTATATCGTGCCCAAGATGAATAACACTTTTTGCATAACGGTTTGTCGGGATTGTCTTCAACTGTGGTTCCACATCGGATGCAATAAAAATTTTTCCCGAAAATCAAATTGGAAATGAGATCTAAAAAGCCATTTGCCGAGGATTTTGAAACATATTCTACCGAAGGTTTTTGAATTTTTTTGACAGGTTTCAATTTTAAATTGTCTGATGATTTTAAATTATTAGGTTGGTCGGGGTTTGATTTCGGCAAAGAAAAATTTCCCAATGACTGAGGTAAAGACGGACAGAATCGACAAATTAATTGCACTTCCTTATAAATTTCATCATATAATCCGGCATCTTCTTCTTTTTGAACTTGAACACCGAGTTCGATATTGTTTTCTTGAGAATGTTGATAAAGATTCATAGATGTGATGATAGCCATTGATTCATTAAGATAACATTTTGCATGTAAATTTTCAAGAACGGACATATTAATATTAAGAGAGAGCAATTTTTCCTTTTGTTCATTGGATTTTTTGGACTCTTTTTTTGTCGGTGTGTCATCTCTGTAAATCAAAGTGATGGAAACATTTCTTGACTTTGCTTCTTTTAATAAATCAAAAAGGCGAGGAGAAATTTGAAGATATGGGCTGATTAAAATAATTTCACTTTGGGCGTTCTTAACAAGATCACTTAATTCTGCCGAACAGTGTGATGTATCTAATAATTTAACCATATTCGTCCCTTGCAAATGTTTTGTATATTAATTTTTATTTTGTTTAACCGCAATCGCTGCCATGTGATCGACATGGAACGGCGCCAAATCGACTGTTTTCAGAATTTTAAATGAGACTTCCGCGCCTTTTTCTAAAATTTTAATTTCTTCGCCAAACACCTTTTTCGGATTTTTAGCGACATCGATGCTTCTCGCTTTAACGGATAAAATAAGATGACCGCCGTCTTTTAAGAAATACGCCGCGTTTTTACATGCGATTTCCGCCTGGTTGGCTTGAGCGACATCTTGGAAAATGAGATCGACAGGCTCGACAATCGGGAAATAAAGCTCGGGGCGAGAAGCGTCCGAAAAAATCGGAATAATGTTTTGACGCTTTTCGGCAAGCATGACCAAATCTCTCATCGGCCTTTCGGAAAATTCAACCGCGTAAACAACACCGTTGCCATTGTCGGCTAAAATGTCGGAAACGTGACTGACGGTTGTTCCCGATGCGGCGCCCAAATAAAGAACGCGGGAATCAGAAGACAGTGGAATCGAAATTCGTTTTTGATACAAAGCGCCGAGTTTGCTTCGCTTCGGATCCCATGACCGATATTCGGTGCCGTCATCGTCCGTTAAAATTTTCTCGCCGTAAACGGAAATTCCGGAAGCGGCATTTTTTGTATAAAGCTGAAATTTACCTTTCATACGGCCTTCATAAACGCCATCGGAATAAGCTTTTAAAAACGGCGCCGTCATTGAATCGCCTCCTTTTGACCGGATTTGAGAATTTGTTGAATTTTGGAATTCAAACGAATTTCGATTTCAGGCTTGAATTCGCCGGAATAATAATCCGTCCGCGCCGCTAAACTGATTGCGGCCGAAAAGGTGCGCGCAATTTTTCCGCGCAGCCGAAGAGGTGCCGTATTTAAAACCGGATGGCTGAAAATAATGCCGTGTTTCGGAGACGGAGCATTGGACCGCAGATGCTTAACCATTGCTTTTTCCGCGCCCATGACCTGAATGCTTCCCGACGAGAGAGACGCCAGTTTTTTGAGACCGCCGGCCATACTGAGAAGGCGCGCGCCCAAAACAACGCCCGCGACCTGAGAAATGTTCGGCGCCGTTTGCTTCATTTTATCATGAATAAAAACTTCAACCGAATTTTTGCGCTCGTAAAGAGAAAGAATATCGGCGGCAAAATTTTGAAGCAATCTGAGGTCTTCTTCCGTTGCCGGCGCACCCATCAAAGATTGAGAAGCCGATTCCGGAAGTTCCGAAACAAATCGGACATACGCTTCGCCCGGCAGATTTAATTCGGGATAATAAGCGCCGTACCATTCCGTCAGCCGCTCTGTTAAATGATTAATGGTTTCGTTCAAATCATCCAGCGCTTCAACTGCATGAATCACTTTTTTGTCTTCCGTCATACATGCCGAAAGCTGTTTTCGAACGGTTTGAATCGAAACATCCCGAAGATAAGAAATATAATCGGAATCCGGATCTTCGGAAGACAACAAATCGGATGCTGCCGCCAACTTTCGATAATCCGGTTTTTCGGACTGAAGAACAGATTTTAAAGACAGAATCCGGCGGCCGTTTTGAGCGGAAAATGATTCGGAAATCAGAGAATCGGATAAGAGAAAAATATCAAAATCCGCCGGCGTTTTGGATTCGGACGAAAATCCGGACGAGGAATAAGAAACTTGGCCGAACCAAGTGGAAAATTGAATCGGTTTTTCATTTTCAGACACAGTATTCCGCTCCCGTGTTATTGGCTTTTGTAATTAAAACATCGCTGCCGGCAGGCATTTTTTCAAGAAGAGCAGCTTTGATTTCTTCGGATTGCTTTCTGTTTTCGGAAAAACCGTAAACTGCCGGACCAAAAGAACTGATACCTGCGCCGTAAAGACCGCTTTGAATCATGAGTTCCGCCGTTTTCTTGACCGCTGCGGGCTGAATTTCAACTTCATGCTTCTTAAAACCCAATTTTTGAAGACGATTGACAGCGTTTCCGAGCCCCTCGATATTTTGTTCAATAACGGAAGGAATCATCTGCATCAAAACAATATGAGAAATCTCTCGAACATCTTCTACCGGAACCGGACATATTTTTTGGAAAAAATTCTTTTCATCCTCGCCGCTGATACCGCGCGTCGGCGGAATCGCAACAACAATGTCCCAATCCGGAAAATTCGCTTGAAGCATTAAATTCGCCGGCGGCGCCGTACTTTTAGAAGACGGCAAAAAACCGTTTTTGTCGGCGGATTTATGACCGCAGTCAACGATAAAACCGCCGTTTTCAAAGGCCAGCACGCCGATGCCGGATGTGCCGCCACGCTGTGTAATTTGAGCCAATTCTCGAACATTTTTGCCCAATGAATATAAATCATTAACTGCTGCCGCAACCGACAGCGAAATTTGAGTTCCGGAGCCGAGCCCGATATGCGGACGGACCGGAGATAAAAATTCAATTTCAATTCCCTCATTTTCGGGAAGCAGAAAAGTAGCAATGTTTGATATTTGTTCCGTGAAGGCCGGACTGCAAATCCTGCGTTCCGATTCGGAGCCGAACCTTTCGGTTACGATAACAGAGTCCGATTTTTTGGCGCGAAGATGAACGCCGCCGTCATTGAGCGCCAATCCGACGCTTCCGTCAAGCCTTCCGAACCCGCCGTTCATGTCAATCAAAGTCATATGAACGCGTGAAGGGGTTTTTATTTCAAACATAAAATTCACAAAAATATCAATCAAAATAAAATGATTTTCAAAGGGATTCTAATTAATTAAAGTTTTGTCCTTCTTTTTCAATCATGATGCCTGAATTGACGACGTTGTTTAGATTTTGAAATTTTCCGATTTGAAATTACTGTAATAACGCCCTTCTTTTGCCGTAAATTTCAGCACGCAGTAGTCCGGATCGGTAACGCCGAGCGGATAATACATTGTGTCGCCGTCCTGCCAGATCATCTCTTTGCTTTTCGGATCGGTCAGCACTTCCATTTCTCCTTTCAGCATGACACCGCGGAAAAAGCGACTGTCCGAGAAGTAAACACATGCCTTCGCGTTATGTTTATACTGATTGACACGCATGGAAGAGGTGTTGGTCGTAAAATAAAATGTTTGAATTCCATCCCGTTTTCTTGGTGCAAGCATAGCTTTTGTATTCGGATACCCGTCGCTGTCAATGCTGCTGATGCAGGCTGTCTTTTGATGATCAATTAAATTTCCGATTGTCTGTTCGTGATTGTTCATATTCGTTTCTCAACTTGTTTCAGATTCTCGTTTTTTCGATTTCTTTTCTTCTTTTCTCACTTTTCGTTCCGCTTTTTTTGTTTTCAAATATTGGCGGATATAATATTTGTAAACGTATCGGCGGACAAACCATCGCGTATTTTTTGTCAATAAAAATCGCAACGTCGGGAAATACAAATAAGGTACCCAAATCGAAAAGGAAACATCCGCATCTGCTTTCAATTCTTTTTGCGTCAAATTCGGAATAATAAGAATGTCATTTTTTAGATGAGCCGACATCTGTTTTGCTCTTTTTCTCTTAAAAAAGGAATGGGATTTTTTTTGAACTTCAAATAAATAAGCATAACAGGAAGCATTAAAAGACTGAATGGTTCCGTATGAAACGGCTGTGTCTGCCGGATCCGAAAGACCGTAAACGGCATTTAAAGACAGCGTTTGAACATTTGACCGAAGCAGAATATCAATCAAGAGCCGAGAAGTTGATTTCGAAACTTTGGAAGCGGCGGAAATCGTATCGGATGCAAATTGAGACGGATCGGATAAATCAACATATTTTACAAGTTCCTCAAAGACTTCCGAATACGAAAAATTATACAAATCATATAAATCGGAAATATCCGTAAAATCAAATCCATCGAAATCCGTTTCATCGCTCTCGGATTCAAATTCCGCATACTCAGATTCGGCGTCAGATTCGGCGTCAGGTTCGGCATCAGATTCGGCGTCAAGTTCGGCATCAGATTCGGCGTCAAGTTCGGCATCAGATTCGGCGTCAAGTTCGGCATCAGATTCGGCATCAGATTCGGCATCAGATTCGGCATCAGATTCGGCATCAGATTCGACGTCAAGTTCGGCGGCAGGTTCGGCATCAGGTTCGGCGTCAGGTTCGGCGTCAGGTTCGGTGTCAAGTTCGGCGTTCGATTCATTCTCGACATCGGAACGAATTAAATTTTCATCGGCCGAGTTCTTTATGTCATCGGAGTGAATGATGACTTCATAGCCGTTTCCGTATATTTTCGGTTTGATTATTTCCGCCGTGATTTTTTCATCTTTGACCGTCACCCGACAAACAAATTTATCAGAGTCGGCATCATTTTCATCTGCGCTGTCGTCCATACTTGAAAAATCCAAAGCCGTGTCACTTAAATCGTCGTCCGTTTCAGAAATAATAAAACGGTGAAACGGAATTTTCAGATAAAGCAAAAATCTTTTTTTGACCTTCGAATTGCGTATTTGAGTCGAAAATTCAAATCCGGCTTTTATGAAAAACGTAAAAATGAAAGCAAGAGCTAAAACGATGAAAATAAAAAGAAGAATGAAACCGATCGCATAAAGTAAATAATGCCCGGCTGAAATAGGAAAGGTTTCGATTGTCATGAAAACGGAATCCGGAAAAAGGCTGAAAAAGATATTTCAAACTGCCGAATTAAATCAGCAATCGGAATCATCGTCGACTTCAATAACCTTCGGCTTTGGCCCTTTTTCTTTTTGGGTCTTTTTGATTTTATCAATAATAGACGGGATCATCGCTAAAAATTTCACAATTTCGTCTTCCAACTGCGGCTGATTCAAAGTTAGAATTTCGGTTTTGTCACCGTCGATAACAATAAACGCAACCGGTTCGACTTTAGCGCCCGCGCCGCCGCCGCCGCCGTAAGGCGCTTTCCCGGATTCGCCGCTTGTGCCGGCTTCAAATCCGCCGCTGGCAAAGCCGACAGATAATTTTGTAACCGGAATTAAAGTTTTTCCGCATGTAACAATAGGCTCACCAATGACGGTTTGAGCACTGACAATTTTTTCGAGCTCTTCGGTTACTTCTGAGATAACATCTTGAATAGTCATGATTTTCAACCTTTTTTGAAATCGGATAACAATATAAAATGAATGGGTTTACTAATATTTTATTCTATTTGACTTTACTTTAAAATTTCTTCTGTAAAAATCAGCCGTTTTCATTTTTAAAAGATTGTTCCCCAAAGAAAGATTCAAGTTCGCCGACCAATTGAATCGGTGAAACGTCTATAAATTCCGCACGTTCTTCTTCCGGAAAAACGGAATAAACGGAATATTTTCCGAGTTTTGGAGCCGCGCTTTTTTGGAAACGGGCATCCAGCAAAATGCGGACGCCGTAATCTGTCGGCGACCGAACAACGCGTCCCATCGCCTGCCGAATCCGCCGAATCGTCGGAATCAGAATTACAAAATTCCACCCTTTGCCGGGGCCGAAAACCGTATCATAAGCAGATTCAGTGGCTTTTGTTCGGTCATTGAGTGCCGGATAGCCGATTCCGACAATGATGACGGAACGAGCGCGGTCATTTCTGTAATCAATCCCTTCGCTGAGCGTACCGAAAATGTAACTGATTAAAACACTTCGTTGACCGGATTCGCCGATTTTGAAAAATTCTTCGCGAACCGCGTTTGAAGAAACGCCGGCCCGATCAAACAAGATTTTGATTTCGGATTCCGCCGGCATCCATTCTTTTGATAAAAACGAATAATATTTTTCAGCTTCGGCGAAGCTTTGAAAATAAACAATTGTGTTTCCGGCGGTTGCGCAGATTGCCGACACCAACGCCTGTTCAACTGTTTCCTGAACCCAGCTGTGATTTCTTTTACTTAAAAAAAGCGGCGGAACGGAAACGGCAAATGTTTTTCTGTTTTCCGGCGGAAAGGTTGTCGGGTAAGCAATTTCAAGACAGGGTCTCTCAATGCCGAGCGTTTCTTTGACCATTTCAAACGGCTGGAAAGTAGCCGACATTAAAACAAGACCGCCTAAAGAACTGAAAAGCGGCGCCGTTACATTTCGAGGAATACAGGTGAAAAGCTCGATTCGGCCGTAAACTTCGTCGTTTTCCGAATCTTTGCGAATGTTTAAAATCGGATAATAATTCGGGTTTTCGGAATTCAGCAGATAAGCAAATAAAAAATCGGATGAGCGGCTGATGTTTGATTTACGGCGAACGGAATCGGCGCCGGATTTATAGCGTTCGTGATAAAGATTTTCGATTTCAAAACCGATTTCGGAAACATGAATGAGAGTGTTTTGAATCGATTGAAGGGTCAGTTTTTTGTTTTCTTTGGAATTGTAATCCGCGATTTTTTTCAAAAATCGGTCTTTGAGAATGTCAAACCGCTCGTACGGGTCGCTGATTTGAATATCAACCCACTGACTGCCGATTCTGTTTCGAGCCCCAAAGCCGAGCGACGATTCATAAATATCGCGAACGGACAGCAGAAAAAGATGGAAAATCTGCTGAATTTCTTCTTTTAAATTATCTGAAAAACGATCGCCGTGTTCTTCAATTTCGTTGATGGCGCGGTCAATGACTCGTTCGGAAATGGTCGCCGAAGAATGTGAGCGGGCCGCGTTTTCAATATTATGTGCTTCATCAAAAATAACAATCACGTCTTCCGGCAGTCTTTCCAGCCAGCCGAGAAGCGTCAGAAAAATTTCGGGATTCAAAACGTGATGATAATTACAAATAATCAAATCGGCATGCTTTATTTCCCGCTTCAGCAATTCATAACCGCACATTCCTTTGCTGTCGGCATACTCATTAATTTCTTCGGGGCTTCTGACATCGTCGAAAAGCCATTTTTTAAACGGAGCCGTATCCGATTGAAGAACTTCATAAAGGTAAGGACAAATCCGTTCCCGTTTTTTTTGAAGTTCCGGTTCCATGGCTTTAATTTCGGTTTCAATTTCCGCCCGCAGAAGATTATCGGCTTGATTGCCGGAAGTTTTGTATCTCATCGAAGCTTCTGATAATTCTTTTTTTGCTTTTTGGAACATACGTTCTTTTTCAAGAAGCTCATATGTGTTTTCGGATTTGGCGCGGCATTCTTCATAATCCGATTTATCGGGGCAAACGGATTGTTTTCCTTTTAAAACAATGGCTTTGATGTCTGTTTTTCGATAGATGTCGCGTGCTTCGTGGATAAATTGAACCATCTGCTGATGAACATTGGTGACAATGATGACTTTTTTGTTTTTCTTATCAGCGACATCCAATGCCGGCGCAAGCGCGCTTAATGTTTTTCCGGTCCCGCAGGCCCCTTCAAAAAGAACAACGTCTTCTTTTTCAAGAGCGGCGGCTATCTGCCGCATAGCATCTTCCTGATTCGGATAACAGCTCGGTTTTGTGAAATATTTCATAAACCCCGATAATGATTTCTCTTTTGAAGCCAGCGCATGTGCCGTTTCAAAGGGAGGGGGCGTTTGTTCATCCATGTTTTTGCCGATAACGATAATAAAGAAAATAATTTTTGTAAAAGGAATTATACAAGATTTGTTCATTGTATAAATACGGTGTATAAATACGATAATTAAATCCCATCAAATATGATAATCAAGTCGGTCGACTTTTGGAAAAGGATATTTTTTTCTTAAAAAGAAATTGTTTGCCTTGAGCCGAATTTTGAAAAACGGAAATTTCGGCTGTCGTTTGAGAGGAAAAGCCGTAATTGTTGGATGTGTCGACATCTCCGTTCACATATACAAAAACGGAAGTGGAAGATGAATTTTTACTGTCGTTTCCTGTCAGAAGAAGTGTTTCGCCCGATGACCACAGCCCGTCTTTGAGAGTTTCCCGATTGTTTTTTTCAAATTGCTGATTTTTTTTATCAATATTCAAATGTTCATAATAAACAACAAGATCGCCGAACAAAAATTCGCCGCCAGAACCCGGAATTCCTTTGTAGGAATTGCCGGTTCCAACGATTTGAACAGAAATCGAATCAAGCGGGATAGACTGACCGCCGGCGTGACGCAAAACAAGAATGTTGTCTTGAAAGCGAACCGTATCATTATATCGATCGCCGCCCGAAACGGCTTCGATTTCAATTTTAATTGAAGACGGCTGCCCGATGTCATAATTTGTAAAAGCGCCGCTGTTTAAAACAAGAATTCCGCAGAGAGAGACGGTTAAAAAAAGAAGGAAAAGGGAAGAAAGATTCATAAAATCACATTCAAAAGAATATTTTGAACGGATTTAAAGCGTCTGATTTTGTAAAAATCAAAAAATTTATATGTTATTTTTTCGGCATATTTTCATTTTGATAAACCCCGCTGTATAAACGATCAACGTCGGTTCCCAATCGGAAAAATAAAAGCTGCATAATTCGGGCATTTTTTTGAATATCAAAGCCCGCCGGATTGTGAACAATGATTAAACATTCGCTGCGGCCGCTATAACCTGCGTCCCACACCGCCGTACCGAGAATAACGCCGCTGCGGACCAAACTGGAGCGGTGAAGCGCAATCGCCCCGACATCCGGCGGAATGTGCACGGTTTCATTGAGCGTAACGGAATAAATTCCCGAATTTAAATGCGCCCACCCGTTTTCCGAGAACGGAAGAAGTTTTTTAACGGGTGTTTTTCGGCCGCTGTTATCAAAATCAACAGCGCCTGCACCTTCAATTTCATAAATTTCAGAAGCCGTCATTTCAAACCCGTTGGGTTGAATCTGTGTGTTTAAGTCGATATAATTTTCAACAAGAGGTGGCGTTTTAGAAACAAGTTCTCGAATTTCGGCATCGGATAAAAAAGACATCATTAAACCTCGTTATTATTTTAATTATGATTTTTGATTACGGACGAACTGCGGATAAATTTAAAAAATTATGAATTAACTTCTTTCAAACATCTTTTCAATTTTTTTATTAACTTCTTTCAAACATCTTTTCAATTTCTTTTTTGGAAAAAGCCAATATTGTCGGCCGTCCGTGGGGACAAGAATACGGATTTTCCGTTTGTTTCAGCTGATGTATGAGCTCTTCCATTTGCTGCAGATTGCAGCAGGCGCCCGCTTTAATAGCGGCCCGGCAGGCTGTTCGCTTGGCAACCGTATCACGTTTTCCGATATCGTCTTTGATTTTACCAAAAGAGAGAAGGTCGGCAACAAAATCGTGGACGGTTGAAACGTCTTCCAACCTTCCGAAAACAACCGGAACGAAACTGACGGCGTAAGAATAGTCGCCGAATTCGGAAATGCCGAATCCGATTTCTTCCAAATACGGAATGTATTCTTCGATAATGACTTTTTCTTTCGCCGATAAATTAACAATAACGGGAGAAATAAGTTCCTGAACGGAAACGGAATCTCTCTTTTGAATCAAATCATAAAAAATGCGTTCATGGGCGGCGTGTTGATCAATGATGAGCAAACCGCCGTCTTTTTCGGCTAAAAGGTAGAGATTGGAAATTTGGCCGACAAGGCGAATGCCATCTAAAATGCTGATTTCGGATGTCTGCTTTGTTTCGTTCTTTTTAGAATCCGCGGCAAGCAAACGTTCTGTCGCTTTAAGTCTTTTTTCGGTATCTTTGGCAGGCGCAACATAGCCGCTTTCTTTTTTTGGAGAAGACAGAAGGCCGTCAAAAGAACCGGACGGGGTTTTTGACGAATCCGAAGGGGCAATCGGCGGAGAATAAACCGCGGATGCTTCTCGAACCACAGAATCGGAAACCGTTTTTTTGGAAGAGCCCGAATCGGATTTGGAATCAATTTTTTGTTTTGACGTTTCGGATAAGCCGAATTCTGAAAACGATTTATCAACGATTTTTTTTGCGTCCGTCGCCGAAAACTGAGGCGCCAACTCATAGCAGCGCAGCGTTGTTTCAATAATATCCGAAACGGCTTTAATCAGCTTATTCTCATCTCTGAAGCGAACCTCGATTTTACGCGGATGAACATTGACGTCTACTTCTGTCGGATCAATCTGCAAATAAATGACGGCCGCAGGATAGCGGTCTTTCGGTAATTTTGTATAGTAGCCGAGCCGAACAGCCTTGATTAATTCTTTTGAAAAGACCGGACGGTTGTTAATAATGAAAAAAAGATTGTCGGCAGACGAACGATTGTAAGTCGGCTTGGAAATATATCCTTTGATTTGAAAGCCGGCAAGCTCTGCCGTCAATGAAATTTCATCTGCCGCCGTTTTCATATTTTCAGAATCTTTGGCGGACGACGCTGACGGAATTTCCAACATCATTCGTGCCGCTTCGTGACCCAAAACATCAACAATCGAATTGAACGAGTCGGAGGAAGCACTTGAAAGAACGGTTTTTCCGTTATTGATTAAAGTAAATGAAACCGAAGGATTGGCTAAAATTAAATCACCGACAATGGAAGCAATGTGAGATAATTCGGTGGCATCGCTTTTCATATATTTCAGTCGGGCCGGTGTGTTATAAAAAAGATTTTCAACGCTGACCGTTGTGCCGTCCGGAGTACCGCAGTCTTCAATTTTTTGTTTTCCGCCCGCAAAAAAGATTTTTGTTCCGATTGCATCTGTTTTTCTTTTTGTGATGAGTTCAAATTTTGAAACGGAACTGACGGCGGCCAAAGCTTCTCCTCGAAAACCCATTGTTGCAATGTTTTCCAAATCCGAAATTTTTGTAATTTTGCTGGTGGCATGTTTGATAAGAGAAAGAGCGGCGTCTTCGCGAGACATTCCCGTACCGTCGTCACGAATGGAAATGAGCGTTTTTCCGCTGTCTTTAAGCTCAATGCGAATGTTTTGCGCGCAGGCGTCAATGGAATTATCGATTAATTCCTTAACAACCGATGCGGGACGCTCAACAACTTCTCCGGCTGCAATTTTATTGATGGTATCTTTATCAAGAACATGAATCAAACGGTCATTCATAAAAATCGTCTCTAAAATAATTAAAATGAAAAATTTGAATGAAAGAAATCTGTTTTTGCCTTTTTAACCGTTTGCCTGAAATTTTTCGTTTCAATCGAAAAATCGATTAAAAATGCCGATTGCTATTTAAAAATGAAAAAAACAAAAAATAAAAAGAATTATTCGTAAATTTCGACAATATAATCGGCCGGAATGTCGTCGACCAACAGAATGTCTTCGTTTGCCACCATAATGTTTAAGCCGTCATCAACGGCGGCCGCGGCGTCAATTTTAAAAATAGACGGGTTTTCGGTATGAATAGAAGCAACTTCAATGGCTTTTTCAAGTGTTGTGCTTAAATGAAGATATCTTTGTTTAATCGGAGAAAGTCCTTCGTCCAAAAGAATATCGACTTCTTCCGGACTGACGCCGTAATAAGCGAATTCGCCTTCATAAAGCGGATAATCTAAATTAACGCCGACGGAATGTCCGTAAACGGCGCGGATTTTGCCGCCCGACACCTCATATCGGCCTTTTTCATCCGATTCGACAAGCGCGTAAATGTGATACTTTTTCGGCCATTTGTATTTTCCGGCAGCAACGGCTGCCAATGAGTTCATACTGACCCATCCGTCTTCATACATTGAAAGCCCGAGTTTCTCCGGAAAATGTCTCAAGGCACCGGAAACGAAACGACCCAATCGGTCCTCTCTTTCGTCGTCCAGTATATATTGCCCTTCCGAACTGCATTCGGGACATATTTCCCCTCTGAAACATCCATGCTCTTCGCACTTTCGAATCATAGGAAGAGATTGATGCTATTAATATAAATAAAAATTGCTCTGAAAAATAAAAACTTAGAAACAGGATTTCAAAAAAAACAATTCATTATAAATTTGTTTTAAAAAATTCAAAAAAAGGGAAGTTAAAAATAGGAGAGTGAATTATTGAAAATACAACTCATTTAGTTTTTAAAAATTAAACTTGAATCATTTTTATGAAACTGTTTGCCCGTGTACCTCGCCGTTCATTTTCAAAAAAATATTATGGATGAATTATGGATGATTTTCCCGCGTTTTGCTCAATTCGGTTTCGAAAAATAATTTAAAAAAATCAGGTAAAAATATGACAGAACTCAAAAATATTTATGAAAAAGTCAGCCATCTCATCAGCTATGAAAATTTTTTAGAAAAAATTGAAGAACGAAAAGAGTCTCTTGGTGGTCTTTGTGATGATGAAATGTGCGCCCGTCTGGTTTTAAGCGACCTCGGTGTGTCCGGCACTGAAAGAGAAAGCGTTTTGATTGAATCGATTGATGAAAACAGTGGCAACATTACCTTTATCGCAAAAGTTTTGGCGGTTTACGAACCGCGCGAATTCAGCCGGACGGACGGAACAGTCGGACGGGTTGCCAGTGCAATTGTCGGTGATCCGACCGGAAAAATAAGATTATCGATATGGGATTCAAAAGTAGATGTCGTTGAAAACAAAGAAATTACGGCCGGGTCCAATGTAACGATTTCGGGCTACACAAAGAAAGGAATGAACGGTCCGGAAGTTCATGTCGGTAACAACGGTGTGTTTGCGTTATGCAGCGAAGAAGTGAATTATGAATCTGCCGCAAAGAAGATCGGAGAAATTAAAGAAGGGATGAACGACATTACTGTTCTCGGCAAAGTGCTGGATTTGGGACAAATCAAAACGTTTACCAGAAAAGACGGCGGAGAAGGCCGCGTTTCAAACATGACAATCGGAGACGACACCGGAACGATTCGGGTCAGCATGTGGGACGACAAAGCCGAACTTTCCGAAAAATTATCTGTCGGCGATTCTGTAAAAATACAAAATTCTTATTCGAAACTCAACAACTTTTCTCAAAAAGTGGAGCTTTCTCTCAGCAATTCAAGCATTGTCGATTATTTAGAAACGGCAGTTGAATATGAACAAAAATTCATAAAAATTGACGAAGTTGTCGACGGTATGAACGGCGTCAATCTTTCGGGTGTTATTTTAGATATTTCCGATGTCCGGACATTCAGCAGGAAAGACGGAACAGAAGGAACGATCGGAACATTTACAATCGGTGACGCCACCGGAAAAATCCGCGTCAGTCTTTGGGATGACAAAACCGTTCATTTGGACGAATTTGATTTCGGCGAATCGGTTGACATTTTAAATGCTTACTCTCGTCTCAACAATTTCAGTCAGACGGTAGAATTAAATGTCGGGTCCAGAGGAAATGTCGCTGCTTCCGAGAAAGAAATTCACTATCAAGAAAAGCTTGACAGCATCAATGACATTCTTCCCGGAAAAGCATATTCCGTTCAGGGCCGCGTTCTTGAAATCGGAGAACTCCGTGAATTTGAAAGAGACGACGGAACCCAAAATTCAGTTTCAAACATTGAAATTGAAGACGATACCGGAAAAATCCGCGTCAGCCTTTGGGGCGAGCATGCCGAACTGGTGAACAGTGTTCAAATCGGGATGACAGTGCGCATCAGCGACGCTTTTTCAAAATTCGGCATGAACGAAGAAATTGAATTAAGCGCCGGAAACAAAACAAGGATCATGATTCTTTAAACAAATCATGATTTTTTTTTCTTTTTTGCTGAATTTTTCTTTTTTGATGAGTTTCTTTTTGGTGAATTTCATTTTTGATGAGTTTCTTTTTGATGAATTTCATTTTTGGTGAAAAATTTCATTTTTGTAAACCAAATAAATCAAAAATTTTTGCGTCGTTTTTTCAAATTCGTTGTCAGAATCTGCTTTTGCGAAATATTTATATAAGGTCAAAAGGATTTAGCGTATTCATTCTTGAACATTGCTTTGATTTTTAAAGTAATTTCATGTTGATGCGTGGGCCCGTGGCTTAGTCAGGCAGAGCGGTGGACTCTTAATCCATAGGTCGGGGGTTCAAATCCCTTCGGGCCCGCTTATTTTATTATTCTGTTCGTTTTTACATTAATTTAAAACAGATTTTTGTTCGTTACATTAATTTAAAACAAACTTTTGTTCGAAGACAGTCGGCTTGATTGCATTCGATTTCCCAAAAACGAAAAAATTCGGAACTTATTTATACATGATTTTACATGAATAAGTTAATTAATTTATTGAATTCTTCCCTTCTTCCTTTTGCCTTGCAATTTGACGACATATGGTTTGATTTCTTTTAAATTAGTTTTCCAAAAGTTGATACTCTCAATGTGTCGGCAAAAAAAAATAAAGGTAATTAAAATGTTTAAAAATTCAATGTTTAAGAAC
>JGI994J12354_10002090_pt1 | contig 19862 bp, 16 predicted proteins | sample IntmicLarv3ML3BL_FD_12354 | JGI IMG/M metagenome (IMG submission 12354)
GTCGGCGGCGAAAGCCTTGTACGTAATTTATTATTGGGTCACAAAATCGGACGTGAAATGGGCGGAATCAGCAAGACCGGTTATTCACCGTTCGGTTGGGGACAAATCTCGCAATTGCCGCAAATTTACGCCGGTTTCGGAATCAATTTCGCATCATTCTACCGCGGTTTAAATGAATATGAAGCGCCTACAAGCGAATTTTTCTGGGAAAGTCCTGACGGCACACGAATTTATGCTTCCCGTTTAGGCAAACGTCCCCGTTATAATATTTGGTATGTTGTTCAGCGTCCCGTTTATTTCAATCAGGCGAACGAAAATAACAGAGATATGCTTTGGAACGATAACAACGGCATTTTCAAATTCGTTGACAGTAATAATTATCAATCAGATTATCAATACGCTCATCCGTTTTTTGAATATCATAAAGAACACATCAAACAACGCGGCGAACAAGCAGTCAAAGAACAAAACGACGACTGGACAACTTCGCACCGTTTCTGGTCGGCAGGACATGACTCATCGTGTCCCGATGTCCGTGAAGTGCAGATGATGTCGGATCTTGACGCAGCTTTGCCGAATGTTCACGTATTTCATAGTACTTTGCGTGAATTTGAACAAGGAATTATCGACGAATTTGATCCTAATACAAAAGTTTTATACGGAGAAATGCGTGATCCGTTCACAAGAGGCAGTGTTTCAGGTATTTTCGGTTGGATTTTATCAGCCCGTACATATATTAAGCAGGATAATTTCTACACAGAACGCCAGTTAACCAATTATGCGGAACCTCTCGCTGTGTTCGCAAGCATGGCAGGCGCACCTTATCCGCAGAATTTCATAGATTTATCATATAATTATATGCTCCAAAATCACGGTCATGACTCGATCGGCGCTTGCGGAAGAGATATCGTTTATGAAGACGTTATTTCGCGTTACCGCCAGTCAAAAGAGATTTCCATGTGCGTGTTTGAGCGTGCATTCATGGATGTTGCCGGTGATATCAATTTCAAAGATTGGGATAAAAATGACGCAGCTGTCGTTGTTTACAACCCTGCTCCGTTCAAACGCAGCGAAACTGTCAAAGTAATGGTGGAAGTTCCTGCCGAATGGAAAGCGCAAAACTTTAAAATCCTCGATACAGACGGCAAAGAATTGAATTATCAAATACTTGCGACGAATAAAAATAATGCACAGATTATCCAAAATCCGAACGATGTAGCGAATGTATTGCATACGCAACAGTATACAATTCAATTGGAAGTAAAAGATATACCTGCAATGGGTTATAAAACGCTGAAAATGCAACCTGTTGGGTATAAACGTCCTACAACTCCTGTTTCTATGCTTAAAAAACCTCAAGTTATGGAAAATGAATTTTTGAGAGTTGATATTAATGCAAACGGTACATTTAATGTATTGGATAAAGCTAATAAAAAACAATATGACGGATTAAATTTCTTCAAAGATACAGGCGAAATCGGTAATCCCTGGGAGCATGTCGTACCCGAATATAACGCATGTTTCACGACATTAAACGAAAAAGCCGACATTACACTCATCACAGACGGCGAACTGGAAGTTGCATATAAAATCGTTATCAACTGGGCGTTGCCTGAAAAACGTTCGATGGACGAAAAGAGACGTTCCGAACACCTCAAACCGTGCTTGATTGAGACTATCGTTTCACTCAAAAAAGGTTCGAAATTTGTTGAAATCAACACAACTGTGGATAATCAAAGCGAGGACCACTACCTGCAAGTTGGTTTCCCGACAAAAATTAATGCGGAATTTTCGCATGCACAAGGACAATTTGACGTGCTTAAACGTCAGGTTGCAAAACTTGATTACTCATTATATGATGAAATACCGATGACAGAACATCCGATGAATTCATTTGTTGATTTATCTGATAATAAATTCGGCGTTGCTTTGTTAAACACCGGTCTCAAGGCTTATGAAGCTTCAGACGACGAAGATAATACGCTTTATTTGACTCTGATTCGTGCGTTCCCGCTCAGAATTTGCGTAACTTCGGACATGCAGGACTATTCGGCTTGGGATAAAGGTTCGCAATGTTTAGGCAAAAACACGTTCAGATACGCATTTATGCCGCATAAAGGCAATTGGGAAGACGCTAATGTCTGGGGCGAAAGCGAACGATTCAACCTTGATTTCGCAGTGGCTCAGATTGCACCGACAAATCATGGTAAAAATCCGCTTGTTCATTCGTTTATTGACTTGAAAAACGAAAATTTAAACGTGAGTGCTGTTAAACGCAGCGAAGACGGCAAAGGTTATGTTGTTCGTTTGTTCAATCCTTCGGATAAAGCTGTTAAGAACGCAATCACTTTAAACAACGGTATTGCAGCGATTTCAGACAAAAAGACGCAATCTCCTTTGGAAAGACAAAAAGCTGAATTCGAATTACCGAAATACGGTAAAAAGAATTGGTCAAAAGTCAAAGTTGTTACGCTGGAAGAATTGGACGAAAAAGATTTGGCATTAAATGCAGACGGCTCGGTTGATTTTGAGATTACAGGCAAAAAGATTTTGACTATTAAGTTTTTTGAATAGTTGAAAAATAAATAATATAGAATTTAGCTGCGATTAAAAATGATCGCAGCTTTTTTATTTGGACTTGAATAAATTATAATAATGTGATATAATATGATAATGGGTTTCAGTTTCATATTTGGAGGGTTTATGTATAAAACAACGCAGCGTGATGTTATAATAAATTATTTAAAAGAAAATGCGGACAGGCATATCACGGTGGACGATATTTTATTTTATCTGAAAAGTCATGATATTGCTGTCGGAAAAACTACGGTATATCGGTATTTCGGAGTGCTTGAAAAGCAGGGATTGCTGCGGAAATTTGAAAATATGGACGGAAAAAGCGCTTGTTATCAGTATGTGAATGAACATGAAAGCGGAAATCATTATCATTTTGTCTGCGAATCCTGCAACGAATTATTTCATATTGAATGTAATTTTTTAGATGAGATTCAGGCACACATTTTTTCGGACCATACGTTTAAAATCAACAGTGTAAAAACGGTTTTTCAAGGTACTTGCAAAAATTGTATAACAAAACATTAGAAAGTGACATAAAATGATTGACGTTTTAATTGAAACAAGCATAGACACGTTAAAAATTATTCCTTTTTTGTTTATAATTTATCTTTTTTTGGAATTTGTTCAAAAAAAAGCGGGTAATTATAAATTTAATGCGGAAAAACTAAACAATTGGGGTCCGTTGTTCGGCGGCATTGCAGGGTGTATTCCGCAATGCGGATTTTCGGCTTCAGCGGCGGCTTTATACAGCGAAAAAATAATCAAAGCAGGTACGCTGATTGCCGTGTTCTTGGCGACTTCGGACGAAGCTATTCCGCTATTATTGTCGGCATCGGGTCAATTGCCGAAAGTAGGGATTTTGATTTTGTTAAAATTGATTATTTCCGTTACAGCCGGATATATTTTAAATTTCACTTTGTTCAGGAACGAAAAAATTCAAAGCGAAAAACAAGTTGATATTGATTTTGATTCATGTGAATCGCACGAACATCACGAGCATAAGGAATCGTTCATAAAAAACGCTGTTCATCACACTTTAAAGATTTCATTATATATTTTGGGGACATTACTGGCAATAAATTTAATTATATTTTTTATTGGGGAAGACCGTTTTTCGGCGATTTTATTGTCGGGAAACTTTTTCCAACCGTTTGTAACGGCGTTGCTTGGTTTGATTCCCGGTTGTTCTGTTTCAGTTTTGATTACTCAATTGTTTATCAGCGGTGAATTGACTTTAGGTTCGGCGATTGCAGGACTTTGCACGGGTGCAGGATTCGGATTTATGATTTTGTTCAGGAAAACGGATATTAAAAATTTGTTGAAAATCATGGGTTTAACTTACTTTTTTGCCGTGATTTCAGGGATAATTATTGATTTGATTTTATAGGAATTAATATGATTAAAATAATAGATTTAAAAAAGAAGTTTGGTGAACATATTATCGAATATGATGATATTGTGTTCGAAAATAATAAATCCGTATTAATTTTGGGTGCTTCGGGTTCGGGAAAAAGCACATTATTAAATATGATCGCAGGTGTTACAGATGTTTCGGACGGCGAAATTTTTGTTGATGAAGTTGATATTGTGTGTAAACCGCAAAAATACCGGGACAAACTTCGGACACATGAAATCGGATATATTTATCAGGATTTTAAACTAATCGAAGATATGACGGTTGAAGACAATATTCGGATACTCGAAATTTGCGGAATAAAATCGATAAATTTGGCGGAAATTGTTCAGGATTTAGGTATTTCAGACAAGTTAAAAAGACGCGTCCGCAATCTTTCGGGCGGTGAAAAACAGAGGGTTGCCATTGCACGCACTTTGGTAAAAAATCCGCAGATTATGCTGGCTGATGAACCGACAGGAAGTTTAAATTATGAAATCGGCGATATTATTGTTAAAAAATTGATTGAATGTTCGAAAGGTAAAATTTTAATCGTAGTTTCACATGATACTCGATTGATTGATCATTTTGATGTTGTGATTGATTTAAACCAAAAAAAAGGAGAAATTAAAAATGTTTAAATTCTCCCTAATACATATGGCTGTTCGATTCGGCAAAAATTTATTGATTATTATTTCGATTATTATTACTTTGACTGTTTCATTGTTGGCATATAATATCTCAAACCAAGTTAAAGACGGCATTGTACAGTCATATAAATATTATGATACGATTGTCGGACCGATCGGAAGCCAGACACAACTTGTCTTAAATACATTGTTTTATACGGATAAACCGCTTGGAATTATACTTTTTTCGGATTATGAAAAGATTTTAAATGATAAACGAATTTCCGTTGCTATTCCGTTTGCGATGGGTGATAATTATAATAATTCACGGATTGTCGGAACCGTTTGCGAATATATGCGTGAATTTTCAATTATTCAAGGAGTAAATTTTTCCGAAAGTTACCAGGTAGTCGTAGGTTATAACGTTTTCAAAGAAAAAGGATTAAAATTAGGTGATACTTTTTTTGGTGTTCACGGACTTACGACTGATGTGAACAGTCATTCTCATGATGACGTTGATGAAAAATATACGGTTGTTGGGATTTTAGCAAAAACCGGGACTGCCGCTGACAACGTCATTTTTACAGATTTATCCGGCATTTGGGAAACGCATGGAATTTCGGATGAACACGATGATGAAAAAGGTTTAACCTCTATTTTAATAAAATGCACTGATTTTAACGCGCAAAATTCGTTATCGGCTGAATATAATAAAATTCCCGGGATGCAAGCAATAAACCCGTCGGTTGTCATGCGTGAACTAATGAATAATGTGGATTTGACAAAAAACATCGTTTATGTGCTTTGCGCGGTTATTTTAATTATGAATTTGTTTATCATTTGCATTATCACGATGCTGAATATGTACGACATAAAAAAAGACATTGTTATGCTACGGCTGATCGGCGTTTCGAAGATGCGGATTGAAATGATTATATATATCCAAAGTTTAATTATTTCGGTTATTTCAGTACTGCTTGGGTTGGGTTTGTCACGGATTTTACTCAAAATTATTGGTTATATTACGCAATCAATGGGTATTGTCCTTGATATTAATAAATTTTACGGTTTTGAATTGATTATAATCGGTATTATAATTTTAATGACCTTTTTTCCGATTATTATATCTGTTAAAAAAATTTTTATGGAGAAGATTTATGATGAAAAATAAAATGATTCCGATGATTTTAATGATTATTTTTATTATTGTTTCATTTTCAGCTTGTACAAAAAACGAAATCGAAAAAACTGATTCGGTAACCACAATAAAATTTAACGATAATTTTAAATACCAATTATTTGACGGAAAAGAAATAAAAATTCGGGGATACATGTCCACTCTTTCGCCGTTGGACGGAAAATTCATGTATTTAATGAACATTCCGTACCAAAATTGTCCGTTTTGTTTGCCGAACACGTCTACCGTTGTGAATACGATTGCCGTTTATGCTCAACCCGGACAAAAATTTGATTTCTATGACGGTCCGATTGAAATTATCGGAACGGTCGAAGTCGGTGCAATTGTCGATGAATTCGGATATGAATATAAATTTCGAATTATAAATGCAGAATACTGCAAAATTGATACGAACGAATTATCGGAAAATTTGAAAATTTACGGTGCATTATCACAAGACGGAATTATAAGCGAAATTATCAATATTACCAATCAAGTTGATTTTAATGCGTTTTTTGAAATGTATCACGGAACTGTTGATAAAATTATTATAGTAAACGATCAGGATTTTGACAATATTATACGAAAAATTAACGCTGTTTCAAAGACTGATTTTGTTGAAATTATCGAAATTGTTGAAAATTTCAAAGAATTTAACAAAACAGTTAATATTAATATCGATATGGAAGAATATGAAAAAAATTGTACGATAGACATGGATACTGAAATTGTGGACTTGTTAAACAGTCTTTATGACTGGATTAATAAATTCGAAATTTAAAGCAATTATACGAAAACCATTCCGATCAGCAACGATAAATATAGGATAGTTTGGCAAATTTATTTCAAAAAATTCTAAAATAATGATTGTCATGTTGGTTGGCAAAGAAAATATAATAACCGCTATGATGCTGACATTACCCATGAAGCGGTTTTAAAGATGAAGTGATTCGGAATTTATTTGTATCAACCAATTGCAAATTTTGCATATATTTATACTATGAAAAATCTATAAATAAAAATTTTCAAGCCATTATCGTGACTTGAAAATTTTTATTTTATGTATTACTATAAATTTTTCTGATTATATCGTCGATATCTGCATCTTCGAGTGACAAGTCTCTTATCTGATATTTTTTTGAAATATCGCTGATTAAATCGGATGCTGAGATTTCTTTTTTTAGAAATTTTAACGTTACACGCTGACCTTCGATTTTTACTATATCGGCTTTAGGATGTTCCAGTTCGATGTTATCCGTGTATAAATCGACGATTAGTTGTCTGTGTGGGGAAGTTTGTTCAATAAGTTCGTCGAGTGAAGAATCTGACACAATTTTTCCGTCGTTTATGATTATTATACGTTCGCATAAAGATTGGACATCATCAAGATCATGTGTCGTTAAAATAACGGTTGTCTGATATTTTTCGTTAATTTCTTTAATAAATTTACGGATAGAATATTTTACGTCTACATCCAATCCAATTGTTGGTTCGTCCAAAAAGATAATCGACGGTGAATGGAGCATCGCCGCCGCCAGATCCCCTCGCATTCGCTGACCTAAACTTAATTGCCGAACAGGTTTATCGATAAAATCGTTGATATTTAAAATTTTGTTTAATTCAATTAAATTGGCTTGATATTTGTCGTTTTCGATTTTATAAATACGTTTTAATAATTCAAATGATTCACCTAATCTTAAATCCCAATATAACTGAGAACGCTGTCCGAAAACTACGCCTAAATCCTGTACAATTTCCTGTCTTTTTTCAGTCGGTGAAAGACCGTTTATCATAATTTCACCGCTTGTCGGATTAAGAATTCCGCACATCATCTTAATTGTCGTACTTTTTCCCGCTCCGTTGGGACCTATATATCCGACAATTTCACCTTTATTTATCTTAAAATTAATGTTGTCTACAGCTTTTTTTATGGATTTTTCAGCAAAAAATAGATTTTTAAACGCACCTTTAATTCCGCTGTTTTTCTTCGTGACAACAAATTCTTTGCATAAATCTTTTGCTTCGATAACTGTTTGTGATAATGACATATATTTCCCTTTCTGTTTTTATGAACCCGAGCTTTCGTATCTTTTCAATCCGAAATTAAATAATTTTATACCTAAAAAATAAACGAAAACGCCGATTACCAACACCCACACGCAAAAACTACCGGGAAAATCAAAATCGGTTTCCATGTTTAAAAATTCGCTTGCCGGATAGAAACAAACAAAACCGAACGGAAGTATAAAAGTAAAAACGGCTTGAATGATTTTCGGATAAATGCTTAAAGGATATTTCATCGTATAATCGAATAAACCCAAGTTGATCTCAACCAGCTTATGCGTTCGTTGAATCCAAAATGAAAGTGAACCTGTAAGTGTGTAAATACCGCCTCTGAGCAAAGTCGCGCCTATAATTACGATCAATAATTTCAGGATATTTATAAAACTGAAAGCGAAACCTACGGAAATCAAACCGTATGTGAATAAAATCAAACCAGGAATTAAATCCGTAAATCCGATAAAATTGAATTCCATAAAACAAAATTGAAAGAACACGTTTAACGGTCTAAGCATCATTCGGTCGAATTCACCCTGTGTGACCATGTAATCCATGTACCATGTCTGAATAAAAAATACGATTGACAAACCGTGACTGAGTACACCAAGACCGTATAAAAACGCCAATTGTTCGAATTCCCAACCACCTAACGGCTGAAAATTTGATATAACGACTTGAATTGTTAAAATTCCGAAGAAAAATTGCATCGGATTGCAAATCAGCCAGCTTATCAGATAAGCAGGATATTCGAGTCCTCTTTGGATATTAAATTTCAAATAACTTAATGCCATATATGTATATCTTTGTAATGTTTTCATATATTATCCGCCTTGAACAAAAATGTTTTTTTCAATTCGTTTTTTCATGCGTATGAAAAAGAGTAAAAATATTAACACCCAGATAAACTGAATTATCATACCTTTTAATGCATCAAAAACATCAGATCTGCCGATATAAATGCTCAGAGGGAGTTGATATGTATAAATAAACGGCAAATATATCAAAATGTCCTGCATAATTTTCGGAAAAAACCAAATTGGGACGAATGAACCTGATAATAATAAAATTAAATAATTTTTGATATTGCTTAATGGACCCAAATCGATAAAACGGAAATATAATAAACCGAAAATGGCTGAAATCAACCATAAAATCGAAAAACTTAATAACGTACTCATTAAAAATAATATAAAATGCAGAATCGACGTAGGGTTGGGAATTACTACAAAAATCGATGAAAAAATTAATACCGGAATTGCACTTTGAATGATTTCTGTAATCATATTTCCGACATCTTCCGAAAAATACATTAAAAATACATTAACCGGTTTGATAAAATCAACCGCTACACTGCCCATCCGTACTCGGCTGCGCATAATTGAATCGATTGTCACGGTAAAAATGCAACCCAAAACGATGGACATGACCGAATAAATCAACATTTGGTTTTCATCAACCGATGCTACCGTGTCAACGCCGTTAAAAGCGGCTTTCCAAAAAAATGAAGAGGCTAATAATAAAATGATTTTAACGAAAAAATTGACGAAAAATTCGTATTTATAATTGAGCGCAAGCAATAATTTTATTTTAGTCATATATAAATAAGCGTTCATTTCATTTATTCACTTTCATTTTTTTATAGGTTACAAACCTTTTTGTGCCAAATATTCGTCATATGTCGCCGATTTATCAATAAATCCGTCTTCGGTAAATTCGATGATACGATTGGCAATACTGTCGATGAATTGGCGGTCGTGAGATGCGAACAGCACATTTCCTTTAAAATCGATAAGTCCGTTATTAACAGCTGTGATTGATTCCAAATCTAAATGGTTAGTCGGCTGATCCAATAATAATACGTTCGCTCCGCTCAGCATCATTCGGGACAACATACATCGAACTTTTTCGCCGCCTGAAAGAACCTTGACTTGTTTGTAGACATCATCACCCGAAAAAAGCATGCGTCCCAAAAATCCGCGTAAATATGTTTCATATTTATCTTCGGAAAATTGTTGCAGCCATGTTAATAATGTGTCGTCATTATCATTGAAAAAGATGGAATTATCTTTCGGAAAATATGATTGTGACGTACTGACACCCCATTTTATCATACCTGAATCTGGTTCCATTTCTTCCATGAGAATTTTAAATAATGCCGTTTGAGCATGTTCATTTTCGCCGACAAATGCGATTTTGTCGTTTCTGTTAACTCGAAATGAAACATTTTTGAGTACTTCGACGCCATCTATGGTCTTACACAGATTTTCAACCATTAGAATATCGTTTCCGACTTCACGATCGGGTTTAAATCCAACCCACGGATATCTTCTCGAAGATGCAGGCATTTCGTCAATTGTCAGTTTTTCGAGTAATTTCTTTCTGGAAGTCGCTTGTTTGGATTTTGATTTATTCGCAGAAAACCGTTCAATAAAATTTTGTAATTCTTTAGCTTTATCTTCATTCTTTTTATTTTGATCTTTCATTATTTGTTGAATCATTCGGCTCGATTCATACCAGAAATCGTAGTTTCCTATATATAACTTAATCTTATTATAATCGATATCGACCATATTTGTACAAACAGTGTTCAAAAAATGGCGGTCATGCGATACTATAAGAACAGTACCTTCAAATTCGAGCAAAAAATCTTCCAACCAGTTAACCGATGCGATATCTAAATTATTCGTCGGTTCATCGAGTAACAAAATATCGGGTTTACCGAACAATGCCTGTGCCAGTAAAACTTTGACTTTTTCGCGGCCGTTCAATTCGGACATACCTTTTTCATGAATAGCTGTCGGAATACCAAGACCCTGCAAGATTCTCGACGCATCCGATTCAGCTTCCCATCCGTTCATTTCAGCAAATTCAGCTTCAAGTTCCGACGCTTTGAGTCCGTCAGCATCGGAAAAATCAGATTTTGCGTATAATGCGTCTTTTTCGGTCATGATTTCGTACAGTCGCATATTGCCCATGATAACCGTTTGCAAGACTAAAAATTCGTCATATTTATTTTGATCTTGTTTTAACACAGACATACGCATATTAGGCAAAATTTCTACTGATCCGCTTGTTGAATCGAGTTCTCCCGATAAAATCTTTAAAAAAGTAGACTTCCCTGCTCCGTTCGCACCTATTATGCCATAACAATTGCCATTGGTAAATTGTAAATTAACATTCTTAAAAAGTGGAGATCCGCCATACTGCAAGCTGACATTGGTTACTGTAATCATTTATATTTATTTTCCCCTTAAATTTTTTTCATATATTACCATTATATCATATTTTGACGCAAAATGAAATATAATTATTTACACTTAATACAATTTATGATATAATAATTACAATCGGAGGATTTCATGACTACAAATAATTCTTATAGAAAACTGAGTGCAAACTGGTTTAGAAAAAGCGGCTACGCGTTAACATCATTGGCAATAATAACCACTTGTATATATTTCATTTACGCAATAATCAACGCAGAAAAAATTGAAATTATTGAAGGACTTCCCGATTTTGTAATTTATATATTTTTGGGTGTATTTGCAGTATTGGGTTTTTTAGTATTATTTTATCAATTAATCACTATTTTTTCAAATAAAATGATATTAAATTCAAACGGAATTGAAATAAAAAGATTATTTAACTATGTTTTTATTCCGACAAAAGATGTGATCAGAATTGACGGTATTCATGAAAAAATTGTTGGTAATTCATTTCAAAACCGAACTGTTTTCAAAATTATCACTAACACAAAAACAATTGAAGTCAACAGTCATGAATTTTTCGGACTTCAAAACGCAATCAGACAATGGATACAAATAAATAAAAATGTAAAAAAGGATGGAATACAATGAGATTAGACGGTGTTATTTGGCAAAAAGTAAAACCAGCAGCATAAACGGATTTTTAAGCGTTGAAGACGGCATTTTAACTCACACAAAATACAAAGAACAAGAAGAAAATCACGGAAAAGTTCTATATACAAAATCCGAAGTGAAAATGAATCGTTTTATTAACAACATAATCGGAAAACTCAAACCCGAAGAAGAACAATTCAGTGCAAAATTAGAAGAAATTACTGATTTGAACATTATAAAATATGATCCCGTCGTTGCAGGTGGAAATACATATTACACGGCTCAAGCGACTTTCAATTCAAACGGTGTTGAATATTCTATGACATATGCAGCGAAATCAGCTGAAGATATGGATAAACTAGGTGAAATGTTCGGAAAATAAAAGCATGTAAAAAAATGATAGATGATCTAAGTCATCTATCATTTTTTTTTGTCAATTGAGTTATCTGTAACCGAATTCATTCTGTTTTTATTATTAATTATTGAATATCGCACACAAACATTTCATGAATAGACCAGTATAGTCCGTCGCTGCCATTTTGTTCTATTTTAATAAACGATGCAGTTTGTTTTTCAAATGAAATAATTCCATTACCTTTTTTTCCTGTCGCAATAGCTTTTCCCCATTCTTCGCCGTCATTTGATGTATAAACTGCGTATTCGACCGGAGCATCACCTGTACTCGAACCCACGTCTAAAATTAAATAATTAAACGTAAATTCGCCGCCCAAATCGACAGTAAACCATTGACCCGGCTGTTGCGAGGCTGATGTATCCCATCGTGTTGCAATTTTTCCGTCAAACGCGTTGCGAACGTTTCCGCTGTTATTCGATGCCTTAGCTTTCCATAATTTACGGTCGAGCGATGCTGATGAAATAGCTCCGTCCGCTGAAAATTCTATTGTATTCGACATAATATTCTGCCATTTTGCCGCAGATTTATCCACTTCAACTTCATGCAAAATTCCCGCCGTTACCGAAATAAATTTGCTTGAATCTTCGTATGCAACTTTTGAAACAGAATCCACTGAACCGTTAATCAACACAAATTCGCCGCCTTTTGCATTGACAAACGCCTGTCCCGTTGCGTTGAAATGTGCCGTTTCAAGTCTTAACTTACCGCTGTTTTCGCCCATATAAATCGAATAAATCGGACCACCCCAATAATCGGAAGTGAACAGAGTTATGTCAAAATCATTGTTTCCCTCAGAATAGATATAAGCCGTGTCTCGTGGTGAATAGCCGCTCGTTAACGTTACAAACTGCGTATTTATAAAATCAAAATTCTTTGTTTTAACACCTTTTCCGATATACATCGAATATGTGTCGCCGTCCAATCCAAGCCCCATCGAAATACCGCTTTCAAGTCCGCCTTTGCCGTCGTCTTGCAATAAAATGCCTTTAAATGAACCATAGTTAAAACAATTATATAAAATAATATTTTTACAGTCACCTAATGTTAAAAATTCCAGATTCATCATGCCATATTCGTACAACGGTCCGTTTGAAATACCGGGCATCGGCGAATTGGGGAACGAACCGAATTTCGATTCATTACCGCACGCATATACGATGATATTGCACATCAAATTATTTAAAATACCGTTTTCACTGCCGCTGCCGACGCGTACACCATAATTAAACATGTGTCCCGCCAAAAAATCCACATAAAAATTATCACATTTATATGTAAACAAATCCAAAGCAGCATATGTCGCACGCACGCCGATATTGATTACATACACGTTTTTACCTTGCCCCTGAATAGCATACGGATATATGTCAGGTGCATATCTGTCCATTTCTTCATATTCTTGCATCGGATAATCGATTGTAAGGCCGCGAATACCCGCATTTTCTTTTATCTGAATAAACGGAAGAGCTTCCGAATCATTTTTTCCGTAATAACATTCCAAAATTGAACCTTCGCCGTGCGGAACGGAACTGTTAGACATACTACCGATGAGTTCAACGCCGCTTGGAACAACTAAATATCCGTTTAGACGGTATTTTCCGGCGGGGACATACACATACCCTCCGCCGTCTTCCGCCGCTTTGTCAAGCGCTTTCTGAATCATTGGCGTGTTATCTGTTTTGGTTTCGTCTGCAACTGCTCCGAATTCGGCTTCGGTCACGACATACAAAGTCATTTTTGAAGGAATTTTCGTTACTTGCTCCATTTTCGGAAATTCTGGTGCTTTAGTCGAATTTATCGCCGTATTATCAATATTTGATGCAAAAAATGATAAATTCGAAATATCCGCTTCGCCGTTAAACCGGCAGCCAACGATATTCGCCCGGCCCGAAACACCAATGTTAATATGAGAATTCTCATCGGCCTTATTATTAAAATCTGTATCGGTAACCTGCAGAGTTCCGCCTGAAATCAACACTTTTCCGCGGTTAATAACCGATTCATTGAGCAATAAACGGGTTGCAGACGATTGATCGATATCAATTGCCACATCAGCGTCAATCGAACAATTCGCAAACTGTGCCGCTCCGGACGTTGACGGAGCTATTTTTATACCAGTTACGCAATTTTGTGTAACAATTTTATTGAACAGAACACCGACACTGTTCGTAGCCTCGATATACACGCCGTTTTGACAATTAGTAAAATAAAAATCATAGTTATGCCCGTTCGGCGTACTGCCTTCGCTCGCTACCGAAACTGCTCCCCAATAACCGTTTTTATAACCGTCAACTGTCACATATGATGCATATGACCAATCATTCCGACGCATAATCAAACCCGTTCCGTTATTATAAATAAAATCTTTAACGGATTTTATTGCATCTTCATTGACAAACGGATTTTCTATACCCAATTTTTCGTATAATCCACAATTTATCCAGTAATCAGCCGAAAAATCAAGCCATTCTATGCGTCCGACATCTGCGATGTTGTCCACTTCTACACCCACTTCAAGCGGTGTGCCGTACAAGCCGTTAACAACGGGAGACGCTCCGCCGTTGGTATATGAAAACAAAACGCCGATATACGCATTTATGAGTGTTACATTTTTTACGTTATTATATTCATTGCCGAAATAATTATTTACACCGAGACGAATTGCCGGCGAATATCTCTTAATATCCAAAGGATTTTGATCAGGATAAAAAATTGTCACATTCATCACACCCGCACCGACTTCCGTTTCGATGAAAGGATCATCGGTCGGATCGCCGTTTTTGCCCGTATATGCGAGTAAAATCGTTCCTTCGATCGCAGACTTTCCGTCGGGTTTAACCCAGTCGCCGCGGATTGTAACACCTTTCATGATTGTCAAAGTCGAATTAATACGATATAAACCTTCGGGAATATACAATGTTCCTCCGCCTAAAAAACCGATTCGGTCAATCAACGTTTGAAAAATAGCTGTGTTATCTAGTTCACCCGTCGGATCCGCACCAAAATCCAGCACATTATACGCTGCAATCAACGGACCTATAGCAGGATCAGAATATTTACCATCAGTATTTTTCAAGCTGTAAGTAATCGAAAAATCCGCATCATTCGGGATTTTTGCAACAGTTTGCGGTTTTATTGTTTCAGGAATTTTTTCAATCACTTCGTCGGTTGGATCATCATTTTTATCATCAATTACCGTTTCAACATCATTTTTTATATCGTTCTCATCGTCTGCATTATCATTGCATGCCGTTAAAAACGTACCGAACAGCAAAGCTATGCACAAAACGATAATAATAAATTTATTTTTCTTCATATAAATTTCCTCTCAAAATAACAATTATTATTAAAATTATACCATAAACCGATTATAAGTTCAATATAAGTTACGAAAAATGTAAATTTTAAACAAAAAAAGATACAAAATTAATTGTACCCTTTGTATTTTCTATAAAAAGATATCATTTTTTATTTAATATCATTTCATCAATTCCGTAAAAAATTTTACGTGTTAAAATTGTTATCAAAATCATTAATCCACCCGCTGCGTAAAACGGAATATAATTATATTTACCGATGTTTTCGAACACAAAACCATATATGACCTGTCCGATTGGATTTGTACACATAACCACGCACATGAACACTGATGCTACTTTTCCGATTAAATCATTCGGCGTCAGCCGTTGCAAACAACTCATCATTTGAATTTGAAATAATGTATGCAATGTGAGTAAAAGTCCGCCGCAAACCGATATAACGATATAAACACCCATTTGCCATGATACAAATTGCAATGCAACACCTGAAATCAAGGCAATTACACTTATTCCGATTAATAATAACGGACTTTGACGCATTTTTATTTTATCCGACAATATCCCTACCAAAAAGCCGCCAAATACCGCTCCTATTGCGATTATACCTTGTGTATAACCATATAACCGATTGGCGGATTCAACCGAAAAACCCATGCTTTGCGTGATTAACACAGGATAACCGATTAAAATAAGCGATGTCAGCAACAAATTAGATGACGAAAAAATCAACGAGATTTTCCATAAAACGGGTTGTTCTGAAAATAAAAAGTAAAAACTTTCTTTTAAATCATTCAAACCGACAGCCAAGATATTTTTATCCGTTTCTTTCTTTTTAAACGGTATGTGAATAAATATTTCCATAACTGCAGAAAAGAAAAAGCAAAAAATACTGATAATCAAAATCGGGATTAGTCCAAAAATCGAAAATAAAATTCCGCCGATAACAGGTCCTGCCATACTCGCAATCGAATTTATCATGTCAACGACCGAATTAGCTTTCATGATGTGTTCATTACTCACTAAAACAGGTACACTCGCTTTGACTGCAGGTTGATATACACCTTGAATTTCGTATAAAATAATCATCATTACCGCCATTAACGGAACAATTGACAACACTCCAGACAACAAAAAAAATATAAAAATCAATCCTGCTGTCAAAAAGTCTAAGAAAACCATGATATTGCGTTTATTCACCCGATCCGCAATAATTCCGCCGATCGGAAACAATAAAAGCATCGGTACGAACGATATTGCCAAAATCGTACCGAACAACGTTGATGAACCTGTTTGATTGAGCAAATAAAGCGGCAATGCGTATCTCAGGATTTGATTACCGAATACTGAAATGATTTGTCCGATTGCCACTAAAATAAAATCTTTTGAAAATATCGTTTTTTCAGACATCCCCCGATTAATTGATATACCTTTATTTGTTATAAATTTATTCATTTTTATTCATTCTCCTGTTAACGAACTTTTGATGAAATTTCAAGATATCGTTTGAAATTTCGCTTGATTGATTTTCATGTTTTACAGCATGATTCATATTGTTTATTGGTTCAACACCATCAAACCGATATAATTTTTTTAAGAGATTACATAACATTTCCAAATCTTCCGATGAAAAATCACAAAAAATATCCGCTAAAAAAATATCCAGATGCCCCGAACACTCGCGGAATGCTTCCGAACCTTTTTCCGTGACAATCACGTTCACCGCTCGTTTATCCTGTTTGCTTACTTCGACAAAAACATATCCCTTTTTCACCATAATATCCACAATCTGTTTGACACTTTGTTTTGTTGTACCCATTTCACGCGCAATATAATTAAGCGTTGCTTCCCCTTTCGGCGCATAAATTATAGCGGGAATCGCCAGCATTTGCCGAATTGTCAAGTCTTGTAAATATTGCTCCCCCCGAATTTGCAATTTATTTACCACTAAAAATAATTCCGAAAGACTTTGCTGAGCAAAAAATAAATCTTTTTCCAAACTCATATGATAAACCTCCATATAAATAGACAATATATTGACTAAAAAGATTATACCACACATAATCTCAATTGTCAATATACTGTCTAAAATTATTTTTAATAAAAAGATTAAAATAATTTATTTCAATCTTTTTAATTTTATACTTATACCACTTAAAAGTTGGTATATAGTTCATAGTTAAACCACAACGGCTTTTGCCGTTTTACAAGCGGAACTTGTAATTGAAAACTGTGAACAGTTTTCAAGTGGTTTTGCTATATATTAAATTATCAAAAAATATCGTCCGACTCGACCTTTATACGTCAAATATTCCTCGCCGAACACCGAACCAAGATGCTTTTCTTCTTCTAAAATCTGCAAATGCAGCAAAACTATACCAATAACTGCAAAAATCATCATTATAATATTCGGAAAAGCTAAAAACGTCCCGAGATATAACAAATCAAACCCCAAAAACGCCGGATTTCGGCTCAAACGATAGATTCCGTTCGATACAATCTGCGTTTTCTGCGTCTTGTCAATTCCGGCCCGCCAATTATTTTTCATCACCATAATCGCAAGCACGAAAAACACGGATCCACCTAAAATAATAATCATACCAATAATACGAACAATCGTCGGTAAATAAAAATAACCCATCCAATCGGATAAAATAACGCTCAAAAATTGCACAACAGCCGTTATATAAGTGATCACCAATAAAAAGGTTTCGATTAGCAGTGTACGTTTCGGTTTTTCGCCTTTAGCAAGCCTATTCGTGTTAATTCCACGCTTTTTGAGCATAATTTGCTTGACAAAATATGCTGTATAAAAACATGCTAATAATAAAAACGTTATAATTTTAAACATTATTTCTTAATTTCCAAATAACCTATTCAACAATCGTAATCTTGCTCAAATCAGGTTCATGCGGTTTACCGGGATTTTTCGCGTATCCAACCAAAACAGCGATTCCGCAGTTATAACCTTCATTAAATTTCAATTTTTTCTTGAAATAATCTGCTTTTTCACCCGAAAAAGAACAACCGACCATTCCGCAGTGTAAACTCGCCAGTCCCAGCGAAGTCGCTGCGATTGCAATGTTTTGCGCTAAAATACCCAAATCCACACCGCCGTCACCTTTTACCGCCAGCATGAACATACATGGAGCATTATAAAAAAGATTGCCACCCCTGGAAGTCATGCGTTCATAACCTGACGGATCGGTTTTTTTGATGTGTTCCATACCTTCGTTGTCCATTTCTTTAACAATTTCAGGATTTTTCACCACAATGACCTGCCAGTTCTGGCGATTGTTACCGCTCGGCGCCTGCACAGCCGCCTGAGCAATTAAATCCAGTTGTTCGTCTGTCGGCAATTGATCGGTATAACCTCTGCAGGAAAAACGTTCTTTGATAAATTTTAATGTGTCGTTCATAAAAATTCCTTTCAATTTATATTAATTATTTTTTGGTACCGATTTAATATAACTTCTGTCCACTGTAATAACGCAAAAATAATCCGAATCAATTAATTTCACCTGTTCTGAAATTTGTTCACGTAAAATTTTGTTCGCTATTTTAAACCCCGGCGGAACTACTGCGTCAAAAATCAAATTATTATGCGAAATTCCCCGAACCATGCGAAAATCGTGTATATTCAGTTCAGGTGAAATATTTTTAATAATTTCAAAGACTTTTTCTTTCCATTCATTCAATGCCGGATCGTCGGTTATAACCGGATCTAAATGAATAACCAAAGAAATTTGCATTTCCGAAGCAAAATCACGTTCCATATTATCGATAATATCATGACTAATCATTATATCCTGATCTGCAGGAAATTCGACGTGAACCGAAACAAAACACCGTTTCGGACCGTAATTATGCACTATTAAGTCATGTATACCAATAACCGTTTCATAACTTTGAATTTTCTTTTGAATCTGTTCAACAAGAGCATTTTCAGGTGCTTCGCCAAGTAACGGACTTAATGTTTGTCTGATTAAGCCGATACCCGAATATAAAATGAACACAGCCACCAACACACCCATATATCCGTCAATTGTAATTTTCGAAAAATGTGAAAACAACGCAGAAACAAGCACGACACCCGTGATGATGACATCGTTTCTGCTGTCAGCAGCAGTAGCCGATAATGATGTTGAACTTATGATTTTTCCGATTTTTGTATTGAAAACTATAAGCCATAACTTTATAATCATCGAAACAACCAGAATAATCCAAAATAAAATATTGTATTCAACTTCAGACGGATTGAAAATCTTTTGTACAGAACTGACCAGGAATTGAAAACCGATAACGATAATCATACACGATACAATAACTCCGCTGATATATTCGTATCTCGCATGTCCGTACGGGTGATCTTCGTCCGCAGGCATTTCCGAAAGCCAAAACGCAATCAACGTAATAATCGAAGCTGCAGATCG
>JGI994J12354_10002091_pt1 | contig 19853 bp, 17 predicted proteins | sample IntmicLarv3ML3BL_FD_12354 | JGI IMG/M metagenome (IMG submission 12354)
GAGGGGCCTTTTTGAAAAAAAGGCCCCTCCCCTGCACCCCACCCCTAAAAACTTATTATTTTATAAAATTTGTTGAGGGCGTGTGATCTCTATTCGCGAGCATGCTTCAATGACAATTGCCCAATATAAATTTTGGGTCAAGACACTGACAGGGGGTTATTACGAAAATCTTGGAGGAAAAATTTTTCAAAAATTTCCTCTCCCGCAAAAGCCCCTCGCCATCAATATCGACTTTTTTTTTTGTATATGGTATACTTTTTCTTCTGGAGGTATTTCCATGTATCGGATTTTGCACCGCGAGGACTTGGCCCCGGGCATTGCGCGGCTGCGTTTGGCCGCGCCTCTTGTCGCCCATCGGGCCCAAGCGGGGCAGTTTTGTATTGTTCGCCCCACGCCCGACGGCGAGCGTCTCCCGCTGACACTGGCCGGCTGGGACGCCACGGAAGGCTGGATTGAAATCATTTTTATGGCCATCGGCGAATCGACGCTGAGCCTGCTCGCGCTGCCCGAGGGTGGCGCGGTGGCCGATGTCGCGGGGCCGCTGGGCCAACCCTCGCACCTGTCGACAGGGCGGGTGGTGTGCGTCGGCGGCGGCGTGGGCACGGCAGTGCTGCTGTCGCAGGTGCGCGCTATGGCCCAAATGGGCGCTAAGATTGATGTGATTATCGGCGCACGCAACCGCGAGATGGTCATCTGCGAAAAGGATTTGGCCCCGCTGGCCCACGAGCTGATCATCTGCACGGATGACGGCTCCTATGGCCGCAAGGGCTTTGTCACGGCGGCATTGGCCGAGTGCTTGGAAAATACCAAATACGACATGTGCCTGGCCATCGGCCCCGTGCGCATGATGCAGGCCGTCGCCGAACTGACCCGCCCGGTCGGCTTGTACACCCAAGTCTCGCTTAACCCCATCATGATCGACGGCACGGGCATGTGCGGCGGCTGTCGGGTGCAGGTGGGCGGGCAGACCAAATATGCTTGCGTCGACGGGCCGGATTTTGACGGCCACCAGGTCGATTTTGACATGCTGGCTTCGCGGCTGGGTGCCTATCGCACCTTCGAGGGCGAGCGGCTGGAAACCCACAAGTGCAGGAGCGGCATCCATGGCTGAGAGAACCCCAAGAACTGATATGCCCCAACGCCCCGCTGCCGAGCGGGCCACCACTTTTGACGAGGTGGCACTGGGTTATACCCCCGAGCTGGCGGCCCTGGAGGCCTCGCGCTGCCTGGGCTGCAAAAACGCTGCCTGCCGCGCAGGGTGCCCTGTGGGCGTCGACATCCCTGCCTTTATCGCCGCGCTCAAAGGCGGCGATGTTGCCAAGGCGGGGGAGATCATCGCCCACGATAACTCCCTGCCCGCCGTGTGCGGCCGGGTGTGCCCCCAGGAAGAACAGTGCGAAAAGCGTTGCGTCGTCGGCATCAAGAGCCAACCCGTGGCCATCGGCCGGTTGGAACGCTATGTTGCCGACGCCCTGGGCGGGCAGGAAAAACCATGTGATCAAAAGCCCGATGAGCAAGCCCCCGCCGTCGCCGTCATCGGCTCGGGCCCCGCGAGCCTGGCCTGTGCGGGTGAGCTGGTGCGCCGCGGCCTGCGTGTTACGGTCTTCGAGGCCCTGCACGCCACGGGCGGCGTTTTGCGCTATGGCATTCCGGCCTTTCGTTTGCCCAAGGACATCGTCGATCGCGAGGTACACACGCTGGCCGAGCGGGGCGTCGAGTTTTGCACCAACGCCATCGTCGGCAAGTCGCTGACCGTCGACGATCTGTTTGCGCGCGGCTACCGCGCCGTCTTTGTCGGTTCGGGCGCGGGCTTGCCCATCTTTTTGGACATCCCCGGCGAACACCTGAACAACGTCTTTTCCGCCAACGAATACCTCACCCGCATCAACCTCATGGAGGCCTACCGCGAGGATGCCAAGACCCCGGTCTATCGCGCCAAAAAGGTTGCCGTTATCGGCGGCGGAAACGTCGCCATGGATGCCGCGCGTTGTGCGCGCAGGCTGGGCGCACAGGTTGATCTGGTCTACCGCCGCACCCGCGAGGAAATGCCTGCCCGCGCCGAGGAGATCGAGCACGCCATTGAAGAGGGCGTCAATTTATTGCCCTTGTATGCGCCCATCGAGGTGCTGGGCCAACAAGCCGTCGAGGGCCTGCGCTGCCAGCGCATGGAGTTGGGGCCGCCCGATGCTTCGGGTCGCCGCGCGCCGGTGCCCCGCGAGGGCGATTATGCCGACATCGACTGCGACGCCGTCATCGTCGCCGTGGGCACGCGCCCCAATCCCCTGTTGCAAATGACGACGCCGGGCCTGGACGTCGATGGCCGAGGCTGTCTGGTCGTGCACGAGGAAGCTATGACCACCCGCGACAAGGTGTGGGCGGGCGGTGATGCCGTGACAGGTGCCGCTACCGTCATCCAGGCCATGGGTGCGGGACGGGCCGCGGCGGTGTCTATCGCCAACGCGTTGTCAGGCAAGGAGCCAAAATAATGTTTGTTGATACCGTAAAGATCACCGTGCAAGCCGGCAGCGGCGGCCACGGTGCCATCAGTTTCCATCGCGAAAAGTACGTCACCCGTGGCGGTCCCGACGGCGGCGACGGCGGCAAGGGCGGAGACGTTGTGCTCATCGGCGCGACGGGTATCCAAACCCTGATGGATTTCCGCTATAAGAAAAAGTTCTTGGCCGAGGACGGCGAAAAGGGGTCGAAAAACAACCGTTTTGGCCGCGACGGCAAGGAGTGCATCATCCGCGTGCCCGTGGGTACGGTCGTGCTCAACGAGCGAGGCGAGGTCGTCGCCGACGTCAACACCGCCGACACCCCCGTGGTATTGCTCAAGGGCGGTCACGGCGGCTATGGCAACGCGCGGTTCGCCACGCCTACCCGCCGCACGCCCAGTTTTGCCAAACCCGGCGGCAAGGCCGAGCCCTTCGAGGTCACCCTGCAACTCAAAACCCTGGCCGATGTCGGTTTGGTCGGTTTGCCAAATGCCGGCAAGAGCAGCTTTTTGGCCGCCGCCACCCGCGCCAACCCCAAGATCGCGGGATATCCCTTCACCACCTTACACCCCAACCTTGGCCTGGCCGATGTTGGCGGGTTTTCCTTTTTGCTGGCCGACATCCCCGGCCTGATCGAAGGCGCGGCGGGCGGCGCGGGGTTGGGTTTTGCCTTCCTGCGCCATGTCGAACGCTCGCGCCTGCTGGTGCACGTGGTGGATCTTGCCGCCATGGATGGCGTTGCGCCCTTGGATGCCTTTAATACTGTCATGGCCGAGCTCGAGGCTTACGATCCTGCCGTCGCGGCCAAACCCATGGTCATTGTCGGCAACAAGATCGATATGCCCGAGGCGGAGGAAGCCTGGCCCGAGTTTCGCGCCGCCATGCAGGCGCGCGGCCTGCCCGTCTTCGAGTGTTGCGCCGCGCTGGGCGAGGGCGTCCCGGCGGTGCTGGGCCAGCTGGCCGAGATGCTGGCCAAACTGCCCCCCCCTGAGCCTGTTCCCGTCACCGCCCGACTGTCGGCGGTGGAAGGATTGCCCTTCACCATCGTCAAGCAAGAGGGCGTCTACCGTGTCGAGGGCCCCATGATGGAGCGACTGACGGGTTCAGTCAACCTGGGTGACCCAGATTCCCTGCGCTATTTCTCACGCATCATGCAGGATCACGGTGTCATCGACGCCCTGCGAAAGGCAGGATGCCACGAGGGCGACACCGTCGAGGTGCTGGACTTCGTCTTTGATTTTGTAGAGTAAGAGGAACCGATATACATGCAACTGACTTCCAAACAACGCGCCACCCTGCGCGCCATGGCCAACGGCCTGCCCGTCGTCGCCCAGGTGGGCAAGGGCGAGCTGACCCCGGCGGTGCTGGATTCTATCGAAACCGTGCTGGCCGTGCGTGAGCTGATCAAGATCTCGCTGCTGCGCACCGTCGAGACCGCCCCGCGCGACATGATGCAGGCCATCTGCGACCGCCTGGGCGCGGAACCCGTCTCCTGCGTCGGCCGCTCGCTGGTCATCTATCGCCCCGATCCGGAAGAGCCAAAGATCGTCCTATAACCCACTAGAAAGGGTTGTATACAGCGTCTCAAAGGCCTCGTCAAAGGGGCCTGTTTGTTGATTGGCTAATAATTGGTCGAGCGAGCGCAGGGTTTGCGGATCATCGGTGATGGCCGGGATGAGTGTCGGATCCACGGCGGCCAGTGCCTCGACGATCCGTTGGTGCAGATCGCCGGGCAGGGTGCCACGCAGTGCGGGGTTGTAAACGACGCCGACGATGGCGCGGGGCGGGCGCACGGCAATGGTCACGGCCTGGACCTCGGGCACGGCGTCGACAATGCACTGTGCCAAGGGCGCGGGATCAAAGGGTGTTGGCGCGGGCGACGGCGTGGCGATCGGGGTGGGCAGGGGCGTTGGCGCACCCTCCGGCGAGGGCGCGGGAGAGGCCATCCCGCCGCATCCCCACAGCACCAATAGCAGACAACACACCAAGCGTTTCATGGCAATAGCCTGCCCGCACGGCGCGGGGAACATGCACGCGGGCGGGGCGTTTTGCGGAGGTTTTTTCCAAAACTTATCGAAAATCTCACCATTTGTTCATCATTTTTTCATATTTCACGTTATAATAAAGGCATACTACAGCGGGAGGGCGACGATGGATCACGAACCTATTTTTTATTACGACAACCCCAAAAAGGAAAGAAAGAACCATATCATCGGCTGGATCGCCGGTGTGTTGGCCCTGCTGACGGCGGGGGCGTTGATTGTCGCCATTTTTAACCAAGGTTCCCCGCTGGATGACGAGGTTGGCCGCGGCACGCCGACGCCTCTTGGTCAAACAGCGACGCCTGCCGAAGGGGCCACCCCCACCCCCGATGCAAATGCCACCACCCCGCCCACCGGTCAGCCCCCCGCCCCATTGCGCACCGTGGGTCCCGTGGTGGCACCGAGCGGGCTGGAGGAGTTGTACGACACCGTCGCGCCCGCCGTGGTCACGGTCAACAACTACGTCTCCGGCCGCTGGGGCGATGAACTGTCGGGCCTGGGCTCGGGCGTCGTCATCTCGGCCGAAGGCTATATCATCACCAACTACCACGTCGTCAAGGACGCCGACAAACTGACAGTCACCTTTTCGGACGGCCGCGAGCATGATTGCACGCTCATCGGCGGCGACGAGCGCGGCGACATCGCCGTGGTCAAGGTGTCAGGCCGCGAGAATTTGCAGGTCGTCAACATCGGTGATTCCGACGAGCTTCGCCCCGGCCAGCAGGTCTGCGCCATCGGCTCGCCCGATGGATTGGAAGGCACGTTGACGCTGGGCATCATCTCGGGCCCCATGCGCTCGATCGTCAAGGACAACAGCGGTGTCACGATCCGCGTGTTGCAGACCGACACCGCCATCAATCCCGGCAACTCGGGCGGCGCACTGCTGAACATGGCGGGCCAACTGATCGGCATCCCAACCCTCAAGACCATCTACGTCGGCGATGTCTCGGCCGAGGGCTTGGGATTTTGCATCCCCATCAACGATGCCATGCGCATTGCCGAGGACATCATCGCCACGGGTGCCTATCACCGCGCCTTCCTGGGTGTGACGGGGCGCGACGTTACCGAGCGCGAAGTCACTGACGGCCTGCCGCTCGGCTGCTATGCCACGGCCATTTCACCCAACTCCGCCGCCGCCGAGGCGGGTCTGAAAACCGGCGACGTCATCACGGGCCTGGACGGCATGACCATCCAAAGCCAAATCGACCTGTACAACAAACTCTCTGACTACCGCCCCGGCCAAACCGTCACCCTGACCGTCTACCGCAACGGCGAGACGATGACCTTTACGGCGACGCTGAAAACGGCCTAGGCGGCAGATCCCTTTGAAATGCCTGCGGGCATTTCAAAGGGGCACTGGTCGGTAGAAAAGACTGCGCGCCCGCTTTGCGTGCACTCCGTCTTTTCCTCCCTCACGTGGCGTACATGCCGCCACGTGAGGATTTTCAATGGGGATCGATTGCGTTCCCCAAACCCCTTTGGGGACGCGTTGGCCAGTAGGGGCAATCGCCTTCGGATGGCTGCTGCCCATGTTCCGCCACGTAGGGTGCGACGCTCCGGCGCACCGCGGGTGCGTATCGCCCCACCTACCTTTCTTCGCGCGTCATTGCGGGCCCCGACCCGCAATCGCAAACTTCCCTTTGCATAAGGAGGAACCGATCATGTCTGACCGTCAATCGACAAAACTCCTGCGCGCTTGTCTGGCTCTTTTGGGGGTGGCGACGTTGTTGTTGACGGCGGGCGTATTTTTTGTGCGGGTGAAAAAACCGATTTTTTTGCCCAACTACTGCCAATACGATTGGATGGGCCGTCCGGGATCGCTTGAAAAGGGATTCAACATCCGCTACCTGGCCAACGCCGAAGATGCGCGGCGAGTCACGGGCATCGAAGTTCCCGGGATAGACCCTTCATGGATTTTCTTTTCCGCCACCGAGTCCGCAAACATGGGCTATGATATGACCGCCATGCTCACCGGACAAATCTATACAGATCACCAAATGGGCATCTATGCCCTGCACAGCGTCTGGGTCACCGCGCAGTGTCAACTGCCGCCGGAGCAAATCGATCAGGCCAACATCGTCCTGCAAACGGCCACCATGCGCTTTGACGACGGCACCAAACAAGAGGTCGACCTGGGCGAAATCCGGTTGACATGGGGACGCGGGGACGATTGGCAGATGATGACATCATACGAGTCAATCAGCACCACCGACGGCATTTTCGAGCACAAAAGCAAAGCTGCCGAGCACATGACAGTGGTCGGATTGCACTGGATGCCTGCGGTGGCGGCACAGGGGCTCTTTTCGGTGTCCGTTAATGGTGTGGATGTCACAAACAGCGTTGTCGAGGGCATGGAGATCAGCCGGGGCGAAATCATCACGACCCGCGTTGAATTCACCGATCCTGATGGACTGAACTACCAATTCACTGCCCACGACCTGTGGATGATCCTGATTGTACGGGATGAAGACGGCGTGCAAAAGGAAATCATTGTCGGCATCCCTCACCACGAGCCCCAAGCCTCGGATATGTGGACGGCCATGCGCTATGTGTGGTGTGCGCAGAAAGGAGGCGCGTGATGTCGATGATCAACCCCGAAACCACGCGCCAAGGCATGGTCAGCGGCTACCGCAGGATGTTCTGGGGCGTTTTGTTGATGCTCTTCCACATCAACATTGGCCCCATTCAGGTGCTGCCAAAGTCCTTGGGTTATATCATCATCGCCTCGGGTATTGGCTGTATCAAGCGCGCGGCGGATACCCGCGTGCTTGGTCGGGCATCGCTGGCAGTGGTGTGGTGTGTTACTGTGTCGCTGATGGACTTTGCACAGCCCTTTGTGGGCGATGTATTCGCCATCTCCCGCCCCGTCGCCCTTTTGACCTCGGGCGTAACAGCGGGGATCGTCATGGTTCTGTTTTACGATATTTTTCGCGCCTCGGCCCGGCTGTTGCGCGATGCCGATGCTGTCCTGGCGGCGGACACTGACCGATGCACCCGCACCTTTCTCGTCTTGCACACGATCGTGTCACTCGGCAGCTTGGCCTGCATCGCCATCCCAAACACACTGCTGATGATTGCCGTCGCCATCATTGGCCTGCTGGTGCAGATCTGGCTCGCCGCGGTCTTCGCCGGGCTCAAACGGCGGTATGCCGTCGAGGGAGTTGAAAACGAAGATCCGCCCGAGGAAGAGTCATAAGTACAAGCCCCCAAAGCCCGGTCGACGGTAAAAGTTCCGGAGGAAAAATAATCAGTTTTTGAGGAGGGGGTCCGGGGGAGGGACTTTTTTCAAAAAGGCCCTCCCCCGGCAACCGCCACCCGGGTCGCCTGCTGCAACAGCACGGCGGCTTTTTTCATGGCCTCGGGCAGAGGCATATCGGGCGGCGCGGCGGGCAGGCAAACCGTTGCGCCCAGGACGGCGACATCCTCCCACCCCGTGCCCAGACTGCCCGAGATGACCCACACGGGCTTGCCGTTTGCCGCCGCGATCACGCCCGCGGGCACCTTGCCCCGGGCCGATTGGCCGTCGGTGCGCCCCTCGCCGGTGATGATGACGTCGGCCCGCGCGCACAGGCCGGGCAGGTTGCGGGCGGCGCTGACAAAGGCCACCCCCCGCAGCAGTTCGGCGCCGCAAAAGGCCGCCAACCCAAAGCCCATGCCCCCCGCCGCTCCGGCACCGGGGCGATCTTTGGCGTCGATGCCAAGGCAGGTTTTGACCACATCGGCCAGGTGTGCCAGGGCCTCGTCCAGTTGCTCCACCTCGTCGGGCGTTGCGCCTTTTTGGGGCCCAAACACCGCGGCGGCCCCCTCGGGCCCGCATAGGGGAGAGGTGACGTCGCAGGCAGCAAAGACTTTCGCTGCCAAGGGCGCGGGGCCCTCGATGGCGTGCAATTTCATCAGGTGGGCAGGTGCGGGGGGCAAGTCGCGCCCCTGTGCATCTAAAAACCGCCAGTCAAGGGCTTGCGCCATGCCAACACCACCGTCGTTGGTGGCGCTGCCGCCGATGCCGACGTACACCCGCTCGGCCTGCGCCGCCGCCGCGGCCAGTTGCAACCCCAGTCCTCGCGTGTGCAGGACCAAGGGATGGCGAAGGGGCGGGGGCACCAGCGTCAGCCCGCAGGTCAGCGCCATTTCAACGATGGCCGCGCCGCCCTCCAGCAAACCGATGGGGGCCGTCAGCGGCCGCCCAAGCGCATCGCAGGCGGCGACATCAAGCGTTTTGGTCGGCATCATGGCCTCCAAGGTTCCCTCGCCGCCGTCGGCCATGGGGCACAGCAATATTGCGGCATCGGGGCAGGCCGCAAGGATCCCGCGGCGCATGGCGTGGGCGGCCTGCAGGGCTGTCAGCGAACCCTTGAAGGAGTCGGGACAGCATAAAAAGGTCATGCCCGCACCCACACGCCTGCCAGGCGCAGGTAGTCCTGGGGAGATAGGGTTTCAGCACGTTGGCCGGGATCGATGTCTGCCGCAACCAGCCGCCGGTTGACCTCCTCACGCGGCAACCCCATGCCCGAGGTCAGGGTGTTGGACAGCGTCTTGCGGCGCATGGCAAAGGCGGCGCGCGCCAGCGTCACAGCCTGCCCCGCTAGGGGGTCGGCGGGGTGGGGCAGCAGGCGCACGACCGAGCTGGTGACTTTGGGCGGCGGCGAAAAACATCCCGCCGCGACGTCGAATAATAATGAGGGAACGGCGCGCAGTTGGGTGGCAACGCTCATCAGCCCGTAGTCGCCGCACCTCGGCGCGGCACACAAGCGTAAGGCAACTTCCTTTTGCACCAACAGCACCAGACTTGTCGGCGTCACAGGGGCTTCGAGGGCCTGGCGAATCAGCGGCGAGGTGATATAGTAGGGCAGGTTGGCGCACAGAGCAAAGGGTTTGCCGCCGAAGGCCTCGCGGCCCACGTGGGCGTAGTCGAGCTTCATGGCGTCGGCGTGCAGCAACCACAACTTATCGCCAAACTGCTTTTGCAGGGTTTCGATCAGTCGCCCGTCGGTTTCCACAGCGGCGGCACGGCCAAACCGCTCGATCAGCTCGGCGGTCAGGTTGCCCGTGCCCGGGCCGATCTCCAGCACGCCCGCCGCCCCGCCCCGAGCATCAAAACTCGCTTGGGCAATGCGCTTGAGGATTCGCTCGTTGCGCAAAAAATGCTGGCCAAGACTCTTCTTTGGCGCAATCATCATCAAAGACCTCCACAGGTGGATTCTTGCTGCAAGGCCACCCATCCCACATTATGGTACCATAATTTCGCGGTGATTGCCATCGTGTCGACGGGGCGAGAAACGCCCCCAAAACACAAAAACACCACAAAAAGCTTTGGGTGTGGTATAATGGGGGCGGCGTAAACTACCTTTCGGTAACTTTTTCAGGCTCGGTGCCATATGATAAAACACATCTTTTGAATAAGGCGGGATAAGCTGATGACAGATTTGACACACGTCAAAGCAGCGGCGGCAGCGTTTTTAGGCGGAAAAACCATTGAGTCCATCGAGCCATTTGGTGATGGGCATATTAACGACACCTACCTGGTCATCGCGGGCGACACCCATGCCGTGCTGCAGCGCATCAACCATTTTGTCTTCACCAAGCCCTTTGAGCTGATGGAAAACGCCGTCTCCATCGCCTGTTATATTCGCCGCAAGCTGGAGGCCGCCAAGCCCGATGGCCGCCGCGAAACCCTGCGCTTTTTAAAGACGGTCGATGGGGCCGATTGCTGGCATTCGCCCGAGGGAGGCACCTATTGGCGGGCCCATGAGTGCGTTGAGTGCGTGGTGTCCCACTCCCAGATCAATGACCCCCAGCAGATGTTCATCGCCGGCGGTGCTTTTGGCGAGTTCATGGCCTTGCTGGATGATTACCCCGTGACCAAACTGCACGAAACCATCCCCAATTTCCACAACACGCCCTTGCGTTATACGGCCATGTACAATGCCATCGCCAACAACAAAAAGGGCCGCGCCGACAAGGTCAAAGCCGACATCGACTTTGCCCTGGCCCGCCAAGAATATGCCGACAAACTCGTCCAGGCCCTGGCGCGGGGCGAGCTGCCCCTGCGCGTGACCCATAACGATACCAAGATCAACAACGTCTTGCTGGATGAGGTCACCGGCGGCGCCGTGTGCGTCATCGACTTTGACACCGTTATGCCCGGATTGGCAGCTTATGATTATGGTGACAGCATTCGCTTTGGCGCCAACACCGCCGCCGAGGATGAGCCCGATCTGCAAAAGGTCAACTTCAGCCGGGAGTATTTCCAAGCCTACGACGAGGGTTACCTGCAAGCAGCGGGCCACGTGCTCAAGCCTGGCGAGCGCGAATCGCTGATGGTCGGCGTCAAAATGATTACCCTCGAGCAGGGCATCCGATTCCTGACGGACCACCTCAACGGCGATGTTTACTTCAAAATCCATCGTCCCAACCACAACCTCGATCGCGCTCGCACCCAGTTCAAGCTCGTGGCCGACATGGAGAAAATGTTCCCGCAGCTAGTGAGATAAAAGAGGCGGTTTTGCGGGGAAGGAAAAATTTTTTGAAAATTTTTTGAAAATTTTTTCCTCCCCCGCGCCCTCTCCGTTTAAAAACTTGTATTGGGATTTTTTGATTGGGACAGGGCTGCTTGCATTCGCGCAAAAGAACACGAGAAAAATAATAAGTTTTTGGGGTGGGGGTTCGGGGGCGGGCCTTACTTCTCCGCCTTTTTCATCTTCAGCCCCACCAAAACGCCTGTCACGCCGGCCACGCACAAGCCCAGCGCGGCATCCCAGAACCATACGGAGAGCGGCGCGACCTGGCGGGTGGTGAAAAAGAATACGCTGTGCAGGATGACCATAAACCCCAGCCCCGCCGCACAGCACCATCCGGCGCGCATGGCGGCGGCGCGTCGTGCGCACCACCACCCCGCCAGGAACAGGCAGCACACCCGCCCCGCCCAGGCGATGGCCGATAACACGCCGTCGGACATCGGCATCACCAATGCAAGCCCGGCAAAGGCTACCATCCAAATCGCCAGGGTGACGGCGGCAAGGACGGCCCCCGAGGCCGCCGCAAACCAATCGGGCCGGACACGCGATGGCGTTTTTGCGCGGGCTCGGCGGGGCTGGCGGCGCTTCTGCATGTGGTTTCCTCCAAAAGGTTTTGTGTCAAAGTATGCCGGCGCAAAGCGGAGTATGTATAAAAGTGCTTTTTGTCTCACGCACAAAAAGGAGAATGAAGTCTTTGAAAAGGGTGGACGCGGGGTGGGCGATTTTTTGGAACACTGACTGCTCCCATAAAGCGCGAAAAATGTAGCGAGTTTTATGCGGTTATGATATAATCTAATCAAACTCGCCCAACTTATCGGAGGAATGAATCGATGAAAGCCCATTGGAAACTCTTGTGCGTACTGCTGTGTGCGGTATTGCTGGCCGGATGCGGCGCGACGGCGACCCCCACGGACGCCCCCGCGGGCACTGCGACCCCCAACCCCACGCAAATCCCCACCGCTACCCCTGCGCCTACCCCTACGCCCAATCCTACGCCGACCCCCGAACCCACTCCTGATGCCAACCAGGTCGTTTATAACGCCTACACGCTGTCGCGTTACCCCACCGAGCAGCTCGCGGCCCTTGGCCTGAGCGAGGCTTGGCCCAAGGTCGTCGATGCGCTGAGCGAGGGCGTTGTCCAGCTGAATCCCGCGGACTTTGGCGTCGATCAAGCCGCGCTGGAAAAGCTGGTGCAGTGCTACGAATCCTATCACCCCCTGCGCGAGCTGGTCATGAGCTTTGAGAAGAAGGACGGCGGCATCGCCATCACCTATCGCTTTGAGGACGCTGCCAAGCACGTCGAGAAGACCCAGGCTTTTATTACCGCTGTCAACGGCGCGCTCAAGACCATCTCGCCCAGCCGTTATGAGCTCAATGATCTGGAGCTGATCATCTCGACCCACCTGTACATGACTCGCCAAAGCCGTGTTGACTACGGCGTGCCCGGAGGATTCGAGGACTCGGCCTACGGCTGGTTGATCCTGTCCAAGTGCCAATGCATCGGTTACGCCGAGATGGAAGCCTTTCTGCTCAACCAACTGGGCATCGAAGCCTATCGCGTCCGCGGCTTCATGGGCTCGGTGGGTGACGAGAGCGAGCACGGCTGGATCGCGCTGGAATATGAAGGCACACTCTATTGGTCCGATCCCTCGACCGATCGCCGATTGGGCTTTGAGAAGGGCAGCTTGGTTACCCTGCTGTCCTCGGATGCCGAGATGAAGGCCCAGGAGAGCGTCATCGGCAGGACGGGCTTCCCCGTCGTCGCGGGCTTTGCGCCCTTTGCCGAGTTCACCCCGCCCGCCATGCCCAACGCCGCCTTCCCCGAGTTGCACGACATGGGCACCATGCGCGAGGGCGCCAAGGCCATCACCCTGTCGATGGAAAACCATGTGCTGACTTTCACCACCCGCGCGGGTGTCGTGCGCAAGTTCAACACGCAAACCAATACTTTCCTCGACTAAAACCTCGTAAATCGCTTGACAACGGGAATTCCCGGTGTTACCCTAGAGTTCGCGACAAATTATGACAAAATTCGTGGTAAATCAAGTCGTCGAGAGGATCTGTTAATGAAGAAACGCACCGTCATCTTGTGGGTCAGCCTGGCCATGTGCCTGGTGCTGATGCTGGGCGCATGCGCCAAGGGCGCGACACCGAGCCCGGCACCCGATGTGACACAAACGCCGGGCTCAACGGCCCAGCTTTCCGCAACGCCCACACCCTCCCTGACTCCGGCGGAGACGACGAGTGCGCCTGCAACGCCGACCCCAAGCGACGAGACAGCCGACCCGGCGACGCCGACGCCCGATCAAGCTACCCAAGACCCGACGGGAACAACGCCTCCCAACGGCGCGACGCCCGTTCCCCCCGCGGCCACGCCCACTCCACCCTCAGGTGGCAATGGCGGCGGCAGTGGTGACAACGGTGGCGGCACTGCGGCAACCCCGCCCCCTGCTCCCGGCGGCAATGGTGGTGGCGGCAGTGGTGGTGGCAGCACGACTGCGCCTTCGACGAATCTGGCGTTACCCACGCCCAGGCCGGGTCAGGTTATTACCTTTGATCCCTTTAAGTTGTCCGAAAAGCCCACCAAGTTCCTGGCGGATAACGGGCTGACGGCGGCCTACAGCAAGGTGGCGACGGATCTGCTGTTGCACAAAACCACCCTCAAGGCGGCCGACTANGGCATCTCCGCCANNGGCCTGACCCANTGCGTGCAGATGTTNGCNAANTACAACTTCTTCCGCAATATCATCAAGNGCGACACCATGGCCAAGATCGCTGCGGCCAACGGCANCTATACCCCCGGCTATGGCATGGANGCTGCCGCACAAAAGACTTATATCGAACGAGGCGTGAACGCCTTTAATGGCTGGTCGTTCAAATACATCAAAGGCCAACCCAACCAACTCGACTTGATCCTGGCCGTGCACATCAGCNTNACCAACGAAAACNTGTTGGGNNTGTCNGGGTATGACGACAAGGTCTTTTACAGTGCCTATGACGCCATTGTCTATGGTGCCTACGCCTGCTACAGCATCGCCGAGGCTGAGGCCTTCCTGCTGACCCAATGTGGCGTCGAGGCCTTTGTCACAGTCGATCACTATGCCGCTGACAACTCGGCCACCTATCCCAATCGCGGCAATGGCCATGGCTGGGTCATGATTCGTTTGGACGGCGTCTATTATTGGGCAGACCCCGCCGCTGAGAAAAACAAGAGCTGTGACGCCAACGGCGGTGTTGCCTTTGTGTTGATCAACCACGCCGCCTTCAAATCCACAGGGTGGGTCTCGAACGACAACTACTACGCCGATTTTGCCCCGTTGACCCGCACCACGCCTGCTCAACCCACCAATACAAAGTTCCAAGGTGCGACCTCGGCAGTGTTTGTCGACGCAGTAATTTTCCGCGGCCCGGGTCAACCCAGCGGAATCTTCGATGGCCTTCCCCAGTATATGGCAGATTTTAACACTCAAACTCACATGGTGACCTATCGCACTCGCACCGGTCAGCGTGTGACTGTTTCTACGGTTTCCCCTTATACCAAAAAAACGCGAGGCGTGTCTGACCTGTCGGGATTTGGCCACTAAGGCCAAGCCTCTCGGCACCCAAAAGGCCCTTTCCGGAGGGAATCCCCGGCGAATAGTAGCCCCTTCGCCGCCGTTCGGCTCCCAAGCCCCTTGACGGCGTCGGCGTACACTCCATAAAAATCAAAAGCAAAAGGAGAAACACATGAATCGTCGACTTTTGGCCCTGCTGCTGGCGGCTTTGGCGACCATCGCCATGGTTGGTTGTTCCTTTGGCAAGGATACGAATACGGATGATCCCGATTCCGAATCCGAGGCCACGGTCACCGACTCCCCCAGCAATCACTTTGAGTTTGAAGAAAACGATGACGGCGACGGCGTCATTATCCTCGAGTACACCGGCTCGAGTGCCAGCGTCGTGATCCCCAACAAACTCGGCGGCAAGAAGGTTCTGGCCCTGGGTGCGCGCGTGTTCGAAGGTAGCGAAAAGGTCAAGAACATCACCCTGCCCGCCTCGCTCGAGGAGATTGATACCCAAGCCTTTGTCGGCTGCGCGAAACTCGAAAAGTTCGCCATCAAGTCGGGCAACGAGTTCTTCAAGGTTACCGCGGGCAACTTGTATAGCTCGTCTGGTGCCACGCTGGTTGCCTATGCTCCGGCCAACAGCAAGACCTCGTTTGTCGTGCCCAAGAACACCGCGACCATCGAGTCGTATGCTTTTGCTGATGCCATCAACCTCGAGCGCGTGGAAATTCCCGATTCTGTGCTCGCCATCAACGCCAATGCGTTCAAAGGCTGCGATCTTATCGTCTACGCCATGGGCGATGAAGCCGGTCCCGGCTGGAGCGCTGATGCCTTTGGCGGCAACCCCGTGCTGTTCGGCCAAGAGCCCGGCTCGACGGCCCAACCCGGCGAGGCGACGCCTACCCCTGCGACCAGCACAACCCCTGATGCGGGCAACGGCACGCCGGCTCCCCTGACCTCGGGTGATTTCACCTACGAGATCGAAGGCAGCGAAATCACCATCGTCGGTTATTCCGGCACCAGCGGCAACGTCGTTTTCCCCGCCGAAATCGCCGGTAAGCCCGTCACCTTCATCGAAGATAGCGTGTTCAGCGGCCGCGCGTACAGCATTCTGTCCGTCACTCTGCCCGCCACGGTCCAAGCCATCGACAACCTGACCTTTGACAACTGCGAGAGCTTGATCAGCTTCACCGTGCTTGGTGGCAGCTACTTCAGCGTGCGCGATGGCAACTTGTACAACGGCGACGGCACGGAAATCGTGCGTTATTGCTCGGGCAAGACGGCCACCTCCTTCACCGTGCCCACCGGCGTCAAGGTTATTGGCAACTCTGCCTTTGACTCCTCGCAAAACCTGAAAACCATCATCATCCCCACCAGCGTGACCACCATCGAAAACTTCGCCTTCTATGACTGCGATGCCTTGACCAGCGTCTTCATCCCCGCCAGCGTCACCGAAGTGGGCATCAGTGTGTTCGTCAGCTGCACCCCTGACATCCTGACCGTCTCGGTCGAAGTCGCTTCCCGCCCCGACAACTGGAAAGACACTTGGGATAAAGAAGTCGAAGACTGCGTTATCTGGGGAGCCACCGCCGCGTAATTGACCAAGACAAAGGAGTTCCGAAATGAACCGACGTCTGATCGCCCTGACACTTGCCTTCCTCATGCTTTTGACAGGAAGTTTGGCCGCGTGTGCCCGCAAGGCTACCCCGGGAGAGTCGCCTCTCCCGGGCGGCACAACGGGCACCGCAACGCCGCAAGCCACGGCGACTCAGGCGTCGGGCGGAACCTCTACCCCCGATCCGCAAGCCCAATTGACCATGGTGCGCTTGACCTGCCAATTGTCGGGTGATACCCCGGTCGCGCAGGCCCAACTGCGCGCAATGAGCGCGCCCGCGCAAGCCACAGCGACCCTGCGTTTGTGGGTTGACGAGGCCAAAAACGTCGTCACCGCCCGCAGCAGTGACATTGAAATTGACGAGTTCTCGCTATTGGATCTGTCGCTGGAGCAAGCCATCGACCTGTTCCTGGCGGCAGCATTGAACCAGGGCGCTCTTGCCGACGCCGTTGTGACAATCGCGGTCGCAGGCGAGCGAGCCCCCTTTGTCAGCTCGGTGGCCTCGGGCCAGGTGCTGGTCTATAACTTCCTCAACGACACACAGCTGACCACCGAGGAAGTCGAGGCAACCCCCGACGACGAGGCCCAACAGGCGGCCCCGCCCATCAAACCTACCCCCGGCGCGCAAACACCTTCCGACGCGACGCCAACGCCCGGCGGTGATACCACACCTCCTGATGGCACGCCCAACCCCGAGGCCACCCCCGGCCCCACACTGGCACCCGGTGCCACGCCCACGCCAAATACCACGGCTCCGCCCCGTCCCAACGGCAATACGACGGCCCCCGGGCCAGGCCCCGCGACGGCGGTATCTTCGCCCACGCCCTCCCCAACGCCTCCCTATGTCCCCGATGCCAACTATCCTTACACCACCGAAGCGGCCGCACGGGCCGCCATTGAAAACGCTTATCAGGCGAACGCGACGCTCACCTTCAATCCCTATGCCCTGGGCGCCGAGCCCCGCAAGTGGTTGTCTGACCGCAACTTGTGCCTGGCCTACACCCGCGTGGTGTACAAGGCCATGGCCGGATCGTTGTCGTTTTCCACAAGCGAAATCGGTTGCCAGGCCGCTGAATTGTTGAATGTCGTCACGCTGTATTGGAACTATAACGTCTTCCACCCCTTCTACGCTCGCAACGTCCAGCCCAAACTCAGCGGCACCATGGTGTCACTCATGCGGCAAACCCAAATTTACGATCTCAACGGCAACATCCCTTCGCTCGTGACCAAATTGCGTAACGAGGTCAATGGATTGCTGGCCACTCTGCCCCGCGGCACGTCCGAGCTCGGCCGTATCTTCTGGCTGCACAACCTGCTCACAGGCCCCACAGGCGGTTTGGGCATCACCGGCGGCGACGCCACCGACATTTTTTACAGCGGCTATAACTACGATTGTGCCTATCGCCTGTTGACCGATCGCACAGGCATGTGCTTTGGGTTCTCGGATTCCTTCACCTTCATGCTGTGGCAAGTGGGCGTCGAATCCCGTCGTTGCATGGAAAACGCCGCCGGTCCCGATCGTTATCAAAATGAGGAATCCCATGCATGGAATCAGGTGCGGGTCAACGGCACCTACTACTTTGCCGATCCTCAGCGTGACTGGCAGTGGGGCAAGTATTATCGGTTCGGCTCCATCGGCAGCCTGCTGTCCACGACCGACGAGATGCAAAGCAATGCGGGCATCAACGTTCGCGTCTATGGCGGTGGCTGGTCGAATCATGCGCCCCTGAGCCCCGACAAGGTGGGCATGGTGACGGAGGAAACCTTCTCGGCCTTTAAGCTGAACTATCAGCGGGCGCAGAAGGATTTGCCCTCTACCCACACCGGAACGGCCTATCACGCACAGTTGTTCCTGAACAAAAACATCGTTTATTTCTATGGCTTTGTTCGCGCCACAGGCGTGTATACTTGCTATTCGTATAACTTTGCCACGCGCGTACGCTCCGTCGTTGCAACCAACCTTACCCCGACGCAAGACGTGTCCGCGCCGTAATTTCGCGTATTGCCTAAGTGAGGTCATCATGAATCGAAAACTTGTGACTGCTGTGTGCCTGGCCCTGTGTGCATCTGTTTTGTTCGCGTGCGCGAAAAAGTTGACGCCAACACCGGAGCAGGCTGCGACGACGCCAACGCCTTCGCTTGTCGTGCAGCAGACACCTACCGCAGTTGTCCATGTCGCCACGCCGACGCCCGGCGCGACACAGACAGCCTTAGGCCAAACCAACGCCCCTGACACACAAACGGCCCCTGCGCCGACCGGGGAACAGACGAGCGATCCCGCTCTGCCGGCACAACCCGGCGAACCCACGTCCCCACCGGTGGGATCCAGTGCGGCTCCTCCCCCGCCGCCTGCGGGCCGAACGGCTACGCCCCTCCCCGGCAATCCCTCGGTGCCCGGCACGGCAACGCCAAGCACCCGCCCGAGCAACCAACCCGCCCAGCCCGCCGCCCACCCCACCTTTAACCCCCATGCTTTGGCGCGGCTTCAGTCAGAGACTTTGAGCGACTGGGGATTGCGCAGCACCTACAATCGTGTTGTGGACGACGTCATGGCCTATTACGGCACTACCTCCGGCAAATCGGCCACGTTGCCCGCGAGCCGTTACGGCGTGCCAGCCTCCGAGTTGCTCAAGGTCGTGCAATGCTTCCGCAACTATCACGTCTTCCGCAATTTTATCGCCGACAATCCCCGGGTGTCGGGCGGCAACGTCGTGTTCACCTATCGCTTTGCTTCTACCGAGCATAAGAATCGTGTTGCCGCCTTCCCCGCCGTCTTCAACGAGTGGTGCAGGGAGTATGTCCCTAATAGCGCCAACACCCTCGATCGCCTGATTGCCGTGCACATTTACCAATCCAACCTGCGTCTCAGCGGCTTGCAATATGCCGAGCCCCAGGATATGCCTTATCATGATGCCTACACCTGCCTTGTGCCCATCCTGACCAACCCGGCAGATCGACAGGTCAGCAAGTTGGGCACTTGCTGCTCCTTTGCCGAGAGCGAGGTCTTTATGCTCGTGCAACTGGGTGTCGAGGCCTATACCGGCGGCACGGGCCGTTCGGATGGCGACATGGCCACCTATGATCACGGCGGCCACGGATTTTTCGTCGTGGTTTGGCAGGGCAAATACTATTATTTCGACTCCTCTAACGAGGGCCGCTTGTCCCGCAACAACTACGGTGGACTGGCGACCTTTATGCTCACGGAAACCCAGGCCCGCAACGACTCGCAAACCCTTAATACCAGCACCGACGGCGTGTACATCGGGTTTGCCCCCTTCGAGGTCATTCGCGCGCCACTGGTGTCGGCGCGGGGCGAGGATCCTTTCCCCATGCTGCGCAACTGGGCCGCCAGCCCCACATGGACGCCGAGTGCCGCGTTGGAAAAATACACCATCACCTTCAGTGCCTCCGGCCATTGGATGGAATATCTGGGCAAAGACGGCCGCCGCTACCGCTTCAGCACGGTGCCTGTCAACGGCGTGTATACAAGTACGCTGGTGAGTTAAGGTTTTTACAGGGGCGGGCCTCGCCCCAAAAACGTATTATTTTTTTGGGTCAAGACACTGACAGGGGGTTATTACGAAAATCTTGGAGAAAAAATTTATATAAATCAAGGTCTCGATTGTTGAAGCGAAATTCAG
>JGI994J12354_10002092_pt1 | contig 19853 bp, 21 predicted proteins | sample IntmicLarv3ML3BL_FD_12354 | JGI IMG/M metagenome (IMG submission 12354)
CCTTCCCATCAGAAGCTGCTCCCGCCGATAAATTCACGCAGTATGGAGTTGCCCGGCACAGCTTCCGGCGTAATATGGAGGAAGCTATCCATAAATTTAAGCAGCCTTCTGGCTTCTGTATATTCCTCTTGATCTTTCTCTACGGAAAAAAGAAGCGGCTCAACATATGCTTTAAGCACACACAGTTCGTAAATCAATGCGGAATTGAACATGGCATCGGCATTTTCCTGATGGGGGAAAATGTGCTCAGCTTCCCCTCTGGCAACAGAAGGCCATGTGGCAAGGGTTTTGGCAGGGTTAACGCCGCGGTTTCTTATATCGCGCACAAGCCGTCTTATGAGCCTTGTATCCGATGTTGGTATCCTGTTATGGTCGTCAATATTAAGCTGGGTTAAGGCAGATATAAATATCCTGAATTTGGCATTGTCTGCGATGTTTTCACCTATGCGCTTATTGAGCCCATGTATACCTTCCACCACCAGTACGTCTTCAGAATTGAGGGTAATATAGCGGCCTCTGTATTCCCTTTTGCAGGTGATGAAATTAAACTGCGGCATTTCCACAGTTTCTCCGGCTAAAAGTTTCGCAATATCATTATTAAACCCCGCAACATCTATGGAATCTATAGTTTCAAGATCGGGCTTTCCAAACTCATCAAGTGGCACCTTGCTAAGCTCCAGATAATAATCGTCCAGCGATATTATATGGGGCTTTAGACCATTGGCGCTAAGCTGAATACTCAAGCGGGTGGCAAAAGTAGTTTTACCCGATGATGACGGGCCTGCTATCAGAACCATTTTTTTGTTTTTCTCAAAAATTTCATCTGCTATGTTTGAAATCTTCTTCTCATGAAGGGCTTCATTAACTTGAATTATACTTTTGGCCGACTGGCTGCAAATAATATCATTAAGTGCAGGCACTGTGTCGACTTTCATAATCCTCGCCCATTTGGAAGATTCCATAAAAATATTAGATATTTTCCCATGAGGCTTTAGCTCGCTCATTATTTCCGGATTATTCACATCGGGAAACTGTAATATAAAGCCATTCATTTCCTTATGGAGCTTGAACACTTTTAAATACCCTGTTGAAGGCACAATTTTCCCATAAAAATAATCATAGAACCAGCCCATGCGGTAAAAATTAACGCTAGCAGTCCTTCTGTATTTTAAGAAACGCTCCTTATCCCGAAGACCTACTTTACGGGCAATCTCAATGCCTTCTTCCGTTGGGAGGCTTATGCGCTCAATTACAATATCTTCACCGACAAGTTTCTGCATACGTTTTTCAATAGCTTCAATAATATCTTCTGTCAGCGTAATCCCGTCTTTTTCAATCTCGCAATAATAATTCTTATTTATGGAATGTTCTATCCTAACTCTTGTATCTGTGCCAAGAACCTCTTTCGCGGCGCAAATCATGAGAAAAGCAACACTTCTCTGATATGTTCTGTATCCGTTTGAATCGCTTATATCCAAAAACTCGATACGGCAATCGCCCACCAGCTTCTTATGCAGCTCCTCCAACTGATTATCAACCTGAGCCAGCAGTATAGGATATTTGCACATATGGGAATATCTCGCAGCTATTTCCAAAAGAGATGTATATTTTTCCACTTTAAAACTTTCATAGCCCTCTATTCTGATATTAATAAAATCGCTCATTATATACCTCCTTACATATCTAAACAAATTCAAATGGCGGCTTGGATGTTTCCGATAAAATAATTTCTACACTGCCGCCGGCTTTCAAGTTTTTCTCAAGATATTCTTTAATATATTTGCAAACGATATTTTCCGTAGCGAAATGGGTGGCATCAATTACATTTAAGCCCATAGCCATAGCATCCAGCGCGTCGTGGTATTTCAAATCGCCTGTTATATATACATCCGCTCCCGCTGCCATTGCCCGAGTGAAAAACTCTCCCGTCGCTCCGGAGCCTGTCATTATCGCCGCTTTTTTAACCTGATCTTCCAAGCTGCCTACGCATTTTATTGTACCTATCCCCAGCTTTTCTTTAACAATTTCACAAACCTGCCCTAAAGAGTATTCCTGTGAAAAAAAACCTGTTCTGCCAAGGCGTTCTCCGTATTCACCTGCTGGCATGAAACCCTCCTTACCCTCAAGCTCCAGAATGTCAAACAGCGCATCATTTGTGCCGCCTTTTGCACAGTCAAGATTTGTATGGGCCGAATATACGCTTATATCATTTTTAATAGTATCAATTATCAGCCTGCCTACAGGGGTTTTATCATTAATCTTATTCAACTTGGAAAATATAGGCGGGTGGTGGGTAATAACCATCTGGCAGTTTTTCTCAATTGCTTCACGAAGAGTGTTTTCCGTATAGTCAAGGCTTATGAGAATTTTATCAATTTCCCTCTCTCCTCTGCCGATTATGAGCCCCGTATTGTCCCAGCTTTCGCTTAAATATTCAGGCGCAAGCTCCCTCATTAGCTGTATTATTTCAATGCAAGCAATCAATTTTCAAGCCACCTCCTTAAAAGCATATTTTCATCTTCAAGCATGGCCTTCCTATATGAGTCTCCGCCTGCCGATGAATTTGAGATACTCTCTATTATATTCTCGTTCTTTTTTAGGGAATACTTTAAAAACTCTCTAAAATCCTCAGTTGGAGTTAATAGATTTTTTTTACCGTATTCATATTCAAAATCGCTGTATTGGCAATCCTCTCCCACTTTCGCCATGATTATAGGATAGAATTTGCCCTTATCCAGAACCATCTGCTCATCATAGATGCAAAATCCGTTTTTGTGTAAAGCATGCCTAAGATAAGCCACGTCCGACTGGGGGGATAATATCAGCTGCTTAAAGCCTTTCGCTATGTCTATATCCTTTAAAATAATATCGCAAATAAGCATACCGCCCATACCGGAAATAACTGCGCTTTCGCATTCGCCTAGCTTTAAGGGTGACAAGCCGTACCCCAGCCGCAGTTCAATTTTTCCGCTAAGGCCTGCCTGCGATATATTTTCTTTCGCTTTTTCTAAAGGGCCGCGGTTTACATCAATACCTACGGCAGATCCGACCTTGCCGTTTTGTATGGCAAAAACAGGCAGATAACAATGGTCACAGCCTATATCCGCCAATGTGGAATATTCTATAGCGTTTGAAATTTTATAAATTCTTTTCGATACTTCCATAAATTCTCCAAAATCCGCATTTTTATTGTGATAAAATATGTAATCGGCGGCAGGGCCGAAGATGAAGCAAGCACCTTCCCCATTGTCTGAAATAGCATTGAAGCTATTTAAATTCTTATTCCAATATTCCAAAAACAGACCCACGCAAAAATAACGAAGGTCTGAGTTTTGTATAAGCATGTATATTTTATTCGAGATAATCTTTGAGTTTTTTAGAGCGGCTGGGGTGGCGGAGCTTTCTCAAAGCCTTAGCCTCAATCTGCCTTATGCGCTCGCGGGTTACATTAAATTCCTTGCCGACTTCTTCAAGGGTTCTCGCTCTGCCGTCATCAAGGCCGAAGCGCAGGCGCAAAACCTTTTCCTCCCGCTCGGTTAAGGTATCCAAAACATCCATAAGCTGCTCTTTAAGCAAAGTGAAAGCAGCGGCATCGGCAGGGGCAGGAATATCATCATCGGGGATAAAATCGCCTAAGTGACTGTCCTCTTCCTCACCGATAGGTGTTTCCAGAGAAACAGGCTCCTGGGCAATTTTCATAATCTCCCGAACTTTTTCAACAGGCATCTGCATTTCCTTTGCAAGCTCATCAGGAGTGGGGTCTCTCCCCAATTCCTGAAGCAATTGCCTTGAAACGCGGATAAGTTTATTAATAGTTTCCACCATATGAACAGGGATACGTATTGTTCTCGCCTGATCGGCAATGGCCCTTGTTATGGCCTGGCGTATCCACCAGGTTGCGTAGGTGCTGAATTTAAAGCCCTTGGAATAATCGAATTTTTCCACAGCCTTCATAAGGCCGAGATTGCCCTCTTGAATCAGGTCAAGAAAAAGCATACCGCGCCCTACATAGCGCTTTGCTATACTTACTACCAAGCGGAGATTAGCCTCCGAAAGCCTTCTCTTGGCTTCCTCATCGCCGGAATCCATGCGCTTTGCCAGCTCTATTTCCTCATCCGCCGAAAGCAGCGGCACCTTGCCTATTTCTTTCAAATACATGCGGACATGGTCGTCAATATTAATATTGCCTTCCGGCACTGCCACATCAATATCTTTTTCTGCGCCTTCCTCATTTTCCAAATTGCCCAAAACTTCAATCCCTTGAGCTTCAAGGGTTTCATATATTTTATCAATCTGGTCGCCATCCAGCTCAATCTCACCCAGATGCTCCATTACTTCTTTTAATTCTAAAACGCCTTTTTTATTTTTGCCCAAGGTTACAAGCTCCGCCACCTTGGTCATTAAAATACTTTCATCAACTGATTTCAAATAAATCGCCCTTTCGTATTTAAAGCCTTCTTTTATATGTAAATTAATATTGTACTATATTTTTCGTTTATATAATTAACTAAGTCAGAGACTAATATACAGTTTTTGCAGATTTCTTTTGGCTTCTATGAGTTTTTGCCCTTCCGCCAGATCTTCGCATTTTTGCAATCTGTTGTCTATATACGCCCCTTTAACTGCCCTTATGTGGTCTGTAAGCGCTTGCAGTTTACCGCCGGTTTCTTCCGGAGTCACCGTGGTTATGAATATATCGGCAACTTCTCTCTGTTCTTCAAGGCTTTCAAAATAATTCACAAGCTCCGCAGGATATATATTACCCCCTTCATCATATATAGCATAAATGGCTTCAAGGAGTTTTACAAAAACAAAATCCCCCATCTCCTCAGGCTCCAAAAGCGCTCTTATGGCTTTTAAAAAGCTCTTATCGCCTGCCGCATAAAGTATAATGCTCCGCTTTGCTTCCAAAAGACCTTTTTGCTGCAATTTGCCGCTTTTTGATAAATCATAATTTTTCCTAACCTTTGAATTTACATCCTTGGCGGTGGTTGATAGCTTATTAATTTCCGCCTTGATAGCCTCTTCCGAAATGCCTGTGATTTTTGACGTTTCACTTATATATACGTCCCGCTCTATTGCGGAAGGAAGGCCGGATAAAAGTTTCGCCGCTGCTGTTGTAAAATCAATTTTGCCTACATCTTTTTCAATATCATACTCTTTTTCCATGAGTTTTATATTAAAAGCCACATGGCTCATGGCATTATCCATAGCTGACTGAAACGCCGCCGCGCCGAATCTCTGTATATATTCATCAGGGTCCTTCGCCCCTTCCAAACGGAGCACCTTAACCCTGAGCCCGTTTTCAACAAGAACGGGAACAGCTCTGGAAGCCGCCTTTTCCCCTGCGCCGTCGCTGTCAAATACAAGAATAACGCTTGTGGCATATTTTTTTATAACTCTGGCATGGTTCTGATTAAACGCTGTACCAAGAGATGCCACCGCATTTTTAAACCCCGCCTGATAGAGGCCGATAACATCCATATAGCCTTCCACAAGGATAAGCTCTTTCGTATTCTCCGTTCTTGCAAAATTAAGAGAATAGAGGTTGCGGCTTTTTTCAAAGATCATTGTTTCCGGCGAGTTGAGATATTTCGGCTCTCCGTTATCCAGTATTCTCCCGCCAAAGCCTATGACATTTCCCATAACATCAAATATGGGAAACATAAGCCTGTTTCTGAATTTATCAAACATGCCGCCGTTTTTATTGCGGCTGAATAATCCTGTTTTCTGTAGCAGAGCATCACCATAGCCTTTCGCCGATAGGAATTTATACAAGCCATCCCATTTATCCGGCGAATAGCCCAAGCCGTATTTTATACGCGCATTAGATGATATGCCCCGCCTGTCCAAATAATCCGCGGCAATTTTGCCGTCTTCACTTACTAAGCAATCATAAAAAAATCTTGCGCTTAATTTATGTATTTCAACAAGTTTTTTGCGATTTTGGGAATCCAGCTTTGCCTGCTCCGAATATTTTTCCTCAGGCAGTTCAATATGCGCCCGCTCAGCCAGCGCTTTAATGGCAGTTGGGAAATCATAATTTTCCTTCTGCATTAAAAAGCTGATAACATTGCCGGAAGCGCCGCAGCCAAAGCAATAATACAGCTGCTTATCAGCCGAAACGCTGAAAGAAGGCGTATGCTCCCCGTGGAAAGGGCAGAGGCCGAAATGAGAGTTCCCCTTTGGCTTCAGACTCACATATTCGCCGATGACGCCAACTATATCATTTTCCATACGAACTCTTTCAACAATATCGTCAGGATAGAACATCAGCGCCACCTCCTGTTTTGTAACTGTTTCTCTGATATAAAGACGTTAAAACACGCCATTTTGTTTCATACAGTGAAAATTATATTGCAAAAACTAATATATCGACCAAATATCCGGCATAAATATTTTATCAAACTGTTTCAGCGCAAACCTATCCGTCATACATGCAACGTAATCCAGAGCCACCCTCTCATGCGTTTCCCCCATATCAATGAGCTTTCTGAACTCATCAGGGAGCCTTGTGCTGTCTTCGGCATAATATCCGTAAAGCTGCTCAAGTATGCGGGCAATTTTGCGCCGCTCTATCATTTGAAGCTGGCTTGTATAAACGGTTTCATACATATACTGGCGCAAATCATACATAGCCTTTTTAACATGGGCACTCATAATAACATCATCTTTACCCATGCTGTTTGCTATAACATCCCTTATTAAAAAATCTATGCGCGCTTTATTATTGTGCCCAAGAACAGCTGTGCTTTCATGAGGCAGCTCGTCCTCAGTTAAAAGCCCCGCCCGTATAGCATCATCTATATCATGGTTTATGTAGCCGATTTTATCGGAAAGCTGAACAACCTTGCCCTCCGGCGTAGACGGGTCGCAGGCTCCTCTATGGTTTTCAATCCCGTCAAGCACTTCCCATGTAAGGTTCAGCCCTTCACCGTTTTTCTCAAGGATTTCACATATGCGGACGCTTTGCTGATTATGCTGAAAACCCTCCGGCCAAATTTTATCCAGCGCTTCCTCACCTGTGTGCCCGAATGGGGTATGCCCCAGATCGTGACCCATGGCAATGGCCTCCGTCAAATCCTCGTTCAGCTTAAGCGCCCTCGATATGCTTCTGGAAATCTGAGAAACCTCAAGAGTGTGGGTAAGCCTTGTTCGGTAATGATCGCCCTCCGGCGCTATGAAAACCTGAGTTTTGTGCATAAGCCGCCTGAGAGCCTTGGAATGTATTATTCTATCTCTGTCCCTCTGAAATTCCGTTCTTATATCGCATTTATCCGCAGGAGCTTTGCGCCCTTTTGTATATGCGCTTTTCGTAGCATACGGGCTTAAGCAATCTAATTCAAACTGCTCCTGCTGCTGCCGTAAATTCATTTGGGCTCACTCCCCCTGTGTAGTATTATTAAAAGTATAGAATCCTAAACTCTCTCTACTTTATATATACAGCAAAAATATTCAAAATCCTTTTTAATTGGGAAAAATATTTGCAGCAACAAGCATTAACAATAAATGGCATGAAAATTGGGTTACTGTTTGGTGTGAAAATAAATACACCGCCTTATGACGGGTAAGGTCATAGGTGCGGTGTATTATTAAGCCAATTATATTTTACGCTTTTGCAAGGATTCTGTTGATATATGCTTTGAGCTCTTTAAATGCACTTCTCGGGTCGATTTCATCAAGCGTTTCGATTAGCATCGCGGTAGAGCTATCATCAAGGCTTTCCTTTGCTCCCGATACCAGAGCGGCGCGGCTTTTTACCACAAAAATCAATATTTCCTCCTGTGTAGCCTTTTGGCTCGCCATATCATTGGCAGTTTTGCTTTTTGAAACAAACTGAATAAACTCTTTATTCATTAATTGATAGTTCATTTTGCCTTTTTCATCGCTATATCTTTCTACAAGAGCCTTATACTCCGCAGAAAGTGTCATATCTATCTGCTCCGGCGGGGCTTCCTCCACCACGTCCTCTGCCTGTACCTGCATTGCCGCCAGCTTAATATTGCCGCGCGCGGAATATGGGAGGCCGATTAACAGCTCAAGCGCCTCGTCAAATGCTTCCATAGGAAACAGCTCTTCATCTACCACGCCATAAGGTACGCAGTCGCCCCTACGGCGGTCAATAGTGCAAACAGCCGACTTATCTCCGTCAATACGCAAAATTTTTATGCCTGCGCCTCCAGCAGAGAGTTTTTGTTTATAGGCTATTGCCGGAATCGTTACCAATTCCACTGCTTTTGTGCGAATAATATTCATAATTATTGCCCCTTTCTTTTTAACCGCATTTATCTGCATATATAAGCATAACACATATATAAATGAAAGTTAAGCCTATATTATTACTCCCTAATCAAACTCTAACCTTTCATTTCTATTAAGTGCAGCTGCTTTTGCCGCATTGTTAATCGCCGCTTTCAATATCATCTATAAATTTTTTGCCGTTAAGGCTGACATCAAGATTTGTCATAAATAGTTCAGAAGCCATTTTTAGATATTTTTTCGTAATTTCATCTAATTTAAATGAAAATATATCTTTAATCTGCGAATTTAATATGTACTGTATGGCATAGAGCGCCGAATAATTGATTTTGACGGCATCGGGGCTTGTTATAAGGCAATCGCCGCATACTGCGCCGTCAAAGCCGAAATATATTTGATCTTTGTGAATTTCCCCTCCGCAGTTGCCGCAATTTCCGGCAGCAGGGGTATAGCCGTAAAGCTGCATATATTTAAATTCAAATGCCCGCCCTATGCAGAAATTGTCAATACTCCCCTTATCCAGCGCCCGCAAAGCATACAGCAAAAGCCTTAATATATCAGGGTTAGCCTCGCCGGGATAAGTAGTTTTATCAACCATTTCCAAAAAATAATTGCCGTAACAGAGCCTGTCAAAATCCGTTGTAATATTTTTAAAGCCTTCCACCTTGTCAATTTGAGTTGCGGAATAAAAATCCCTCCCGCTAAAAAGCACAAAATCCGAATAATCAAACTGACCGGAGCCTGCAAAATAATTGCTCTTTAATTTTCTCGCTCCCTTGGCATAAACCGTTGCCTTGCCCTGCTCCAAAGTAAAAATGGTAAGCAATTTATCAGCTTCCCCTTTGCCCTTTTCATTTAAAATGAGACCTCGAAATTTTGTAACGCTCATATCCAACTGCCTTTTTAAAATATTATTTTAAATCAGAAATTTGAGATTGTGCCGCAAAGGCTTTCATATCTGCCTGAAGCGCGCCTTGCTCTTCCTGCTGAAGCCCGCTCAGGCCGCCAATCTTTATCTGTTTATATGACAAATAGCTCATAACACTGCCCGATTTGCAAAATTCGCTCCAAAGCTCATTATAACCTTCCATAATATGTATCCTCCCTGAAAATAATATAATATTATTTTGGGAAGGAAAAAAACAAATATACTGTATAATATTACAAGCCATTTATATTTTTGATATTTCCCGTTAAATTTAAGGAAAAACCACTATTGTTGATTTTTGCTTGAATATCCAAAATTTTTCAATAAAAAATCACTGTCCCGCCAGTCTTTTTTAACTTTGACCCATAGCTGCAAATTTACAGGTGAACCTAGAAGCCTTTCAATATCCCGTCTGGCATCAGAGCCGACCTTTTTAAGCACAGCGCCGTTTTTGCCTATAACAATACCCTTGTGGCTGTCCTTTTCGCAGTATACGGTAGCTTCAATATCCACAATATTTTTGCCCCCGCGCTTTTTAAGGCTCATAATCTCAACCGCAATACCGTGGGGAATCTCATCTTGCAAATTATGGAGAAGTTTCTCCCTTATTATTTCAGAACAGATTTGCTTTTCCGGCTGATCTGTAACCATGTCCTCCGGAAAATACATTGGCCCTTCCGGCAGCGCTGCCCTTATTTCTCTCATGAGAGAATTTGTGTTTTCCCCCTGTGAAGCGCTTATGGGAATCACATGAGCAAAATCATACAGATTTTTATAAGTTTCAATAACCTGCAAAATATCTTCCTTCTGCACTGTGTCTATTTTATTGATTACGAGAAATACAGGGGTTTTAACATTCTTCAACCGATCGATTATGCCCATATCCCCCGGCCCGCATTTTTTATCCGGCTCAATGAGAAACAATATACAGTCCACCTCATTAAGGGCGTATTCAGCGGATTTAACCATGAAATTGCCCAGCTTGCTCTTAGGCGTATGTATGCCCGGCGTATCAATGAAAATAACCTGATAATCTTCCCCTGTAACAATGGATTGAATACGGTTTCTAGTTGTTTGAGGCTTGTCCGATACAATTGCAATTTTTTCCCCTGTAAATAAATTAAGCAAAGTTGATTTGCCTACATTCGGCCTTCCTATAATTGATACAAAGCCTGAATAAAACTTATCTGCCATATATACCTCTTTCTATTATCTCCTGCCCTTTGGCAGATTTTTTATACTTACGCTTACTATAATTCCTTATCCCTGAGCCGCTTTAACTCTCTAATATTCTGCCTAACCCAGTATATATGTAAAAGGCATAAGCCGCCGCCTGCAAAAGCAACAGCCATCCCCCATATTAAAACGCCGTCTATCATCAGCGAAATCCCGAGAAATCCTAAAATAAGCGAAAGCATTGCTCTTACAATTAAAAAATGGCATGGCATTTTTATATTTATATTCCAAATCTGTGCGCCCGGCATATTTTGCTCTTCAATATTAGCCAAAGCAGGGCTCGCCTCTTCCAGCTTTTCCCTTTTCAACTGGCGCATGGCCTGTAAAAAAACAAATCCCGCAACTGTTAAAAAAGCCCCATAGCGGATAATATTATATTCTTCACCCACTTTGAGAAAAAAATGCAAAGCCAGGCCTGCGGCAAGCATAATCAGCCCAAGTATGAAAGGGATGAATCTTAATTTATATGATGTTTCCATATAATATCTCCTGTGATATTAGCTGTGCGATTTGGCGCTTGCAACGGTCTTTTTATTTATGTTTAGATGAGCAGCTGTTAGACTTTACAATTTTAGCCGCGATTATTAATGAAAAAATCAACATTGCACAGGCAACCGCTATAAAAGCAATGCCCACAAAAACCTTATCCGGCGATGATGCCGCAAATAAAAAGCCTGCCGCTAAGCATATAAGCGCACATAAACGCAGTATTCTCATGTAAAGAACCGATTTTTCCATATTCGACCCCTGCTGTATTTTATATTTTTCCAATAAAGCCGGCTATAATTAATATATATATATTCTTAAAATAATTCATTTTAGAATTTCTATATAAGCTGACTGCCAACGGTTTGGCTTTAAACTAAAGGCTCTCTCCTGCTTTGCGCCCTTCTGCCATGGCGCGAGCCGCCGCATAAGCCGCCTGCGCCTTATAATCATTATTCCACCTGTTAATGCCAATGAAATCGAAAACCACAGAGCCTGTATGTCGGGTGAAGCGCTCCATCTGCTCAAGGCATGAAAGCACACCGTTTCCACTGCCGCCGGGAGATGCAATCAATAGCACCTGCTTTCCTGAAAGCGCGCCGTTTTGCCCAAACTCGCACCTGCGTAATCTATCAAGAAAATATTTAAGCCCTTCAGCCATTTCATGCCAGTAAACAGGAGTAATAATGCAAATCTGATCTGCATTTTTAACAAGCTCCTGAGCCTTGCTGAATCCGTCATTATCAAAAGCACATACATGCTGGTCACGGCAGATTCCCCAGCCATTGCCGCATACACGGCAATGCTCAAAGCCTACAGTCTTCAAAATTTCCACTTCTGCGCCGCCGTCTTTCGCTCCTGAATATACCTGCTCGGTAATTGAATGGCACAATCCATCTTTCTTGGGATTTCCTGAAATAATTAAATACTTCATACTGCACCTCCATAATAGTTTAACATTTCTTTTAGATTAAAAATCAAAAAACTCAAAAACCAACGGGCGGCAAATATCATACAGTCATTATTTTCCATTATTATCCAAATCATTTTTATTTTTGCTGTTTTTCCCTGTCAATATTATGGCGAGAACAATGAAATATCCACCGATGGCGCTCAGTATATAATTTTTTGTAACAACAGAAAAAATTATAATTAAAATCCCGATTAATAAATATTTTAAGCTGATTCCTCATTAAGTTTCATAAAACACCCTTCCTGTTCAGGAGCCCTGCAGCAAGAAAACATAATCAAGACGAAAATGGCTATTTATTGTAGATTCGAGGAAAAATTTCGCCGTAAGCCTAGGAAAAGGCTGAACAAGAAACTTTGACAAAGAAGCTACATACAGAGACTTTTCGGACATTATGTTTTCTTACGGAAAGGTGACATAAGATATTGCCTTACAACTTATTATACCGTTCCTTTATGGATTTAAAATCCTCCCATGCAGGGCGCTTTTTCTCCTCATCCCGAAGCAGCGCGGAAGGGTGGTATGTAGCCATAATTTGATAGCCCTTGCGCTCAAACCAGATTCCTCTATGCTTTGTAATGCGAAAATCCCCGTCAAAAGGATTTTCCCCTCCTGAAATTATGGCGGTTGCGGCAATCCTGCCAAGTGCTATAATTATTTTAGGCTTAACAAGCATAAGCTGATAGCGCAGATAATCCATGCAAGCCTGCATTTCGACCGGCTGCGGATCGCGGTTACCCGGCGGCCTGCATTTAACAACATTGGCTATATAGACCTGCTCCTCATTTAAATCAACGGCTGCGAGCATTTTATCAAGCAGCTGCCCGGCAGGCCCAACAAATGGCAGGCCCTGCTGATCCTCATGATAGCCCGGCCCTTCTCCTATGAACATAATATCAGCTTCTTTATTGCCTCTGCCGATGACAATATTTGTGCGTTTTTCCCAAAGGGGGCATCTGGCGCAATTTTTACATGTATTATACAAGCTGTCCCAATCTGCCATATACGCCTCCCTGTATATTTCTATTTATAAATGCGCTTAAATCATATCAATGAGCTTCGGCAAAAATACAATCACCCCAACAGCAACTGCATTAACAGCACTCATAAGCACCGCCGCCGCCGAGCAATCCTTTGCAATTTTTATATATTTATTATAATCTTTTGAAACCATATCGCATAACGATTCCACAGCGGTATTAAAAATCTCACTGACTATTACAAAGAATATCGCAAAAATAATAAGCATAAGCTCTTCTTTGCTGACTTTAAGAAAAAATGCCAAAATAACGGCCAGAACAGCCGCTAAAATGTGAAATCTGAAATTCCTCTCGTTTTTAAAGCAATGGGCAAGCCCTGCAAGAGCATTTTTAAAGCTCATTAAGAAATTCCCGTTTTTCATCTTTTAAGTCCCAATTTAGTAAGAATAATTTCCTGTTTGGCAAACATTTCTTTTTCATCAGCTTCGTTCATATGGTCATACCCCATGAGATGGAGCATGCCATGGGCTGTGAGAAAGCCGGCTTCTCTATCGGCGCTGTGCCCATACTCCTCAGCCTGCTCAAATATTTTTTCAAGACAAATAACAATATCTCCCAGAAAAAGCCCCTGCCCTGTAGTAAGAGAAAACTCTCCGCTTTGCGCCATGGGAAAGGACAGAACATCCGTCGCACTGTCAATACCGCGCTTGTCCCTGTTTATATCCTTTATGCTATCTTTATCGGTAATTAAAATATCAACAGAGCTGTTTTTGCCCAATTCCTCATGGGCGGCGCACATTTTTGCAGCTGATACAATTATTTCTTCTATATCTGCACTTAGATTTCCCGTTTCATCAAATATATTGACTGTCATTGTTTTTCCTTCTTCTCCATTTTAGGGTATGGTATGCGCTCATGGTACATGCCTTTAAACACTTTCATAAACGACCGCGCAACCGTATCCATATCTTTTATTGTAAGCCCGGAGTCAATCAGCTGATCATCGTCCAGCTTATCTTTAATAAGCTCTCTTGTGAATTTATCAATCTCATCCATGGATTTGCTTTTACTGAACATACTGCGCACAGCCGCCTCAACAGTATCTGCCAGCATAACCACAGCCGCTTCTCTCGATTGAGGCGAGCGCTGCTTATAACGGAAATCCGATTCCGCAATATCATCTTCCGGATTCTCAGTTTTAGCCTTATGGTAGAAATATTTAATAAGCGTAGTTCCATGATGCTCCGCAATAATATCCTGTATTACCTTTGGCAGCTTCTTCTCCTCCGCCATTTGCAGGCCTACGGCAATATGGCTTGTAATAACCGCAACGCTACTGTAGGGGTCAAGCTCATCATGTAAATTCTCACTTGCCTGATTTTCACTGTAATACTGGGGATATTTCAATTTACCTATATCATGGTAATATCCGCCGACTCTGGCGATATTAGGGTCAGCACCGATGTCATAAGCCGCCGTTTCCGCAAGATTTGCAACAATCAGGCTGTGATGGTATGTTCCCGGAGCTTCTATAGTAAGCCTGCGCAAAAGCTCATTATCGGGATTTGTCAAATCCAATAGCTTTATCTGAGTTATTACGCCGAAAAGGGCTTCCCAAATAGGGAGGCTCCCCATAACAAGCATAACTGTAAATATACCGTTTAAGAAAGCATACGCCGCCCAAATAACTAGGCTGGGTGAGAATCCTCTTTCAAAAATCAAAGAAATAAAGACATAAATAACAGTGCTTGCAACTGATATAATCAGGCTTACAAAAAACACATTATTCCTCTGGTTGGCATATTTGGCCGATAAAGCCGCCAATGTGCCCATGAGCACGAAAAACAGCAGATAATCCAACCCGGCATTGGTAATAAGCATGGTTATAACCGTAACGCCGATATTGAGAACAATAGCTGTGCGAATATCCAAAAGCAGAGCCACCAGAAGAGAGAAGGTCAGCACAGGTATGAACACCCACATATTGCCCGTTGACATAAACTTAGCCGCCGATATAACTACCAGGTAAATAACAAGCAGAAGCATCATTTCTTTTCTGTTGTCCATCAGCCTGTCAAAATAATAATAAATATATAAATAGCTGAAGAAGAAAACAAACGCAAGCACGCCGATAATTCCCACAATCGGTATAATATTCTCCTCGAGCCCCTTAGCTATAAGGCCGAGAGTCTCCAGCGCCACATAGGCTTCCTCTGTTATAACCTCACCTTCATCAACTATGGTTTGCCCCGGGAGATAGTATTTAGCCTCAACCTCTGCCCTGCGTTCAGCTTTTATTTTAAGCGTTGATTCTTCATCATACAAAAAGTTCGGCATTATATAAGTTGCGCTTATTTTGTAAGCTGCATGGGCAATATCCAAGCTCATTGTCTGATATATTTTTTCATACTCATTTTTCATATCTACAAGGGTTTTGGTCAAGCCTTCCTCTTTGACCCCAACCTCAAGAGAGTTCATAAGCGTTTCCGTAACTATTTTCTTCAAATGGTTATACATAACCGTATCCAGCTCAACTACAAACAATATATCCTCGTAAGTGAAATCCTCCAGCAAAGCGGATTCCTCAATATTGCGCCTCATAATATCCTCATGAGACTGCGTGCCGAATACAGGCTGCGCCGTATCAGAAGAAGGCTGCGTCCGCCCTTCACCGCTGCCGCCGCCTATAAGCGCCACTACAGGTAAGGCTGCAACAGGCTCACCCTCCGTTTCTGGCTCCGTACCTTCCTGCTCCGCATATTCTTCCTGTTCATCAGGCTCCTCTTCAAATTCTGTATTACCCGAAGGGCCTATTACCTTTGACGGATTGAAAATCGGCATATTTTCTTTCCGCAGCCGTTCAACCTCTTCAAAATAATGGGCAAGTTTCTGCCCTACCTGTATTTCTATTTGAGGCTCCGGCCTGAACAGAGGTTGAACAGAGGCTTCCGCCTCCGCTCTCATGCTCTCGGTGGCAACCTTATTTTCAACCTGTCTGGAAGCCTTTATTTTGACGGCCGAAACATCTCCCAGCTTTATATCATAGCCTTCTTTAATATAGCCGCCTGTCATTAAATATGCCAAAGTAACAACAAAAGCAGCTATGGTTACAAAAATGATAGCCCGCTTATCTTTATTAATGGTTTTATTTTTCATAATTTCACCTATCTTTTAGAATACCCGCCTTTTCTTGTATGAACCGGCCTGGCTTCCGTCTTTTTTCTTCCGTCCGAAGGTTTGCGGATTTTTTTCGCATCATGCTTTTCATATGCAGCTACAATTTTGGCAACCAGAGGATGTCTAACAACATCTTTACTGGTAAGCTGCGAAATGCCTATATCTTCAACGCCCTCTAATATGGAAACGGCTTCAATCAGCCCGCTTGCTTTGCCGTCAGGCAAGTCCATCTGGGTAATATCGCCTGTTATAATCGCTTTTGACCCGAAGCCTATGCGGGTTAAAAACATTTTCATCTGTTCGGGGGTGGTATTTTGCGCTTCATCTAAAACGATAAAGGCATTATTCAAGGTTCTCCCTCTCATATATGCAAGAGGTGCAACCTCTATGGCGCCTTTTTCCAGATTTTTCTGAAAATTCTCCGTTCCCATAATTTCATGGAGGGCATCATATAACGGGCGCAGGTACGGATCTACCTTCTGCTGCAAATCCCCCGGCAAAAAGCCCAGTTTTTCCCCCGCTTCAATAGCAGGCCTTGTAAGTATAATCCGCTCAACCTTATTATTTTTAAAGGCTGTTATGGCGCAGGCCATGGCTAAATACGTCTTCCCTGTTCCCGCCGGCCCGACGCCGAAAACAATCGTATTTTTCCTTATTAAGTCAATATATTTTTTCTGCCCTATGGTTTTAGGCTTAACAGGCTTGCCCATGGCGGTAACAGCCACAAGCTCGTCCGCTATTTTTTCAACATTGTCAAATCCATCTTCCCCGTTTGCGCTTATAAGGTAGTTTACGCTTTGAGATGTAATCTCTTCCCCTTTTTCAGCGAAGGAAATGAGTTTATTTAAAACGCTGCGGGCTTTTTCAACATTTCCGTCTTCACCGGATATATTAATATAATCGCCACGGTTCACAATACTTACACCATAGGCTTTCTCTATTTTTCGCATATTTTCATCCAGCTGGCCGAAAACAGCGCCTATTATATTGCCATTAACTCTTACCTCTGATTTAGATGAATCCAAGTATTTCTCACTCCCCGCATTTTCCATATTGTTTTTCTTATATTTTCATCCAAAAGTTAATATTCAAATTATGCGCCTGCTTCTAAGGCTGCGCTGCGCCCTGCGGCTTATTGATATAGCTGATTTCTCCAATTTCCTCATTTGTTATAACAACCGCATTGACCTCAAGCCCCGCAGAGGTTTCAGTATATTCAATATTTTTTTCAACAACATCTGCGCTAAAATCAAATTCGCGAATTATTCTGTTATTAACGCTTATAAGCGCAAGCTCTTTCATCTCCTCAAGGGCGCGCTCTGTTTCTTCCGGAATAAATTCCTTAAATATATACTTATTTATAATCAACGGCAAAGGATAATCCTCGCCGAATTTTATTTGTTTCTTTTCAGTAATTTTATCATAATTGTTATATAAATTGTAAGAATTTATTAAATTTAATTCTTTGTTAATAAAATTAATGGAATATCTTATTTTTATATTACCTGTATAATTCTTGCGGGTATGTATTCTGTCTATGGTAAAATTCATTTCATAATACTGCCTTGCCCGAACCTCAGCCTGAGAATGGACATATTGAGTAACTACAGCCTCTGTTTCCGCCCCTGCAACCAATTCTCCCCTAACGAGAACATCCCCTTTTGAAACTATATCCTTCTCCCTTACAACGGGGTCGCCTGAGGACACATATATATTGGTTATTATGCCATCTTTTTTCGCAATTATATCGCAGGGCCTACTCTTGTCTATTATAGATTCCTGCGACAGAGCTTCCGCTATGCTGAGCGTCGCCTTTGTCCCTTTAATGCCTATGTTTATAAAGGAAATGTCGCTGAAATGCAGAGCCATATCCTTTTCCAGCTTATGGCGGTCAACATCCGCCTTTTTCGCACCTATATGCAGCCCCTGGGATTTAAGAAAATTATTCAGCTGATCGTTGTCCAGCCTGTCATTGCCCTTTATTTCCACAAGCCATATGAATCCTGACAAATAATACAGCAAAAATGCAAACAAAACAATACCTGCCGCAAATAATTTCCTCTTCCTATATTTATGCGCCACAAAGGGATAGCCCTTTTTTGCAACTATTTTAAATCGGCATCCTGTTTTTTTGCCACATTCCTTGAGCTTTCTAAAGCCTTTTACGGAAACCTTCATTTGTACCGAAGCGCCTGAATACTTCACATCCCAAACATAAATACCCCGGTGAACCGCCAGATTCACAAAGCGCTCAACTGAAAACCCGCTTACCTCTATAACAACATATCCCCGCATATAATTCCACATATCCAAAAGCATAGCTTTCCCCCGCCGATCTGTTATACAAGAAATTCTATTTTCAAAATATTGCCTGTAACACCGATATTATCCGCCGTTATCTGTTTAAGCAGAAGCCTTCTGCCGTCAACTCTGATTATTCCCGCCGTAGTATTTATCCTTATGCGCTCCTCGGAATATTCAATAACTCCCTTATAGTTTTCTATGGTCATATCCTCCGCGCCTATCATGGTAATAAGCGGAAGGTTCATAATAACCTCTTTGGGCAGCTCCAGCGCCTGAGTGATTTTACCGGCAACTTTTTTCTCCGCTTTTCTGGCGGCTTTCTCCAGCTTTCCCATGATTACCTCCTTAGCTGATGATGAATCTGGCATATTCCTTCATATGAACACCATCTGATAATATTTTCCGTCGGCTAATAGGCTGTATTCTCTTATCAATATATGTTTGTTGCTTTTAAGGTATCCATTTTTTGTTGTTCAGAAGATTACAATAATCCCGCTCTGCAAATCTTACAAGGCAGAAACATATGTCAGATAAATATAAAAAGCCGCTGTATAAAGTAATACAGCGGTTTGATGGTTGTTTTCAATTATTAATAATAAAATTCAGATTACAATAAAAATCAAAATCAATTCCGTTTATTTTTCAGACTATTTCCCCATGAGTTTATTGATGACATCTTTAATGCTCTGCGCAGATGGCAGTTCATCAGGCTTTGCATTAGAAAAAATACGTAGAATCAGCGCATCATCTTCACATGCGTTTTTAAAAGAAACAATAAAACTTTTTAATGACTCTAAATCAGAAGAATATGCGCAAAACATTCCGTTTTCGGAGTCAAATTCGATACCTTCCCTGATTTCAGGCATAGTTTCATCAAGAAATGCCTGTGCCAACGATTCCCAGTCATAGCCTGTTCCGCGAAAGCCATCTTTTTTTCGTGTTTGAAACAATTCCTTTTTGTAACGTTCACTTGCAGAAAGGCAAACCGACGCACTCTCACCATCCTCTACCCAGAAAAACGGATAAATCATATCATCAAAACTCATAAACTTTACCTCCTGTCTGTTTTATATAAAAACAGGTCTAGACAAAATATATCTTGTCTAGACCTGTGAGATTACTTACGACTCAGAAGGGGCTCGAACCCTCGACCTCCGGCGTGACAGGCCGGCGCTCTAACCAACTGAGCTACTGAGCCTTATTTTACTAACTCTGTCACCAATCACCATTCATTTGCTAAAAGGTAAAAATTAAATCCCCACAGTTGGCAAGGATTTATTGTAAATATGGGCCCTCAGGGACTCGAACCCGGGACCGTCCGGTTATGAGCCGGATGCTCTAACCAACTGAGCTAAGGGCCCATGGTAATTTACAAACACCCGAAGGTGTTAAAGCCGATGATCGGACTCGAACCGATAACCTGCTGATTACAAGTCAGCTGCTCTGCCAATTGAGCCACATCGGCAAAACCCAAATGCGCCTAATTAATATTAAACACATCCGAATTTTTAAT
>JGI994J12354_10002093_pt1 | contig 19838 bp, 20 predicted proteins | sample IntmicLarv3ML3BL_FD_12354 | JGI IMG/M metagenome (IMG submission 12354)
GGTACATGGTCATAATTGGTTTCTTTTGAAGAAGCCAGAACATTTACTGTACCGAAAGGTTTAGCTCCGCTGATTGCTTTGGAAGACCATTGTCCTGTGTCAATAGTTTCCATTATTTTAGAGTTAACCATAAGGTTCATAGGAAGCATGGAGAACTGTAAAGATGCACCGCCTTGAAGGAAAAGCACTTTATAATTTGACGGGATACCCATAATTTCTCTTAAAAGAGCTTCGGTATTGTCTGCGATTTCAATAAAAACTTTTGATCTGTGGCTCATTTCCATAACGGACATACCGCTGCCGCCATAATTGAGCATTTCTTTAGCGCATTGCTCGAGTACCGGTACAGGCATTATTGAAGGGCCTGCTGAAAAGTTATAAACACGTTCCATAAAAATAACCTCCCCAAAAATTAGTGTAGTCAAAAGATTGTATACTTGATACATATAAGGTGCTTCAATTATAACGCGACTTGTTGGGCCAGTCAAGCTGAAAGCATAAATTATAAAACGAGCTTATAATACATAATAAAGAACATTAAGATAAGTTTAATATTTGAAAAACTGTGATGAAATGTAAAATGCTTATAAATAGCCGAATCCCCCCCGGCGCAATAGCGGCTGAGGGGACTGAAAGTTTTGCTAAAAAGCGCAAAATTTGTCAATTGTTAATTTTTTAAAATATATGTTTACTAGGTCTCTTCAATAGATAGCAGACCGGGGCATACGCGAACAATATTTATGGATTCCTGATGCGACATGCGCTTTTTAAAGCGAAGCATAACAAGAATTGCCAATCCCGAGCCGGTGGGGGACTGTATTATTTCAAAATCATCGACATGAATGTTGTTTTGCTTGCATAATTCAAAAAAATCATTAATATTATCGAAGTCCTCTAAAATAATAAAGAGCTGTATAAACCTGCTGTATGCGAGAAAGCGGGTTTGCAGCAGATCCAAGGGCGCCATAACAACGAGAACAAAAACAGCTGTAAGTATAGCGCCGACATAAAACCCGATGCCTATTGCGATTCCCATACATGCGGAAGCCCACAAAGCCGCCGCGGTGGTTAAGCCTTTAATCTGATGGGCACCTGTTACCAAAATTGTACCTGCGCCTAAAAAGCCGATTCCGCTTATAACTTGAGCGCCAAGGCGGGAAGGGTCTGCGCCGCCTATATTTTCAAAAATAAACTGGCCGCACATCATAACCAGAGCGGAGCCGATACATACGAGGATATGAGTTCTAAAGCCGGCGGCCCGGCGTTTGCTGGTGCGCTCAAGCCCCAATGCCCCTCCGCAGATGAGAGCAAGAGTCAGCCTGAACACAATAGCTTGAAGCGTAAGTGATTGCAGCCCGTAGGTTTCAAAAAAATCAAACATGCCGCCCATCTCCTTTCCAGCGAATATAGACAAGTATAGCAAATGACAAGGCGGAAATCAACAAAATGCACAGCAGTAATTATGCAAAAACAGAATTTTGAGAAAAAAGAGCCCTCGCAGCGAAAGCGAGGGCTCCTTATATAAATAATATTAACAGCGGTATTTTATAAAATTAATTTAGTTTTATCACTATTCTTTGTCCTTATCCTGAGAAGAGCCCCCCACGCTTATAAGCAGATTAGGGTTTGAAAACGCCATGAGCGTTAAAGTATGTGTGTTTTTGCTTTTTTCCAAAGCCAGCTCCTTGCTGTGGATGTCATATTTCAGCATTGTAACTTCAAGGCCTGTCACTTGGCCAAGCTCAAGCATTTTTTCCATAACAACAAGCTGCATTTTTGCTTTTTCAATATCTATTTCACTTAATTTAATTCCGATTTCCATATCTTGGAGGCCGTTGTAAGTTGCAATAACTGCATTTCTCACCAGTTTTTTAGTATCTGCCAATCCGCGCAGAGCCTGATTTTGAGAAACAACAAGCTCATCATAGCTTCTAACTGCGGCAGAATCAATAACCTCACCTGTCATAGGATTATAAGGGGTTCTGTAATTATCAACGCTGTATTCGGCCAGCTTTACGCCGTTTTCAACCTGTTTGATTGTCAAGCTGTCTTTAACGAATTTATCGGCATAGGAATTGAGATTGATTGTGCCGACCTCTTTAAATTTAAGCTCCAGCTGCAAGTCAAATCTTTTGTCCAAATCCTCACCCATATAGCTGTTTAAATCCCTGTAAGCGGCATCGATTGCGCTGAGCTTTGTCTGCCTTGCGTTTACAACCTTTTCATGATCAAGGGCGGCAGTATTATAATCCAGTTGGCTTATCATGCCGAGGGAGAGCTTGAGCTTGGCTATAGCTAAATTTTTCTTTACAATTTCAATACTTTCATCAAAAAGCGCAACATCTTTTTCGGCGGATAAAATAGAGTTGAAATATTTAGTTATTTGATATTCAACATTTTCTTTCTGAGCGTCAATATCCTGAAGGTTTAAGGCGCGGTTCATTTCGGCGCTCATAAGCCCGATTTCCGCTCCGACGAGAGCAGCACCTGTGGTAGCGGTTGAAAGAGAGTCCGTAGCTTTTCTAATGGTTTCATCTCCCAATGATTCCGAATCCACAGCATTTTTTATGGAAGATGAATTGGTGATAGCTTTTTTAGTAGCCTGTTCAACGCTTAAAGCTGTTCTTTCGGGTACAGCAGGTGTCACAGCGCCGAAAGCGGCTACGCTTTGCATTAAAATTAAGGCTATTATGGAAAGAGAAAGTATTTTTTTAGCAGATTTCAAATCATTCAGCTCCTTTTATATAGGCAAAGTTTATTTACACTCAAGGTATAAAATTAATATGGCCAAAATATACTTGCAAAATAATACTAACATATTTTTTTGGCGGAGAAAACAAGGCAATTATTAATTTATTATGTCAATTTATGATTTTGAGATTCATTTTCTTAAACAGTATACGCAAAAATTATCAATTAGTTTCATTTTCATCAATTTTCTTTATAGGAGGCATTTTTACGACTATGGTTGTGCCATGGCCGATGCTGCTTTCTACAGAAACCTTTGCGCCATGTTTTTTTATTATTGCATCCGCAACGCTTAAACCAATGCCGTTGCCGGGAATTTCTTTATTGCGGGATTCATCCGCCCTGTAAAAGCGCTCGAAAATATGGGGAATATCTTTTTCCTCTATGCCTGAGCCTTTGTCGCTTACAGAAATACAGTTCATATTATCTTTAGCAAATACGGAGATTTCAACAGGGCTGTCATTTCCTTGGGAATATTTAATAGAGTTATCAACCAGAGCGCGGAGCATTTGCTTTATCAAATTCAAATCACCCATGACATAAAGAGTTTCACCGGTATTCATAATTATTTCTTTGCCGGTTTGCATAATATCATATTCTTTAATAACATCTTGGGCAAGCTCGTTTAAGCTGAAAGGAACCATTTCCAAATTTTGGTTTTGCTGATATTTAGCAAGGGTAAGCATATTTTTAATTAGCATTGTCATATTATCTGTTTCATCAACAATGCTGTCAATGGACTCCTGCAATATGTCAGGGTCTTCCTTCCCCCAGCGGTTTATGAGATTCGCATAGCCCTGTATGACTGAAATAGGCGTTCTAAGCTCATGAGAGGCATCTGAAATAAAGCGGGTCTGCCTGTCAAAGGCTTCTTGCAGGCGGCTTATCATATCATTAAACGTGTCTGCCAGAACCTTAACCTCATCGTCAGGACCTTGATATTCAATGCGCCTGTTAAGGTCTTCCACCCCTATTAAAGCGGCGGTTTCTGTTATATCGAGGATAGGTCTGAGCATTTTCTTGCTGATATAGCGGCCGGCTGCTGCGGCCCCTGCAATGCCTATCATTGAAATAAAAATGAATGCAAGCCCCCAGGTTTTGAAAACTCTCGCATCAGAAGCATTTATTCCCTCAACAACTACAAAAAAATAGCTGTCTTTATAGGCGACTGGCCGTATATGGGTCAGGAATCTGGAAAGTATTTCATCATGGCGGACTACTTTAAATTCAAGGGAAAGTTTATCAATTTTAATCATGGTTCCCAAAGCGGGGGTTATAATATCCGCACTTGCGCCTGCCACTACAGATGAGGCATCGAAAATAACAGCATGGATGTTGGGCCCCAGATTGAGATCATCAATTTCCTGCTGGCTAAGCATACCCCTCTGCGCAACCTCCGCCGCGAGTACATCTAAGGTTACAATAAGCTCCTGCTTTCGCATATTAAAGTAACCGATAATGGCGTTGGCGGAAACCGTAAAGCAAACGCTTAGTATAACAATACTAAGCAGCCCGCCGTACATAATTGAGATTTTATCGGAAAATCTGGTATTGTAATACCAGCCGTAATTATTCCTTTTCTTCCTTAGCAAAATAACCTACTCCCCGAATAGTGTGGATACTCTTAATATCAAATTTATCGTCAATTTTCGTGCGTAAATAACGTATATATACATCTACAATATTAGTTTCGCCAATATATTCATAGCCCCAAACCTGATTAAGCATCTGCTCTCTGGTTAAAACTATGTTTTTATTTTGCACAAGATAGCTGAAAAGGTCAAATTCTGTTTTTGTAAGCTCAATTGTTTCTTCCTTATATTTAACAAGCCTTTGGGAATTGTCAATTGTAATGTCATTTAAACGCAGAAGATTATTATCAGGGCTTTCGGCGGATTTATCTTGCCGCTTGAAGGCAACGCGCATACGCGCCAGAACCTCTTCTATGGCAAAGGGCTTTGTTACATAGTCATCAGCGCCGGAATCCAGCCCCGCAACCTTGTCCATAACCTCACCCTTTGCAGTGAGCATAATAATCGGAATATCCGATACGCGGCGTATTCTTCTGCAAACCTCGGTGCCGTTTATACCGGGCAGCATAAGATCCAGCAGAATCAAATCATATTTATTGGACTCGAACAGATCCAAGCCGATTCTGCCGTCATGTGCCACCTCAACGCTATAGCCCTCGTATTTAAGCTCAAGCTCTACAAATCTTGCCAGCTTAACCTCGTCTTCTATTAATAAAACGTTTTTTGTGCTCATGAAATTTCCCCCAATTAATTCCAACAGGCAGCTTCGGGCATTTGGATTTTCTCTGTTAAAACTTTAAAAAAGACCTGCTGGCGCATTATTTATCACAATGGATTATATAGCTTATGATTTAAAGCCTTATTAATCAAAGATTAAATCTTAATTAGAAACAAGGCTTTTCCCACAAAAAAAGCGCTTATGCGCAGTTTTTGTAAGAAATAGCATATTGTTGCAGCAATATTTAAGCGGGTTAAATTTCACCTTTTTCCTCGGCAAGCCCTGCTTGCTCATCTTCTCCCGGGGCAATAGAGAGAAATAAGCGGAGCTTAACTATGCGGTTTTTGTCCAGCTCTTCTATTATGAACCGGAGCGGAGCTTCCTCAACAGTTTCGCCCTTTTCAGGAAAGCGCCCTAAAAGCCCTATTACATAGCCGCCTATGGTGTCAAAATCTTCCGATTCAAGTTTTATATTTAAATGCTCATTAACATCCTCAAGCCTGGTGGCGCCGTCAATAATATATTCCGATTGGCCTACGTTAATAATATCTTCAACGGGCTCATCATATTCATCATCAATCTCGCCGACAATTTCTTCAACTATATCTTCTAAAGTAATGAGGCCGCTGGTGCCGCCGTATTCATCCAATATAACAGCCATTGAAAAGCGCTGGTTGCGCATAATGGAAAAAAGCTCGGCGCTGGATTTGGATTCATATGTAAAATAAGGCTCGCGGAGGAGCTTTTTAATATCAAAATTTTCTTTACCGTCTTTATTGAGTATGAAATCCCTGAAATTCAGTATACCGACAATATTGTCTATACTCTCTTCATATATAGGAATACGGGTGAAGCCCTCTTCTTTAAAAAGCTCATAAATTTCATCATAACCGGCATCTATTTTGCAGGCAATAATATCTGTGCGGTTAACCATAATATCTTCCGCGGCGGCATTGCTGAAATCGAAAACATTGTTAATCATGTTCTTTTCTTCCTGCTCAATAACGCCTTCCTCATGGCCTACCTCTACGAGTGTTTTAATTTCAGCTTCCGTAACAAGTGAAGATTCACTGCCGGAGGCTTTGCCTGATGATGACGGCGAGCTGCCGGATATAGAGTTTAAAACAAAAATTATAGGTGCGAAAAGTTTAAGCGAAAAATCAATGAAGCCTGCAACAGCCAGTGAAACTTTTTCGGCGTTTTTAGCTGCAATTATATTGGATGAAATTGCGCTCAAAATAAGAACGAATAAGGCCGTAAAACATATTGACGCAACAATAGCGCCTTTTTCAAGATAATCCTGAAAGATAGCCGCGGCAAAGCAGGCGGTGCCGATAATAGCAAGAGAATTGCCGACTCTAATGCCGGAAAAAAGATTGCTCTGATTTTCCACAAGTTTTGCTATTTTGTCAGCTCCTTTAATGCCTTCTTCCTGCATATTTCTAATGCGGATTTTGCCTAAAGATATCAAAGCCGTTTCTGACATGGAATATAAAGCAGATAACAGTAAGCATATAATAAATATGATTAACTGCCAACTACTGCCATCTTCCATAAAAAATCACACTCCTAAGATTAATAAATTAATTAATAGCATTTCATAAGCATTATAAAGTATATCATGAAAATCCATTGAATAATATAAGAAATACCAATTCTTAATGATATTTAAATGTAAAGCCGTATGCTTATTAAGCCTCCTGCTGGCAGTATATGCAGCGGTAAATGCCTTTTTCCTTATTGGAAAGTTTAAAAACATGCTTAATATCCGTTTCAGAGGAGGTTATGCACCGCGGATTCTTACATTTTATTACATCGGCTAAAGTATCCGGCAGATTAAGGGTTACCTTATCTACAATCTTTTCGCCTTCAACTATGTTTACGGTTATATTAGGGTCAACATATCCAAGCACATCATAATCCACATGAATATCACCTTCGATTTTTATAATGTCTTTTTTGCCGTATTTGGAGCTTTTAACATTTTTTATAATGGCAACGGGGCAATCTACACTGCCCAGATTCAAATGCCTGTATATTTCCATAGCTTTGCCTGCTTTAATATGGTCTATAACAAGCCCTTGGGAAATGGAATCAATGCTGATCATTTATTTCACCTCCAAAAGTTTCATAATAAGGGCCATGCGTATGAATTTGCCGTAGCCCGCCTGCTTGAAATACATGGCTCTGGGGTCATCATCAATTTCCGTAGAAATTTCATTTACTCTCGGCAGCGGATGGAGTATTGCTAAATCATACTTTGCGTGGGTCAGCTTTTCTTTGTCAAGTATATAAAGGTCTTTAAGGCGGATATATTCTTCTTCATTGAAAAAACGCTCCCGCTGAACCCTTGTCATATAGAGAATATCCATTGTTTCAATAGTATCTACAAGATTTTGAGTTTCAACAAACTTAATTTTATTTTTAATAAGAATATCTTCACGAAGGTATTCGGGAATTGTAAGCTCCTTTGGGGAAACAAATACAAATTCATTATCCGGATATTTTGACATGCATTCCACAAGGGAATGGACGGTTCTGCCGAATTTCAAATCGCCGCAAACGCCTATTTTTAAACCGTGGAGCTTACCCTTTGTTTTATGTATTGTCAAAAGGTCCGTAAGGGTTTGGGTAGGGTGCTGGTGGCCGCCGTCACCTGCATTTATAACAGGTATGCTTGAAAACTGGGAGGCCCGCAAAGCAGAGCCTTCTTTAGGATGGCGCATGGCGGCAATATCGGCATAGCAGCTAATCATGCGGATGGTATCAGCCACAGACTCGCCTTTTGCGGCAGAGCTGGAATCCGCTGAAGAAAAGCCCAGAACAGAGCCGCCTAAATCCAGCATGGCAGCTTCAAAGCTCAAGCGTGTCCTTGTGCTTGGCTCATAGAATAATGTAGCCAGCTTTTTATATTTGCATTTTTCCCGGTATCCGTCAGGGTTTTCCATAATATCCGAGCCTATTTCAATCAGCTCATCAATTTCTGCAATTGACAAATCGTTAATATTAACCAAATGCCTCATAGATGTCCTCCTAGCTTTAAGTGAAATTATAGTAACGCGGCTATTATTTGCCTTCCTTCTTTTTCAGCAGGCCGCTTAATTCATTCATAAAAGTGTCAATATCTTTAAATTGCTTGTAAACAGAAGCATAGCGAACATAGGCAACCTCGTCAATTTCTTTGAGCTTGTCCATAATCAGCTCGCCAATTTCATTGCTTTCCACTTCTTTTGTAAGAGAGTTCATAACCATTTGCTCAACGGCAGATGCGATTTCTTCCATCTGTTCCATGGAAACAGGGCGCTTGTGGCAGCTTTTAACAATGCCGTTTATTAACTTGGCGCGGTCAAAGGGCTCTCTTTCGCCATTTTTCTTTACGACGGAAAAGGCGATAGTATCTATTCTTTCGTAAGTTGTGAAGCGTCCGCCGCATTGCTCGCAAAGCCTGCGCCTTCTAATGGCGGCGCCTGCATCCATCTGCCTTGAGTCAATAACTTTGGAGTCAATAAATCCGCAATAAGGGCATTTCATGGGTTAACCTCCTTTGTAGGTGGTGAGGTGCTTTGTCATTTATGGTATTTCAAATAGGGTATGAATATTTGCATATATGTCGAGACTGACTCTGATAGGGACCAATGCTGCGAGTGTCATATCTTTTCCAATGCTCAAATCTTTAGGCCATTCGGCAAGTGTGATTTTTGTTTTTGCCACAGGGGCACCCTCAAATAGATTTAGAACTTCACTTCTGCTAAAGTTAATTCGCTAATCAAACTGGTGATATCATTTGCATTGTGGCCAAAAAATATCGTTGTTACACCCATGCTTTTAGGAATGATAAGATTCTCTTTTTTGTTATCAATAAAGACACACTCACTCGGAGAAACCGATAATTTGTCAAATATCCAATTGAATATTTCTTCATGGTCTTTTCCAGAGCCAACACTGGCAGAAACGGCTATGCTATCAAACACAGTGTGCCAGTGGTAAAACTCTACAAGGCTTCTTATTCGGTCGGCTTTATTGTCTGTAACCATACCGATTTTATATTTCTTTACTTTTAGTTGCTGTACTAAATCGAACATTTTATTATTTATGGGAGTATTTATAAAAGAATCATATAAAGTTTTTATGTCGATTTGATATGAAATTTCATTACAGATTTTTCCCCATATATCTTCATGCTTGAGCTTTCCTGTTGATAAATCTGAGTTGTATTTTCTGTACTCATTTCTAAAAAGATTTTTATCCACCCCTGTTGCTTGGCATATGTAATTGCATATGGATTGAGAGCCGGTTTCGTCAAGGGTCAAAACTCCATCGAAATCGAAAAGAACTGCTTTAATCATGCGCCCTCCTGCTTTCGTATATTGTATACCATTCCGGCGCCATATTTCCCAAGGCGAAATATTAACGGAGCTGTTCATGCGTTGACAGTTTTAACAAAGCTGTTAGTCTGATGTGTGCCCTTTTTTCATTTCTGTTCTTACGAACAATCATCCAGCACATCCTCCGCATCCACATCCACAATAATCAAATCCTCGCCGATTTGCTTAATGTCGCACCATTCGATTCTATATTCCTGATCGTGGCCGAAAACCCCAAGCATACGGCCGGGGCCGGGAATAATAATAGCCTCAACTTTGCCGTTTTTTTCATCAATTTCAATATCGCAAACATAGCCTAAGCGGCAGCCGTCATCAATATTAATAACTTCTTTTTGCTTTATTTCTAAAAATTTTACCATATAAATCACCCATATAATTTTTAACAGTATATGAGGGCTATGCTTGTGCCTATTACAATGTATTTAAAGCACTGTGGCCTTCTCTCTTATTATTTCATAAAAGCCATGCTTAAGGGAATGGTTATCCGAAAAAGCTACAGTGCATTTAAAGCGGGCTTCAAGGTCATTCTTAAAATCGGAGGCGCCAAGAACAGTAAGCAGATCATGGTGAGCTTTCAAAGTAATTTTATCATAAAATCCATCAGATAGTATGCGCTTTACTTCTTTATATATTTTATCCGCTGTGACGATATTATTGCTTACATTACCGCTGCCGCCGCAAAGGGGGCAGGTGCAGCCGATTGAATCTTTAAGGGGCAGGCGGGTTCTTTTCCTCGTAAGCTGGGCAACATTGAGCTTGCTCCAATCGGCAATCACAGCTGGGTTTCTGTCTTTTTTCAAGCAGGCTTCAAAGAAGTTTTTAAGGCAAGCGTCATTTTCGCAGGATTTTGCATTTATAAAATCTACGATAATAATGCCTGAAATGTTTTTCAAACGGATCTGCCTTGCAATTTCTTCGCAGGCCTCCATGTTTACAAAATGAGCGGTTTCTTCAAAACTTTTTTTGCCTGCGAATTTTCCCGTATTTATATCGATAAAAGCGGCGGTTTGCATCTGCTCAATAAGGAGGAAGGCGCCGCTTTTAAGCCAGATTTTGCTGTCTGTTGCCTTGTCTGTCTGATTTTCAATGCCGAAAGCAGAGTATAAAGGCAGATTCCCTTCAAAGCTGCGCACATTTTCAGGAGAAAAACCGCAATAATTCGCGGCAAAAGCGCGTATATCAGAAAGGAGCCCGGCATCGCTTATTATAATTTCACCAGGCTCGTTATCCAGCAGAGTTTCAAGCGCAGCAGAGTAAATATGCTCATTTCCCCACAGCAGGGCAGGGGCCTTTGTTAAGCGGGCGCGGCTTAAGGCGGCGCCCGCCTTTTGATAAAGTCCATCTATTTCATCTTTTAGCTGTGATTCATCTGCATTTTCGCCGGAGGTTCGGATAATAAGCCCGAAGCCGTCGGGGCAGAGCTTGCCGCCGAGATTTAAAAGGCGGCAGCGGGTATCGCTGTCTGTAATTTTTTTGGATATTTTAATATCGCCGGAAAAATCCTGCCGCCATGTGAGAACAGTATTTTTCCCATGGAAAGACAGTAAGCTGCTTAGGTATGCGCCTTTTTCTCCAATGGGGTCGCGGGTTGCCTGAACAATAAGCTGTACGCCTTGATGGATTTTTATATCCTTAAGCCCTGATTGGCGAAAATCGTCAAGCTGAAGAAAGCCGGGTTTCTCCATGCCAATATCGCAAAAGGCAAACTGGCCCTTCACAATATCCTTGACCCTTGCGGCATATATATTGCCTGCGATGGAACGGCTGTTTTCCGTATCAATAATAAGCTCTGTCAGTCTGCCGCCCTGAACATAGGCGCTTCTTACGCAAAAAGGTGAAAAATCCATATAAACGCTTTTCATTATAACCGCCTTAATTTCATAATGGTAATTTGGGCATATCAGTCATTTAATTGCTTGTCCGCTTATTCCAATGCGATGTATTTTCCGTCTTCATATTTATAAAGCTCTTCTCTTGCAAAGCTGATTGCATAAGGATTATAAATATTTGAAGAGAAGGTATACAGCGCCTGTATTACGGAATCTGCCCGTATGCTGCGCATGGAGCCTGCGCTTATGAGCATATTTATTTCTTTTACAAAGCCGCCTTCCGCTTTGTGAGACAGCCGTAAAATGTCTTCTCTTATATTGGTTTGGGCTGTGTTTTTCTTTGTTTTCTTTTCAATTAAAATCTCTTTTTGCTCTAAGAAGGAGGAAAGATGATTTTCCATAATGCCGCTGTTTTCAGGCAGTGCAACGGTATATTCCGCCGCGGCGACGAGAGAGGCGGCAGTTTTCTCCCCTTCTTCAAAATGCCTTGTACTTAAGATTTTAATGCCGGAGGGCATGGAGCTATTGAGCTTTGCGGTGATTTCATTCCCGTCAACTTGCCGAGTCATAAAAACATCTATATATTCACCGTTGCCATAATAGCCGAGGCTTAGGGGCAGGGCAAAGCTGGTTTCCTGATGAGGGTTGAAGCCCTTGGAATAAGATACGGGAAGTTTGGAGCGTTTGATTGCCCTGTGAAACAAATTTAATAAATCCAAATGCCCTATAAATCTTAACCTGTCGCCTTTTGAAAATTTTATGCGGTATTTTGCTCTGTTATCTTTCATGGCAAATACCTCCGTTAAATACATTTGCGCCGCAGTTATTGCATTTTTCGCGGCAGTTCAAGGTAGTTATTCCGCTTTCGCTCAATATTTTTTCATTTTTGAAAAATTCTTTATTCACACCTATATCTATATGATCCCATGGGAGGATCTCATCAAATTCCCGCTTCCTGCCGGAATAGAAATCCATTTCCAAAGCTGTTTGTTCAAAAGCATCTCTCCATGCCTCTTCCTTAAACAGCTCACCCCAGCCGTCAAATCTCGCGCCGTTTTCCCACGCTTTAATAATAAGCTGGGCTATTCGCCTGTCCCCGCGGGAAATAACGCCTTCAAGCACGCTTAAATAAGCATCGTGATAGTTATATTTAATCCGCTTACTGGTAATGCGGTTTTTGAGGAGCTTCTGCTTTTCCATAAACTCAGTATATGGATTTTGCCCGTCCCACTGGAAGGGTGTAAAAGGTTTGGGCACAAAGCAGGAGGTGCTGACAACTATGCTGACAGGCTGGCTGCGCTTATCCTTAGGCATTTTATAATATTCATCAACTATTTTTTCGGAAAGGATGGCAATGCCTTCAATATCCTCCTGGGTTTCAGTAGGCAGGCCCATCATGAAATAGAGCTTAACCCTGTTCCAGCCGCCTGAAAAAGCGAGGCCTGAGCCGCCCAAAATTTCCTCTTCCGTAATTTGCTTATTTATAACATCTCTCAAGCGCTGAGTGCCGGCTTCCGGCGCAAAGGTTAAGCTGGATTTGCGTACGCTCTGCACTTTTTCCATCAGATCCAGCGAAAACGCGTCTATTCGCAAAGACGGCAGGGAAAGATTGATATTTTCCCCTTCAAAAGTATTCAGCAGACCGCCTGCCAGCTCTTCAAAATGCTTATAATCCCCTGTGCTTAAAGACATAAGTGAAATTTCCTCATGGCCTGTGTTGGCAATAAGCTCCTTGGCCTGTTCCATAAGGGATTCCCAAGGCTTTTCCCTAAGCGGGCGGTATACGAAGCCTGCCTGGCAAAAGCGGCAGCCCCTCATGCAGCCTCTGAATATTTCAAGGCTTACCCTGTCATGAATGGTTTCTATAAGAGGAATAAGCTGGCTTTTGGGGAAATAGGCATCGGATACATCATTTAATATAACCTTCCTGATTTTTTCCGGCGCGTGGGGATTGTTAGGCTTAAATGAAGCTATTGTGCCATCAGCATTATATTCAACATCATAGAGAGAAGGCACATAAATGCCCGGTATTTCCGCCAAAATTTCCAAAATTTCGCTTTTGGATTTTCCATTTGCTTTCATTTCTTTATGTTTATCTAAAACGGCATTAAGCATAACCTCCCCTTCACCAAGGTAGAAGAAATCCATTATATCCGCCAATGGTTCGGGGTTATACGCGCAAGGGCCGCCTGCGCATATAATGGGATAATCATCGCCCCTGTCCTTTGAATAAAATGGGATGGATGACATATCCAGCATATTTAAGATATTTGTATAACTCATTTCATACTGCAAGGTGAAGCCCATAAAATCAAATACATTCAGCGGGTCGTGGCTTTCCAATGTATAAAGGGGGAGATTTTTCTCCCTCATAATTTTTTCCATATCACCCCATGGGCAATAAGCCCTTTCGCAATAGGTATCACTGCGCTCATTAAGGAAATGATATAAAATATGCGTACCCATATGGCTCATGCCAACTTCATAAACATCGGGGAAGCAAAAGGCAAAGCGTATATCAATCTCTTTTGGATTTTTTTCTATCATATTAATTTCCCCGCCGATATAGCGGGCGGGCTTTATTACTTGTAGTAAAACTTCATCAGGTATAAGCATTGTGACCTCCGAAAATGTGAATAATAAATAAGTTTTTCTAATTATATAGCAGCAATCGGCGCTATATAAAGCGGCGCTTGCATATTTGCCGCAATATTGCGCAAAATATGTCTGTTTTTTTGCAGAATCCGCCTGATTTTTTGCAGTATGGATTACTTGGGATTTATTATAACAAAACCCCATTAACAGGACAACTTTTTTATAATAAGGGAGATTTTATTTAGCAGGCTCAAAAAAAGCGGCAGTAGCCGCTTTGAGTATTACATATATTTTTCTAAAATATCGAGAGCTGTTTTAACAACGCTTAAACAGCGAACATCTGCTTTTCTGTGAATTGGCTTTATTACTTTGCATAAATCGCTGCCATAAAATTCCATAAACTCATTCATAAAACCGGCGCATTTTTCCCTCATTTCAGGGCTTGTATGGGCATCGCCCGTGCTGTATTTAAGCCCAAGAGCACAAATTGCGCCCGCCGCCGCGCCGCATATTCTTTCACAGCCGCCTATACCGCCACTGAATGCGCCGGCTGCCTTTAAACAATCATCACTTGCATTTAAACCATAGATTTTATCAGCACTTAAGAATACGGATTCTGAACAGCTTTTATTTTTATCAAGAAAAAATTCTCTGGCTATTTCATTACTCATGCTAAGGACTCCTTTAATTTTAAGTTGTTCTTATTAAAAAGCAGTTTTTTTGAAAAGAAGCATTTTCAGGTCTGTAAAATCGCTCTTGTTTCCATTATGGCATGTTTAATGAGATTTGGCAAATTTTTGGCGGGAAAAATACAGGAAAATGTTTTCTGCACAATATTTAATGAAGAAACTAAACACAGCAGAGCCGGAATCTTAAAATTTACATTGTGCAAACGGGAAAAGAGGAATATAATGATAGGGTTTTAATTAAAAGGATAGAAGGCGATTATATGAAAACAACTGTAATACGGCTTATTAGGCTTATGCTGGGCCTTTTGCTATATGCCCTTGCAACTGTGCTAAGTATAAATTCTAATTTGGGCATGGCACCATGGGAGCTGCTCCACAGCGGGGTAGCGCAGAAAACGGGATTTTCCATGGGGCAGGTGACAGTGTTTTTTTCAGTTGTAATCGTTATAATTGATTATTTCATGCTCCAGCAGAGAATAGGAATAGGTACCTTGGCAAATATGGTGGTTATCGGAACCAGCGTGGATATAATTAATAAGCTGGGCTTTGTTCCCGTTCAGGCAGGCATATACAGCCCTTTTAGCTATATACAGCATTTTATGTGTTTGATTTGCATTTCTCTGGCTATTTATTTCTATGTAGGCGCAGGCTACGGCGCAGGCCCGAGAGACGGATTGTTCATAGGCGTAAGTAAGAGATTCAATATATCAACGAAGCTGGCCAAAACCATTACGGAGATTTTTGCATTTTCCATTGGAGCGCTTTTGGGAGCGCATTTCGGAATAGGCACTGCGATTTTTGCCCTTCTTTCGGGCCCTGTAATACAGCAGATGAATAAGATGTTGAAATTTGATTTAAATGGCATAGAGCATGAGTATATAGATGATATGGCGGCAAAATTTAAGAAGAGCAAATAAATAGAGGCTAAAACACAAAAAAATAACAACCCCCGAAAAAATGTACTTGGGGGTTGTTTAATTTTTTTAATTGGCATGCTTCAGCTCCAGCCGTAACCTGTCTGCAATAAGGGCTATAAATTCACTGTTGGTGGGCTTGCCTTTATGATTGCTTACAGTATAGCCGAATAAGCTGTCAATGGCATCTATTTTGCCCCTGCTCCATGCAACCTCAATAGCATGGCGGATTGCCCTTTCTACTCTGCTTGGGGTTGTGGCACATTTCTTCGCTATGGCAGGGTAGAGTTCTTTTGTAATATAATTGAGCACCTCAATATCGTTTACAGCCAGAACAATGGCTTCTCTCATATAATGATAGCCTCTTATATGGGCGGGAACGCCTATTTCATGGAGAATATTTGTAACTTTCGATTCAAGATTAAGAGAAGGATCGTGGCGGCCTGATTTTATAACTATACTGTCATTGCCTGATGTAAAGGGCTTGGCGGTTTTAAGCTGTCTAATGCGATTTGCCAAGGAGTCTATATCAAACGGCTTGACTATGTAGTATTCCGCACCTAAGTCAATTGCTTTTTGAGTAATTCTCTCCTGGCTGACTGCGGAGAGCATAATGCACACAGGTGCCAGAGGATCGCCCTGCTTATTTATTTTCTCAAGTACGCCGATCCCGTCAAGCCTTGGCATAATGCCGTCAATAATTGCTACATCAGGTTGAAGGGTTTTGATTTTCTCATAAGCCTCTAAGCCGTCATAGGCAATGCCTACAACATCAATATCCTCATGCTTAAGGAAGTAGTTATTCATCACATCACAAAAATCTTTATTATCGTCCGCTAAGATGACCTTGATTTTGCCATTGTTCATTTTAATCCCTCCAAAATTAACAGTTGTTATAAGTATAATATGTTATTGCCTGCACAAAAATGGAATAAAAAGCATGTTATGGTAAAATTTACCAGCTATTAAATTATAGTATACTTGTTTTGCGAATGCAATGATTACTATCCTTTATATTATGCGTTTTTATAACAATTTGTGACAACAGGGAGCGGACTTTGAGGGCTGGATGAAGTTTATCAGAAGTGACAAATAGAAGGTTTGCTTGAATTAATTATATATCTGCAAGAAACAAAAAGGAAGCTCTATATTGCAACAAATATCGACAGAAAAACAGCGTGTTTACTGGGTTTTCAGACCATGCTGTGCAAGAGATCTATTGGCGTATTCGGCGGAAAAAGTAATCTCTTCGCCAAACCAGTCAGGTGGCGTAAACTGCTCGGATGAATCAATATTGTCGAATTCCACTTCTACTATAATAAGTGAATCAAATTTTCCGTGAAATATATCTAATTCCGCCGTAAGTTTGCGATCCAAGGGTATTTCATAACGGGTTTTATCAATGATATTCCCTTCAACCTTCGCCCACATTATGTCGAAATTTTCTTTTTCAACAGAAATTTCTATTTCTTCTCTAACTAATAAGGAGCCGGTTTTTATGGTGAGAAAATATTCGTCATCAGATTTTCGCAGCCGTACTACAGGCTCAAAGAAAACATAGCCCTGAGTTATGCTTCGGCTTTTGTATTTATTTAGATTTTCAGGCAATTTTTTTATAAAAAATCTTCTCTCTATTTCTTTCACAATAATACCTCCCTATGAACTTCTACTTAATTAAACAAGCGCATATAAATTATTGTATCAGAAAAATCAAGGCAGATACAATGAAAAACCAAATTTATATCAGCAAAAGTAGAGACAAGCCCTTGGTGAGTGGAGTAATCGATTAAGAATATAAGGAGGATAAAAATGAACGATAAATCAGGCAGCCCTGCGCGCAGGCAGGCATATGTTAAATATTCTAAAAGAGCCGCATACAGGAAGCGGCCGGCGAATCAAGCGAGGGGGGAAACAATAGTGGAAATGATAGTTATGCAATGTATTGTTTGCGGAATTGTTCTAGGCGCGCTTATGCTCATATGCTTAATTAAAACGCCGCGAACAATATCCCTTCGCAGCAGCATAAGGTATGTATTGGCGAGCGATATAAATTCAGATGGGATTGAGAAAAACGTATCCGGCGTGACATGCGGTATATCCTCATCGTTTAAAAATATCTTTAGCCCTGAAAAAAAACAGCCGGCAGAAGAAATTAATATTTTAAATGAAGAAAGCATCCCTGTGTTTTTTACGGAAGAAAAGAACTTTAGAATTGATGAGGATATAATAAACAGCATTTATGGCGGCGGGGTAGAAGAGCTTAATAATGAAATAAAAAACATAGAGGCTCCGCTGGAGTAGGCTTCGCCTTCGGAGCCGATGACAAGAAAGCCGAAAATGAAAAAGCATGGATAAATCCGCTGGAGGGAGAAATAACATCTGTTTTTGGATATAGAATAAATCCGGTGCTGAATAAAGAAGAGTTTCACGACGGAATCGATATAGCGGCAGGAGAGGGAACGCAGGTGGCGGCAGTCAGAGACGGCGTCATAACTAAATCCGGCCGGTCCGATACTTACGGAAATTACATAACATTTATAACAGATGACGGTTATGAGATAAAATATGCCCACCTTTCAAGGTCTTTTGCGGAAGCGGGAGACGTTGTAACGCAGGGGCAGATAGTTGCGCAATCGGGAAGCACCGGCTTGGTTACGGGAGCGCATTTGCATTATGCAATCGCATATAACGGAGAGCATATAGATCCATCTTTATATGTGAGCCTAGAATATACAAAAGAGGCTCGCAGAGATTATTTGAGCGCTCTGGATTAAAAGCAGCCTGTAAAAATGAGCTAAAGCGGTTAATTTAGGGCAATTTCTGCATGAAAAGCGCATTTATCGGCGCCTTAAGGTTTATTTAGTGAAAATGGAAGGACTATCTTCATAAATAGTTAATCGTGATTTAATAGTGCTGTGTTACTATGCCTATGGAGGGATGCGAAAGGCGTTTACGCTTTATTATACGCCGCGCTTTCCCCAAGAGATGCAAGAGGGTGAGAATTTATAAAAACGGCATGTAATTTCTATGGCAGGCCTTTAGCTTAAAATGTATAGGGTTTAAATAAACGGTAAAGTAGAAAAAGTATTTAATGCTCCGTCGAAAGAAATAGAATTTTTTGAATAAATCTGAATATCATCATCAATACTAAACGGTAATATACAATAGCGTGAACAAAAGGGAAGAGCTTTGTCGAAACAAAGAGAGGTGCCATCGACAATACAAAATGAATGTTCCGAATATACAACTATAAATAATAGGGCTTTCAGAAAAATTCAGCGTTTGTATACTGAGCGTTGATTGTTAGAACAAAATAAATACAATTTCGTTACATTAAGGAAATCTTAATAATTTGTTTGTTGTAAGGAAAACCGCCACAAAAGCCTATAAATAAGCCGTTTCTGAATAAATGGAAACAAGTGGAAATGAAATTTGCCGTCTAATTTCATTGAATTTTGTCTAATTATTTGCTTTTTTTGTAAAAGTTTGGTAACATTTAACCGATATAAGCAGTGTAAGAGCAATACTGATACAAAATATGACTAGGGCAACTTAGAAAATTGCATCGAAAACTTTGTAAGCGTTTTGAAAGTGAACAGCGTTTCGACTCTTGTTGAATTAACTGAAAATTTAGCATTGGCGTTTCGGTTTCATAAAGAACAATAGAGCGTTTTAGTGATTTTAAATGAGAAATTTTTATTTAAATCATCTGAATTTATTGTGGGAGATATGACGGAAATGGCTTAAAACAAGGGTTTGTGAAAGGCGAAGGCTGAGAAAAACAGGCGGTTTGAAAAAATAGGTATATTTTTTCTAAATTTTTATTGTATTTTCTGGAATATGTGTTATAATATATTTTAGATAAAGACAAAATTAACCGTAATATGCAGGATTCTTAGCTATAACCTTGAAAACTCTGTGTAAAGCGCATTAGCTGAAAGTGAAAAACAGCATCCGACAAATATTTTGTAAAATTGGAAGTTGTTGTTAAAAAAACAGAGAAACGACAAATGGTATTCGTCGAATGAGTCGAATATAGGTCGGGAAGGGGTAGCGAAATGACAGAAAAAGATTTGCGGTTTCTAAACAAAACTCAATTGTTAAGTTTATTGAGGGATCAAGAAGTCGAAATACAGAAACTTACTTCTGAAAAAGAGGCACTTGTAGCTGAAAAGGAAGCGCTTGTTGAAGAAAAAAATATGCTGACTTTTGATAAAATAGCGCTTACGTCAGAAAAACAGGAGCTTTTAGCGGAAAGAGAAGCTATTAAAGCGGAGAGAGAAGCCATTGCGGCAGAAAAGGCGGCTTTTGAAGTAAATAAAAACGCTATAATAGAGCAACAACTGGCTGCTCAGGCGGCTATGCAGCCGATAATTCAGCCTGTAGCCCAGCCAATAATAGAGGAATCTCCGGTAGCGGTTCAGCCGG
>JGI994J12354_10002094_pt1 | contig 19834 bp, 12 predicted proteins | sample IntmicLarv3ML3BL_FD_12354 | JGI IMG/M metagenome (IMG submission 12354)
GTATTTGTAGCCGAGGGAGGTTTGCCAATTTTTGTGGGTGTCACCGTTTAGGGAGGTTTCGAGGTCTATGTAGAGGTTGTGGCGGTCGTTGATTTTGGTGCTGGCGCCGACTCCGACTACCCAAGAGTGGCGGGACATCTCGGTTTTCATTTCGCCTTCACGACCGGTTTGGAAGACACCAGCGTTGTTGTAAAATGCGAAACCACCATACATATCTTGTTCGCTACCAAAGTCTTGGAGATAGGCGACTTTGCCGTACACATTGACCGGAGCTTTGCCATTTTTAACCTCGTAACCGATTAAAGTGCTGAGATTTAAGAGACCGATATCAGTACTGTCCATTTTCAGACCGGCGTAGCTGGTTCGATTGGTGACACCGAATTCGGTAAAGTCTGAGTTGATATAGCTATGTTCGATGCTTTCCATGCGGCCGACGGTGACGTTCATTTGAGGCTTAATGTAGAAGCCTTGGCGCTGTTCTTTTTGATTGCCGAGGAAGATTTGTTGGCCGGCACCGATGGAGAAGAGCCAGTTGTTGGCGGAGTCACTGCCTTTCAAGGGTACCAGCACATCGGTACTAGAGGTTCGTGCAGGAATTGTGAGGTTTTGCTCGTGCTGCATGGTGCCGACTCGGATGCTACTGTCAATGTAGAAGCCGTTTTCCGGTTTTTCATAGACTCCATAAACACCCAGATATTTTGAGTAGACATCGGTTTCGCCGTGTTGATTGTAGTCAATATTGAAATCGGTGTAACCGACAAAGCCGCCGACTCGGATATTTTTTGAGATTTTTGTATCTACTCCGGCTTGGATACCGTTGTAGTTGGTTTTGCTTTTAGTTGGTAGAAATTTTCCATCACTAATGCCTAATTCTTGGCGCATATTGCCGCCGGTGTAGCGAGCCCAGACGTTGATGTTGCCATCGGTTTCGCCGGTTCCGAGTTGGTCTTGCAGGCGAGGAGTTTCGATTTCCGCAAAGCCTGTAAATGGAGCTGCTGAGATACTTCCACAGGAAAGACCGAGGATGAGTCCGAGGGTAATGGATATTTTTTTTGCATGGCTTGTCATTTTTATTCCTCCTTCAATTTATTGAGCAGATAGTGAATTTTATGGCGAGATGCCTTTTGGCTATTGGGTTGTCATCCTCTCCTTCGGGCAATATATTCCGGCGAATTATACACAATGCAATTATGTATAATTAAAGCAAGGTTGTTAGTTAAAATAATCAGTAGTTACAAGGATTTCAATAAAATGGTTATTTTACTGAAAAAAACTGAAAATCTTGAAACTCAATATATTCAAGGCTTCCGAATATTACATTATTGCATTGTGTTTAGTCAATTTTTTTGCGGGTTTTAATTTAACTTTATTGAGGAATAAATATTCATGAAGAATTTCGGGAAACTGAGGAAGGTATGAAAGTTTTTGGTGAAACAATGATGTGAGAACAAGTGTTCTTTAAAGCAGGTGTATTTCGATTTGTGGATATAAAAAGGTAGGTTTTTGAGTGAATTTTATTTGCTGAATTATATTGCAGGGTTCTTCTATTCGTGGTATCCTCTAGAGTAGAGAATTTCTGATTTGCTTTTAGTTAAGGAGGCCTTGTAGGGTGGAAAAATTGTTTGTTCGTGGTGGTCGTCCTTTGATGGGGACGGTTCGGGTGAGCGGTGCGAAAAATGCGGTGTTGCCGATTATTGCGGCGGCTTTATTGGGAAATACTCCGACTCGGTTGGAGGATGTGCCGGATCTTGAGGATGTAAGAACGATTTCTTCAGTGTTGACTCATTTGGGGGCAACGGTCAAGGGGCCTCATGAGGGTGTTATGGAGATTGATTGTAAGGAAATTACGGCGGATGAGGCGCCTTTTGAATTGGTCAGTAAGATGCGGGCTGCTTTTTTGGTGATTGGGCCGATTTTGGCGCGTACCGGCAGGGCGCAGATTTCCCTTCCCGGCGGTTGTAATATCGGTGCCAGGCCGATTGATCTTCATTTAAAAGGGCTTGAGGGACTGGGGGCGAAGATTGAGCAGGGGCCCGGTCATATTGTGGCGACGGTGCCGGAGGGTGGCTTGATTGGGGCGCCGGTCTATTTGGATTTTCCAAGTGTTGGGGCTACGGAAAATTTGATGATGGCGGCGGCTTTGGCAAGGGGAACAACGGTCATCGAGAATGCGGCAGAGGAGCCGGAAATCGTTGATTTGGCGAATTTTTTGACGACTATGGGGGCAAAAATCAAGGGCGCCGGAACTAATGTGATTCGTGTCGAGGGAGTTGAGTCTTTAAAGGGGGGGAATCATCAGGTAATTCCCGATCGGATTGAGGCGGCAACTTATATGATTGCGGCGGCGATGACCCGTGGCTTTGTTCGAGTAGATAATGCTTTAGGGGAGCATCTTCAGCCGGTGGTGGCGAAGATGCGGGAAATGGGAATTGGAATCGAGGAAGATGTGAATGGTATTACGGTAGATGCTCGGAAGATTGAGCAGTTTAAAGCTGTGGATGTCAAGACTCTTCCTTATCCGGGTTTTCCGACTGATGTGCAGGCGCAATTTATGGCGCTTTTGACGATGGCGGAAGGTAGCGGAATGGTGACTGAGACGGTTTTTGAAAACCGATTTATGCATGTGAATGAGCTCCAACGGATGGGAGCGGCGATTCGTATTGAGGGGCGCAGCGCGGTGGTGGATGGTCCGGCGAAGCTTTTGGGTTGTAAGGTGAATTCGACTGATTTAAGGGGCGGCGCGGCACTAGTGCTTGCGGGAATGACTGCAGAAGGCGAGACGGAGGTTGGCGAGATTTTTCATATTGATCGAGGGTATGAAAATTTGGTGCAGAAATTGACGTCATTGGGGGCCGATATTCGTAGAGGGCGAGGCACTGGGGATTCAGCGTCCTAGGGAGGAGAAGCGATGGGAGCGTTTAATTTATTTCAGGGGCCGGATATTGCAATTGATTTGGGGACTTCAAATATCCTTGTTTATGCGAAGGATCGTGGGATTGTTCTGAATGAGCCTTCGATGATTGCGATAGAAAAATCGACTAATCGGGTGGTAGCGGTCGGCGCTGTTGCTAAGGAGATGGCCGGAAGAACTCCGGGGAATATTGAGGTCATTCGTCCGCTTCGGGAAGGCGTGATTGCTGATTATGATGCGACGGAAGAGATGATTCGCTATTTCGTTGAAAAAACGGTAGGAAAAGCGCGCTTTTTAAAGCCACGGATTATGATTTGTGTGCCTGATGGAGTTACTGATGTAGAGAAGCGAGCTGTGCTGGAAGCGGCGGTGCAAGCCGGTGGCGGAAAAGTTTATTTGATTGATGAGCCGGTGGCGGCGGCATTGGGTGCGGGGCTGGATATTTCTGAGCCTTGNGGTACNATGGTGGTGGATATTGGCGGTGGTACTACAGATATTGCGGTGCTCAGCTTGGGCGGTGTTGTAAAGAGCGAGAGTATTCGGGTAGGCGGCGATCGTTTTGATGAATTGATAGTTCGCTATATGAAAAAAGAATATAATATGTTGATTGGTAATCGGACTGCGGAAGAAATCAAAATCCGAATCGGTACTGCAAAAGTGGGGCTTCGAGCTGAGACTTTGGAGGTACGGGGGCGAGATTTGGTAAGGGGTCTTCCGAAAACGGTGCGGGTCAAGTCTTCGGAAACTAAAGAAGCTTTATCGGAGGCGATCAATCTTATCATTGAAGCGACTCGCTTGGTATTGGAAGGAACTCCGCCGGAGCTGTCGTCCGATATTATGGATCGGGGAATCGTGATGACCGGTGGCGGGGCGCTTCTTTTCGGATTGGATCAGGTAATCAGTGAAGCGACCGGGATTCCGGTAGTCATCGCGAATGATACATTAGCTTGTGTGGTTTATGGTAGTGGGAAGGCACTTGAAAACTTAGATGCGCTGAAAAAAGGAGTCGTACAGACCAGAAGATGAGGCGGCATGGCTGCCTCTTTTTTATTGCGGAGGAGATCATGAAGGTATATAAATCAAAAATTGTTATTTTTGCGGTGTTGGTAATCACTGCATTAAGCGGTGCTTGGGCTGAGGGGGCGGAGCTTACTGAGGTCAGAAGCAGTCAGACCGGGGAGGCTTTTCGGGTTGTCATTGATTCGGATGAGCCGATTAAGTATAAGGAAACTTCCGATGCGGCTCAGACGGAGCTTGTAGTCTTTATTAGTGGTGAAGTGAAAATCGAAGAGCTCCAAGAGGCGATTGAGACGAATTCCGAGTTTATTAAGTCAATTGAGCTGAAAAAAGAGGAAAAAGGCCTGGAAATCAAGATGCGATTTACTGAGGCTTACATTTGGAATGTATTTACTTTGAAGGAGCCTCATCGGTTGGTAATTGATCTGGTCGGGCCGGAGGAGATTGAGCAGTCTTGGGAAATCGGTGAGGGCATTGAATATCGCTATCATCGCTTTTTAGATGCCGGTCGTCCGGTGCAGGTCTATGTGGTGGAAATTCAGCCCGGTGCGGCGACGGTGGCGCCGGTGCTGGCTTGGGATCAGGTCGGAAAGCGGGAGGCGGTTTCCAGCGTGGCGAAGCGCTATAGAGCGATAGCGGCGGTGAATGGCGGCTATTTCAGCGGTACGGGAGCTTTTTTGGGGAATCTCAAACTCAATGGGGAGTGGGTGGTTGGAACTTCTGAGAACCGTACTGCTTGGGGATTTACCGAGGATGGGAGAAATATTGTCGGTACGCTCAATTATCGGGGGCGGCTTTCGGTTGATTCGGTGCCCGGTTGGTCGGTGCCGATTGGGGGGCTGAATGTTCCGCGGAATAATGATCAGATTGTTTTGTATAATTATCGGAATGGGGCTCGAACCGGTTCGAATCCTTGGGGTATTGAATTGATTATCGAAAACGATGTGATTACCGGGGTGGTCGAGGGCAATTCGACGATTTATCGAAATGAGGTTGTCTTGTCGGCTCATGGAGCGAATAAGGAAATGGTACGCTATCTGGCTCCCGGTGAGAAGGTAAAAATTGAGACTCAGATTGACCCGAAGTGGGAAGAAGCGACTCAAATAATTAGCGCCGGGCCACGGCTGATTGAAAATGGTCGGATTGATGTGACGTCTCGTCAGGAGGCTTTTCCGTCGGATATTAGTGTGGGGCGAGCGCCTCGGACGGCGATTGGGGAAATGAAGGACGGGACTCTCTGGTTGATTGTGGTGGATGGGCGCTCAAAATCGAGTGTGGGCATGACGCTAGGGGAGTTGGCTAGGTATATGTCGGAGCGGGGCATTTATAATGCAATGAATTTAGATGGTGGTGGCTCTAGTGCGATGGTGGTGGAAGATCATCTAAAAAATAAGCCTTCCGATGGAAGCTGGGAACGCCCGGTGAGTACTGCGATTATTGTGATTCCGAAGCCAAAGCCGAAGAAGAAATGAAGCAGATTTTCATTTAGAAAAACATAGATTCGTCATAAATGATTGATAAAATGATAAGGGTAGGCGGAAAAGTCCTTTTTTAAGGGCTGTCAGTCTAAAGAAAAATGAATGAAATTTGCATGGAATATGGTATAATGAATCGAAATGGGGGTGAAGTGCATGAACAGCAAAGTGAAACGATGGTCAATGGCGATTTGTGCAGTATTGATGATGGCTTTGATTTCAACGGTCAGTGCGGCGCCGGTAGTGGATCATTCAGCAGTACTAAGTGGTAAGGTATCTGCTCAGGGCTTAGTCAGCGTTGGCATGACTGTATCTGAGGGAGATGTTCTTGTCAATGTGGGAACGATTGCCGGGATTGCTCCGACTTCCCGTTCGAAGGTGACCGGTGTAGTTACTGAGGTATTGGTAGCTCCCGGCGAGGCAGTCAAGACCGGTCAGGTGATAGTGCGAGTTGAACCAAAGACTCCGTGATAAATTGGTGGAGCGGCGAAGGGGCAATGATTGCTTTCGCCGCTTTCGTTGTATCAGGGTAAACGGAAAAACGAAAAATAGTTTCTTGTGGCAGAATTTTAGGAATTTGGAGAATAAGTAATGATAAGACCTTTTCGATGGTTGATTTTTGTAGTGATTTTTTCGATTGCTTTGACCGGATTGGTCGGGGCGGCAGTTCCGGTGATGCCGGTCTCTGACCTTAGAGAAGGCATGAGAGGTGTGGGCAAGACAGTTGTGCAGGGGACTGAGATTGAGGAATTTTCTGTAGAAATCTTGGGTGTGCTGAAAAATCAAGGATCTGTAGAAAATCTGATTTTGGTTCGAGTATCCGGCCCTTTAATTGATAAAACCGGTGGAATTGCTCAGGGGATGAGCGGAAGTCCGGTATTGATTGATGGAAAGCTGGTTGGGGCTGTGGCTTATGGCTGGGGCTTTTCGGATGGCAGGCTGGGGCTTTTGACTCCGGCGGAAGATATGGTAAAGCTTTGGGATTTGCCGGCAAAGCCGTATTTTAAGCGTGAAGTGATTGATATTAGCAAGTGGCAGGATTTGTCGGATCCGAAAATCAGTGAAAAGGCTCGTTGGAATGAAATCACTAAGACTGGGGTAACTGTGGAAGAATCGGAGAAGGGGGACGCTTCAAAGCCGGAAGAGGAAAAGGCTGAGGAGCCGAAGAAGAAAATTCAGCTTCCTGAGGTGACTGCACCGGAAGGTGGTATCAGGCCTCTGGCGACTCCGGTAATGGTAAGCGGTATGACCCCTAAGGCGATGGAGCTTTTGAAAGAGCGGTTGGCTGTTTTTAATCTGGTGCCTTATGAAAGCGGTAGCGGCGGTGCCGAGGATGTCGGCGGGACGATTGAACCGGGGAGTGCGATTGGGGCGCAACTGGTGCGGGGCGATATCAGTATGGGGGCACTGGGGACGACGACTTGGGTGGATAATGGCAAAGTGATTGCTTTTGGGCATCCGTTTATTCATGAGGGTCAGAGCAATTATTTTATGACTTCTGCGAAGGTGGTCGGCGTGATTCCCAGCGTGAATTCTGCGTTTAAGTTGGGCACGATTGGTAAGACTGTCGGGATTATTGACCAAGACCGAACTGCCGGGATTGGCGGCACGATGAATCAGTATCCTCATATTACGACGGTAAAGCTTGCGGTAATTGATGGTACGGAAAAGCGGGAAAGAACTTTTAAGTTTGATACAATTCAAGATGAAAAGCTGTCACCGGTTTTAATTCCGGTCAGTGTGTATAGTGGAATTGATCGAGTGGTAGACCGCTCCACCGGTGGGACGGTATTTATCCAGACTCGAATTAAAGCAAAGGAGCTTCCAAAAGGAGAATTTACTCGCGGCGAGATGTTCTATGGTACTCAGGATGCGGCGAAATTTGCCGTTAGCGAGCTGGATTTGATGATGAATTTGCTGGCGAAAAATCCTTTTGAATCGGTTCATATTGACGAAATTGAAATTAAGGTGAGCCTGATGTCCGAGCGAAAGGCGGCGCAAATTTTGCGAGCCGGAACTGCGGCGAGGGAGGTATTTCCCGGTGAAACGATAGAGGTGGAAGTGGAGCTTTTGCCTTATCGAGAGCAGGTACGGGTTGAGAAAATCAAGTATACGATTCCGGAGTATGCATCGCCGGGTAAGTGGTACTTAAATGTCAGGGGCGGGGCAACGCCGCTGTTGACAGATGAGATGCCGTCGGAGGTGGTCTATCAAATTTGGCAGCTTCAAAAGGGAAAATGGATGGCTCCTCGGAGCTTAAAGGATTTGGTCAATACTTATCTGGCGCTTGACCATAGTCAGGATTTGATTGTGGAAGGCTACTTCGTTCCTTCAAAGAAAGATATTGAAAGAGCGGAAAAAAATAGATTTAAGCTTCGGCCGGAAGAGGAAGAGCTTTCGGTGCTGGATAGAAATAGTCTGGGGACTTCGGAAGAACTTTATTTTTATGAACGGTCTTTCCGTTCAAAGCAAATTAAACCGTGGATTGTCTATGGGTCGGCTCAGATGTATGTGAATGTGAAAGAAGGAAAAAGCTCAGACAAATAAAGGGGCTGGAGAGGAGAGCGGACAATGAATAATTTTCTCGCGGCAATCGGACAATCGGTATTGTCGATACTGAATAGCTTGGGGGCTTTGGCGATTTTGACCGGGCGAACTTTAGGTTCGATGCGGGATTTTCATTGGGGGCGGGCGCTTCATCAGGCTTCGCGGCTTGGGGTAGATTCGCTGCTTATTGTGTCAACGATTTCGCTTTTTACCGGAATGGTAATGACCTTTCAACTGGCNGCTGAGTTTATCAAATATGGGGCGCAAAATGTGGTTGGGGCAGTAGTCTTTATTGCTATTGGTCGGGAATTGGGGCCGGTGCTAACNGGGGTGACTGTAGCCGGTCGAGTGGGGGCGGCGATTACTGCGGAAATTGGCTCAATGAAAGTGACGGAGCAGTTGGATGCGCTGGAAGTGATGGCAACGCCGCCAATTTCCTATCTGGTATTGCCCAGAGTGATTGCCTGCATGATTATGATGCCGATATTGATTGGCTTCTCCGATGCCATAGGCACTTATGGAGGCTATTTTGTGGCTTCCAATTACAATGGAATTACCGGTCAGATGTTTTACACTTCGATTCAGGATTTTGCGGAGATTTCCGATTTGACAGCCGGACTGATTAAGGGTTTCTTTTTTGGGGGTATTATTGCTTTGGTGGGCTGCTATAAAGGGATGACGGCTCGCACCGGCGCTGAAGGGGTCGGAGTGGCGACGACTCAATCGGTTGTGATGTCGATTATTTTAATTTTTATCAGCAATTATTTTCTTTCACTGTTTCTCTTTTAATCAGTTTTTCAGAAAGGATGGGAATGATGGCAACTACGAAGAAAAAAGTATTGATTCGTTATGAAGATTTATTTCTGTCCTTTGGCAAAAAGGAGATTTTAAAGGGAATCAATTTGGAGGTCTATGAGGGGGAAACTCTTGCAATTATCGGCCCTTCCGGTACAGGGAAGAGTACTTTGCTTCGGTTGACGATTGGGCTCTTAGAAGCGACGAGAGGCAAAGTCCGGGTGCAGGGAAAAGAGGTCAGTCGGTTGAGCCGGAATGAGCTTAATGAGCTTCGGACTCAGATGGGTATGGTTTTTCAATATTCGGCACTTTTTGATTCGATGGATGTGGGGCATAATGTGTCTTTCGCCTTGAGGGAACATCAAAAGAAGTCTCCTGAAGAAGTGAGGCAGATTGTGGAAGAGAAGCTCAAGATGGTAGGACTTGCGGGAAGTGAGCAGGCGATGCCGGCGGAGCTTTCCGGAGGCATGAAAAAGCGGGTCAGCTTGGCTCGGGCGATTGCGGCGAATCCACCGATTATTTTATACGATGAGCCGACTTCCGGCTTAGATCCGGTCATTTCAAGGCAGATTGATGATTTGATTGTAAAGATGCAAAAGGAATTAGGCGTAACTTCGATTGTGGTGACTCATGATATGGTCGGAGTTTTTCGAGTGGCTGACCGAATTGCGATGCTCCATCAGGGAGAAATCATCGAATTGGCAAGCCGGGAGGAATTTTTAAAGAGCAAAAAGCCGGAAGTGCAGCAATTTATCGAATATGGTTTGGGGCGAACCGGAATGGAGGAGGCTTAATTCATGGAAGAAAATAGTACAAGAAGCAATGAAATCAAAGTCGGTCTGTTCACGGTAGTGGGTCTGGCGATTATTATGGGAATTGCGATTTTTGTGGGCAGGATTGAAATTGGTGGCCCTAGCGGCTATGATTTGAAAGTGTTTTTTAGGAGTGCTGATGGCTTGACTACCGGAAATCCGGTGCGCTATGCAGGGATTCGGGCCGGACGAGTGGAGCGGATTGAGCTACTTCCAAATGGGATTAATGTGTTGCTTCGGATTGATCCGGGGGTAAATATCCCGGCAGATTCGGTAGTCACTTTAGGCTCTGAAGGCTTGATGGGCGCTCGCTATGTGGGGATTCAACCGCCGGAAAATCCGGGGAAAGAGTATCTAAAGCCCGGAGCAAATGTGCAAGGCTACTCGCCGCCGGGTATTGATGAGATGATGGCTTCTATGACGAAGTTATTGCATCAGGTGGAGCAAGTGGTGCAAAATGTCAATGATATTGCCGGATCGCCGGAGACCAAAGACGCGCTCAAGATGGCGATTATCAATATGGGAATGATGAGTGAAAATCTTCGGATGGCTAGTGAGAGCTTAAATCGAATCAGCAGTGGCAGTGAGGCTGATTTGCAGATGATTGTTCAAAATATGCGAATTGCATCCGGCGAGATGCGTACGATGATTGAGAACATTTCTGATGATGGCAAAGGCGGCGAGGATATTCGTCAGATGCTGGCAGATATGCGAAATATCGTCGGTCGGATGGATAAGATAACCGCGTCGGTGGAAACCTTGGCAACAGACCCGCAGACGATTAAGGATGTGCAGCAGACCCTTAAAAATGCCAGTGAAGCGAGCGGCAAAATTAATCGCTTGCTCGGTGGTTCTGGAAGTGAATCCGGCGCCGGAGCTGAGGGAGCGGCAGGTGGCGATGATGCTGCTTCTAAAAAATCGTCGAAGGAGACAAGCGCTCGCCCTTTTTTCCAAGGGGGAATGGAGATGTCTTATTCTCCCGATGAAAGGGAGTGGCGGGGCGATGGAAATGTGACTCTTGGCGGGGATCGGTTTGTCCGCATTGGCGCTCAGGATATCGGTGAGGCGAATCATCTTGAATTTCAGGTCGGGCAATGGCAGGGGCCGATTGCCTTTCGAGCTGGTATTTTTGAATCTAAATTGGGTGCCGGTATTGACTGGCAGGCATCAGACCAGATAAAATTCAGCATTGATGGCTACGATCCCAATGATTTTCACTATCGATTGCGAAGTGAATTGGGGCTGGGAAAATCAGGAAAGACGTCGTTTGTTGCTCAGCTCTTTGGGAAAAGGCGTTCTACATCCACTTATTTGGGAATACGACAGCAGTTTTAAGATTGCTTTAAATAGATTTAGCTAGAAAGTAGAGGCTCTTAGAGAACCTTAAAGGAGGAATTTTCAAAATGATGGTAAAATCATTGAAAAAAACGGTGTTATTAACGTTGCTGGGTGTGGCAATTTCAGCAGGCCAAGTATCGGCTGGGGAAACAATTTGGACTGCGGATGCTCAAAAATCCGGTAGTCTGGAGCTGACTTTAGAGGAAGCCGTGGATATGGCGCTTTCGAGAAATCCGGAGCTAGATAGTGTGGATGCGTCTCGTCAGGCTTCGCGTCGGCAAGTTGAGCAGGCTAGGTCGAATTATTGGCCGACGGTGACTGCAACTCACAGCGAATCCCGCAGATATTCGGAGGGAGTAAATGCAAGCGGTGTAGTTGTTGGAACTCATGGAAATAGTTTTAGTAATGATTTTGGAATGAGTTGGGTGCTTTATTCAGGTGGAGCGGCTCAAGCTCAGGTAAATCAAGCAAAAGAGGGCTATTATTCTCGTACTTATGGGGTCGTGGCGAAAGAGCAGGATTTGAAAAAACGAACTACTGAGGCTTATTTTAAGGCTCTTCAAGCTGATAAAAGCCTTGAATATGCGGAAGAATCGCTGGCGCGAGTGGAGGAACATGTTAAAAATGTGACTCTTCAATATGAGGTCGGATTGGTTGCTAAAGCAGATCTTCTTCGCTCCGAAGTGGAAGCGGCGAATACCAAGCAGACTTTAATTAGGGCACGAAATAACCGTGATTTGGCATATGCTTCTTTGACAAATTTGGTGTGGGTAGAGATGGATACCCGAATTTCCTTGAAGGATGAGTTGGCATTTGTGACCGATTCTCGCAGTTTGGCGGATTCGATTGAATTTGCAAAATTGTCCAGACCGGAAATTCATCAGGCATTGTCAGCGCTGGAGTCTTCTAAATCTTCGGTAAGATCGGCTCGTGCCGGTTATATACCGACGGTAAGCGTGAATGCGGGATATACCCGAAGTGATAATGAGAGCCGCAGTGGTTGGGAGCGTGAAGGCTGGAATGTCGGCGGTTCGGTGAGATTGACTTTGTTCGATAGTTTTCAAACTAGAGGCCGAGTGGGCGAAGCGATGGCAAATCAGGAAAAATCTGAAGCAGACTTGAAAACTGCAGTTCAGGGAATTGAGCTTGAAGTGCGTACTGCTTGGCTTAATATGCAAGAAGCCAGAGAGCGGATTGAAACAAGTTCTGTGGCAGTTAATTTGGCAGAGGAAGACTATAAAATCGCTCAGGCTCGTTATATGGCGGGAGTGGGGACGAATCTGGATGTGATTGATTCTCAAAGCTCTCTGACTAATGCTCAGACTAATTATGTGACGGCATTGTACGATTATAACAACAGTCGGGCGAATTTGGATAAGGCGATGGGTGTAGGGGTTGCCAGACCGGATGCGGCGATGGAAGACCAACGGGGCCCTGTGCCGGCGGAATTTTTGGAGAAAAAAATCGAAGAACTCCGAAAAAATCCAAAAAAAATTGAGATTTTTCCCAGGGAGTCCAATAATTAAAAGAAAGAGAATTAATTAGCGCAATGAAAGTGAGGGGAGTCGTATGAAAAAAAGAATACGTCTCCTCTCTGTTTTTTTTGTGGCTTTCTTTGCGGTAGTTCTTTGTGCCGGTTGGTTTTGGTGGGGTCAAAATAAGGCGGAAGTGCAAGAGAATCTGCGGCTTTTGATTATCGAAACTGCGGCAGAAGAATTGAATGGGCGGGCGGAGATTGATCAATTGACAATTGATTTTCCGCCCCTTGTGACATTGAATGGGATTCGGATTTTTGATGCTCAGGGAGAGTTGGTTGTTGATAGCCCGAAGGCAGAAGTGACGATTCATTATTTACCGATTCTTTTGGGGCGTTTTGATCTTCGCCTACTGGATACGGTCACTTTGACGACTCCAACGGTGGTGGCTCGTGAGCGGGAAGATCGGCAGTGGAATTTAGAGCAATTACTTCGAAAGAGTGAGGGCTCGGAGTCTATGGATTTGGATATGAAAATCCGAATTTCAGAGGGGCTTGTGAAAATTCGTCGCTTGGAAAATGTGTCCGCTGATGTGGGTCTGAATGGAGAATTTCATCTGGGGGATGACCAGAAAATTAGTGGTGCCGGCGAATTTGTGATTCAAGAAGATCGGGCACAATTTGAATTTGCTTGGCAGAAAACAGAAGGAAGATTTAAATTAGAAGGGTCGTGGCTGAAGCTAGCTCACGGCGCTTTGGCATGGCTGCCTAGCCAGGAGCCTAAACTCTCCGATTGGCAGGGAGCTTTGGTAAATTATCGTATTGAAGTGATTCGCCAAGCTGATGGTACTTGGCGAGGTAGTGGTCGAGGCAATTTGGCGAATGCCGGGCTGTCGGTGATGGACTATCAATTTTCCAATTGGAATGGCTTTATGGCCGGAGATAGCAAGAATTTAACTTTGCAAAATATTAGGGGCTCGATTAATGGTGAACCCCTTGAAATCATGGGGCGGGTCGCCTTGGAAGGCGATTTTCCGATGGATGTGACGGTGCGGTCACGGGGTTTTCAAATTGCTAAATTCCGCCAGCCGGATATTCCGCCGGTGGAGGGAGTTGTTCAGGGCGAAGTGCGGGTTACCGGGTCACTATCGGCACCAATTTTGGATGGCGAGTTGTTTGCAAATCACTTGGCTTTAGAGGGTCGGGATTTAGGAAAAATGCGGGCCTTTTTCAAGAAGGAAAGCAATACGGTGCAGCTGACCGAAGTGGAAGGCTCAATTTGGAACGGTACGATTCGGGGCAAGGGGAAATTGGATTGGGAGACCAAAGAAGGAGATGCCCAGTTAGATTTGGAGAGCCTTAATTTATCTGAAGTGCCGACAAGTATTTTGCCGGAAGCGATTTTGCCGATCCAGGGTCGGGTGAGTGGGAATCTGGCAATTCAAGGCTCATCAAGTGATTTGATTGGTAACGGGGAATTGAGTTTTTATAACGGTAGAGTCGGCGGGGTTGTTCTGTCTTCTTTGAGTGGCGAATTTAAGGTGCGGGATGAAGCACTTGCTTATGTAACCGGTACGGCCGGTGTGGCCGGTGGTTGGGCACGATTTAGCGGGAATGGGTATTCTTGGGATGTAGTGCTGGATAGACTTGAACTGGCTCAAATTGGCCCGATTCAGAGTGTGGTGGCTGCTCAAGGCCCAGTTAGCGGCAGTGCGGCGGTTAATCTGACCGGCGATCGGTGGGTCGGTTCTGCGGAGGTAAGCGGAAGTGGTGGGCAGATCGCCTATCAGCCTTATGATGAATTTATCGGTCGCTTTTCTTTCGGTGCTGATGGAATTGCCCGCATTCAAGAGGCTCGGATGGTTCAGCGGGTATATAAAGCGCCTTATACCGGAATTTTGGAATTTGAAGAAACTGAGGATGGCAAGGTCATTGTCCGTGATGCTAGCAATTCCAGTGCTTCGATTTGGCCGAAGGAGGATTTGGCTCCGAAGGAGATCACCCGTAGCCATGAGGTAAGTGGCTGGTTTGCGATGGATGGCAGTAATAGCCGTTTGACAATTAGTAGCCAAAATATGCGGGCTGAGAGTATTGTGCCTTTTTTGCCGAAGGGGATATTTGTCAGTGGCAATGTAAATAACGAAGTCATCATTGAGGGCAGTCTGTTTAATCCGGGCGTTAGCGGTAGTGTTGCTTTGGTGCGAGGTAGTGTAGGTACTTCCAAGGAAACATCGGTTTTGCTCGATGAGATTAGTGGGACTTACCAAAGGGAAAATGGTGCTTGGAGTTTACAAGGTTTTCAGGCGGAAAATTGGAGCATGAATTTCAAGGCAGATGGGCAGGTCACTGAAAGCGGTGTGTATGATCTTCGGCTAAAGGAAGGGTCTTTTGATTTGGCGCGGCCTTTGATGTGGGAGTGGCCTTATCCGGTTAGCGGCGAGGTCGGATTTTCCGGACAAATTCAAGGGGCAGGGGAAGGCTATCGCTTTGAAGTGAGTGCCTTGGCGCCGAAGATTTCCGCAAATAATCAGGAATTAGAGAATGTGAAGATTATTGCTTTTGGCAATGAAAAGCAAATTGAGATTCCGGAAGTTTCTTTTAATCAGGAAACCGGAAAATTTTTCTTTGAAGGTTGGGCAAGTGGTGAAAATCGCAGTATTTTCGGAGATTTAAGAATTTCTGATGCTCGATTGAGCACCGCCTTACCTTTGGTGAATCTGACAGTACCGGAGCTGGAAGGTACTTTAAATGGCAATGTGAACGTGAATGCCCGCTTTCCTTGGAGGCAGGCGCGTATTGTTGGCAGGGTAACCGATGGGATTTTCCGTCGTCAGAAGATTAGTAAAGCGGAATTTGATGCGGGTCTGGAAAATCAGGTCTGGAAAATCAATGAAATGACAGCACTAATCGGCGATGAGGGAATATTGATCGCCGAGGGCGGTATTGATGAAAAGCAGAATATGGAAATTCAGATAGCCGCGAAGGATATTGATGCATCGCTTTTGCCGGATTTGGTCTATCAGGATTGGCCTTTAGGGGGGAAACTTCAAATAGTTTCTCAGATTGGTGGTAATGTATCCAGTCCGGAGGTCGCTTTATCAGCAGCGATTGCGGCGGGGAATTTTGGTGGTACAGAATTTGATAAATTCCACTCTTTGCTGATTTTAAAAGATGGGCAAATCCGGGTGGAGCAGATGGCGCTTCAAAAGGGCGAATATCAAGCGAGTGCCTATGGAACGATTCCTTTGTCGACGGTGCTTGAAGCTGAGAATGCTCGCGAGGAGAGCATGGATTTGACTTTGCGGCTGGATAACGGAAATTTGGCGATTTTGCCGGCTTTGAATCCGGTGTTTTTAGAGGCTTCCGGGGAAACTCGTGGGGAACTGAAAATTTCCGGTACTTTGGCGGAGCCTCGTATCATCGGGGAAGTGGCGGTCAGAGATGGACGAATTCTTTTTAATAAAGTGAAGAAACCTCTTGAAAATATTGAATTGGAAGTGGATTTTTCAGGAGATACCTTTACAGTTAAAGAAGGAAGTGCCAAAATGGGGCGGGGTCATGTGACTCTCGCCGGGCAAGGCGGCTTGACCGGGACGAGTTTGATGGAATATCAGGCATCTGTGAGGGCGAATCGTTTGGAGGTCGAAAGTCCCTATTATAAAGGTGAAATCAATGGGGAGCTGAATTTGGCTTCCGGGGTCAGAAGGCCGATGTTTAGCGGGGAAATGAATTTTTCCAATGTGACGATTACCGTTCCGCTGACCTTGATGATTCAGGAATCTCAAGCGGTGTATTTGCCGACGGTCGGGCTGGATGTAAAATTTAACTTAGGCGAGAAAGTTCGCCTTTATGATCCGGTGTTTTATGATATTTCACCGAGAGGCGAGCTCAGGCTCCGAAGGACTTTGCAGAATCCGGCATTGGAGGGCTATCTGGAAGCGACTTCCGGACGGATTTGGTATTTTGGTAATCAATTTCAGGTGACTGATGCGAAAGCGGATTTTCAAACTTTCCAAGGCTTGATGCCGACAATGAAGCTGGAAGCTCAGCATCGACTGACGAATTCGTTGATTTTGCTGCAAGGGGAGGGAATCGCGACCCAGATGCAGTTTAATTTATCCTCGGAGCCGACGATGAGCCAGGAGGAAATTAGAAATCTCTTGCTCTTTAAGACCGATCAGGTGGATATAAATTCGCCGGAATTCAGTCAGCAGGTTGCTTCGATGGGAGCGATGGCGCTGCTGGAAATGAGCCTTCAAAGTCAGAGACTTTTTGGATTGGAGAAATTTGCTCAGGAAAATTTTGGTGTGGATGAACTTCAGCTTGCTCAGGTTCGTTTTTATAATCGAAGTGCTGAGGATGCCGGACGTTTTGAGGCCAATTATGGAGTGCGGGTCGGGAAAAGTTTGGGTGAACGGGTATATTTTTCTCATATTTTATCAATGGATGAGCCTTCGAACGGGATTAGCACACTTCGTTATGATTTTAATCGCTACTGGAATCTTTCCGGTGAGCTTGAGCGGTATGAGCGAGAGAACCGCTATCAAATGTTTCTGAGGGGAAGATTTTAGAATTTTTGGGAGAGAAAGGGGCGGGGCTGAATGAATATTTGGGAGTATTTTCGGGAAATCAGGAAAATTCAGTTCCTGACTCCGGAAGAGGAAAAAGGGCTTTGGCACTCCTATAAGAGTCTGGGCGATGAGGCGGCGCGGGAGAAATTAATTATTCATTATCAGCCATTGGTGGTGAGTATACTTTTGAGCTGGCGGTTGCCGGAAGGATGGCTTTTGGATACTCTGCAAGAGGGAATGATTGGATTACTTGAATCGGTGGAGGGCTTTGAGCCGGAGCGAGGCATTGCTTTTAGTTTGTATAGCATGCATCGGATTCGCGGGCAGATGGTGGATTTTCTCAGGAAAGAGGGACGGATGCCGCTTTGCTTGATGGATGAGCCGAAAGAGAAGGGGGCGAGCTGGCGAGATCAATTGGTTGATCCGGGGCAACCGGTGGCGGAAATTGCCGAATCTCACTGGCTGAGTGCGGAGGTCAATCAATTAATGGAGCGGTTGCCTGAAAAAGAGCAAAAAGTTTTGCAGGGGGTTTATCTGGAGGATCTTTCTCATCAGCAGGTCGCTAATCGGTTGGAGGTCAGCTTGGGCTATGTGTATCGCCTCCAGGATCAGGGAGTTCGTCGAATCCGCGGGATGTTGTCTCGTTGGATTGCCGATTGGAATGGCAAAAAGAAGTAGAATTCACTAGAAAAACAGAGAATTTGGAAGAATGGCAAAGATTTTTTTGATAAAAAGCCCAATTTTGGACGGCGAAAAAAATGGAAAATTTCAGATTATAGATTATATAAAAAGCAGGCCCAAGTGATTGACGGAGGAGGGGATGAGGTGGATCAAAAGAAAAAGAAGATCGCTCGTATTCGTTCTGTCCGAAATTGGCTGGGTCGAGCGGAAAAAGGACTGGAGGCGGGAAATGAGCTAGAAGGTCAGATGAATTTTCTTTTGGCAGAAGCTGAGATGTCTCTTTTGCAATCGAAAAAAACAAAAGATTGGAAGCGAGCCCGTCATTTATTTGCACTTTGTTCGGCATTGGCGATTGTCGGCATAGTTTGGGGTTTTGCGGGGTCTTTTGGCGCATCGACTGAAGAAATTTTGATAAAAAGAGAAAAAGTTTTTTTAGAAAACTCTTTCACTTCTATCATAGAAAATGCTATGATAGAACAGAAGTCTAACAAGAATGAGATAGTTGTAGATACTTCCGAAACTGAGAGGATTTTAAGAGGTGCTTCGAGTCAGGAAATTGCTGAGTCGGGCGGGTCATCTCAGAAGATAAATGCAGGGGTTGAGCCGGTAGTTTCCCGGGCGGAAATGGAAGGTTGGATTCGAACTGCGGGAGCTTCAATTCGAAAAACTCAAGGGGATAGTCAATAAAGGGAGGACTTGCTTTGGCCAGAAATTATCAGATGAAAAAAATGCTTTGCTTGCTGAGTTTGGGTGTTGCGATGAATTATTCCGGTCTTGCTCATGGGGAGACTGCGAATACGGCGCCGACAAGGGATACCGTTGCAACAGAAGCTTTGACCGATGCACAAGGGCCGGTAGGGCAGCGGATTACCCATGTGGAGCTGGAAGGGGTTCATAATATAAGCCCGAGATCCATCATGGAGATGGTTGGCAGCAAGCCGGGAGATATGTGGTCTCCGGAGCAATCAAATAAAGATATTCAGGGGATTTTATCGACCGGGTATTTCCAAGCGGCTCGGATGAAATATGATGAGGCGCCTGAAGGTACAAGGATTATTTATGAAATGGTCGAAAATCCGACTTTTAAAGGATTGAGGCTGTCCGGAAATACCCTTTATGGTACTGAAGAACTTCAAGATATGGCGACGGTTACACCGGGAGTCATCATCAATGCCAATCGGTTGGCTGGTGATCTTCAAGCGATTGAAGAGCATTACCGAAAGAATGGCTATATTCTGGCGCGGATTGCCGATGTCAATATGAATGCCGATGGCACGGTTACTGCTCGAGTTGTTGAAGGGGTCGTTGAAGAAATTGCCATCAAAGGAAATCAGAAAACAAAAGACAGGGCTATTCGCCGGGAGATTCGGGTAAAGGTTGGCGAGCCTTTGCGCTCTGAGGATGCTCGACATAGTATTCGGCGCCTCAATAATCTGGGGATTTTTGAAGATGTGAAAATGAATTTGACCCCCGGTCGTGAACCGAGTCAATATGTCTATGAAATTGATGTCAAAGAATTGCCGAGCCGCTCAATTGGCTTAGGTGGTGGATACAATGAAGATGACGGTTTCTCGGTGTCTTTGGAGTTTATGGATAAAAATTTCCGAGGCACTACGGATCAGCTGAAAGTGCGCTATGAATTCGGCGGTAATGGGGATACTAAAAATAAATTCCGCCATGGTTTTGAGGTTGGCTATGTACATCCGTGGCTGACGAGCAAAGAAATGTCACTTTCGGTAAATGCTCATAATATGTTGCGCCGCAAAATAGACCGAAGCAGTAGTGGCAATACAATTTCCGAGTACGACCGAGAAACTACCGGCTTTGATATTACACTGACTCAGCCTTATGGCGAGTATAAGCGCGCTTTTCTGGGTCTGGGCGTGAAAAAGACCAAGCATGTCAGCAATGAGGGTGGCCCTCATGATTATACTGCGATTCCCGGTCATTCAGATTACATTAGTAATAATTTTGGTACTTATAATAGTGTAAGCACCGGATTTATTTATGATAATCGTGACAATTATCTGGTACCGACTCGTGGAAAACGTTTTATGCTGTCCTTGAATCAAGGAGTGAAAATTGGCGGCGGTGATTTCGATCATACCCAAGTTAATTTGGATACTCGTAAATACTGGCCGATCATGGTCGGGAAATCTGAGCATGTAGTGGCATTTCGTTTATTAGGCGGAATGCAGGTCGGTGGAAATTCT
>JGI994J12354_10002095_pt1 | contig 19833 bp, 9 predicted proteins | sample IntmicLarv3ML3BL_FD_12354 | JGI IMG/M metagenome (IMG submission 12354)
ATTATCGCTGTTAGAAAAATTTATAGAACATCCGCAAATAAAACCGTTATGGGAAAAGTTTGTGCAGATGATGAATCGAGGTCGAAACAGGAACAGTGACGAGCGGGATCGATAGTAAATATTTTTCTCTTGAATACCATTTTTTATCGTAAATTTTTTTCTTTTTTGGGGTTTGTAAATAGCTTTTTGATTGTTAGCTTGATTTCCATCTTGATTTATAACTTGATTTAAGGGTCTGGAAACGCCGTCATAGTAGCATTCTTCAAAAACAGTTGCATACATGGATTCCCACAGTTGCATACATGGATTCCCACAGTTGCATACATAGATTCCCACAGTTGCATACATGGATTCCCGAACTTGCATACACATATTTACTTTTGTACACATCTATGATATTGTGATTTTATTCAGCTGCGGAGGTATCTGTATGGCAATGATAAATAAGAATCATTTAATACAAAAAAGGAATGTTTTAAACGAACTTCGAGCTAACAATATGACACTACAGGAATTACGTTTTTTTAGTATTTATCTCAGCAAAATAAATGCAAAAGATATTAATACTCGTGTGGTACGATTTTCTATAGCTGATTTTCAATCAATTATGGAATTGGGACGATTGAAAAATGATTATCTAAAACAAGTCACAAATAGACTTCTGAGCAAAGTCGTAAATATCCCAAACGACCGAGGCGGATATATCGGCTTTCAACTTTTCAAAGAATGTAGAGTAGATCAAGATGAAAATTTGGAATGGTATATCGAAATTGATGCACATGATAAAGCGCTTCCTTTGATGTTTGAATTTCAAAACCGTTATTTCAGTTATCAGCTTTGGAATGCGCTGCGTCTTCGCAGCTCGAACCAGCTCCGCATGTATGAAATCTTAAAACAGTATGAAAAAATCGGTTCAAGGATCATACGCGTGGAAGAATTACGCGCCTTGCTCGGCATCGAACCAGAAGAATATGCTCTTTTTAATAATTTCAAAAAAAGAGTACTTGACCCCTGTCAACAAGCCCTGGAAGAAAGCACTGATATAAAATTCAATTATGCGCCACACGGCAAAAAAGGACCTGGCGGGAAAATATTGTTTTTAAAATTTGATATAGAAAAAAATGAAAATTATATCGACCAATTGACATTGTATGAATTCATCGAAGCACAAAATCAGGAGCAGGAAGAAAATGAATCTCCATATGAAGAACGGCTCCGGTTTCTTGCAACTGCTTGCTTAAATGAATTTACCGAAACCGAAATCGGTGTACTGCTGGATGAAATGAAAAAAATTCTTCCGTTTATGGCAGGTATGGATGATCTTCAATGTCATGATTATCTATCCGATAAATATCATGAATTGGCTATGCGGGCTGAAAAAACAAAAATCCATCATCGCTTCGGATATTTGCGTCAGTTGATTCTTGCAGACCTTAATTCTTAATCAAAGAGGAAATTTTTTATATGGATAAAACAATAAAACAGATAGCTGACGAACTTAAATTGAGTAAGCAGGCAATCCGGAAACGTATCAACCAGTTACCACCAACCGAAGTATCAACCAATGCCAACGGCACAATCTTTGTAAGTGAAGCAGGTGTAAGTAAAATTAAAACCAGTGTCAACCAGGTTGGTACCAACTTACCACCTACGGTTGGCACCCAGGTTGACACTTTGGTTGATACCTTGAAAAATCAACTTGAGGTCAAAGACAAACAAATTTCAGAACAGCAACAGACAATAAAGGAATTGACTTCCACAGTTGAAAAACTTTCAGATAGTTTAAGAGATTCACAAGCGCTGCATGCGGGAACAATGCAAAAACAACTAACGGCAGCACACACCGATCCAGACACCGAAAAAAATTTTTTCAAGCGAATTTTTACCCGGAGAAAATGAACTTACTGCAGCAAAAAAATAAGACGGGATAAATTCCCGTCCCATTTTTGATGTTACAGCTTCCCACTTCAAATTGTTCGAAAAAACCACATCAATGATGTGCATCAAAAAAGCTGAGTGATGTGGTGTAGTGATGCAGTCGAAACGTTGATAAAACAACATTTTATTGAAATTGCTGCATCAAGTGATGTGCATCAAAACCACATCAAATGATGCAGTTGTTTTGATGCTGAAGCAAGAACTTGAAGAAAAAATTAACAGCAGATCGATCCGAGAAATATTTTCACTCGTATTTTCAAGCGCAAATAATAAATGTACCCTATGATATAATTTACAAGACAGGATAGCTGTAGCGGTTTAAGCCTCCGGAGAGGAGGCTGCATATGGAATACATTGTAGGATTAATCATAGCGTTAGCGCTACTTATCCGGTTCCTTGGTTCCAATGAAAATAAAAACCGCTAAGGTCTAGCACACCTTTGCGGTTTTTGAGTTTTTCAACTCTTTCAATCGTTTAACAGGGGGCAGCCGTTCAGCTATCCTGTTTTCTATGTACATTTTATCACGGAGTAAACAATAAAACAAATTGATGCACCGGCTCCGAAAATAAAGATAGAGCGGAGAAAAAATCTCCGCTCTTATATTAATCTTCCCACTATTTGGCAGGGAAACGCCTGAGTTCTATTTAATGAGCAATAATGATATTGCGTCACTATCATATGAAAAAGAAAGTATATCGTCAAGAGGAAAACAAAAATACTTTCAGCAGGAATAAAATCATCTGTTCCCCGGCAATGCATAAATATGCAAAAGGAAATCAGCAGCCAAAAGCGAATAAATATGCAGAATTGTCCGGGATATACAAACTGTATTCATATTTTTCAGCTGGTAAAGGCTGAAAACAGGCAAACAACTAAACAAAATTCGCATTTTGTTAACAATTAAAACCGCATACTGATATGCGGTTTTAATTGTTTGTTAAAATATAGAAATACATAAATACTCCAGAATATTAGTATATGACAATTGGAAATTTAGGGTATGGAAGTGGAAACGGAATATAGGGGGGCCTAATAATAAAATGCATATGTAACGTCCTCCTTTCTTATTTTTTAGAATTTACCATCAAATGTAGTTTATCAGGACAATGAATAATTGCTATAGTTTAGGAGTAAACAACACAATATTGGGAGTGAAATAACAACTGTTCCTGATTTTATATTAGTTGAAATGATAATTTTTTCTTATGAAGTTATTTTCCACGTAACCAATCTAAAAAATATCCCATTTTTGATTTCCTCCTTTTAATATAAATTTGATATGACCATTATTAATTAAACTCGCATATTTTCTATACTTTTGGAGTAAAATATAAAAAAAAAAGAGTGAAATGAATTTATTTAAAAAAAAGGCGGGGGGGAATTTATGGTACTTCGAATTGCTATTTGTGATGACGACTTAAAAATGCATCAGATACTAAAGAAAAATATAGATGACTATGCACGCACCCGAAATATGGATGTGGTATATAAGGATTACTTTACTGGATATGATTTGTTAGCGAGTCAATCACTATTTGATATTATTTTTATGGATTATCAGATTGAGCCCGAGAATAAAACGAATGGTCTTAAAATTGCACACAAAATTAGAGAGAAAGACACTGATATTACAATTATTTTTCTGTCAAGCTATCAACAAGTAGTTTTTCCTTCCTTTGAAGTAGGAACTTTTCGTTTTTTGACAAAACCTCTTAATCAAGAAAAACTATTTCAGGCTTTAGACGGCTATCTTCGTTTGATTGAAATAAATGATGTTTTAGTAATTCGGATTGAAGGTTCTTCTTTTAGTATTCCTGAAAACCAAATCACTTTTCTGGAAGGTAACGGAAAATATTGTCTTTTGCATACAATCAAAAAAACATATGACGTACATGAGACGTTAGCGGCGATTGAAAAACGTTTATCAGCGGAACGTTTTTCTCGTTGCCATCGTTCCTTTCTCGTGCATCTGAAATTTATTTCATCATATAATTCGGCTGAAGTAGAACTAAAATCAAAAGAAAAAATTCCCGCAACTCGAAATAAATATAAATCCTTTCATGCCGACTATTCTAGTTATATTAAAAAATATGGATATTAATCCAATCTTTGTTGGAGGTTTTGTAATATGGAAATATATACATACTATTCGTTCTTTTTTTTGAGGGATATTAGCAGTTTTATTGTATCTATTTTGGCACTTCAGTTTTTTCTTCAGGATCAATTGAAAACTTTGACCAAGCCTAAAATTGCATTTGTTAGCATTTTGTTCTTTTTATATTCCTTTGGTTGGGCTTTTCTATGCAGTTTAGGACGGATAGAATTTTTTCCACTTTCCTATATACTTTCAATTGTTTTTCCTCTAATTTTTATAAAAATGAACAATTTGAAAAACTCTGTTTTATTACTAATTCTTTATATAGCAATTGTTCCGCTTTTATCTAATACAATTTTGCTCTTTTTTAATGATGTTGCTGTGGAACAAAATGCAGCAGCGCATAATGCTGTCAACCTTTCTGAAATGCTAGTTAATATAATTTTTATAGTATTAATACAAATACGTTTTACTCGAAATAAAGGGTTTTATAATTTCACAATCTTAAAACCAATAACTTTTTTGTTGCTTATTCCTCTCATGCTCTGTATTTCAATTTTGCAACCTTTTACTATGAACTTACTATATAGATATGATAGCTCTGATATTAATCAATACAAACTATTATTCTTCATCATTGTTATATTACTTTTATTAACGAGCATACATTTGCTCAAAATAAACTCATCCAAAGCACATTATGAAGACATAACAAAATTATTGACAAAGCAAATAGATACACAAATCACCCACTATCAGATTTTTAAAGAACAAGAAGAATTTGTATTACGATTTCAACATGACTATAAAAATGTGATGCTTGGATTGCAAGCCATTCTTGAAACTGGAAATGTAAAAGAAGCTCAAAATTATATTAATGAAATGGAGTCCGCATTTACTCCAACCACCAAACTATATAATACTGGAAATCCAATTGCAGATGCTTTGCTATACACAAAAAATAGAGAGGCATCAAATAAACATGTGACGATTGTTTTCGAGGGAATCATCCCGGCAGAACGAATCACTAATTTACATTTATGCATACTTCTCACAAATACCTTAGATAACGCAATTGAAGCATGTCCGCAAAAAATTGGCAGTGAAATTTTAATTGATTCAAATATTCAAAACAGTTTATGGTTCCTCGAAATAAAAAATTCGGTAGAAGAAAAAATCCAAATAAAAAACAATATGCTTTACACAAGCAAAAAAAACAAACGCCTACATGGTTTTGGCATTCGCAACATGCAAGATGTTATAGATAAATATGATGGACATCTGACCCTTTCTTGTGATACAGATTATTTTGTGACAGAAATTGACATAAAATTATAAAAATAAAACGTTCGTTCCAAATACATATTTCTACCCTTTTACAATTATCATTGCTTTTCAAATGATACTACAATCTGTTTAATCAGCCTAAAATACAACCGAGGGTTTAGGTTTATTTTTGCATCCTATTTCAACCGTGTTCATTGAAAATTCTTTAAAAGATTTTTTATTTCACTCCATTTTTTATGGTATTCACTCCGAAAATATAGTCAATATTTTCAACTTTGATAAACTCTAACCATCGCAAAAAGATTAAGCGATGACGAAATACAATCGAGAAAGGATTATACGATAGTGATGAACAATAATAAAATTGTAAAAGCTCAAAATTTGACAAAGCAGTTTAATGGAAATTATGCATTGAACAACATCAACTTTTCCATCAATGCCGGAGAAATATTCGGTTTTTTGGGACCTTCTGGAAGTGGCAAAACAACCACAATTAATATTTTAACAGATCAACTGAATGCAGATCATGGAGATGCTTATTTATTTGGGAAAAAAGTCAACCAAATCACCAAAACAGATATGAAAAAAATCGGCATTGTAAGTGATCAAACGGGATATTATGAAAAATTATCGTTATATGAAAACATGATTCTATATTGCAAAATATTCGGAATTCATAAAAAGAAAATTGATAACATTCTTGATAAAGTTGGACTACTGGATAGCAAAAAGAAACCAGCAGAAAAATTATCGAAAGGTATGAAGCAAAGAATGTTGTTAGCACGAGCACTTCTCAATACTCCAGATATATTGTTTTTAGATGAACCGACAAGCGGTTTAGATCCAACAACAACACAAAAAATACATAAACTGTTGTTGGAATTGAAAGCAGATGGAACAACCATTTTTTTAACAACACACGATATGAATGAAGCCAATTTTTTATGTGACCATTTAGCCTTATTGAATAAAGGAAAAATTGTTGAATTTGGCACACCGCATGAAATAACCGTGAAAAATACAATCAAGAAAAAACTGAAACTACAAGGTGCTAATGGTGAATTCTATTGTATTGAAGAAAAAGAAGAGACGGATGATATTATAAAAAAGTTTTTTAATTCTAATCAAGAAATTTTTTCCATTCATTCTTGCGAACCATCGCTGGAAGATATATTTATCCATTTAACGGGAGAGGAGTTGATTTCAAAATGAACACTATTCATGGTTTAATTTGGTTACGGTTTATTTCTTTGAAAAAAAATAAAAACATACTTTTAATTGCTTTATTTCCATTTGTTTTTGCATTTTTGTATTCAAACTTTATGATAAAAGATAATTTTGCTGAAAAAGCGTCTATTGTCAGTATGTGTTTAACCATGGGTTTTTCGACTTCCTCGCTGAACATTTTGACATCTACAATTGCTGAGGAAAAAGAAAAATACAATCTGAAAACATTATTATTATCCGGTGTTAGTGGTCTAGAATATATTTTTTCTACACTGATTATTCCCGTCGTATTGGGAGTTATAACGATTTTAATTCTTCCTCAAATTGCACAGGTTGATTTTGGGGCGAGTTATTTTCAATACCTGTTAATCAGTTTTTTGACACTTATTGTTCACATCCTTTTTGGACTCGTGATTGCTATGGTATCTGAAACACAAACGAAAGCACAGATGAATTCTATGCCTGTTCTTCTGCTGTCTTCATTCCTTCCAATGCTGTCTTCTTTTAATGAACAAATAAGAAAAATTTGCGATTTATCTCATGTAGGGGCACATAATAAATTTTTCACCAAACTTATTGCTGGAGAAAATACTTCCTTAGTCTGGTCGGATATGCTTGTTCTTGGTGTCTGGATTGCAATGTTATATGCTTTAACAATTATTCTTTATAAGAAAACAAAAAAGGGGAATTCAACAATAAATTTTACAAATTTATTTCGTTTTAAAAAAGATGGTGATATAGCATGCAAATTGTAAAATATCAAGTTTTGACACGTGAAAATCTGCTTCGTTATCAAATGGATATTGACATAAGTCACAAACATGAAATCGTGCATATTTTTGAAGAAATTCAGCAAAGTTTTCAGATACAAAAAAAAACAAAGAGTTTAATTTTAGAAATAGATCTTGTAAATGAAAAAATCAAATCACTCTATTTTCTTGCAGAAAAATACGAGACATATAAATCCAGCAAATTATCTGTTGAGTATAAAAATTCTTTTCATCTTGAAAATGCATTAAAGTTCCGATGCGAAGGTAATTTGCTGTTCATCATAAAATGTATGCATCAGTTTAATCAATTCATTATCGAAAATAAGTACACCCGCATAACGCCATATTTTTTAACAAATGCAGACATATATCATACATTTGATGTGGAGTGTATTGTTTGTGATATTTACGCATGTGTTAGCGGAAATATTATTTAGTAAAGAGTATATAAAATAAGAAAAGGAAAGGAGGTGTTGCTAAATGCTTATAATTGTAACCTATCTGATTGGCGGTGCATTGGTAATGTTGTCACATCAATATAGATAATAATAAAAATTAAATTTAAAGAAAGGAAAGGAGGGATTGTTAGATGATTTCAACAGTAGTGCTTATTGGCGCAGCCGTAATAACATTATTTCGGTTGCAGAATTCAAAATAATGAAAATATATTTACAGAAAAAGAAAGGAGGTAATGCAAATGATCACATTCATCACTATATCAGCTGTTGCATTCGTAGCTGGATATATCGTAGGAAAGAAATAAGATATTTCTATTTATTAAAAAATAAATGAAGAAAGGAGATACTGATTAATGATTACAGGAATTGGAATTTTTATTGTTGGTGTCGCATCTGGTATTTATCTGTATTGTAAATAAGAATCACCGCTTTTAAAAAAAAGGAAAGAAAGGAGATATTAACATGGTAATATTTTGTGCTGGCTTAATAGTTGGCTTTGTTGGAGCTGCGATATTGAAAGGTTAATTGACTTATAGTTTATAATGACAAAAAAAATTAATATTTTTTAGGGAATACCGCATTGCAATTTTGGTTCTCTAAAAGATATTAATTTTTCTTTATTATCTCAAAGGATAGTACAACTGTCAAATTCCGCAACTTACCACCGTTTTGACGGTCATAAGGATATCATTCTCAGGCTCAAAGCACGTCTGAAAACCCATGAAAACAAAGGGTCAAAATTGCTAAATTGCGGAAAATCTCCGGAAATAAAAAGACGATAGGCTGGAATATTTTATAGTAACAAGCAGTGCTTATGGACGCCCTAACGGTTTTCCATAAGCGGATTACTGGGGATATCCCCAGTCCCCTAATTTATGTGACACATAAATTTTAAGACGCCAAGTGTCTGCTGTGCACTTCACAGAAGTGCAAATAATATATGTATCCGTTGCACAACCGTTACATAACTGTGAAGTATTCAAATGATTTTTTTATGGGGCAAGCTACCGATGATGAATAGGCAAAAAATTTCCGGCTGAAGAACAACTCCGGCCGGAAATTTTTTGCGTCTCAAGCAGTAACGCGAGAATCCTCAATGCACAAAATAACGGAGATCTGCAGGACAATATTTTGTGTGCAAACGGGGTCGAGGGGCAGCGCCCTCGCACATGGCTTTACTTTGTAAAGTCTCCTGTGTTTATACTTTATTAGCGCTTCGCACTTTGTAAAGATGATGCGCAGCCCCCCAGCAACAACAAAAACGGAGGTCGCAAATACAGATGAGTTATGCCGTTGTGAGAGTGCAAAAATTCACCGCTGGTTCTGTGAAAGGAATTGAAATTCACGACCGCCGGGAAAAAGAAAACATCAGCCATACGAACAAAGATATTGACTGGCAGCGGTCGAAATTCAATTACGATTTACACGACGATCAAAATGATAATTTCAGCAGAGCAATAAAAAATAGGATTGATTCTCTCAATCTTCCAAAAGCTGTCCGGAAAGATGCAATTGTCATGGCACAAGTTCTTGTTACTTCGGATAGTGCTTTTTTTGATCATTTAGGATATGCAGAGCACATGAGGCGAGAAAATAAAATCGAAAGTGTTGCTATCGGTTTAAAAGACCCAACACCATACGCATATGTTGATACGGATTATAAAACTGACTGTATACAACAGGGAGCGTTACAATTTTTTCAAGATAGTTATGAATTTCTTGCATACAGATATGGAGAGGAAAATATCATAAGTGCTACCGTGCATATGGACGAGCGAACGCCACATATGCATTTTAATTTTGTTCCGGTTACGGAAGATGACCGACTATCTGCAAAATCCGTTTTCACCCGGGAAAATCTCCGGGAACAGCAAACGGCATTTCATAATACCGTCGGACAGTTTCATGATTTACAGCGTGGAGAGCCAAAGGAAAGTAATAAACGGCGGAAGCATTTAGAAACACACGAATATAAAGAAGCTGTGGCAATGGAGCAAGAAGCCCGTCAGAAAGCGGCTGCATACGTCCGAACGGAACAAGAGGCAAAAACCCGTATTGAACTGCTTAAAAGCGAAGAAAACGCCTTAGAGGGCAAAATAGAGGGTCTGCAGGCACAATATATAAAGCAAGCTGAAGAACTAAACATCATACGGGCAGCAGTACAAAAAGAAAGTGAAGATGGTGTCGGTAATTTTGGCATGGAAAGTATGAAAAAACAAATTGCTGCAGCCCGGCAAGAAGCGAATCAAAAAAATCGATTATCGCTGTTAGAAAAATTTATAGAACATCCGCAAATAAAACCGTTATGGGAAAAGTTTGTGCAGATGATGAATCGAGGTCGAAACAGGAACAGTGACGAGCGGGATCGATAGTAAATATTTTTCTCTTGAATACCATTTTTTATCGTAAATTTTTTTCTTTTTTGGGGTTTGTAAATAGCTTTTTGATTGTTAGCTTGATTTCCATCTTGATTTATAACTTGATTTAAGGGTCTGGAAACGCCGTCATAGTAGCATTCTTCAAAAACAGTTGCATACATGGATTCCCACAGTTGCATACATGGATTCCCACAGTTGCATACATAGATTCCCACAGTTGCATACATGGATTCCCGAACTTGCATACACATATTTACTTTTGTACACATCTATGATATTGTGATTTTATTCAGCTGCGGAGGTATCTGTATGGCAATGATAAATAAGAATCATTTAATACAAAAAAGGAATGTTTTAAACGAACTTCGAGCTAACAATATGACACTACAGGAATTACGTTTTTTTAGTATTTATCTCAGCAAAATAAATGCAAAAGATATTAATACTCGTGTGGTACGATTTTCTATAGCTGATTTTCAATCAATTATGGAATTGGGACGATTGAAAAATGATTATCTAAAACAAGTCACAAATAGACTTCTGAGCAAAGTCGTAAATATCCCAAACGACCGAGGCGGATATATCGGCTTTCAACTTTTCAAAGAATGTAGAGTAGATCAAGATGAAAATTTGGAATGGTATATCGAAATTGATGCACATGATAAAGCGCTTCCTTTGATGTTTGAATTTCAAAACCGTTATTTCAGTTATCAGCTTTGGAATGCGCTGCGTCTTCGCAGCTCGAACCAGCTCCGCATGTATGAAATCTTAAAACAGTATGAAAAAATCGGTTCAAGGATCATACGCGTGGAAGAATTACGCGCCTTGCTCGGCATCGAACCAGAAGAATATGCTCTTTTTAATAATTTCAAAAAAAGAGTACTTGACCCCTGTCAACAAGCCCTGGAAGAAAGCACTGATATAAAATTCAATTATGCGCCACACGGCAAAAAAGGACCTGGCGGGAAAATATTGTTTTTAAAATTTGATATAGAAAAAAATGAAAATTATATCGACCAATTGACATTGTATGAATTCATCGAAGCACAAAATCAGGAGCAGGAAGAAAATGAATCTCCATATGAAGAACGGCTCCGGTTTCTTGCAACTGCTTGCTTAAATGAATTTACCGAAACCGAAATCGGTGTACTGCTGGATGAAATGAAAAAAATTCTTCCGTTTATGGCAGGTATGGATGATCTTCAATGTCATGATTATCTATCCGATAAATATCATGAATTGGCTATGCGGGCTGAAAAAACAAAAATCCATCATCGCTTCGGATATTTGCGTCAGTTGATTCTTGCAGACCTTAATTCTTAATCAAAGAGGAAATTTTTTATATGGATAAAACAATAAAACAGATAGCTGACGAACTTAAATTGAGTAAGCAGGCAATCCGGAAACGTATCAACCAGTTACCACCAACCGAAGTATCAACCAATGCCAACGGCACAATCTTTGTAAGTGAAGCAGGTGTAAGTAAAATTAAAACCAGTGTCAACCAGGTTGGTACCAACTTACCACCTACGGTTGGCACCCAGGTTGACACTTTGGTTGATACCTTGAAAAATCAACTTGAGGTCAAAGACAAACAAATTTCAGAACAGCAACAGACAATAAAGGAATTGACTTCCACAGTTGAAAAACTTTCAGATAGTTTAAGAGATTCACAAGCGCTGCATGCGGGAACAATGCAAAAACAACTAACGGCAGCACACACCGATCCAGACACCGAAAAAAATTTTTTCAAGCGAATTTTTACCCGGAGAAAATGAACTTACTGCAGCAAAAAAATAAGACGGGATAAATTCCCGTCCCATTTTTGATGTTACAGCTTCCCACTTCAAATTGTTCGAAAAAACCACATCAATGATGTGCATCAAAAAAGCTGAGTGATGTGGTGTAGTGATGCAGTCGAAACGTTGATAAAACAACATTTTATTGAAATTGCTGCATCAAGTGATGTGCATCAAAACCACATCAAATGATGCAGTTGTTTTGATGCTGAAGCAAGAACTTGAAGAAAAAATTAACAGCAGATCGATCCGAGAAATATTTTCACTCGTATTTTCAAGCGCAAATAATAAATGTACCCTATGATATAATTTACAAGACAGGATAGCTGTAGCGGTTTAAGCCTCCGGAGAGGAGGCTGCATATGGAATACATTGTAGGATTAATCATAGCGTTAGCGCTACTTATCCGGTTCCTTGGTTCCAATGAAAATAAAAACCGCTAAGGTCTAGCACACCTTTGCGGTTTTTGAGTTTTTCAACTCTTTCAATCGTTTAACAGGGGGCAGCCGTTCAGCTATCCTGTTTTCTATGTACATTTTATCACGGAGTAAACAATAAAACAAATTGATGCACCGGCTCCGAAAATAAAGATAGAGCGGAGAAAAAATCTCCGCTCTTATATTAATCTTCCCACTATTTGGCAGGGAAACGCCTGAGTTCTATTTAATGAGCAATAATGATATTGCGTCACTATCATATGAAAAAGAAAGTATATCGTCAAGAGGAAAACAAAAATACTTTCAGCAGGAATAAAATCATCTGTTCCCCGGCAATGCATAAATATGCAAAAGGAAATCAGCAGCCAAAAGCGAATAAATATGCAGAATTGTCCGGGATATACAAACTGTATTCATATTTTTCAGCTGGTAAAGGCTGAAAACAGGCAAACAACTAAACAAAATTCGCATTTTGTTAACAATTAAAACCGCATACTGATATGCGGTTTTAATTGTTTGTTAAAATATAGAAATACATAAATACTCCAGAATATTAGTATATGACAATTGGAAATTTAGGGTATGGAAGTGGAAACGGAATATAGGGGGGCCTAATAATAAAATGCATATGTAACGTCCTCCTTTCTTATTTTTTAGAATTTACCATCAAATGTAGTTTATCAGGACAATGAATAATTGCTATAGTTTAGGAGTAAACAACACAATATTGGGAGTGAAATAACAACTGTTCCTGATTTTATATTAGTTGAAATGATAATTTTTTCTTATGAAGTTATTTTCCACGTAACCAATCTAAAAAATATCCCATTTTTGATTTCCTCCTTTTAATATAAATTTGATATGACCATTATTAATTAAACTCGCATATTTTCTATACTTTTGGAGTAAAATATAAAAAAAAAAGAGTGAAATGAATTTATTTAAAAAAAAGGCGGGGGGGAATTTATGGTACTTCGAATTGCTATTTGTGATGACGACTTAAAAATGCATCAGATACTAAAGAAAAATATAGATGACTATGCACGCACCCGAAATATGGATGTGGTATATAAGGATTACTTTACTGGATATGATTTGTTAGCGAGTCAATCACTATTTGATATTATTTTTATGGATTATCAGATTGAGCCCGAGAATAAAACGAATGGTCTTAAAATTGCACACAAAATTAGAGAGAAAGACACTGATATTACAATTATTTTTCTGTCAAGCTATCAACAAGTAGTTTTTCCTTCCTTTGAAGTAGGAACTTTTCGTTTTTTGACAAAACCTCTTAATCAAGAAAAACTATTTCAGGCTTTAGACGGCTATCTTCGTTTGATTGAAATAAATGATGTTTTAGTAATTCGGATTGAAGGTTCTTCTTTTAGTATTCCTGAAAACCAAATCACTTTTCTGGAAGGTAACGGAAAATATTGTCTTTTGCATACAATCAAAAAAACATATGACGTACATGAGACGTTAGCGGCGATTGAAAAACGTTTATCAGCGGAACGTTTTTCTCGTTGCCATCGTTCCTTTCTCGTGCATCTGAAATTTATTTCATCATATAATTCGGCTGAAGTAGAACTAAAATCAAAAGAAAAAATTCCCGCAACTCGAAATAAATATAAATCCTTTCATGCCGACTATTCTAGTTATATTAAAAAATATGGATATTAATCCAATCTTTGTTGGAGGTTTTGTAATATGGAAATATATACATACTATTCGTTCTTTTTTTTGAGGGATATTAGCAGTTTTATTGTATCTATTTTGGCACTTCAGTTTTTTCTTCAGGATCAATTGAAAACTTTGACCAAGCCTAAAATTGCATTTGTTAGCATTTTGTTCTTTTTATATTCCTTTGGTTGGGCTTTTCTATGCAGTTTAGGACGGATAGAATTTTTTCCACTTTCCTATATACTTTCAATTGTTTTTCCTCTAATTTTTATAAAAATGAACAATTTGAAAAACTCTGTTTTATTACTAATTCTTTATATAGCAATTGTTCCGCTTTTATCTAATACAATTTTGCTCTTTTTTAATGATGTTGCTGTGGAACAAAATGCAGCAGCGCATAATGCTGTCAACCTTTCTGAAATGCTAGTTAATATAATTTTTATAGTATTAATACAAATACGTTTTACTCGAAATAAAGGGTTTTATAATTTCACAATCTTAAAACCAATAACTTTTTTGTTGCTTATTCCTCTCATGCTCTGTATTTCAATTTTGCAACCTTTTACTATGAACTTACTATATAGATATGATAGCTCTGATATTAATCAATACAAACTATTATTCTTCATCATTGTTATATTACTTTTATTAACGAGCATACATTTGCTCAAAATAAACTCATCCAAAGCACATTATGAAGACATAACAAAATTATTGACAAAGCAAATAGATACACAAATCACCCACTATCAGATTTTTAAAGAACAAGAAGAATTTGTATTACGATTTCAACATGACTATAAAAATGTGATGCTTGGATTGCAAGCCATTCTTGAAACTGGAAATGTAAAAGAAGCTCAAAATTATATTAATGAAATGGAGTCCGCATTTACTCCAACCACCAAACTATATAATACTGGAAATCCAATTGCAGATGCTTTGCTATACACAAAAAATAGAGAGGCATCAAATAAACATGTGACGATTGTTTTCGAGGGAATCATCCCGGCAGAACGAATCACTAATTTACATTTATGCATACTTCTCACAAATACCTTAGATAACGCAATTGAAGCATGTCCGCAAAAAATTGGCAGTGAAATTTTAATTGATTCAAATATTCAAAACAGTTTATGGTTCCTCGAAATAAAAAATTCGGTAGAAGAAAAAATCCAAATAAAAAACAATATGCTTTACACAAGCAAAAAAAACAAACGCCTACATGGTTTTGGCATTCGCAACATGCAAGATGTTATAGATAAATATGATGGACATCTGACCCTTTCTTGTGATACAGATTATTTTGTGACAGAAATTGACATAAAATTATAAAAATAAAACGTTCGTTCCAAATACATATTTCTACCCTTTTACAATTATCATTGCTTTTCAAATGATACTACAATCTGTTTAATCAGCCTAAAATACAACCGAGGGTTTAGGTTTATTTTTGCATCCTATTTCAACCGTGTTCATTGAAAATTCTTTAAAAGATTTTTTATTTCACTCCATTTTTTATGGTATTCACTCCGAAAATATAGTCAATATTTTCAACTTTGATAAACTCTAACCATCGCAAAAAGATTAAGCGATGACGAAATACAATCGAGAAAGGATTATACGATAGTGATGAACAATAATAAAATTGTAAAAGCTCAAAATTTGACAAAGCAGTTTAATGGAAATTATGCATTGAACAACATCAACTTTTCCATCAATGCCGGAGAAATATTCGGTTTTTTGGGACCTTCTGGAAGTGGCAAAACAACCACAATTAATATTTTAACAGATCAACTGAATGCAGATCATGGAGATGCTTATTTATTTGGGAAAAAAGTCAACCAAATCACCAAAACAGATATGAAAAAAATCGGCATTGTAAGTGATCAAACGGGATATTATGAAAAATTATCGTTATATGAAAACATGATTCTATATTGCAAAATATTCGGAATTCATAAAAAGAAAATTGATAACATTCTTGATAAAGTTGGACTACTGGATAGCAAAAAGAAACCAGCAGAAAAATTATCGAAAGGTATGAAGCAAAGAATGTTGTTAGCACGAGCACTTCTCAATACTCCAGATATATTGTTTTTAGATGAACCGACAAGCGGTTTAGATCCAACAACAACACAAAAAATACATAAACTGTTGTTGGAATTGAAAGCAGATGGAACAACCATTTTTTTAACAACACACGATATGAATGAAGCCAATTTTTTATGTGACCATTTAGCCTTATTGAATAAAGGAAAAATTGTTGAATTTGGCACACCGCATGAAATAACCGTGAAAAATACAATCAAGAAAAAACTGAAACTACAAGGTGCTAATGGTGAATTCTATTGTATTGAAGAAAAAGAAGAGACGGATGATATTATAAAAAAGTTTTTTAATTCTAATCAAGAAATTTTTTCCATTCATTCTTGCGAACCATCGCTGGAAGATATATTTATCCATTTAACGGGAGAGGAGTTGATTTCAAAATGAACACTATTCATGGTTTAATTTGGTTACGGTTTATTTCTTTGAAAAAAAATAAAAACATACTTTTAATTGCTTTATTTCCATTTGTTTTTGCATTTTTGTATTCAAACTTTATGATAAAAGATAATTTTGCTGAAAAAGCGTCTATTGTCAGTATGTGTTTAACCATGGGTTTTTCGACTTCCTCGCTGAACATTTTGACATCTACAATTGCTGAGGAAAAAGAAAAATACAATCTGAAAACATTATTATTATCCGGTGTTAGTGGTCTAGAATATATTTTTTCTACACTGATTATTCCCGTCGTATTGGGAGTTATAACGATTTTAATTCTTCCTCAAATTGCACAGGTTGATTTTGGGGCGAGTTATTTTCAATACCTGTTAATCAGTTTTTTGACACTTATTGTTCACATCCTTTTTGGACTCGTGATTGCTATGGTATCTGAAACACAAACGAAAGCACAGATGAATTCTATGCCTGTTCTTCTGCTGTCTTCATTCCTTCCAATGCTGTCTTCTTTTAATGAACAAATAAGAAAAATTTGCGATTTATCTCATGTAGGGGCACATAATAAATTTTTCACCAAACTTATTGCTGGAGAAAATACTTCCTTAGTCTGGTCGGATATGCTTGTTCTTGGTGTCTGGATTGCAATGTTATATGCTTTAACAATTATTCTTTATAAGAAAACAAAAAAGGGGAATTCAACAATAAATTTTACAAATTTATTTCGTTTTAAAAAAGATGGTGATATAGCATGCAAATTGTAAAATATCAAGTTTTGACACGTGAAAATCTGCTTCGTTATCAAATGGATATTGACATAAGTCACAAACATGAAATCGTGCATATTTTTGAAGAAATTCAGCAAAGTTTTCAGATACAAAAAAAAACAAAGAGTTTAATTTTAGAAATAGATCTTGTAAATGAAAAAATCAAATCACTCTATTTTCTTGCAGAAAAATACGAGACATATAAATCCAGCAAATTATCTGTTGAGTATAAAAATTCTTTTCATCTTGAAAATGCATTAAAGTTCCGATGCGAAGGTAATTTGCTGTTCATCATAAAATGTATGCATCAGTTTAATCAATTCATTATCGAAAATAAGTACACCCGCATAACGCCATATTTTTTAACAAATGCAGACATATATCATACATTTGATGTGGAGTGTATTGTTTGTGATATTTACGCATGTGTTAGCGGAAATATTATTTAGTAAAGAGTATATAAAATAAGAAAAGGAAAGGAGGTGTTGCTAAATGCTTATAATTGTAACCTATCTGATTGGCGGTGCATTGGTAATGTTGTCACATCAATATAGATAATAATAAAAATTAAATTTAAAGAAAGGAAAGGAGGGATTGTTAGATGATTTCAACAGTAGTGCTTATTGGCGCAGCCGTAATAACATTATTTCGGTTGCAGAATTCAAAATAATGAAAATATATTTACAGAAAAAGAAAGGAGGTAATGCAAATGATCACATTCATCACTATATCAGCTGTTGCATTCGTAGCTGGATATATCGTAGGAAAGAAATAAGATATTTCTATTTATTAAAAAATAAATGAAGAAAGGAGATACTGATTAATGATTACAGGAATTGGAATTTTTATTGTTGGTGTCGCATCTGGTATTTATCTGTATTGTAAATAAGAATCACCGCTTTTAAAAAAAAGGAAAGAAAGGAGATATTAACATGGTAATATTTTGTGCTGGCTTAATAGTTGGCTTTGTTGGAGCTGCGATATTGAAAGGTTAATTGACTTATAGTTTATAATGACAAAAAAAATTAATATTTTTTAGGGAATACCGCATTGCAATTTTGGTTCTCTAAAAGATATTAATTTTTCTTTATTATCTCAAAGGATAGTACAACTGTCAAATTCCGCAACTTACCACCGTTTTGACGGTCATAAGGATATCATTCTCAGGCTCAAAGCACGTCTGAAAACCCATGAAAACAAAGGGTCAAAATTGCTAAATTGCGGAAAATCTCCGGAAATAAAAAGACGATAGGCTGGAATATTTTATAGTAACAAGCAGTGCTTATGGACGCCCTAACGGTTTTCCATAAGCGGATTACTGGGGATATCCCCAGTCCCCTAATTTATGTGACACATAAATTTTAAGACGCCAAGTGTCTGCTGTGCACTTCACAGAAGTGCAAATAATATATGTATCCGTTGCACAACCGTTACATAACTGTGAAGTATTCAAATGATTTTTTTATGGGGCAAGCTACCGATGATGAATAGGCAAAAAATTTCCGGCTGAAGAACAACTCCGGCCGGAAATTTTTTGCGTCTCAAGCAGTAACGCGAGAATCCTCAATGCACAAAATAACGGAGATCTGCAGGACAATATTTTGTGTGCAAACGGGGTCGAGGGGCAGCGCCCTCGCACATGGCTTTACTTTGTAAAGTCTCCTGTGTTTATACTTTATTAGCGCTTCGCACTTTGTAAAGATGATGCGCAGCCCCCCAGCAACAACAAAAACGGAGGTCGCAAATACAGATGAGTTATGCCGTTGTGAGAGTGCAAAAATTCACCGCTGGTTCTGTGAAAGGAATTGAAATTCACGACCGCCGGGAAAAAGAAAACATCAGCCATACGAACAAAGATATTGACTGGCAGCGGTCGAAATTCAATTACGATTTACACGACGATCAAAATGATAATTTCAGCAGAGCAATAAAAAATAGGATTGATTCTCTCAATCTTCCAAAAGCTGTCCGGAAAGATGCAATTGTCATGGCACAAGTTCTTGTTACTTCGGATAGTGCTTTTTTTGATCATTTAGGATATGCAGAGCACATGAGGCGAGAAAATAAAATCGAAAGTGTTGCTATCGGTTTAAAAGACCCAACACCATACGCATATGTTGATACGGATTATAAAACTGACTGTATACAACAGGGAGCGTTACAATTTTTTCAAGATAGTTATGAATTTCTTGCATACAGATATGGAGAGGAAAATATCATAAGTGCTACCGTGCATATGGACGAGCGAACGCCACATATGCATTTTAATTTTGTTCCGGTTACGGAAGATGACCGACTATCTGCAAAATCCGTTTTCACCCGGGAAAATCTCCGGGAACAGCAAACGGCATTTCATAATACCGTCGGACAGTTTCATGATTTACAGCGTGGAGAGCCAAAGGAAAGTAATAAACGGCGGAAGCATTTAGAAACACACGAATATAAAGAAGCTGTGGCAATGGAGCAAGAAGCCCGTCAGAAAGCGGCTGCATAC
>JGI994J12354_10002096_pt1 | contig 19816 bp, 19 predicted proteins | sample IntmicLarv3ML3BL_FD_12354 | JGI IMG/M metagenome (IMG submission 12354)
TAACAGCAGCGCCCATATCCCATAATCCATCACTTCCACGATTCTCCGCAAGCCACGCCGCGACAAATTTTAGTTCTTTCGCAGCATCTGCATAGCCAGTCAGGAGTTCGATTGCCGACAAATATTGATTTGCTTGTTTTGACGCAAATACATCCGGCAAATCGCGCAGTCGCTTGCTGTAGATATACACCATTCCCGTCGGGTAGTTCAAAATATAGTCCAGTACAAGGCTTTCCGTTTCCGCCGACAATATCCCTTGCAATAACACAACCTGATAGAACACCACGAAGTTAGCAAGGCATCCCGCTTTAGGATTCAGCTTTTTCCCGACAACCATTTCATACGCAGAAGCGTACCCATCTTGCGAATATGTACCGTCCGAAAAAGCCGCCTCAACAATCGTCGCCCACTTTTTTGCAATTTTGAGTGCCAATTCGTTTTCCGGCTCAAACAAACGTAGCCACGCGGCAAGCATCAAATCGCCATATGTTTTAGAATCGTGTTTCTTCTCGTGAAAAACGGTTGGTTCCGGATTGGCGAGATTCATTTCCATATAACGTATCACTCGACAAATCGGCTCATCCTCTTTTGTGAAGCCGAGAATACGAAGCCGCCTTAGTGCCTGCTCTGTCGTTATCGGTTGTGCTTTTGTCGGATTGCTCAGAGTATGGAAATGTCCCCAGCTACCATCGTCATACTGGAGCATCAGTATTTGTGATGCTCATTTGGAGTCTTTGTAGTCCATAATAATGCCGCCTTTCGCACAGTCTCATATCGCCTTGCCGTACCCTTGCATTTCTTATGTCCTAACCGTTCTTCTCTGGGTTGTAAACAGACAGTATATCAAGAATATCTGTTTTGTATATATTCCCGCCCAGAACATCCCCGTTCGGTACAACACAAATCGCTTTAACATCCTGTGGATTCTCGGTGTACGGGCTGATATGCGGAACACTCAAATCGAAATATTCGCTCAGATATTTCAAGGCGTTGCCACCGGGGAATATCACGTTGCCGTTTGACGAAGGAATGCCGATTGTGCTAAATTCTGCTAATATCTCGCGGGTTCTGTTGTTATAGGGATTATCTGCATCCGCACTAACCAACCATGCCGGATGGACACGGAACTTCGGTATGCCAAGAGTATAAACCGCTTTTGCAAACGCCAAAACAGGTTCCAGCGGAATAATTTCTTGATGAAAAGCGTCCACGGACAGCATAATGTCGTTTACGCCGCTTTCTGCAAGGGAATTGGCAACGCGATCTATCTTTGCCTCATCGCGGCTGAAAAAACCGTTGGTAATAAGCTGGCGCTCAGCGATACCGACATCATGCGCTGCCGCGTGGATTTTACAGACTTCATCGGGATGCAGAAGTGGCTCTCCGCCGAAAGTCATCAGAGAATTTATAGTATAGTTACTCGCTACCTTGCGAACCATATCGGCGGCAATACCACCGTCAATATGCTCACCGGTAGAGGAATGTTCGCCCTCAGAACAATGCTTGCATCGTCCTGTGCAAGCAAAGGTGAGTAAGAACTCTATGCGGTTGAGATTTTGTAGGTATGGGTTCAATTCGCTCCCTCCAATCGTTCAATAACTCTTGCTGCTGTCACACAATAGTCCTCTGTGCTATCAAAGTAAAGAGCAGAGCATGAGTATTTTAATACAGCTTTTTCAAGCACGCTAATGTCTCGAGTAGCAGCAAAACCTCTGAACTTCATTTGAGACTCATACATATCGCCGTTTTCAAGCACTCGGTCACCCCAACGGGCGAACTCGCGGTTTTCAATTCGCTTCATGCGAACATCAACAGGAGCTGACAGATACACCGCAAGATTAAACGCTGTAAGAAATTCTTCGCTCCAGCCAGAAACATCGCCGGACACAACGTATGAGGCATGACTTCTCATGTCATCAAGCAACATCTGATTTCGATTTTTCCAAGGTCTTTCGGTGGTGTATGGAATATTAGTTTTGTAAAAATAATAGTCCTCCACATCGAAGTGGGGAACATTCAACACATGAGCAAGCTCGCATCCAAGAGTTGATTTACCGCTACCGTTTGCTCCCAATAAAATAATTTTATGTGTCATTTCACCGCACCCCGTTTCTCCTTATCCTCTTTGGCGGCTTTCGTCCTGCCGTCAATGGGTTTCGGCGCTCTTCTTGGAATAATCCACGTCCCTCCAAGTCTAACAGCGCCTTGCACACGTCCCTTATCACAGAGAACCTGCACACGACGCGGCGTGATGCCCCATTGTGCGGCGGCATCTTTTACGGTCATTATTTCGGCTTCTAATCCCATAACGCGGCTCCTTCTGCCTAAACATTATCCACACCTATTATACAGCGGAATAGCGAATAATGCAAGGCGTAAAATACATATCTTCAATGCTTTTGTTAAAATAATCCTTGACAAGTCGTAACTGATATGGTAGCGGTGCGCGACTTGTTTAACGAATGGTACGCCCGTGATACGAGCAAGAAAATCCGTGCCATCAAAAAAGCAAAGGGTGAAGCTGGCGAATATCTCTGTACCAACCCGCCATACGGTTATCGAAAAGATAGCGACAATAAAAAGGTTTGGATTGTAGATGAGGAAGTCGCCGAAGTAGTCAAGAATGTTTTCCGCCTTTGTTTGGATGGATACGGGCCGTCACAGATTGCCAAGATACTACGGCAACAAAAGATACTTACGCCCACAGCTTATTGGCAATCAAAAGGGATATCACATCCGACCAAGCCACCCGCAGACCCATATCAATGGGATAACAGAACGATAGCGGGGATACTGGAACGGATTGAATATCTGGGGCATACGGCGAACTTCAAGACTACCAAGAAATCGTACAAGAGCAAAAAGACCATCGACAATCCTAAAGAACAATGGCGTATTTTTGAAAATACGCATGAAGTTATCATTGAATCGGAAGTATGGGAAAAGGTACAGGAATTACGCAAGCACAAACGACGTCCGACCAAGACGGGAAAAAGCAATCTGTTTTCGGGACTTCTCTATTGCGCCGATTGTGGAGCAAAACTCTATTACTGCACAACAAACTACTTTGAAGCACGGCAAGACCATTTTGTATGTTCTAATTACAAGAGTAACACCGGAACTTGTTCCGCACATTTCATTCGTGCGGTCACGGTTGAAAAGATGGTGCTGCAATATCTTCAAATGGTGCTTTCTTACATTGAGCAGAACAAGGATATATTTGTTCGCAATCAGCAGGAACATCATGCTCTTTGCAGGAAGAAAGAACTTGCCGAAATGAAACGCAGTATTCCACAGGCGCAGCGGCGTATGGAAGAACTCGACCGACTTTTTAAAAAACTTTATGAAGACCGTGCGTTGGAAGCAATACCTGACAGGCAGTATCAAAAATTGTCTTTGGACTATACGAGAGAGCAGGAAGATTTACAGGCGAAAATCCAAACTACGCAAGAGGAACTTGCAAGGCAGAGTGAACAGGCAGATACGATTGAGCAGTTTGTGAAGAAAGCGGAGCGGCATTTTGGCTTGACCGAGCTTACGCCCAATATCCTCAATGACTTGGTGCGGAAGATATACATATCTGCACCAGACAAGTCGAGTGGAAAGCGCAAGCAGGAAATACAGGTCAGCATGGATATTAACGATTTGCTATTACCGCCGCCAATAATTACAAACAAAAGCAAAACGGCATAGTTCTCACGAACCACACCGTTTTACACTATTTACTTCTTTATAAGGTGGCGGCTAAAAAGCAGCCCCTTTTTATTATGGTGAAAAGTAATGCTTTTAATCATAGGAATACAAAAACTTATCCTTAATAAGTATCGGCAGCAAAAATATAACTGCCTGTGCCGCCGCGCTAAGAAGCATATCATAAATATCAAAAGGACTGTTGAGAAATAAATCGTGCGCAATTTCCGAAACAAGTCCGAGGGCGAGGATCCCTGCGCAAAGCATAACATGCTTTCTAAATGTATAGGCTCGCTTAAGCAGCAGCAGAATAATCCATTTGCCGAGCATGGTCATTGCCCATGCCGCGCCCAAGTTGGGCAATATACCAAGCAAGAATATATAGCAGGCATTACCGGATAAATTCATGCCCCGCAATTGAATAACGGCTATCCAAACTATCAGCCCGATATAGCCTAATATTTCCATACTGCCGAATTTTATTTTTTTCATATAACACAAGCCTTTCCTGTTGCAAAGGATAAGAAAATTTAGTTTTGCTTGAAGGAATCCGTATATTTTTCATACTCGCTTATGGCTGGCCCATTGGGAAAGGATGCCTCCAGCCTGAATATGGGCATACCCTTGGCGGAGAATTTCGCCTCATACTCAGTAACCACATTTTCCTTGGCAAAGCCGCTGTTGTGGAGGTCAAGGGAGATGTTTTTCAACCCCCAGCCCATTGCGGCAAATTCATTCAAAGAAAACTCGAATAAAATGCGGTTATCCGTCTTCATGTGAATCTCCTTATTGCCTGAAAGGAGAGCTTTGTAATTTTTAAGAAAATTTCTATGGGTCAGCCTGCGCTTGGCCCATTTTTTTCTTCTGTGCCAGGGGTCTGAAAAGTTCAGATAAATTCTGCCGATTTCGCCTTCATCAAAAATATCCGATAAATTAGCGGCATCGAAGCATAGGAAGCGGACGTTGCCGATTTCTTCCCCGTTTTCGCTAAGCTCCCGAATCTGTCTTGCGCCGGAAACAATCACCATTTTTTCCCTCTCAAGGCCGATGAAATTTATATTCGGATTCCTTCTTGCGGTTTCCGCAATAAAGCCGCCTTTTCCGCAGCCTATCTCAACAAATACAGGGTTTTCATTTGCGAAAATATGTTTCCATTTGCCTTTGTTTTCTGCACCGTTTTCCAGAATAAGGTCATTTGTTTGCAGTTCATTTTCTGCCCAGTATTTTTTTCTTACTCGCATAAGTTCATTCCTCTTTTTCGACATTTTTAGTTTTTTATGGAACAGACAATAAAAGTGAATATTGTCGATTAACGAACATTACGAAATTATTAATATTGTTACATAATTAATTTTCGGGGTATTGCTTGAAGTCTGACGATTTATTGAATAAATGGGAAAAAAGAACATTTTGTGCAAATTGCCTATAAACACAATCGCTTTTTTTTACGATTTCATGTGTAGATAAATATCTATTTTTCTTTGGGGAGGTACATTATGAAATTTTTCAAAAAATTTCTCGCTATAAGTCTAATATTGTCGATGATGCAAAGCAACGTCGTTATAGCGGCGTCGAAATATTCCGATGTAGCTGAAAATCACTGGGCATATTCTGCCATAGTATCAGTAGCCGAAAAAGGCTATATGGTAGGAACTATCTCAAATGAGTATAAACCGGACAATCCGATTGATAAATTTGAAACCAGTAAGATACTTGCCATGGCCGCCGGCTACAAGTATTCTAATATTACGGCAGAAGAAAGCGCGGCGTATACAACGGTATATAATCATTATAAATCAGTTCTCGATGTTTATAAAGCTACTTATATCAAATGGAGCACAAATGCAGACAGAGAAGTAGCATATCTGCTCTCTAAAGGCATATACGATGTACCTGACCTTGATCTTTTCATATTGAAAAGTGGAGACAAGGAAAATTTGCGTGCGCTTTCCAGACAGGAAGCCGCGGCATATCTTGTTAAGCTCATGGGCAGAAAAGAGCAGGCGCTTGCATACAGCTATCCTTTGGCCTTTGCGGATGATGCAAAAATCAGCACAGAATACAGGCCATATGTTTATTATCTTAAAAGCATCGGCATAATTTCCGGCGAGGCAAACAATACCTTTAATCCCAACGGCGCAGTTACCAGAGCGGCTTTTGCTGTTATGCTGGATAAAACCATCAAGCTGGGCGTAAATGTTGGAAGCTCGGCATTGCCTTTAGCTGATTTGGCTCAGACCCAAACCAATACTTCATCTCTCATAGATACTATATCCGGAACAATAGAAAAAGTCCATACATCTTTAAATGCTGTTCAGGTAAGGTATACATCAGGCGAAACGAAAATTCATAAATTAGATGCAACTTCAATTATTTATATAGACAGTGCCGTAAAAACCATTTATGATTTACAAGAGGGAATGCCGATCATCGGCCTGATTAAAAATAATGTTGCAATTGATATTAAGGCACAGAGCGTAAAATCACCGGCACAAGCAGCACCGTCTTCAACGAACACTTCGTCTTCTCAGCCTTCTGCTTCAACATCAATCCAGCCGGCGGTGGTAGAGTACAGAATACTTAGGGGAACAATAACAGAAATCAGATTCAGCAGTGCAAAAACAGTGACTATTGAAGTGCGCATTATAAATCCTTTAGGCGGCATAATAGTTGAGCGGGAAGAGTTTAAAGTGGAGGATGACTGTTATATTACCCGCGGCGGAAGAGATATAATGTTTTCTTCCATAAAGGAAAATGATGTTGTTAAAGCAAAGGTATATGCGGGCAAAGCATATTCGCTGGAGCTTGAAGAAAAAGACAGGCGCATGAATGTTGTTGTTATAGATAAGAAAACAGAAGCAACATTAGGTACAAATTTCTATGTTGTTGAAGATGCAAAGGGCGATATTCATGAGCTGGTAGTAAGCAACGAATCCCAGCTGACAAGAAAAGGCTTTGGAAAAGTCAGCTTTACCGATGTCAGAATCGGTGACAGTCTCGATCTTCTGGCGGAATATTCTGTTATTAAGGAAGCCTATGCCTACGGAACCCAGGGCTATATGGAAGGCACCATAAGTGAAGTTCACCTTACAAAGGGCAATTCATATCTGGTGCTTATAGATTCCGGCAATAAGGCTACTAAATATAATATAATCAGCGGTGTAGTTGATGTATATGCCCTTAGGGTTAATTCCAGAGTAAGGCTGAAATTGGATTCAAAGGAAGTTGAAAGCGTAAGCCTTTTAGAAGAGCCTTTGAACAATTATTATACCGGTTATATAGATACAATCACTACACATTATATCACTTTGCGCAATACGCAAAGCGGCGCGGGCACAGTGAGGGTTTATTTTGACTCTGCAACGGCAGTTACGGATTCCGTAGCGGCTCAGAGAGTAAATATAAACTCGCTCTACAGGGATATGAAGGTATATGTAATGTTTAAAAATTCTACGAACGAGGTTGCAGGCTCAATAACCATATTATCTAAATAGATTTAGAATTACCGTAACCCGATTATAAAAGTTTGCTGCACAGGAACGGAGGCTTGCCATATGAGCAGAGGATCCGGAACCGATAAAAAAGCCCCAGCCCCTGTTAAAGAGGTCAAGCTGAGAGGTTCCAAGCCCCCAGAAAGTTCACCACTTAAAAATACAACCTCAAGAAACCCTTCGCCTAAGAAAAAGCGCAATGTGTTTCAAAGAGCGTTGCGAAATATACAGCTTTACTTTGTAAAGCTGTATAAATCTATATCCGAAGATAAAAACCGCCTCAAATATTTGGCAATCATAGGCGGCGGCGTTCTTCTCCTGCTTCTTTTGTCTATTGTGATATACAATAGCGTTAAGAAAAATGCCTACAGTATAAAAGTAGGCGAGGAACAGGTAGCCATAATCAAAATGGGCAAAGAGGATATAGGCGATGAGCTGAAAAATCAGGCTATATTGAAAATAGAAAACAGCTTGGGCAGCCGCATACTTGTTAATGAAAAAATTACCCATACTCCTATCCATGCTTCAAAAAAAGAGATGGTATCTGCGGAAGAGGCTATTTCAAAAATTTCCGCCGGTTTAACATATAAAGTTGAAGCGTTTGCCATAACCGTTGAAGGAACGCAAATGGCAATAGTGAAAAATCAGAAAGAGGCCGACACCATACTGGATTCCATAGCGGAGCCGTATTTGATGGAAGGCGTAAAAATCATAGAAAAAGGCTTTGTTGAAGAGGTTAAGGCAGAGAGCATTTATGTTGAGATGGATGAAATAGACGACAGCGAAAAAGCCTTAAGAATTTTAACATCTACCCTTGAAACGGCGGAAACCTATACGGTAGCGCCGGGAGACAGCCTTGGCAGAATTGCGGTTTGGGCAGGGATGGCACCTGAACAGATTTTGGATATTAATCCCAACCTTTCGTGGACGGCTATTTTGCGCATAGGTGATGTTATTAATTTAACTGTGGATAAGCCTTTGATCTCCGTCAGAACAGTGGAAGAGCGCAGCTTTATAGATGTAGAGCCTATACCTGTAAGGCAGGTGCCGAATCCCAATGAGCGCACAAGCTATCAGAGAACCGTGCAATACGGCACAGTCGGGCAGGCTGAGGTTATTCAGCATGTTATAAGAATAAACGGGACAGAATCCTCGGTTGAAGAGGTGGAGAGAATAATAACTCTTGCCCCTGTTGAAGAAATAATTGAAGTAGGTACAAGGTAAGTTAAATAAATGCAAAACAACACTAAAAGCAGTCTTTTGACTGCTTTTTTTAGCTAAGCTAAGGCATTTTCGGCACAAAGGAAAGCATATTAAGCCGAAAAAGCATAACAGGAGAAAAATATGGCGGACTTTAAAGAAAGCGATTTATACTATCCCATAAAAGAATATTTTGAATCGGAAGGCTATGTGGTCAACTGTGAGGTGAAGGATTGCGATTTGACCGCAAAAAAGGGCGAAATGCTTGTGGTGGTTGAAATAAAGAAGAATTTCAACGTAAAACTTCTCTTTCAGGCCATTGATAGGCAGCGCTTTGCAGATCAGGTATATATCGCCGTTCCAAAGCCTAAGCGCCTGACGAAGGATACTCCTAAAATGCGCCTGATTGCTGAGAAAATGAATCTGGGGCTGATTTATGTATCCATAAACGGGCCGGTAAAATATATTGATATACTTTGTATGCCAAGCGGAAAGGATGAGCCGAGAAACACCGCCAGAAAGCGCGTTGTAATGAATGAGCTATCCGGCAGAACTATGGATATTAACAAAGCCGGGCAAAACAAAGAAAAGCTGGCAACGGCTTACAGGGAAAAATGTATTCAAATAGCGGCGATTATGTATTATGAAAAGCAGGTGACCCCGAAAATGCTGCGGGATAAATACGGCTTGGAGGAATCCTCCGCATATATGCTAAGCAGAAACCATTACGGCTGGTTTGACAGAATAGAAAAAGGCAAATACGCCCTTTCAAATGCCGTTGAAGGAGAAATTGAACAGGGGAAATTTGCCGGAGTTTTTAAGCTCTATATTGAAAAATATGCGCAGATATTTGAGGAAGTAAATGGGTAGCAGCAGAATTTGCAGGCATTTGCTAAAACAATATTATACGAAACCCAGCCAATGCAATAAACCAAATAGCATAAAACAATAATCAAAGCAGAAATAGCAAATTACACGGCACATAGAACATACATCCTGAATGTTTAGCCGTTTGGGGAAAATACTGCCAAAGGCCGCAAAAGAACATATAAAACAGAAATAACCGCTGTAATATAATATTTCCGTATTATAGTAAGAGCTTCTTTATCTATCTTTTTCATAAATCCTCTTCTATCACCCTTGATTCAAAATCGGCAAGGTAGAGCCGCCGTAGGGCATGACAATAACTTTGGCATTTTTGCCGTATTTTTCCAGCGCATTATCATAGGCTGCTTGAACTGATTCAAAAGGTGTCATATGGATTTTCCTGACTGTATCGGGGCTCATTTCCGATACGAGATAAATATCTGCCATTTCCATCACCATAGCGATGGCGGCGGATTTATGCGCGCCCAGCTGAAAATTCTCCTGAATACGTTCTATAAGTTTTCCGGGGCTGTCGCCTGAGAGCATCCATTGCTCAAAAAGGCTTTCGCCAAAGCCTTCATGGCAGGTGCCTATGAGAATAATCGTTCCGCCGTCTTTGACGGCGTTTTTTGCGTTATCCAGAGCCTTCTGCAATTGGTATAAATTTATATCCTTGGGATAGCCGCCTTGAGATGCAATTACAATATCCGCCTTTTCTTCTATTTTAACGGAATAGACTGCATCCAGCATTTCACAGCCCTTTCTGTGGGCTTTTATAAAATGGCCGCAGACGGCGCCTATAATATTTTTGCTTTCGTCTAAAACAACATTCAATATAAAATCTATGGGGCAAAAGCCGATAGCCTCTTCTAAATCATCACGAACCGGATTATTTTCAACAACTGCCGCGCGGGCATTTTCCATAGTCATTTTCCTGTGATTATTTTGAATGGCGTTTCTTGTGGAGCAGCCGGGCATAATAGCTTTAGCGCCGCCGCTATAGCCTGCAAAATAGTGATATTCAATATTGCCGATGCAAATGCGCTTTGTGGCGGCGGCTACGGCGCGGGTTATGCTGACCTCAGTGCCGGCGCCAGTTTTACCCATTAATAAACAGTCCGCAGGGTCGGAATCAATGCAGGTGTAGCGGTTATAAATATCCTCCCCGACTAATTTGATTTTTTCCTCTTCTGTGTGCGCCCTATGGCTGCCGAGGGCGAAAACGATAACAATATTTTCATCAGCAACGCCGCAGCCTTTAATTTCATCAAGAACAAAGGGAAGTATTCGCCATGAAGGAACAGGGCGGGTTATATCGCTGGTTATAACGGCTACTTTATCATCCGGCAAAATAATATCTTTAATTGTGCCTGTGCCTATAGGATTTGCGAGACTTTCCGCAATAATCTCACTTTCGGATTTTTCGCCGGAGGGCTTAACCGGTAAAATTAAATCCGATAAATTTTCATTTGCTATATTAAGAGTGAAGAAGGCTTTGCTGTATCCCAGTTTAATTTCCATTTAGCACCTGTCCTTTCGGTTGGAGGGTTGCTGCTTCTGAACTTGATTTGGTACCTGGTTTATTCTTCATCGTCGTCAATTTTTACGCCAAAGCGGGATGTTTTATCCGCAGCAACTCTGCATTTATCGCATTTATAATCTATAAATGTTTTCTCACCGTAAATTTTCCAGTCGGCGCCGCAAATAGGGCAGTTTTGCTGGTTCCGTTTGTGTTGAATAAATAGTAAAAAAACGGCTTGCCTAGCTTTTCCTCGAAAGCCCTGCAAATATCCATTCCTTCTTTCGATAGCTGTGACGAGGGATTGTGCATCTGCCGATAAGTAAAGCGGTCCGACAGCCCATGTTTCCACAATTCATCTGTGTTTTTATATGCCCATTGCCAGCTCAAAACCCCATGGTGCTCTGCCGAGTCAAAGATATGCGGCAATCTGTATAGCGGAACAGTTTTACCGCAATCGCCGCAAACCACAGGGCTTTCAGAAAGTGATGTATCAGTATACAGCATATACCATGAAGGCTCTTTACAATTGCAGGAATCATTTTTGTCCATATTTTTACCGAGGAGCTCTGATGAAATGGTGAAATGCTCCTGAACCATATCTTGATACTTATTAACGTAGATATTGTTATTTTCAGTGTTTAAAGCGTCATCAGCGGGCAAAGTAACAACTGTCCATAATACGTCTGCGGCTTCTATAAGCTCATAATCTTTTAGTATCTGCCCATTATTATAAAGACACCCTAAAAAGATCCATATTGGTTCAAGGATATCATCGCTAAACTCAATACATGCTTTAGGTATGAAGCTGATTTTATAGGTATTCATAATGTATTCACCGCCTTAACCCGTTGGATTAGTTTCATTCAACTCAACATTTGCAAGGCAAATGTTGAGTTGAACATAAATAAATGCGGAGCATTTACTTATGTTCACATTATACAGTAAATGTGCTTTCAATGCAGTAGTAAAAAATCATATTTTTGGAATAGCAATATTTTTTAAATTTACACAAAAAGATTGAGTATTTACCTTGTTTTCTGTTAATAAAAATATGAGAAAATCAAAAAATGTGGTATGCTATAATATAGATAAATAAAACAAGGGGGTTAGTAAATGATTACATCTAATATTGCCTTTTATCCATGCAAAAATATTGAAGAAACCGAGGCCTTTTACGGCGGGTTGATTGGGCTTAAGCTGATTTATTCGTTTGGGAAAGCGCGGGTTTTCTCGGCTAACAAAGGCCATTTCGGCTTTGTAGAATATGAGGCCGGCGGTGCGGCAACAGGCAGGCTTTGCCTTTCTCTCAATTGTTTGAAGAAGGAAGATGTAGATGCGGAATATGAGCGCATTACCGCCCTTGGGGGGAAGCCTCAGGGCAAACCGGAGGGGCATGCGGATTTTCCTGTATATTCATTTTTCATAGAAGACCCCAACGGCTATCTTTTAGAGTTTCAGAAAATAGAGGGTATGGACATTTAGAAAGATATTTAGAAAAATAACTAATGGTAATTAAAATAAAATACATGCCGGAAGAAAGCCGGGGGCTCTGTTTTGGCGGAAAAACCGCTTGCAAATGAATTTTTTCGGTTGGAAACTTGCATAATAAAAAAGTCGGTTTCCATGAAAAGCGGGAGATTTGCTAAGAGGAGCTTAATGTCTTAAGTTTCCGAAGCTGAGTTAAATTGCGGTGTTAAGGGGCTTTTAGAGTATGATTGGCAAGAGGTATATTGTATACATATAAGGTCCGGAAAAGCCATGTAAAATGCGGTTTTGAAAGACGGAACCCTATTAAGATTATAACCTAAAAACTATGGACAAATGTCAATGTTTAGGATAAAATGTATATAGATTTTAAATTTAAAGCGGGAACATATAAAAATTCCTGCCAAATATTGTTATGAAGGGAGCCGTTTATAGTGGTGTCTAACATTCAAATTAACACCGCATGGTGTAAAGGCTGCGGTATTTGTGCGGCGTTTTGCCCCAAAAAAGTTCTGGGAGTTAAAAACGCTAAGGTTGTGGTTGAAAATGGAGAGGCATGTATCAGCTGTAAGCTGTGCCAATACCGTTGTCCGGACTTTGCCATTTTTATTGAGGAGGGTGTGAAATGAGCGGTAAAGATGTAGTGCTTTTGCAGGGCAATGAAGCCTGCGTTTTAGGAGCAATAAAGGCAGGCATGAACTTTTTTGCAGGCTACCCGATCACTCCTTCCAGTGAAATAGCTGAAGAATCCTCCATACAGCTGCCAAAATGCGGCGGCCACTTTATTCAAATGGAGGATGAGATTGCATCCATGGCAGCCGTTATAGGCGCATCCCTTACAGGCGCAAAGGTTATGACGGCCACCAGCGGCCCCGGCTTTTCTCTTAAACAGGAATTAATCGGTTATGCCGCCATTACGGAGGTTCCGGTTGTTATAGCATCGATCATGCGTATGGGTCCTTCTACAGGGCTTCCAACATCACCTGCTCAGGGCGATGTTATGCAGGCAAAATGGGGTACTCATGGTGACCACCCCGTAATTTGCGTATGCCCAACTTCTGTTAAGGAAATGTATGAGCTTACTATAAAAGCATTTAATTATGCTGAAAAATACCGCACTCCTGTTATGCTTATGACGGATGAAGTTATCGCCCATATGCGTGAAGGTGTTGCGCTTAAGGATGATTATGAGATTATTGACAGAGCTAAGCCTGTTGAAAAGCCGTCACCTGAATATCTCCCGTACGGCATTAAAGAAGGGGAAATGATTCCGCCTATGGCGGATTTCGGTACAGGCTACCATTACCATGTTACAGGTCTTGCTCATAATGAAACGGGCTTCCCTACGAACTCACCTGCCATTAATGATAAGCTGGTTAGAAGGCTTTATGACAAGGTTGAAAATGATGAAGCAAATATCTCAATTAATGAAACATATATGACAGACGGTTGCGAATATTTAATAGTTGCTTACGGCTCTGTTGCAAGGGCTTCCATGTATACGGTTAAAGAGCTTCGCAAAAAAGGCGTTAAGGCAGGGTTGTTTGTGCCTAAAGTCCTCTGGCCTTTCCCGGCTACAGGCCTTAAAGGGGTTATGAATGATAAGATAAAAGGCGTTTTCGTGCCTGAAATGAATTTGGGCCAATATGTCAGCCCTGTTACGGAATGTGTTGCAGGCATGTGTCCTGTTCACCATATAGGCAAGGTTTCGGGCGAGTTATTCTTAGCCAATGAAATAGAAGAAAAAATAATGGAGGTAGTTTCCAAATGAATAATACTTTAAGCTATCTCAGAACAAGTAAACTGCCCCATATCTGGTGCCCCGGCTGCGGCAACGGCATCGTTGTAGGCGCAATAGCAAGGGCGATTGAAGCCAGCGGCATTGATAGGGATAAAACAGTTATTGTTTCAGGCATAGGCTGCTCTTCCCGCGCTACGGGATATATGGATTTTGATACTCTCCACACTGCTCACGGTAGAGCGCTTGCCTTTGCCACAGGCATTAAAATGGCAAACCCCGATTTACATGTAATCATTATTTCAGGCGACGGGGATGCTTCCGCAATCGGCGGCAATCATCTTATCCACGCTTGCAGGCGCAATATTGATATGACACTTATTATAATAAATAACAATATTTACGGCATGACAAGCGGTCAATATTCACCGCTGACACCTACAGGTGCTTTTGCCACAACTGCTGTTTACGGCAATGTTGACAGAACCTTCGACCTACCCGCACTTACAAGCGGCGCAGGCGCAACTTATGTGGCCCGTTCAACAGTTTATCATACGCCACAGCTTACTAAATATATCGAAACAGGTATTAAAAACAAAGGCTTCTCAGTGATTGAAGCTGTTTCTACCTGCCCAACATATTTCGGCCGCAAAAACGGCAGGCCGGACCCTGTTCAAATGATGGAATGGTTGAAAGATAACAGCACAAACCGCAAAGAAGGCGTTACAGAATACGATAAAACTTATGTTTTAGGCGAATTTGTGAATAAATGCGAAGCTGAGTATACTGAAAGCTACTATAACAATGTTATAATGAAGGCGAAAGGCGGCGGTAAATAATGCGTGTTGAATTTAGAATTGCCGGTTCCGGCGGACAAGGCGTAATTTCAGCCGGTATTATACTGGCAAATGCCGCAGTCAGGAGCGGACTTTATGCTATACAAAGCCAGTCCTACGGCCCGGAAGCCCGCGGCGGCACTTCAAAAGCAGAGGTTATTATTTCTAAAGAAGAGATTGACTATCCTAAAGCGGCCTGCCCTAGTTATTTGCTTTGCATGACTACTGAGAGCTATGTAACTTACGGCAAAAACGCTGACCCTTCAACTCAGATATTTGTAGATAGCGCCGTTGAAGTTGAAGAAGGCAGTAAGGCTGTAAAAATCGCAATAATGGAAACGGCAAAAAGTATCAGCATTAAAAGCGCCAATGTGGTTGCGGTTGCTTTTTTAAGCGGTTACACAGGGCTTGTTGAAAAAGAGAATCTTTTAACAGCGTTAAAGCAGCAGTTTCCGAAATTTTATGACACTAATCTTTTATGTGCCGAGGCCGGTTATAAGCTGGCGGAAGCCGCAAAGTAGTTTGAAAGGAGAATATTTATGAATCCTTTAAGAATTGACCATATAGGCATAGCCGTATCTAATATGGATGAAGCCATTAAAGTTTATGAAGATTTGGGCTTTAAAGTAACATCAACAGAAGTGGTTGAAGAGCAGAAGGTGAAAGTTGCTTTCTTGCCTTGCGGCGATAGTGAAATCGAGTTGCTTGAAAGCACTGATCCGGAAGGGCCTATTGCAAAGTTTATTGAGAAAAAAGGCCAAGGTATTCAGCATATAGCCATAAGAGTTGAAAATGTTGAAGCTGCAATAGCTGAAATGATAGAAAAAGGCTGGAAAATGATAGATGAGAAGCCTCGCTATGGCGCAGGCGGCGCGAAAATTGCTTTCGCCCATCCGAAATCCAGTGGCGGCGTTTTAGTGGAGCTTACCCAAAGGGACTAGGGCTATGCTTGGAATAAGATAATTAGCGGGGGCTTATCAAAATAGGTAAATGAGATAAAGGCATTGCAATGCCAAAGCTGTTTTGAGTATTTTGACGGGAATCAGCCCTTTTGAAGAAAATATGCAGGCTTTTTGATTTCTCAAATAGTCTTTTGTTTGGAGGTAGCTATGGATAAAAAAACCGAACAATTAATTGAAAAGCGTAATAAAGTGCTTGCGGGCGGCGGAGCGAAGCGTATTGAAAAGCAACATGCCAGCGGCAAAATGACAGCCAGAGAACGTATACTTTCTCTGCTTGATGCTGAGAGTTTCGTGGAGCTTGACGCATTTGTAACTCACCGCTGTACTAATTTTGACATGGCGGATATGGAAGCCCCCGGCGAAGGCGTAGTTACAGGCTACGGCACAATCGGCGGAAGGCTTGTTTATGTTTTCGCTCAAGACTTCACCGTTATAGGCGGATCGCTGGGTGAAATGCACGCTAAGAAAATCTGCAAAGTCCTTGACTTAGCCGTAAAAGTAGGCGCACCTGTTATCGGCATCAATGATAGCGGCGGTGCCCGTATTCAAGAAGCGGTTGACGCCCTTGCAGGCTATGGCGATATTTTCTACCGCAATACTCTCGCATCCGGCGTTGTTCCTCAGATTTCGGTTATTATGGGGCCTTGCGCAGGCGGTGCGGTTTATTCACCGGGACTTACTGACTTTATCTTCATGGTTGATAAAACTTCAAACATGTTCATAACAGGACCCCAGGTTATTAAATCTGTTACAGGTGAAGAAGTAACTGCTGAAAAACTTGGCGGAGCACATACCCATAACGCAACATCAGGCGTTGCCCACTTTATGGGAGAGAACGAGCCGCAAACTATTGAAATGATTAGGAAGCTGGTTGGTTTCCTTCCTCTTAATAATCTGGATGCCTGCCCTGTGGTTGAAACACAGGATGATGTTAACAGAATCTGTTCAGCCCTTGATGAGATTATACCTGAGAGTTCCAACAAAGCCTATGACATGAAGGATATTATAAGAGAAGTTGTGGATGAGAATGACTTTTTCGAAGTTCAGCCTCTTTATGCTCAGAACTTTATAACAGGCTTCGGCCGCGTTGGTGGAACAACTGTAGGGATACTGGCAAACCAGCCTAACTTTATGGCAGGCTGCCTTGATATTAATGCTTCCGATAAGGCTTCAAGATTTGTTTCCTTCTGCGACAGCTTTAATATTCCTATGGTAACTTTTGTTGATGTCCCGGGATTTTTGCCGGGCACTCAGCAGGAATACGGTGGAATTATCCGCCACGGCGCTAAAATGCTCTATGCTTATTCAGAAGCTACCGCGCCCAAAATTACCGTTATTACAAGAAAAGCCTACGGCGGCGCATACCTTGCCATGTGTTCCAAGCATTTGGGCGCGGATTCCGTATATGCTTGGCCAACGGCTGAAATCGCCGTTATGGGTCCTGAAGGCGCAGCCAATATCATATTTAAAAAAGACATTGATGCTTCCGCAAACCCTAAAGAAACACGTGCGGAAAAAATCAAGGAATATACAGATCAGTTTGCAACGCCGTATCAGGCAGCTGCAAGAGGCTATGTTGATGATGTTATCGAGCCTCACAAAACGAGAAAATACATTGCATCTTCTTTGAATATGCTGGCTACAAAGAGGGAAAACCACCCAACTAAAAAGCACGGCAATTTCCCTGTATAGACATAATAAATTTAACTCACTGCCCGAAGGCATACTTCGGGCTATTCTATTAAATTATGTAAGGAGTATGTTATGGATAAGGAAAAAGATATATTCCCTCCCGTGACCTTTGATGAGTTCCCTCTCCCGTCTTATGAAGAGTGGAAGGAAGAGGCAACTAAACTTTTAAAAGGTGCGGAATTTGATAAAAGGCTTTTGACGAAAACATTTGAAGGCATTACTCTCCAGCCTATTTACACACAGGCAGATGTGGAAAAAAGCAGCGAGCTTCCCGGCGTTCCCTCATATAAAAGAGGCACAAAGGCAGAAGGCTACACTGAAAAAGTTTGGGATACCGCTCAGGAAGTTTTGGCCGATACCCCTGAATGTGCCAATGAAATTATGAAAGAAGAACTGGCAGGCGGTACAAATTCATTTTATTTCAAAATGAGCCCGGAATCTTTGGGTATTAATGCGCCTTCCGAAGGCGTACATGCGTTTACTCATGATGAATTTAGAGCAACTATGGACGGAATCAGCTTTAGAAATATCGGCGCGTATATGAATACCGGTTATTCATCATACCCTTATGTGAATCTTATTTCCGAGGCAAAAGGCTGTTTCGAAGGCGCTCACGGACATGTTGGCGGCGATCCGTTAGGTACTTTTGCCCAATATGGTACTTTACCCAGACCTTTGAAAAAATTATATGATGAAATGGCTGAAGCCGTTAAGTTTGCGGAAGCAAATGCGCAAAATGTAAGAACAATTGTTGCGGACAGCAACGTTTATGCTGGCGGCGGAGCGGACAGTGTTAACGAGCTGGCTTGTGTCTTAGCCACTGTGAGCGAATATATGGCAGCCATGACAAGCCGCGGTGTTTGCGCTGACTTAGCGGCGAAAAGCATTGGCGTTACTTTGACTCTGGGCTCAGACCATTTTATGGAAATGGCTAAAATCAGAGCGGCAAAAGCTCTGTTCGCTCAAATAGTATCGGCTTTCGGTGTAGGTGAAGAAGCGCAGAAAATCAGCATTCACGCTGTAACCTCCAGCTTCAATAAAACCCTTTTCGACCCTTATGTAAATGTGCTCAGGCTTTCAACGGAAGCCTTTGAAGGCATTGCAGCCGGAGTCGATGCGATTACGGTTTTGCCTTTTGACTCTGTAGCAGGCAAAAGCGATGCCCATGCACGCAGAATTTCCCGCAATATTTCAACTATGATGGCGGAGGAATTCAGCCTTAAATCACCTGTAGACCCTGCCGGCGGCTCATGGTATGTTGAAACTTTGACAAATCAGTTTATAGACGCTTGCTGGACTAAATTTATGGAATATGAAAATGCAGGCGGATTCTATAAAGCCTTGTGTGACGGCATTGTTCAAGAGTCCATAGAAAAGACCTTAAAAGATAAAAAATCCAAATTAAATACCCGCGCTTTAAGAGCCGTTGGTACAAATATGTATGCCAATGTAGGCGAAAAGCTACTTGAGAGAGAGCCTAGGGTTAATACAGTAAAAGTCACTAAACCGGCGAAATATGAAGGCGGCCTTGATGCTGAAAGCCTTAAAGCAGCCTTTGGCGAGGGCTTAAGCGTTTTATCTATTTATGAAGCCATAAACACAGGCTCAGATGCTAAATGCACACCAATCCGTCAGGCGAGATTGACGGAGGATTTTGAATCTATGCGTTTGAGAACCGAAGAGCTGGGAGGAATTAACCTTCTTCTCCTTAACATGGGGCCTGTTTCCCAGCATAAGGCTAGAGCGGATTTCTCCACAGGTTTCTTTGAAGTTGGCGCCTTCAAAGTTTCCGGCTCAAAAATGTGCGATAGCGCTGATGAAGCTGTGGCAGAAGCACTTAACGCTACGCCTCATGTTTGCGTTATCTGTTCAACTGATGATACTTATCCCGAGCTTGTGCCTGCGATTGCCAAAGGCATTAAGGCGAAAAATAAAAATATTCAGGTGGTTTTGGCAGGTGCGCCTGCGCCGGAATATAAAGATTCTTATTTGGAGGCAGGGGTTGATGAATTTATTCATGTTCGCTCCAATTGCCTTGAAGTTTTAGAAAAAATCCAAGCAGGTATAAACACGAAAGGGGGGAATAAATAATGTCTAAGCCGAATTTTACAAAGCCTGATTTTAATTCAGCAGCCAACTATGATGCTTGGAAAAAGTCCGTAGAAGCCAAAACCGGCAAAACCATTGATGAGTTAATTACTCAAACAATGGAGCAGATAGATGTTAAACCCCTCTACACAGCCGATGATTATAATGGGTTAACCCATCTCGATTATATGGCAGGCCTGCCGCCGTTTTTACGCGGGCCGTATCCTTCCATGTATGTTACAAAA
>JGI994J12354_10002097_pt1 | contig 19796 bp, 16 predicted proteins | sample IntmicLarv3ML3BL_FD_12354 | JGI IMG/M metagenome (IMG submission 12354)
GCTGGAAATGGCGTCGCGCGTGGCTCCCGCCGAAAACGGCGGCTTCCTACAAGTGTCTGGCATCAGCTACACCATTGACACCAATATCCCCTCGGCGGTAATTATTGACGACAAAGGCAATTTTGTTTCGGTTGACGGGGCGCGCCGTGTTAAGGATGTTATGGTCGGCGGCGTACATATTGATGTGAATAAAACGTACACGCTCGCTTCACACAATTACATGCTTTTGGACGGAGGCGACGGTATGAACATGTTTCGCGACAATAAACTTGTCGTGCAGCCTGTGATTCTTGACAATCAAGTGCTGATTAGCTATATTGAGGATTTCCTGGACGGTGTCGTCGGCACCGAATATGCGAACCCGTATGGTCAAGGTCGCATCACCGTAATCGAAGTCGCTACGCCTGTAGCCGAGCCTGAAGTTGTCACCCATGATACTGTCGTTTCCGTAACATATATCGTTGTGATTGACGACAATCTCTCTAAGATAGCGAAAAATCAGCTCGGCAATAGCGGTTTGTGGAGACAAATTTATGAGCTGAACAAGGACATAGTATCGAATCCGAACATAATCTTTCCAGGACAAGTGCTTCGGATGCCTTAAAAAATGAACCATCTCCCGAGTTACAAACCCTGTGTTTATAACTCGGGAGATTTTTGTGCCCGGAAGTCTTGGCAACGCAAGAACTCCCGGGCGCTATACTTTTTGTGAGAAGTTGGACAGACTGGTTGGATTATCGAAAATCTAATATGTTAGGCGATTTCGTGTCAAGCACACCGCCGCCTATCGGCAATATTGCTGGGAGGTGGCCGGTTTGGACGACTACCGCATGGCCCTGGCCGAGTTTGCGTTGGGGATGGAGTCCCTCGCGCGCTTTGTCAATTTTGTCAATAAAGAGCCCCTCTACCGGGTGCACACGTGCGCCTTCGCCGTCCTCGCCATGGAGAGTGAGCCGGTGGACCCGCGGCTGTGAGGCGTGGAGAGATTCGGCTAAATTGACAATTATTGTTGATGCTTGACAGAGATTGTTTTGACCCAAGACAACAAAACACCCGGTGGGCACACCGGGTGTTTTGGCATTATTGCAGGTTGAAACATCGATTAAACAGGCCGATAAAGAAAAGCCACGATATTTAGGTGTGTAGGCATCATGCGGCGACATCTTTACCTTGTGTCAAGCAGTGGCACAAATCCATAGCGCCTATATGCATGTTACACAGGTTGGCTTACCCTATGCCTGAGCGTGGATAGGAGCGGGATATTCCACGCCAAAGGTCTCTACGGTGACCTTAACCATGATTTCGGGCTCAACGGGGCGATTAATCTCGACATTGGGCGATTTGGACTCCACTGGAACGGTTTTGACTTTCTCCAAACGACGCACTTCCTCCCAGCCATCTACAACGCGGCCAAAAACCGGGAAATTTCCATCCAACCTGGCGTGATATTCAAGCGTAAAATAAAAACCGCAGCCAGAGGCGTACTTCTGGCCGTCTCCGCCCATGGCTACACAGCCGGGTAGGTTGTTGCGGCCGTTTTCAAATCCGTTGGAATGAAACTCGCCATCAATACGAAAAGCCAAATCGGGGTTATCGAAGTTCTTATAGCTGGTTTGGACAACGAAGCCCGGAACAATACGAATGATCTCCTGATTGTTGTAATACCCATTTTGGGCAACCCAGATGAAGCTGTTGACCGTGTTAGGCGCATTCTCGGGAAAAAGTTCCAGAACAATTTTGTTGCCGGAGGACATTTCGATTGTCGCAATGGGATTCATCATTGGAAAACACCCCTTTATTACAGATTTATGCATAATATAGCATGAACCCGAAGAAATGTGAAGAGCAAAATTATTTTTCATATACTACGTCGCGGTCCAAATACGGTAAAGATTGGAGCAGAATTTAGTACGAAACAGCCGATACTGTCGATATGCACAAAAAAAGATATGAATAATAGTGGAAATTAGCTCTATTGACTTTAAAAATAATATGCGTATAATTATATATTAAAGTACAAGTGAATTTATTCGTGCCCATTGGAATGGGGGATGGCTGTGATAGAGACTGAGCAATTGGTTTGCCAGAGGATTAAGACGATTCGTAATGCGCGGGGCATGACGTTGAAGGAGCTGGGGGCTAAGACAAACCTTTCCGTCAGTTTTTTATCTCAGGTCGAACGCGGGTTGTCCTCCATGACACTCACCTCACTGCGCAAGATATCCCGGGCTTTGGAGGTGCCCATGAAAGACATCGTCAGTGTGGAGGACAGCAACGATTACACCAACCGAACCGACGCACAGATGATTATGCGGCTGGGCAAAAACTTCAAGGGCTTTGTCAGGCTTAGCGGACGCTTCCCCGATCGTGTTCTAGATTGCTTTCTTCTGGTGCTTAACCCGCATGACATCAATATGGAGTTGTCCAGCCACGAGGGGGAAGAGTTTTACTTCGTTACAAAAGGGCGGGCGCTCTTTGTTGTGGGCGACGAGCAATATGTGATCAACGAAGGGGAGAGCATCCATTATCCCTCCTCTTTCCTACACAGGGTGGAAAATCATGGGGACACCGAGCTCTGTATGATTTGCGCGATTACCCCGTCCATTTTTTAGGGCTTCAAGAGTCACAATATACTGGAGATGTTATGTAGAGAGGTGTAGGTATGTCAAAGTATGTTCTTTTCCGGCTGGTGCTCTTGATTCCCATCATCCTTGGCGTTTCGTTTGTGGTCTTCAGCATCATGGCGCTCACTCCCAGTGATCCGGCCCGTATGATTTTGGGCGAGCGTGCTGAGGAGGAGGCCATCAAGCAACTCAACGAGGAGTTGGGATTCTACGATCCATTTCTGGTACGATACGCGCGGTTCGTCAAGAATGCCGTCACCAAGTTCGACTTTGGTACCAGCTATCTTACCAAGGAACCCGTGATGAAGGAGGTGGTCGATCGCTTCCCCAACACGTTGTTGCTGGCCATGTTAAGTGTTTTTGTCTCGGCACTCATCGGTATACCCTTGGGTATTCTTTCGGCGGTTAAACAATATTCCATTGCCGACGGCGTCGCCAGTGTCACAGCCATGTTCTTTGCGGCAGTTCCGGGTTTTTGGCTGGCGATGATGTCCATGCTCATTTTTTCACTGTGGCTGGGTATCTTCCCGGCCAGTGGTGTGGGTACCTGGAAGCACTATGTGATGCCTGTTATGACCAGCACAATACCGGCTGCGGCACAGCTTTTGAGGCTGACACGTTCCACGATGCTGGAGACCATCCGGCAGGATTACATCCGCACCGCTCGGGCCAAGGGCGCGTCGGAACAGCGTGTTATTTTCAGCCACGCGCTGAAAAACGCATTGCTGCCCCTCATTACCATTCTGGGTATCAACTTCGGCAAGCAGCTATCGGGTGTTATCGTGGTCGAGAGCATCTTCTCCATCCCGGGTTTGGGGCAGCTGCTTGTCACCTCCATAAAAAACAAAGATATTCCCCAGGTTATGGCCTGTACGCTGTTTATGGCGTTGCTTTTCTGTATTATCATTCTCATTGTAGATTTACTGTACGCCTTTGTAGACCCGCGCATCAAGGCCAAATATGCCCGCACGCGCTGAAGATGGATGTCGGAAAAGGATAATACGAAGTTTGGAGGGTAATATGGCACAGGAAACACAAAACACCACCAAGAAAAACAGCCAGGGCAAAGAGGTTTGGCGGCGACTCAAGAAAAACAAGCCGGCCATTGGCGGCATGATTGTCCTCATCATTTTGATTTTATTCGCCCTTTTCGCAGATGTCATTGCCAATTATGAAACCGTTGTCATCAAGCCCAACGGCGCGCTGCGCCTCGCACCGCCCAGTGCGGAGCATATCATGGGCACCGATCATCTGGGCAGAGACATGTTTGCCCGCGTGGTTCATGGGGCACGGATATCGCTAAGCATCGGCCTTGTCACCACCGGGGTGTCGGTCGTCATCGGCGGATTGGTGGGCGCGGCCGTGGCCTATTGGGGGGGCTTGTTTGACACCATCGCCATGCGGTTTTGCGATATTATGTCCTGCATACCGGTTATGCTCATGGCGCTGGCCATCGTGGCCGCACTGGGGCCGAACATTGTGAACCTGGTGATTGCCATCACCATTACCAGCATACCGGTCTATATACGATTTATACGCGCCACGGTGCTCACCGTGGTGGATATGGAGTATATCGAGGCCGCTCGGGCTTGCGGCACGGGGGATTTCCGCATCATCCGCAAGCACATTCTGGTCAATGTTACCGGCCCCATCATCGTTCAGGCGACTTTGTCTATCTCAGGCATGATTCTCTCCGCCGCGGCGCTCTCCTTTTTGGGGATGGGTGTCCAGCCGCCTCAGCCCGAATGGGGTGCCATGCTGTCGGACTCCAAGGAATACATGCGCACCAACCCATTCCTCATGGTTTTCCCCGGCCTGGCCATTATTCTGGCGGCGCTATCCTTCAACTTGCTGGGAGACGGTCTGCGGGATGCGCTTGACCCACGGCTGAAATCATAGAGGAGGGGATAATTGTGTCGGAAGTATTGCTTGAAGTTCAAGACTTGTCGGTGGTATATAAAACCGACCTTGAGACCGTCCACGCGCTCAACGGCACCAGTTTCTCAATCAAGAAGGGCAAGACACTGGGCCTGGTGGGCGAGACTGGCGCAGGTAAAACCTCGCTGGCGTTGGCGATTCTGCGTCTGCTGCCCAAGCCGGTCGGGCAGGTGACGGGCGGAACGGTCATCTTTGATGGGCAGGATCTCTCAGGTCTCAACGAAGCCCGGATGAAGGATATCCGCGGCAATTTGATTTCAATGATTTTCCAAGACCCCATGACCGCGCTCAACCCGATTATGAGGGTGGGAGACCAAATTGCCGAATCTCTGATGCTGCACAATGATGAAAAATTGAGCAAGGCGGAGATCGACAAGCGGGTGGCAGAAGTGCTGGAAATGGTCAGTATCCCGGCTTTCCGCAAGGACGAGTATCCCCACCAGTTCAGCGGCGGGATGAAGCAACGGGTGGTAATCGCCATGGCGCTCACCTGCAAGCCAATCTTGCTCATTGCAGATGAGCCCACCACGGCGCTGGATGTGACCATCCAGGCACAGGTGCTGGCGATGATGGCCGAGCTTAAGGAGCTGTTGGGCACCTCGATGGTTTTGATTACCCATGATTTGGGCGTTGTCGCCCAGATATGCGATGATGTCGCGGTCATGTACGCCGGCGAAATTATCGAATACGGCTCGGCACGGGACGTCTTTGCCAAAGGGCTGCATCATCCTTATACGGAGGGTCTTTTCGGCTCGCTGCCCAACCTGACCGAAAAGACAACGCGGCTTATGGCCATTGATGGGTTCATGCCCGACCCGACCAATCTGCCCGCGGGTTGCTCCTTCTGCCCCCGATGCCCCAAAGCCCTGCCCATATGCGAAACCCAACATCCCGGCGATTTTATGCTGGGAGAAACGCACAGGCTACGTTGCTTTTTGGCGAAGGAGGAGGTGCAGGCATGAGCGTACCCTTGATAGAAACCATCGACCTGAAGAAATACTTCAAAGTGCGCACCGGATGGCTTCACGCGGTGGACGGCGTCGATTTTAAGATTATGCCCGGAGAGACACTGGGTGTCGTGGGCGAGTCGGGCTGCGGGAAATCCACCCTTGGCCGCATCATCCTCAAGCTGTTGGAGCCCACCGATGGGCGCGTGTTGGTAAACGGCGAGGATATCACGCAGAAAAACCGTCGGGAAATGAAGGCCTACCGCTCGGATATTCAAATCATCTTTCAAGACCCCTATGCCAGTCTCAACCCACGCATGACTGTACTCGAGCTTGTTGCCGAGCCTATGATTGTCAACAAAACCCGGCCCACCAACGCTGAAATTCAAAAGCGCGCCCGGGATATGATGGAATTGGTTGGCATTGCAACCCGGCTCGAGACAGCGTATCCCCATGAATTGGACGGCGGACGCCGCCAACGCATCGGAATCGCCCGGGCACTGGCCTTGAATCCCAAGTTTATCGTGTGCGACGAGCCGGTCTCGGCCCTGGATGTCTCCATTCAGGCCCAGATTCTCAACCTGCTTATGGACTTGCAGGACGAACTCAGCCTGACTTATATGTTCATCACCCACAACCTCAGCGTGGTCAAGCATATCTCCACCAACATAGCCGTCATGTATTTGGGCAAGTGCGTGGAGTACGCAACGGAAGAGGAGCTGTTTACCAATCCTCAGCACCCCTATACCAAGGCACTTTTGCAGGCAATCCCACTGCCTGATGTAGACAAGCGCTTTGATAAGAGCATGATTATCAAGGGCGAGGTGACCAGCCCGGTTAATCCGAACCCCGGTTGCCGCTTTGCCAACCGATGTGACCTGTGTGCCGAAGAATGCACCAAGGCCGACATCCCCCAACATCAAGTGAGCCCCACGCACTTCGTCTCCTGCGTCAGAACCGTCCGCTAGATCCACGCGCTGCCATGCGGCAGCAGGGCAGATACAGCATTGTTTCGCCGGAAGTCGACCCGGCGATAATAATAAATAACAGGAGGAAATTATGAAAAAGCTTGCTCTGATTCTGGCTATTTCGATGCTCTTCATCTCTATCGCAGGCTGCGGTGGCGGCGGTACCACAGATACCACCACTGCAGGCGGCACAGCCACCACAGCGGCCGCTTCGGGCGGCACGACAGCGCCCTCGGGCGGCGCTTCCCCAGCCGACAAGCCCAATACGGTCACCATTGCTACCCAGCAGGACTTTGTCATCCTCGACCCCTTCTACACCAGCGCAACGCCCGATTATCAGGCCAACTGGTGCATGTTTGATTCCCTGCTCAACCAGGATGCTCAGGGCAACACCTATCCGCTGGTTGCCGAGAGCTGGGAGTTCTCGGACGACGGCCTTGAGTTCGTCGTGCATGTCCGCGAGGGCATCACCTTCCACGATGGCACCCCCGTCACCGCAGAGGATGTGGTGTACAGTGCCATGCTGATGAAGGAAGCCCCCTACAAGGCCCGCGTTGCCATCCTCTTTACCGACGCCGAGGTCATCGACACGTATACCATGAAGTTCAATCTGCCCCAGCCGGCCGCCTCTTTCATCTACGAGCTGGCCTACAACTTCGCCGTCTATCCGAAGGCCTATCACTCGGCCGACCCCGAGGGCTTTAAGAATAACCCCATCGGTTGCGGCGCTTATCAGTTCGTCTCCCGCAAATCGGGCGAGGGCGTTGTGCTCAAGGCCTATGACAACTACTACGGCGGCAAGGCCGATATCGAGAACATCGTTTTCAAGGTCATTCCCGATGCCTCCACCGCGCTGGTTTCTTTGGAGAACGGCGAAATTGACCTGTGCCAGTATGTTCCCGCCGCCTCCTACCCACTGGTTCTGAACAACTCGAAGCTTGAGCTGCTGCAAACCCCCTATACCCGCGTGTTCAACATCATCCTCAACATGGAGGAAGAGCCTTGGGCCGGCAATAAAGTGCTGCGTCAGGCGCTTGCCCATGCCATCGATAAGCAGTTCCTCGTCGATGTGGCCTTGGAGGGATACGGTTCAGTGGCCTATGCGCTGGTCAACGAAAGCTTCATCGCCTATCCCAAAAATCTCAAGCAGCACGAACGTGTTTACGATGTCGAAAAAGCCAAGGAGCTGCTGATTGAAGCCGGATATCCCGGCGGCGCGGGTCTCAAGCTCAAGCTGACGACTATCGAAATGTTCAAAAAGCAGTCCGAGCTCATTCAGGCCATGCTTCAGGAAGTGGGCATCGACATGCAAATCGAAATGGTTGAGCTGAGCACTTATATCAGCGACGCCGCTGCCGGTGTGATGAACATGGGTCTCATGAGCACGAACCAGGGCAGCGACGCCTCGGTTTTCTCGGGCATGCTGATTACTGAATCGACCAACGGTGCAAACTATGGCAATCCCGAGGTTGACGCGCTGTTCACGAAGGCTTCGGCCATTTTGGACAATGACGAGCGCTCCAAGGTTTTCGATGAGCTCTATGCAATCGTGCTTGATGAGATGCCGTACATCTCCATCTACTTTGTTGATACGATTTCCTGCGGACGCGTAGATTTGAATTTCGCGGATATTATGAATTACGTTGGCTACAAGGGCATGTATTACAGCTACAAGTAAAGGATAGATTATGGCAGCTTCTATAAACCCTATTGCAACGATTCAGATGAAAAATGGTAGTAAAATCGTTGTTGAATTGCGACCGGACCTTGCGCCTAATACCGTGAACAGTTTTATCTATTTGGCGCGCAAAGGCATATATGACGGCTATAAAATTGCCAGGGTTGAACCTGGTTATGTTGTGGATGTCACCACAAATGCCTGCAATAAGGAGGTAGCTCGCTATCTAATTGCTAATGAAGCTGAGTATGTGAAGGAATCTCTTCGCTTGAGGCCCGATTTGGGGATTATAGCCATGGGCGGCTACGGCGGGAATATCGCCGGAGGCGAGTTCTATTTCCCCCTTGCGTTTAACCAGAAGCTGTGCAATTATCCGCGCTTCGGTCAAGTTTTAGAGGGCTCGGAAGAAATTGTCCGCATCGGCCAAGGGCCGGTAGAGGCGTTTGCTTTTCAGTTGAGCCCCAACTTTTCCCCGCACAAGCCGGTCCACCCCGAAATTATTGAATGTGTCACCGTGGAGACCTTTGGCGTAGAATACCCCGAGCCTGTTCGGCTTGAGGGTGTTGCCTGTCCGGCGCATTGGTCAATGGAGGAGTATGACAGCTTGATTTAGCCCCGAGGGTTGTACCATCTTCCAAGTTACGAGCTCTGTGTTTATAACTCGGGAGATTTTGTGCCCGGGAGTCCTTGCGCCGCAAGGGCTCCCGGGTGCTGTTCATTTGGTGCGGATTTCGGCAGACTGTTTGATGATCGAAAATCCACGATGCATTTTGCCAAATTTCAGGAATCGAACCCTCTGCCTTGTTCCCCCAATGGGCTAATCACCTTGGAAACCAAGCCCTCCCAAGCCTCTGGCGTCAGATATAGACACCGCACCTGAAAGCGCGCAGGCAAAGCAGCATCAAAGGAGAGGCGATCAGGGAGGATTTTGCGAAGATAGCGTTTAAGCCAAGCCCAAAAGTTCTCAATAGGGTTCAGTTCAGGAGAATATGGCGGCAGAAAAAGCAGAGTATGCCCCGTTCTTTCTGCAATGGCAGTAAGCCTGCTTTTTTCTATGAAAAGAGGCGTTATCCATAACAATAACAGTATTTTGAGGGAGGGCGGGCAATAACAGCTGCTCAAACCACATCTCAAACAATGCGCCATCCATTGTCCCATCGTATTGCAGAGGAGACGTTATGCACTTGAATCCCTGTCCACTTGTATTTCCGTCCGCTAACCCTACTGTATATCGGTTCACCGCGTCAGGGTGTGCCGCTATATAGCTCTCCAACTTAACGGGGTCTATTTTCTTAAAGCTGTGGTTTAATGGGCGCTTCTCGTATTCCCCTGTTTCTTCGTATAGCTTTCTCCAGTCCAGTATCATGGATATCGACACTTTGAAAACACTGCTCGTTTCTGTGAGTGTGTGGCCCTCTTGGCGATATTCGATTGTCCGTTTGCGATATTTTTTGTCATAACTCATGTCCTCAGTTTAACATTATCGCTTGTGCTTTTTAAGTTCGATTACTATAGCAAATCACCCGGGGGGCACACCGGGTGAAACAGGTAATTGAAGTGTGAATATGAGCCGTTTTGCTTACATGGGCTTTATATATAAGGTGTACAAAATAAACAAGAGCGGCCCGAAGGCCGCTACATGATATATATAATTGCCGCTTACTGCGCTAAAAACCGACGCAGTATCGCCGAGAGCTCGGCTCTTGTTGCCGTTCCCACGGGCGCGAGTGTAGAATTGTCCCTGCCTTCAAGAAGCCCGACAGCCACGGCCCAGCGCACGGCGTCGGCGGCGTAACCGGAGATATCATCGGCATCGGTATAGCCGTTCAAATCCGCACTTGCGGACACGTCCAGCCCCGCCCACTTTGCGTAGCGGTAGAGCATGGCCGCAAGCTGCTCGCGGGTGACATTGTCCCCCGGCCCAAACAAGCCGTCTCCATAACCGCTGACGACGCCGGTTTCGCTCGCCCACGCGATGGCTTCGCTGTACCACTGTCCGGAGGGTACATCCGTGAATGCAGAGCCTTCGCTATCCCCGGGATCCCGCGCAAGCCGCCAGAGTACGGTCGCCGCCATGCCCCTCGTAACATGCTCGCCAGGGCTGAACAGTTTTAATTCAGTGCCGCTCATCAGGCCGTTTTGATACGCATACATCACATCATCGTAAAACCACGCACTCGCGGAAACGTCAAGGAACAGATTTTCAAGAGAGTAGCCCAGCAGGGTGTTTTCATCGAAGATGATAATCGCGGCCTCTCTAACACTGATGGTGCGGCCTCCGGCCATAATCATCGCGCCGCCTGCGCCGACAATGACGCGATTGCCGCTGATGACACTGTCCTGCGGCAGAGTGATTTCCGTGCCGCCGGAGAGCGTTGCGGTGGCGATGTCGTTTCCGACAGTCACTGTGCCGCTGCTGTCAATCGTGCTGCCGCCGGGGAGGGCGATTGTCGCATAGGGCAGTGTGATTTCGGACTTTTTCCCGTCAGGAATGATTACGCCGCCCGTTCCATCGACAATTGTCCCGGCGGGCGCGTCGATTTTCATGCCGTCATCACCGCCGATGACAACGGTGCCGCCACCGGGAAGGGTATAGGTTCCGTCGCCGTTGTCCACGGGCTTTTTGTCGGGGGAGGTGGTGACGGCGGTGTCTCCCACCGCTGTGGTTGACGCAGCGGGCGTCACGGTGACCGTTGTACTTTTGATGTCTATGCCGGGGATGCTCTGCCATATGCCATCGTCCCAGCGCTGCAATTGATAGCGTACTGAGAGCGTATAGTCTCCCGGGCCGGCAATCGTCATTTGCGCAGTATATGTGCCGTTTTTCTCTGAAAAATCTACGGTGGCGTTTACACTCGCCTGTACGGGGATATATCTGAAGTTTTTCGCAATACACTCGGCGGCATCTTGCCGGTGCCCTGTGGCGCTGAACGTAAAGCTTTCTCCCGCCAAGATGGCGCCGCTTGGAAGCGCAATGGTGTTTTGGTCGGGGTCTGCCTCGTGACGTCTATAGAGCTCGTGGAGCGTAGCATCCACCCATACTATATCATCTTTTGTTTTGGAGAGCTGTGTTGTCGCATCGGCGAGATACTCGCTCGCGCTCTTTCCCAGGGTCTTAGAGAAAAGAACTGATTTTAACGACTCTATCGGCTTTTCGATTGGTGCAATGTTTGGAACTATTTCTGCGTCCAGAAAGGCTACTAGTCTCATGCGGATAGGATCTGCTTGATCTTGGAGACTGATGGGGCCGAGAAAAGCCTCTATTGTTTTCACGAGAGATTCAGTAGTTATATCAGCTGGCCCCGGAAAGGTGGGGTCAGCTTTGAGATACTCCACGACATCCTCAATCGCAAGACCTGTGCAAAGCGCTAACATATTATTCCAATATTCTATCTCGGCTTTTTGACTTTTCAAGCGCTGGAGCTCGGATTCCAACGGCACCAACATATTCGCCGCTTCCTCAACATCGGTTATACCATTTTCCAATCGCATTTTTGTGGTCTCAAGCAGCGACTTTTCTTCAAACAGATATTTTTCCTCCGCCACGCACATTGCGTGCGCGTCCGCCGCAAACGGCATGGGCGCAAGCGTCAGCAGCATCATCAGCGCCAGAAGTATCGCCACCGGTTTTCTTGTTTTTTTCATATCAATTCCCCATTTCCCATTCTCTGTTCATCAACTTTTTGAGTGTACAGGCGGCGTTGAAAACTTATTATACTATGTTCGATGGGAATGTCAACGGGAATGTCAATGGCACGTTTAAAATACACAAAAAGGGTGAGGGAATATTAAAGAAGCGGCATAAAAACTCGGCTTTTTCGAACAGGGTGTTGTTAGGCGGAACCTTGTAGTACATGCACGCCTAAATGCCCTACAGCAGCCTCGGCCTATTGGCCGAGGCTGCTGTGATATATCGCGAAAGATTTTTATCCCCGGGAGCTCTTTCATTGTAAGGGCTCCCGGGGATTGTTCTGTTTGTGCGAAGTTGTCCGTCTCAGCATCGGCAATCCGGCCAAATCGGATAGATTCACCTTGGACGGGTGCGCTGCGATATCCGGTTTTGATCAGCAGATTTTGTGCTCATTCCTATACTGCATCAACAGATCTTTTGTGCGTTATGCATAGCATGCTCCTGTGCTTTATATAAAAAATGTTGATAATCAATAAATAATTGCTATTTTACAGATAACACAAGGCGTGCGTATAATGAAATCACTATCAAACATGTATCATTCCCACCCTAAGGAATCCTAAAGAAACGAGAGAGGTGTAGTATGCAAGATGCGGTCATAATCTGCGGTAAGCTGTTCGACGGCATACGGCCCGAGCTTCAGAAAAAACAGGAGATTCTCATTCGCGATGGCAAAATCGCACAGGTGGCCGCCAAGGTCGATCGTCCGGTTGGCTGTGAGGTTATCGACTTATCCGATGCCACCGTCACCCCCGGCATGATTGACGCCCACACCCACCTGACTTTTTTCGAGTGGAGCAAGCGGCGGCAAGAGACCCTCTTCAACTCACCGGTCAACAAGGGCATGGCCGTGCTACACAATGCCGAAAAGGCTCTGCGCCGCGGCTTTACAACTCTGCGTCATATGGGCGGCAATTGTGATGACGGCTACGGCGCGCTAGAGGCCAAGCGGGTTATTGCCCAGGGCTACTTCAAGGGAAGCCGGCTGGTGGTGCTGCCCTACACCCAGTGCACACCGGGCAGCCATGGTGATTTCAGCCAGATGGCGGCCACCAACGCCGACTTGGCACGCTATCTGTGCAGCTCCTTCCCCTGTATGGGCACGGGAGCCGATTTCTTCCGGGATTCGGTGCGGCTTCAGGTCAAATATGGTGCTGATTTCGTCAAAATCATGCTGGGGGGCGGATTTTCCACCCCCAACGACGGCCCCGCTGACGAGCAGATGACTGACGAGGAGATGGTGGCCATCATTGAAACTGCCCACAACCTCAAAAAGAAGGTGACAGCCCATGTCTACGCCTCCTCCTCGGCGGTTAAGCTGGCCAAGTTGGGTGTCGACGAGCTCCAGCACTGCGCAATGCTGGATGAGGAAGGGGCCGCACAACTGGAGGCCATGGGCATACCGGTGGTGCCGACCTTCTCGCCCTACGAGGAAATCATCAATCCCATCAAGGCCAATCTCGACCTCATGGAACCTGACTCCCGTGAAAAATACCTCAGCTTTGGTCCGCAGCTGGCTGCCGGACGCAAGGTCATCGTTAACAGCAAGCTCGAGCTTGGCTACGGCAGCGATCAGGTCACCATCCACCGCAGCTACGAGGGCGCCTATGAGTACCGCGCGTGGCTGCGCTCGGGCATGGACCCCTTCCGCACCTTGATGGCGGCCACCTCGGTCAATGCCAGGCTGCTACAGCTCGATCATCTTGTGGGCACCCTAGAGCCCGGCAAGGTGGCCGACATTTCGGCGTGGCGGCGTGATTTACTCACCGATCCAGACGCCCTGATGGACTGTGCCTTCGTCATGAAGGAAGGCCGTTCCTACCGAACCGAACCGACCCTCGTCGATTGAGGCCCGCGCCTCGCTCCAACGTATCCTAAGCGTATCTGGTTCAGTTTTATGTGATAAGCCGAAATATGGGCCAACCGGCCCAACGGAAAGAGGAGGAGCTCAAACCATGAACAAGAAAGTGTTAGCAACCATGCTCGCGCTGGCAACCATGCTCTCGCTGTTCACCTTCGCGGCCTGTAGCCCGTCAGGGTCGGGGAGCACCACCACCGCAGGCGGCGGCACCCAGGCAGGCGACGCCGCCCCGGCCAAGGATTCCATCACAGTGGCCTACAACGCCGAGCCCACATCCCTGCTCTCTTGGGAGGCCAACGACCTGACCACCCAAAGCATCAACTCCAACATTTATGACACGCTCATCCGCCGCGAATCGGACGGCACCCTAGTGCCGGGACTTGCCACCGAGTGGACCTTCAGCGATGACGGCACTGAAATCACCTTCACCCTGCGCGATGGCGTCAAGTTCCACAATGGTGACACCATGACAGCCGACGACGTCGTCTTTTCCATCAACTCGGCCATCGGCTCCAAGTTCACCGCCCGTATGACCGGCTCCTTCGACCGTATGGAAAAGGTCGATGACACCCATGTCAAGCTCATCCTGAAATACCCCTACGGTCCCGTGGAAGGCTGTGTCTCCAGTGTCAACTGCGGCATTGTCAGCCAGAGCGCCTTCGAGGCCAACCAGGAGGGCTTTTCCCGAAGTCCTGTCGCCACCGGCCCCTATAAGTTCACCGAGTGGAAGCCGGGCGAAAGCATCAGCTTCGAAGCCAATGGCGATTACTTCCGCACCCCGGCCGCCATCAAAAAGCTCACCTTCCGCATCGTATCCGACGCGGCTGCCGCCTTGGTGGCCCTCGAGACCGGGCAGATTGACCTGATGAACAACCCGGCCACCTCGGATTTCGAGCACATCAAGGGCAACGCCAAGCTGCAATTCAGCTCGGTGCCGGCCAGCAGCTTCTTCTTTGTGGCCTTCAATAATACCGATGGCGTCTTTGCAGAAAACAAGGTGCTGCGCGAGGCCGTCTCCTACGCCATCAATCCCAACGCCATTTTGCTGGGTGCTCTTGACGGCAACGGCGCTCTCGTCACCGCCCCTATGCCGGTGGGCATCAAGTTCTATCCAGACGGCTTTGAAGGCTTCACTTTCGACACCGCCAAGGCCAAGCAGATTCTCACCGACAATGGCTTCCTCGGCCTCAAAATTAAAGTGCCCAGCATGGATTCCGGTAACGAGGTCAAGATTGCCGAGGTCGTGGTCGAGCAGCTGCGCCAGGCTGGCTTCGACGCCGAGCTCCAGCGCATGGAGCGCACCGCCTTCCTAGCCGATGTCTACACCAACTGCGATTATGACATCTGCGTCAACAGCTACACCGCCTTCTACCCTGATGCCGACTTTATCACCTACATGCGTTATCACAGCAGCTACCTGGGCGGCGGCAACAACTTCGTCATGGTCAACAATCCCGATTTAGACGCCCTGCTTGATACGGCCCGCTTCTCTAACCATGACGCCGTACGCGCCCAGGCCTATCGCGATTTCAGCCAGAAGATGAAGGAGGAAGTCGTCCTCGTCCCCATCCTGGCCTACCTCAACGCACTGGGCGCCAACAGCGGCCTCAAAGGCGTACAGGCCAGCAACACCCAACGCATCTACGTCTACGACATGTCCTGGTAAAATCACAGGCTGAGAGCAGGGGTGCCGCGCGCGTCGCCCCTGCTTTCAGCTATCCAAATGACAGGCTACCAGTTTTAAAAGAGGGGGTTGCCAATGTTACGTTTCATTGCAAACAGGCTGTTTTCCATGGTTTTGGTTGTGCTGGGCATCTCGTTCATCATTTTCAGCATCTTGGCCCTGACGCCCGGAGACCCCGCACAGATTATTCTGGGCGACGCCGCCACGCCGGAGGCGCTGGAGGCGCTGCGCGAGGAGATGGGCCTCAACGATATGTTCATCATCCGCTATGTCCGCTATATCGCACAGGCCCTCAGCGGCAACTTCGGGAACTCGTACCGCACCCAACTGCCTGTGCTTGACGAGCTCATGACCCGCCTGCCCAACACGCTGACGCTGGCGCTCTTCGGTGTCGGCATGGCCGCCATGGTGGGCGTGCCCATCGGCATCATATCGGCTGTCAAACAATACACCTTGGTCGATACCATCACCCGCACGGTCTCCATGGTGATGACAGCCATTCCGGCCTTCTGGCTGGGCCTCATCCTCATGCTCATTTTCGCCCTCAATCTGGGGATACTGCCCGCCATCGGCGTTGACGACTGGAAGGGCTTCATTCTACCCTCGGTGACACTGGCCATCGGAAACATGGCCATCATGATTCGCATGACGCGCTCCACCATGCTGGAGGTCATCCGCGAGGATTATATCCGCACCGCCCTGGCCAAGGGGGCCAGCCGTCAGCGCGTCATATTAAAGCACGCACTGCGCAACGCGCTGCTGCCCATCATCACCACCATCGGCCTCAATTTCGGCTTCCAGATGGGCGGTGCCATGATCAACGAAACGGTCTTTTCGGTGCCCGGTGTGGGCACGCTGATCATCACCTCGGTGCGGCAAAAGGATGTGCCCATGGTCATGGCCACCGTCCTCTTTGTGGCCCTCACCATTAGCACAGTGACCTTGCTCATCGATTTAATCTACACGTTGGTCGATCCGCGGCTCAGAATGCAAAATATTAAGAAAGCGGGGTGATCCCATGAAGGAAAACATGAATGTGACCTCCGTCAAAAAGAGAAGCCAGGTGCGCCTTGTGTGGATGCGTTACCGTAAAAGCGCCACCGCTCTCATTGGTATGGCCCTTCTGTTGATTTTGGTGCTCATCTCGGGCACGGCGGACCTGTGGCTCGACTACGAACAACAGGCCATCTATCAGGATGTCGAACAGCGTTTGCGGCCACCCGATGCCGAATACCCCTTCGGCACCGACCATTATGGTCGTGATGTCTTCGCTCGGGTCGTCTTCGGCACCCGGATATCCCTTCTGGTGGGCATTCTTACCATCGGTCTGTCACTGACAGCAGGGGCCATCATCGGCTCCCTGGCCGGGTTTTTCGGCGGGCGGCTCGACAATGTCCTCATGCGGCTCATGGATGTTCTGCTGGCCATTCCGGCCATTTTGCTGGCTATTTCCATTGTGGCCGCGCTGGGCGGCGGGCTGGTCAACCTCATCATCGCGCTGACGGTGTCTGCTGTGCCCCGGTTCGCCTACATCGTCCGCTCCACCATTCTCACCATCAAGGGGCAAGAGTTCATCGAGGCCGCCCGGTGCTACGCCTCCTCCAACGCTCGGATTATCGTGCGGCACATTCTGCCCAACGTTATCGGGCCCATCATCGTTCAGGCCACCACCAATATGGCCAGCACCATTTTACTCATCTCATCCCTCAGCTTTGTGGGCCTCGGGCTGCCCTCATCCACGCCGGAGTGGGGCTCCATGCTGGCCGATGCCAAGCAGTACATGCGGCATAATCCATATCTGATTATCTTCCCGGGTGTCGCCATCATCTTGGCCGTCATGGCCCTCAACCTCATCGGAGACGGCCTACGGGATGCCCTCGACCCAAAACTTAAAAACTAAGCTGAAAGGGGGAGCTATGATGAGCACAGACAATCAACTGCTGAATATAGAAGACCTGCACGTTGTATATAAGACCGACGATGGCAAGGTCTACGCCGTGAACGGGCTGGATTTGGAAATCAACGTCGGCGAGACCCTTGGGCTGGTGGGCGAGACCGGAGCGGGGAAAACCACGGCCGCCCTTTCGGTGCTCAAGCTGCTGCCCGACCGTGTGGGCAAAATCACGCAGGGTCGGGTCGTCCTCGATGGGCACGACCTGTCCGGTGCCACTGAGGCCGACATGCGCCTTCTGCGGGGCAACACGGTCTCCATGATCTTCCAGGACCCTATGTCGAGCCTCAACCCCGTCATGACAGTGGGGGCGCAGGTGGAGGAAGTTTTGCTCTTACACCGCAAGGATTTATCCAAGGACGCCGTTGCCAAAAAGGTTGATGAAATCTTCGGCATGGTCGGCCTGCCCGCAAGCCGGAAAGGGGAGTACCCCCACCAGTTCTCGGGCGGTATGAAGCAGCGCATCGTCATCGCCATCGCCCTGGCCTGCGAGCCTAAGCTTTTGCTGGCTGATGAGCCGACCACCGCGCTGGATGTCACCATTCAGGCACAGGTTCTCGACCTCATGCGCAATCTCAAGGAGCAGCTCAACACCTCTATGCTGCTCATCACCCACGATTTGGGCGTGGTGGCTGAGCTGTGCGACCGCGTGGCCATTATGTACGCCGGAGAAATCATCGAAAGCGGCACGCTGGAGGACCTCTTCGCCGGTGAAAAACACCACCCCTACACCATCGGCCTCTTCGGAAGCATCCCCAGCATGACCGGGGACGAGCCCCGGCTGAGGCCCATCGATGGCCTCATGCCCGACCCCTCGAGCCTGCCGGAGGGCTGCGCCTTCTACGAACGCTGCCCCAGCAAGATGGACGTGTGTGCCAAGTCCAAGCCGCCCATGGTCAAGGCGGGCAGCCACGCCATCCGCTGTCTGCTGTATGCTCAAGGCTCTTGATGCCGGCGGCACCATTGAAGAAAGGGTGAGTTATATGTCTGAGGCTTTGCTGGAAACAAGAGGCCTGAAAAAGTATTTTTCAACCCCCAAGGGGCCCCTGCACGCGGTGGATGGCATCAATGTCAAAATAACCCGGGGCAGCACCCTGGGCGTCGTCGGCGAGTCGGGCTGCGGAAAATCGACCCTTGGCCGCACCGTGCTCCGCCTGCTGGAGGCCACCGAGGGCGAGGTGCTCTTCGAGGGCACCAACATTCTCAAAAGTGATAAGCACGCGCTCAACAAGGCCCGCGAGCAGATGCAGATGATTTTCCAAGACCCCTATGCCTCCCTAAACCCCCGCATGTCGGTCAGTGAAATCATCGGCGACCCCCTGCGGGTGTGTAAAAAAGTCAGTGGCAAGAAGGATTTGGAGCAACAGGTGTCCGAGCTCATGGATACCGTCGGTCTGGCCTCCCGTTTTGTCAACGCCTATCCGCACGAGTTGGATGGCGGACGCCGCCAGCGTGTCGGCGTGGCCCGAGCGCTGGCCCTGAACCCCAAATTCATCGTGTGCGATGAGCCGGTCTCGGCGCTGGATGTGTCCATTCAGGCCCAGATTCTCAACCTGATGATGGATTTGCAGGAGGAGAAAAATCTCACCTACATGTTCATCACGCACGACCTCAGCGTCGTACGCCACATCAGCACCGAAATCATGGTCATGTATTTGGGCCAATGTGTCGAAATCGCCCCGGCCAAGGCCCTCTTTAAAAATCCGCTGCACCCCTATACCCAAGTGCTCCTCGACGCCATTCCCATCCCGTCGCTGGAATATGCCCGCAAAAAGCGCAGCTTGGTGCGCGGCGAAATCACCAATCCCATCAACCCCAAGCCGGGCTGCCGTTTTGCGGGCCGCTGTGCCCAGGTGATGGATGCCTGTACCCAAGGCGATTGCCAGCAGGTAGAAATGGAGCCGGGGCACTTCGTCGCCTGCCAAAAATTCCAGCCGCAATAACAGGAGGACGATGACTTTATGAAGCATAGCATCCTCGAGCAAACCATTCTTCAGATGCAACGGGCCATGGAGCATAAGGAAATCTCAGCCCGCGAGCTTGCCATCGAGTACCTCTCCCGCATCGCCACCCATGATTGCGGCCCCGCGGGCCTCTCATCCATGGCCGAAATCAACCCCGAGGCCCTTTTCATTGCCGACACCCTCGATCACATGCGGGCTGAAGGCCGGGTTCTCGGGCCCCTCCACGGCATCCCCATCACCTTGAAGGACAACATCGATACCGCCGACAAAATGTCCACCAGCTCGGGTTCTCAGGCCCTGGCCTGCAACTTCGCCCGGGAGGACGCTTTCGTGGTCAAAAAGCTCCGGGATGCGGGCGCGGTCATTCTGGGCAAGACCTGTCTCAGCGAGTTCGCCCACTTCCTCACTGGCGAGTCCCCACACGGGCACAGCTCCCGGGGCGGGCAGGTGCGCAACCCATACAATCCGGCGGGGGAGACCCCCGGCGGGG
>JGI994J12354_10002098_pt1 | contig 19786 bp, 24 predicted proteins | sample IntmicLarv3ML3BL_FD_12354 | JGI IMG/M metagenome (IMG submission 12354)
GTATCGGCGTTTTTACGGCAGGGGTGATCTTGGCGGTGATGATTATTCCTTTTATTTCGTCCGTAATGCGTGATGTGTTTGAGACAGTACCTCCAATCCTGAAGGAGTCGGCTTATGCGCTGGGATGTACGCGCTGGGAAGTAGTTCGACGGATTGTGCTGCACTATACACGCGATGGGGTGGTGGGCGGCATTATGCTCGGATTGGGGCGCGCGCTGGGTGAAACGATGGCGGTGACGTTTGTGATCGGCAATGCGCACAGGTTGTCAGCGTCCCTGTTTGCGCCAGGAAACAGTATTGCCTCGACGCTGGCAAATGAGTTTGCGGAGGCGGCTTCAACACTGCATGTGTCGAGTCTTTTTGCTCTAGGCCTGCTTCTTTTCATGATTACGTTTGTGGTGCTGTCGGCGGCGAAGCTAATGCTGTTGCGTCTGTCACGGCGTGAGGGGAGGTGAAATGATGGGAAACCGCGGAAAAGGGGTTTATCGCTGGCGGATAGTGCAGCACCGGATCGGGATGGTGTTGTCAGTGATGGCGATGGGCGTGGGAATTTTTTTCCTGATGTGGATTCTGGGTACGCTGCTGGTGAAGGGTGTAGGCGGGGTGAGTTGGGCGATGTTGACACAGTCAACGCCTGCGCCCGGCAGTGAGGGTGGTGGCCTGCTGAATGCGTTTGTTGGCAGTGTAATGATGGTGTCGGTATCGACGATAATGGTGACACCTGTAGGGATTTTTGCTGGGATTTATCTGGCGGAGTATGGCGAGAGGAGTGCGTTTGCGAAGCTGGTACGTTTCTTGGTGGATGTGATGCTGTCTGCGCCGTCGATTGTGATCGGACTTTTTATTTATGCGGTGTATGTGATGTATGTACAGCATTTTTCGGGTTGGGCTGGGAGTTTTGCGCTGTCGCTGATTGCGTTGCCAGTGGTGGTGCGCACGACGGATAATTTTCTTTCACTGGTTCCAGTGAGTTTGCGGGAGGCGGCTTATGCGCTGGGTGCGCCGCAGTGGAAGGTGGCACTGATGGTTCGTCTGAAGGCGGTACGGGCAGGTGTGCTAACGGGAGTGCTACTGGCAGTGGCGCGAATTTCAGGTGAGACGGCACCACTGCTTTTTACAGCGCTGAATAATTCGTTTTTTTCGGCCGACATGAATGGGCCGATGGCGAATCTGCCAGTGGTGATTTATCAGTTTGCGATGAGTCCGTATGAGAACTGGCGCGAGCTGGCATGGGCAGGTGCACTACTAGTGACACTAGGGGTACTCGGGCTGAATATGATTTCGCGGCTGCTTTTTGCCAGCAGAGAAAAATCGTGAGTGAGGGATGAAGATGAAAGATGATGTGCAGGGCAGTATTGGGATAAGAGGGTTAGATTTTTACTATGGTGATTTTCATGCCCTAAAGGGGGTTGACCTGAATGTGATGCACCGGAAGGTGACGGCGTTTATCGGGCCTTCGGGTTGCGGCAAATCAACGCTGTTGCGGACGATGAACCGGATGTACGACCTGTATCCTAACCAGAGGGCTGAGGGTATGATCGAGTTCGGGGGGCGCAATATTCTGGATGCGGATGTGAATGTGAATCTATTGCGTTCGCGTATTGGGATGGTTTTCCAGAAACCGACGCCTTTTCCGATGTCAATTTACGAAAATATTGCTTTCGGGGTGCGCCTGTATGAGTCGCTTTCTCGGCCTCTGATGGATGAACGGGTGGAATGGGCGTTGCGGCAGGCGGCGCTCTGGGATGAGGTGAAGGACAAGCTGCACAAAAGCGGGCTATCGCTTTCGGGTGGGCAGCAGCAGCGGCTGTGTATCGCGCGTTGTGTAGCGGTAAAGCCGGAGGTGCTGCTTCTGGATGAACCGACTTCGGCGTTGGACCCAATTTCAACAGCGAAGGTGGAAGAGCTGATTGCAGAACTGAAGGCTGACTACACAATTGCGATTGTGACACACAATATGCAGCAGGCAGCACGCTGTTCGGATTATACGGCCTATATGTATCTGGGCGAGGTGGTAGAGTTCGACGATACCGCGAAGATTTTCATGAATCCGGCTGAGAAGGGAACGCAGGATTATATTACGGGCCGTTTTGGCTAGGGAGGGGATATGACGGGTTTGCACTGGTCAAAACAGTATGCGCATGATCTGGAGGAGATTCGCTCAAAGGTGCTGCTGATGGGTGGTCTGGCAGAGGAGCAGCTTTCCAATGCGATTTTTGCCCTGCGGGAGGGTGATATGGTGTTGGCGGAAAAGGTGATAGCAACTGACGGGGAGGTGAACCGGCTTCAGGTGTGGCTGGATAATGCCTGCACGGAGCTGATTGTGCGCCGCCAGCCTGCGGCACGGGATTTGCGCACGGTGATTGCAACGATGCGGGTGATTACGGATGTGGAGCGGATCGGGGATGAGGCGATCAAGGTGGCGCGGGCGGTGCGGAATCTGAATACGAGGAATCTGCTGCTGCTGAACCAGTATCAGCCGATTCATGCGATTGCGGCTGCGGCACAGCAGATGCTGCATGATGCACTGGATGCCTATGCGCGGTTGGATAGGGAAATGGCGGTAAGGACGATGGCGCTGGATGAGGATCTTGACCGGACGTTCCACGAGATGATGCGAAGCCTGATCACGTATATGATGGAGGAGCCGAAAACGATTTCGGCTTCGCTGGATATTCTCTGGGCGGCCAAGGCGATTGAGCGGATTGGCGATCATGCGACGAATCTGGGCGAGTACGTGGTTTATATTGTGGATGGCGATGATATCCGGCATGCGGATGATGTCCGGAAGGTATCCGGAGTGTGACATTGCCGGGTGCGGAAGGGATAGGTTGAGCTGAATGTCAGGCAGGAAAGTACAGGTTCTGGTGGTGGAGGATGAACCGGCGATTATGGAGCTGGTGACGTTTACGCTGAAATCGGCCGGATGGCAGCCGGTGATGGCAGAGTCGGCTGTGGCGGCGATGCATGTGCTGGAGCGGATGATGCCGGATGTGATTCTGCTGGACTGGATGCTGCCGGATGAAAGTGGTATCCGCTTTTTGCAGCGTTTGCGCTCGGACCGTGAGCGCAAACACCTGCCTGTGATCATGCTGACGGCCCGAAGTGAGGAGGAAGACCGGGTCATGGGGCTGGACAAGGGGGCGGATGACTATATCACCAAGCCGTTTTCCACGAAGGAACTGGTGGCGCGGATCAATGCGGTGCTGCGGCGAAAGGCGCCGGACAGGGCAAAAAGTCTGTTGAAACTGGGGAATGTGGTGCTGGACCCGGATTCCCGGCAGGTCAGTGCTGCCGGTGTGTCGCTGGAGGTGGGGAACGTGGAGTTCCGGCTGTTGCGTTTTTTCCTGTCAAACCCGGAACGGGTGTTTTCCCGTCACCAGATTCTGGACCGGGTGTGGCCCAACCAGCCGGAGATCGAGGAGCGTACGGTGGATGTGCATGTGCTGCGCCTGAGAAAAGCGATGGGGGATGAGGGTTATATGATCCGCACGGTGCGCGGTGTAGGATATCTGTTTACGGATCGACAGCCTGATGAGGGATGATGCCGGTATGCGCTGGAAGCGGCTGTTCGGTGTGGCGGCGCCGCTGTTTTTTTCCGGTTTTCTGCTTCGGCATTTTTCCACTCATGGCGGCGCATCGGGTATACTGTGTGCTCTCTTTTGTTTTCCATAAGGGCTTTCATGAATCCCCATGTAACGTTCTGGATTCCCGCTGCGCTGAGGATGGCGCTGACCTGGGTTCTTGCTGGTGTACTCTGGTACTACTTTGGCCCGGTTGCCGGTCTTCTTGCTGGTTTTGTCCTGATGACGGCGTTGGTTGTCATGCAGCTGTATTTTCTTTCCCGGCTGGATCACTGGCTGGATCATCCAACAGGCAATGAATCCCCGGGTGGCTGGGGTGCATGGGCAGCGATTTATGATCGTCTGATGCAGATGCAGCGCGATGAGGAAAAGAGCCAGGCTGAACTGACAGAATGGTTGATGCGTTTCCGGCAGGCGATGGCCTTGCTGCCGATTGGTGTTGTGATTACTGATGATGTGATGTTCCTTGAGTGGAGTAATCCGGTGGCGGAAAAGCATCTTGGTTTTTCCTGCGAAGCAGACAAAGGGATGCGCGTGACAAATCTGGTGCGTAATCCGGAGTTTGTCAATTACCTGATTCTGGGTCGGTATGAAAAACCGCTACCGATGACGCTGAATGGCAGGAAGCTGGTTCTACAGGTGATTCCTTTTGAAAACCGCCGCCAGATTTTCATTACTTATGACATGACGGAGCAGGAAAATATTGCGAAGATGCGCCGCGATTTCGTGGCGAATGCCTCGCATGAACTGAGAACGCCGCTGACGGTGATCAATGGCTTTCTGGAGGTGGCCGAGGCGCAGCCGGATATGGACAGGGAAACCCGGATTGCCCATTTGCAGCTGATGCTGGAGCAGGGGTACCGGATGCAGCGCCTGGTGGACAGTATGCTGCAACTGACGGCGTTGGAATCAACGGATAATCCGGTTGTCCGGGAGCCGGTAAATATGCACGAACTGGTTCAGGGCGTGTATGACGAAGCGAATCTGGTATCGAATGGTCGTCATGAAATCACGATGGATATGGCAGATGGGCCGGAGATCATGCATGGTAGTGATGACGAGATCAGGACGGCATTTTGGAATCTGGTGAGAAATGCGGTGCGGTATACGCCGCCCGGTGGGAAGGTGAACCTGAAGTGGGAAATGACGGATACAGGTCCGCGTTTCGAGGTGACGGATTCGGGTATTGGCATTTCACCGGAACATATTCCTCGCCTGACGCAGCGTTTTTACCTAGTGGATAAGACGCGTAGCAGGAAGGAGCGGGGTTCCGGGCTGGGGCTGGCTATCGTGCGGCATGCGCTCATGCGGCATAACGCCGAGCTGCAGGTCAAATCCCAACTGGGGGTCGGAAGTGAGTTTGCCGCCCAGTTCCCCAATAACTCGCTGGTGGCATAACGCCCGGTTTTTTGACTGACAGTATGAAAAAGCAGGCTACGGCCTGCTTTTTTTGTCAGAAGCGGTGTTGAGGAGGTATTGTATGGTGGTGGCAGCAGCGCTTTTCGTGCTGGACAAGGTAGTGCGGTTTTTTTGTGGCCAGCATGGGAAGAACAACGAAAAAGGACAGCAAAAGCTGTCCTTTTTGTCTGCCGGAGGGGGCCGATTCAGGCCGGTGGAATCAGGTCGCTGATGAAGCGGATTTCTTCTGGGCTGAGCTTGACGTTGATGGCGGCGGCGTTCTGGATAGACTGTTCGGCATTTCGGGCGCCAACAAGAGCGATGGTGATGCCGGGCTGCTCGATGGTCCAGCGCAGGACTAGCTGGGAGAGGGTGGCGTTTTTTGCTTCGGCCAAGGGCTTGAGCTGCGCTAAAAAGGCATTGGTGCGCTCGATGCTGTCATCGGTGAAGTAGCTGTTGGTTGCCCGGTGGTCGCCTTCGGCAAATTCATGGCCGGGTTTGAGTTTGCCGGTCAGAAGGCCACGCTCGAGGGGGCTGTATGCGAGGATGGATTTGCCGTGTTTGATGCAGTGCGGCAGGGTTTCTTTTTCAATGCGCCGATTGACCATGCTGTAGGGTATTTGGTTGGAGGCGATGAAGGTGCTTTTTTCTGCCTCTGCCATCAAGGTGGCGTTGTAGTTGGATACACCGGCATAGCGGATTTTCCCCTGTTCGATGAGGCGATTGACGGCTTCGAATGTTTCAGCAATAGGGGTGGTGGGATCCGGCCAGTGTATCTGGTAGAGATCAATGTAGTCTGTTTTCAGGCGGCGCAGGCTGTCTTCGCATTCCTTGATGATGCTTTCTTTCCCTGCGTAGATGTGGACGTTGATGCTTTCGCCCCTGAGGTTTTTGCTGCGCATGGAGAGACGGCCTTTGTCGAGATCCCAGCGCATGCCGAATTTGGTGAGGATCTGAATTTTGTCGCGAGGGAGGCCAGTGATGGCGTCGCCTACGATTTCTTCGCTGTTGCCCTGCCCGTAGATGGGAGCTGTGTCAATGGAGGTGATACCGCTGTCGTAGCTGGCACGAATGGCCTCGAGGGCGTCTTTTCTTTCGGTTGTACCCCACATCCAGCCGCCAGCTGCCCAGGCACCAAAAGTGAGGGCGGAGAGGGTGAGTTCGGTTCCTGCCAGTGTGCGATATTCCATAGTTTGCCTCTTTTTCTCGGTGTTTGTGGTGTTATTCGATACGGGGTTTCTGATGGTCGGGTGTGGCGCTCCCGGTATTTTCTGCTTTTTCTTTCCATCGCCGTGCTTTTTCCGGGTCGGCTTTTTCGCCCAGTTCGCCCAGTTCGTAAATCCGGATCATGCGGGAAATGGCTTTTGGTTCGCCTGTGTCAGCGCTTTTCCGGTACCAGTGAAAGGCGATTTCCTTGTCTTTTTTGACGGTGGTGCCGGTTTCGTAAAAAAAGCCAAGCCAGAGCATGGCGCTCGGCTGGTCTGCTGCTGCGGCTTTTTCAAACCAGTAAAGGGCTTTTTTCCTGTTTTGACTGATACCACTGCCATTGTGGTACATGAAGGCAAGCCAGAACATGGACAGGGGGTACCCGGCACGAGCGCTTTTTTCAAACCAGTCTTTTGCCTGCGTGGGATCTTCTTCGGCACCTTCTCCGGTGAGAAAGCTGTAGCCGAGGATGTACTGGGAGGGAAGATGTCCGTGTCCAGCAGCATTCCTGAAGGCGGCGATGGCTTTGTTATTGTCCTGGACGGTGGCGATGCCGTTGCGGTAGAAAAGACCAAGGTAGTACTGGGCTTCGGGGTTGTTTTGCGCTGCGCTTTTCCTGAAAGCGGCAAGAGCCGGTTCGTATTCGCGTTTTTCTAGGTGAGCCTTGCCTTCGGCAAGGTTATCGGCAAGGGCGGCGAAGGGGAGGAGTAACAGGCACAGGAGGATAACGGAGAGCCTTTTCCATATGGCAACTGCTTTTTGCAGGTTATCCTGGTCAATTACCTTCATGGCATTCTGCTTGCGTAATGAATCGGTATGCCAGCTTTACTGATATATCAAACTGGTATCAGAAAGAATAACAGATGTTTTCGCTTTTTTGCACGTTTGACAATACGTATCAGGCTGGTGTTGCGATATGCTTGGCCGGGTCAGCGGGGAGCGGTGTCGGGCGTAACGGTGGAAACGAAATCGGAGGGGGATGTCTGACTGTTGCCGGATGGGGCAGGTTCTGTCGGTGAGGCATACGCCCAGGTGCAGAAGATGAAGAGCAGCAGAAAACCCAGTGCGATTTTTCCCAGCGGGAAGCGGCGCTCCCTGCCTGTGAACAAGAGGCGGTTTCTTTCATTCATGGTTCAGGTCCGTTTTTTTATGTTGTTTTTTGCAACAGTACTAGGGTTTTGTTGCTTTTTTTATAATAATAGCAAATTTTCCCTGAAAATCAAGGGGGTGTAAGGTTTTTGTGTGCGGGTGGATGAGGTGTCGTCTGTAACTGTTTTTGTTCAGGAGAGGAGAACAGGTTTTTTTTCGGGTTTTGGCTGGGAAAAAAGATGCCATTGCTTCCTTTTTTCAGGAGGGGCAGCGTAAGGCGGTGAAGAAGAGGCGTAGCTGGGTGTCGCGGAACCATTCGGCGACGTCGCGATGAACCTCCGAGGAGTGCTTGTTTGTCTGTTTATGATAGTAGGGGGTGGATGGCAAGAGGGGAAATCAACAGAGGGTCTGGTGGTGCCTGGATGGCTTTCTCCGCTGGTATTTTCGTCCTATAATCAGAACATTTTGATGAGATCCTGCTTTTTTTCGTTATTGTTGTTTTTTTCTGTTTCGGCTGCGCACGCTTGGACAGGTATGGTGGTGCGCGTGGCTGACGGGGATACGCTGACGGTGAAAACGGATGATGGGGTTACCCACAGGTTGCGTCTTTATGGAGTGGATTCGCCGGAAATCAGCCAGGATTGGGGACGGGAGGCGCAAAGGCTGGCTTTCAAACAGGCGATTAACCGTCTGGTTGAGGTGCAGACGATGTACCGGGACCGGTATAAGCGGATTGTGGCTGTGGTGCGGTTGCCGGATGGGCGTGTGCTGCAGGATGTGATGCTCGATGCGGGAATGGCCTGGGTGTATGAGCAGCATTGCAAGGAGGCATTTTGCGATGGCTGGCGGATAAAAATGCGCAATGCCCGTGCTTCGCGCAGGGGGCTGTGGCAGGAGATTTATCCGTATCCGCCATGGGAGTGGCGAAAGGCAAAGTGGCAGGAAGCTGGTGGCCAATAGCCTGCTCAATAATTTTTCCGTGTTTTAGTGAAAAATAATGAAAAATGTGAGTTTTTGTGTGTGTTTTGTTCGGGGCTGGCTGTTGTTGGCGATGTCCGGCGTATTGATCGGGCAGGGCAAGGGATATGCGCAGCAGGAGTGTGGGACATGAGCAGAGGGAAGCTGACAGGGGTAAATGGTCAGCTTTTTTTTATGGATGGGTGGTGTTTTTGCGCTGGCAGGATGGTGGGCGCATGAGAGGACGGTGGTTTGCATGAAACGGGTCGGAACGAGGTTGCCGGTTTTGCGCCGGATAGCTGTTTTTTTCGGAAGGCGTGTGTTGATCCTGTTTTTCGGGCTGGCAGGATTTGGCGCGGGCGGTGCGGTGCTGGCGGATGATTTTAGTGATGGGATGGCATTTTATCAAGATGGCCGATATGAGGAGGCGTTTGATCTGGTGAAAAAGGCTGCAGAGGCAGATAATTCAGAGGCGCAGTACCGGCTCTCTTCGATGTACTGGCATGGGCAGGGAGTAACGGCAGATTATGAGCAGGCGTTTTTATGGTGCAGACGTGCGGCTTTCAAGGATCATGTGAAAGCGGCGTATGCGTTGTCGGACATGTATCGCAAGGGGGTGGTTGAACAGGACAGCTCGCAGGCTTATTACTGGTTCAGGCGGGCTGCCGAGCTGGACATGGAAAATGGTCGCCTAGCGATGGCATTGATGTATTACCGCGGGACGCTGGTGGAAAAGAATGTGGAGCAGGCTTTTCGGTGGTTTCAGCAGGCGGCTGAAGACGGTAATGTGACGGCGATGACGATGCTGGGTCTGATGTATGAAGATGGCGAGCATGTGGAAAGGGATGAGGCGCACGCACTGGCTCTTTTTACAAAGGCGGCAAAAAAGGAGGTCGACGGGCTGGTTTATCATGACTCTGCACTTGAAAGCCGTGCTGAGGCGCGGTATCACCTTGCCCGAATGATCGAGCGTGGTCAGGGCGGTGTGGCTGCAGATATTGAGGTGGCGCGGCAATGGTACAGAAAGGCGGCCAGTGACGGTAATCGTCATGCAAGGGCCTGGCTGGATGCGGATGGAGGTGGTTTCGGGAAGGATTGAGAGATCAGGAGGTGCGTTTTGTGCCAACGTACAAACGGCAGCCTTTTTCGGGCTGCCGTTTTTTCTGGTGCGACGATCAGGTGTTTCGGGATTTGCAGAAGTGGCGCACTTTTTCTGCCGCCCTGACCATGTCGTTAGCCTATTTTCGGATTGGTTGCACAGGGTGAGGATGGTCGTTTTTTACAGCCAGTTACGTGGGTAATGGCGGTTTTCACTGGAAGAAAGGTTGTTGACGAGAAGGGCGACGATGAGCATGATGAGTGTGCCAACAAGGACAGGGGAGAATGCGTAGCCAAAGCCCAGTTCACGGATGGATGGGCCGCCGATGACGGCGATGAGGGCGGTGGCACCACCCGGTGGATGGACGGTGTTGGTGAGCTGCATGGCGGCAACGGCAACAGCAACGGCCAAGGCACCTGCAAGGGGGATGTTTTCCGGTAAGAGTATGGCAGCAATAACGCCGGTAAGGGCGGAGATGAAGTGTCCACCAATGAAGTTGCGTGGTTGCGAAAGGGGGGCGTCGGGGGCACCGTAGATAAGAACGGCACTCGCACCAAATGAGCCGACAAGGAAAAGGTGATCATTTTCCTGTATGCCTAGGAAATGGTTGAGTTGCCAGACGGCATAGATACCGGCAAAGGCGCCCAGCCCGGACCAGGTGATTTCGGAAAGGGGTTTTCTTGTCTGCGGTTTGCGGGTTCCACGCATTTTTTTAAAGTAGTTTTTCATGCCTGTTTCTGCGCCTTTTCAGTTGCTTGGAATAAGAGAATTATTATGAGTGTTTATGCGGGCTCCAGAAGGATTATCCGTAATTTTTTCGTTACGCCGTATTTTAGAATAAGGCATATTCTTCCTTGTCGGGTGATTCTTTTTCCGGAAGACGATGCGACTTTCCGCAAAAACACGATATGCAATCAGGATGATTTTTGAGCTGTCAGAGGCTGAGCTGCCTTTTCCTGTTTTTTTATATTGCTCCGGGCAAATTTATCAATAAATATGGATGAAAAACATCCCTTGGGAGAGGGTATTTTATTCTGGTATCCTGTTTGTAAAAAGTGCTTTCTTTTTGGAAGGTTTTGTTGTTAAATAGGGCTGAAAATGTTTCCTTCTGGCACTTTTTTGTGCGGAAGGGTAGTCGGAAACGGTTTCTTCATACGGTTTTTTATTGCTGTTGCGGTATTCGGGAAAAATTTTTCAGATCATTTGTCATTTTGAAAAGGCAAAAAATGAAGATCGGTGCACGTCTTATTGCTGGGTTTATCGCGGTTCTGTTTTTGACGATCTGTATGGCAGGGGCAGGTTTGTGGCAGATACAGGGGATGGCATTATCCGGTGCAGAAGTGACCAAGATGGTGGAATGGGAAAGAGAAGGGCGTGAGTGGAAGGAGAATATAGAAAAGCACGCTATCTATGCCTATGCCATGGCGATTAGCGACAATTCGGGTAATTGTGCGTATTACAAGACGCAGATGAATGCGACGATCAAGGTCGTTGACACGCTGATGGCTGCGATGGCAGCGACAGACGGAACGGATGAGGAAGACCGCCTGTTTGCCGAAGGAGAAAAACTTCATGCGGAATATATTGCCATCGTTAATGAGATTGTTGCGTTGCAGGATGCCGGTGACCGGCAGGCGGCCATGGTGCTTGCTGAAAAGCGCTTTGTTCCAGCTCGTGATGCCTATCTGTCGGTGGTGCGGCAGTTCCGGGATGTGGAAATTCAGTTGTCGAAAGAGGCGTCTAACAAGATCGGGAAGATTTACGGGGAGAGTCGGGTTACCATTCTCAGTCTCATGGTGGCGGCGATCATTGTTGGGCTCCTGATTGCTTGGCGGTTGACAGTGAATATTACGCGGCCGTTACGCGAAGCGGTGTCGCTTGCGGAGNGCGTTGCTTCTGGAGATTTGACCAGCCATATTGTAGTGAATGGCACGGACGAGACGAGCCAATTAATGCAAGCGCTGAAAAACATGAACGAAAGCCTGCTTCAGACGGTATCGCAGGTACGGATGAGTGCCAATGCGATTGCTGTTGCTTCGGCGGAAATTGCATCTGGCAACCAGAACCTTTCCGGTCGAACAGAAGGCCAGGCGCAGGCCGTGCAGGAAACCGCCACTTCAATGGAGCAACTGACCTCTATCGTACGGCAGAATGGTGACAGTGCCCGCCAGGCTAACCAGCTTGCGGGCACGGCGACTGAAATCGCGGTCAAGGGGGGCGAAGCGTCCCTGCGTGTTGATGAGACGATGGGTGCGATAGACTCTTCTGCGCGCAGGATTGTCGACATCATCAGCGTAATTGATGGCATTGCTTTCCAGACCAATATCCTTGCGCTGAATGCAGCGGTGGAAGCTGCGCGTGCCGGTGAGCAGGGGCGTGGTTTTGCGGTTGTTGCAACAGAAGTCCGCAGTCTTGCACAGAGAAGTGCTTCCGCAGCGCATGAAATCAAGGACCTGATTGACGATTCGGTAGAAAAAGTCAGTACCGGAAGTGCGCTGGTAAAGGAATCCACAGCGACAACGCAGGAAATTGTTGACAGTATCCGGCACGTCAACGACATCATGCATGAAATTACCAAAGCCACGCAGGAGCAGGTAAGGGGCATTGAGCAGGTCAATCGTGCCATTACCCAGATTGATGCCGTTTCGCAGCAGAATGCGGCACTAGTGGAGGAATCTGCTGCAGCGGCGGAGAGTTTGCAGCATCAGGCGAAAGCACTGGTTGATGTTGTGAGTGTTTTCAAGACAGGTCAGGATCTGGCCGTGTCTAGAACTGTGCCGACATCTGTTGTGGTAAAAACGCCTGCTGTTGTTGTTCCGGTGAAAAAGGCGGTGCCGTTGCCATCGCCGAAAGCGTTTCTGTCGGAACTGTCCCNTGATGACAATGACTGGGAAGAGTTTTAGGCTGTCTGTCCCACCCTGATAAGTTGACGAATTTTAGGCCTAAAGGGCGCCTGATGAACTTCATCGGGCGTTTTTTATTGGCTGAAACAGTGCGGGTTTTGCGCCACTTCCTACCAGTCGTAAACGCTGCATCCGTTGCCTGTGTTGCTGACCAAGTGCTGTGTGCCGCCTGATTGTCCTGCTGTTTTATGTGTTGTGCCGCTCGATCTGGCTTTGCGCTTTTTGCTTTGTAATGATGAGGATGAATTCTTTTGTTATGTTGCGAACGAGTTTATGTAGGGTGTAACGGTTTCCTTTGATGGATGTGCGCTCTTCGTGGGATGGTGTTTGTGGGAGCGGTACGGTTCAGTTCAGGGGAGGTGAATGTCGAGCTGGACGGGGCAATGGTCGCTGCCAGTGATGTCCGGGTGGATGTTGGCGTTGATAACATTTTGCATGAGGCGTTCGGAGACGATGAAGTAGTCGATGCGCCACCCGACGTTGTTGGCGCGCGCATTGCTGCGAAAGCTCCACCATGTGTAGGCATCTTTTGTGTCTGGGTGCAGGGCGCGGAAGGTGTCGGTGAATCCAGCGTCAAGCAGGGCGGTCATCTGGGCGCGCTCTTCATCAGTGAAGCCCGGGTTTTTTCGGTTGGTTTTTGGGTTTTTGAGGTCGATTTCGTTATGGGCAACATTGAGGTCGCCGCAGAGGATGAGGGGTTTGATGTTGTTGAGCCCTTGCAGGTAATGGCGGAATTCGTTTTCCCAGCGCATGCGGTAGCTGAGCCGGGCCAGTTCCTGCTGGGAATTGGGGGTGTAGACGTTGACGAGATAGAAGGTGTCGAATTCAAGGGTAATGACGCGGCCTTCGCTGTCGTGTTCTTCCATGCCGATGCCATAGGTAGCGGCAAGGGGTTTTTTGCGGGTGAAGATGGCGGTGCCGGAGTAGCCTTTTTTGATGGCACTGTTCCAGTATTCTTGGTAGCCAGGCAGGTCAATAACGGCCTGTCCCTGCTGCATTTTGGTTTCCTGCAGGCAGATGATGTCGGCATCAAGGCGGGTAACGATGTTAATGAAGCCTTTGCCAAGTGCCGCGCGCAGGCCGTTTACGTTCCATGATATAAATTTTGTCGGTTTCAAAATCTCTTTTGTTTTCAGTTTGTTATGGTTTGTTCACGTTAAAAATATTTGGCTAGCTACCCATCTGGCTACCTATTTCTGATGCGCCACCCTGATTAAGTTTCAGGTACCTGCGGATGCTTTCATCGGTTACGCTCTGAATGCCTTTTGTAATTAGCACGGCACTCAATGACTCTGATTTTATCATCCGATAAACAGTTGCACGAGACACATCAAGAATCCCCGCCCGCACCTGCCACACGCTCCAGTTTCTTTCTAGGCCGGGAACAAAGTATTCGCCACTATCTACACGATCAAAGCAGGCGTAAGGTGATCAGCTCAGCACCCACGCTGTAATGTATCTCTGCACGATCCATGCTTATCAGTATCTGGCGACGGGTTTGCAGGTGCTTTCAAAGATATCGGGCTTGCAGACGCTGGTTTCACCTTGGTTGTTGGTGATGATGTAATCACCGGGGGTAACGAGTGTCATGGTTTCGCCATCTGCGATGCCGTAGGTGAGGGTCACGAGGCTGCCGATGGCATATTCCCAGGCTGCATAGATGATGGAGTCTTCGGCGACGACACCTTCCGGTGTTATCAGTATTTTTACCACTTCCGGATGATCACCCTCCCTGAACCACTGTACGGCATCAACGATTCCATCCTTGTTTTTATATTTCATTGTTGTTCTCTCTGTATTCGGGTTGATGACGGTTGTTTTTAGGGTGGGGATATTGTACTTGCAGATACCATGAATCGCCATGCTGTGCGTTTTGTTTCAACAAAAATCTGTTTTTTTGTACAGTGTGCGTGAAGCGGCATATAATGGGGAAGGATGTTTTTCCGTATAGGTTCATGCGCTTTTTTTCATGTTTTGTCTGACGGCTTTCTCTTGACTGGTACGATGGTTTCCTCTTTTCCACCTGATGCAGATGCCGCCCGCGAGCCGGGTCGGCGTGATGAGGCTGTTTTGCGGTTTTTTGATCCGTCAGGGCCTTTTGCTTCGGTGATTGACGGTTACCGTATGCGACCATTGCAGGTGGAGATGTCGCAGGCAATTGCACAGGCGATCGAGAAGGGGGAAACATTGGTGGCGGAGGCGGGTACAGGTACGGGTAAGACGTTTGCCTATCTGGTGCCTGCGCTGTTGTGGGGCGGTAAGGTAATTATTTCCACCGGAACGAGGAATTTGCAGGATCAGCTTTTCCTGAAGGATGTGCCGATGGTGAGAAAGGCACTTGATGCGCCGGTGACGGTGGCACTTCTGAAGGGGCGGGCAAATTATGTGTGTCATCTGCATTTGGAGCGTACGTTGGAGCAGGGGCGGCTAACTTCCCGGGCGGATGTAGGGTATCTGCGTTCGATTGCGCGTTTTGCGAAGGCGACGAAGACGGGAGACAGAGCGGAACTGGCCGAGGTGCCAGAAAATGCGATGGTGTGGAATATGGTGACATCCACCCGGGATAATTGTCCGGGCGGTGAGTGTGCGTATTATGCCGACTGTTTTGTGACGAAGGCGCGGGTGAATGCGCAGCAGGCTGATGTGGTGGTGGTGAACCACCATCTTTTTTTTGCGGATGTGGCGCTGAAGGATTCGGGCGTCGCGGAGTTGCTGCCGACAGCCAATACGGTGATTTTTGACGAGGCACACCAGTTGCCGGATACGGCGACGCTTTTTTTCGGGGAGTTGGTTTCGACTTCGCATGTGTTTGATCTGTGTCGCGAAACGTTGGTGGAGGGGCTGGCGCATGCGCGGGAAGCGGCGGACTGGGGAAAACTGGTGTCTGCGGTGGAAAAGGCGGCGCGGGATTTGCGGCTGTCGTTTTCGGCGGATTATCTCAAGCTGGCGGTCAACCAGGTTGGTGCGGATAATCCGCTTTTCGAGAGGGTGGAAAAGCTGGCTACCGGGATTGGAAAGCTGGTGGATGTGCTGGATACGCAGGCAGAGAGGACGGAGATGCTGGCACTTTGCCGCAACCGGGCGGTGCTGTTGGCGACGCAGTTCAGGGTGTGGTTTGACGAAGCAACGGGCGAGGGAGATGCCGGACATGTGCTGTGGGTGGAGGCGTTTGGCAATTCGCTCCAGTTGCACAAGACACCGCTGTCGATTGCGCCGATTTTTACGCGACAGCGGGAGGATGGCCCGCCGCGGGCGTGGATTTTTACTTCGGCCACGCTGGCGATTCGGGAAAATTTCAATTATTTTGCATCGCAGCTCGGGCTGGAGTCAGCGCGTTCGCAAACTTGGCCGAGTCCGTTTGATTACGGAAAGCAGGGACTGCTTTATGTGCCAGAAAATATGCCACAACCGAATGCACCGGCTTTTTCGGATGCGGTGGTGGATGCGTTTTTGCCGCTAATAGAGTCAGCTGGCGGCAGAACGTTTGTGCTGTGTACGACGCTTCGTGCGGTGGATCGGATTGCTGCGCGTTTGCGGGATGAGTTTGCGCTACGTGGCTGGGATTTTCCGCTTTTTGTGCAGGGGGAATCGAGCCGGACGGAGTTGCTGGAGCGTTTTCGCGATGCGGGTAACGGGGTGCTGGTGGGCAGCCAGAGTTTCTGGGAGGGGGTGGATGTGCGCGGTGAGGCACTTTCGCTTGTGGTAGTGGACAAGCTGCCTTTTGCTCCGCCGGACGATCCGGTGTTGGCCGCGCGAATTGCACAGCTGGAAAGGGATGGCGGTAACGGTTTTATGGATTACCAGCTTCCGGAGGCAATTATGAGTCTGAAGCAGGGATCAGGCAGGTTGATCCGTGATGAGGCGGATCGGGGGGTGCTGATGATTTGCGATATGCGGCTGATTTCGAAGGGTTACGGGCGGCGTATCTGGCAAAGTCTGCCGCCTTTCGCGCGCACACGCAATCTGGATACGGCCCGGTCGTTTTTTACAGATGAAAAAAGGGAAGGAAATGACTGAAAAGCTGCCGAAAGAACCGCCTGATGTAAAAAAGGCAACACCTGTCGGGGTGGGCGGCTGGCTGGCTTTCCTGCTTGTCTCGCTGGCGATACTGAGTCCGGCGCGGACGCTTTTCGGGTATTACCGTGATGTTGTCCTGACAGAGCAGAACCGGGGGGTGAGCGGCAATCCGGTGTGGGAAATGTATACGGCGATTGTGCTGGCACTGGTGGCAGTGGGCTGTCTGCTGTTTTTTCTGGCGGCGTACCGGCTTTACCGATACCATGTATGGCGTTCGGTGCGTTTTGCGATTGTGGCGATGTGGCTGGCCTGTACCGGAATGGATGTGATCGGGATGCTGCTGCTTTATTTTGTTTTTGGTGGGGAGTTTGTTTCTATGGCCTGGCAGGATGGGGCGGGTGGAGCGTTGATAAAGGGGTTGTTGTATCCGACGGTCTGGACGCTGTATTTGCTGAAGTCGCAACGGGTAAAAAAGACGTATCGTAAGGAAAGCAATATGGAGGAGCTTGCGCGGCATCTGGGTGTGAGGCGGTAATGTGTGGGCAGGCGTGTGAAACAGGGTTGGGATGAAAGGGGAAAAAGGATGAAAACGGGACGATTTGGGTTTTTGCTGCTGCTGGTATTATGGCTGGCAGGGTGTGCGACGGTACCTAGCGGTGTTTCCGGCTCGTCCGGTGTTTATGACTCAGCGGATGAACCAAAGGCGAAAGGGCTGCATATACAGGTGAATTATCCGGAAGGGTGGAAGCAAAAGGCGGGAACCAGCAAGGATATGCTGGTGCAGTTTCTGCGGAAAAAGGAGATGAATGCGGAAATGCTGATGCTTCAGGTGCATGCGGTGGGTGATGGGGAGGCAGGGCGTTTTTTTCTGGTTCCCGGTGCTGATCCGCAGGCTACGCGTTATGAGATGTGGAAGAAGACGATTGGCCAACTTCAGGATACCACGCTGCTTTCTGTTGCGGATANGGCGGCTCCGGATGGTAGTCCCGCCGTTTTGGTTGAGCTTTCGATGCTTTTTGGCCATTCCAGCAAGAAGGTTTATACCCGGATGAAGATGTTGCATGTGTATAAAAAGGAGCGCATGGTGGTGGTTTCATGCGCCGCAGGTGCTGAAATGGAACAAAAAGCAGAGGTGGACCAGCTGTTGAATGAGGGGATGGCACCGGTTTGCCGGTCTTATTTTGCCAGTCTGCGTTTTGTTGAATAATCCGGGGCTACGAAGAGGGGGAATGTGGTACAGGCGACAAAAATGAAGGGCTGGATGAAGGCAGGAGGGTTTGGTTTTCTGTTGCTGGCAGTGTTGTGGCTGACAGGTTGTGCTGGAACGGTTTATGACACGGCCGGCGATCCGAAGGCGAAGGGACTGCGTATTCAGGTGAATGTTCCAGAGGGGTGGGAAAAGGATGCGGTAACCAACCGGGATATGCTGATGCAGTTTGTCAGAAAAAATGAAACGACGATAGAAATGCTGCAGCTTCATGTGCATGATGTTGATGGCGTGGAGGCAGGCTATTTTTTCCCGGCAGGTAATGCCGAACCGCAAGAAGCGCGTCATGAGGTATGGAAGCGGATGATTGGAAAGCATGAGGGAGTGGAACTGGTTTCTGTTGCGGATACGATGCTGCCGGATGGGCGTCCTGCTGTTCTTGCTGATTCCCGGATGCGTATGAATCGTGAGCTGTTTACCGCTTATGCTCGGATGAAGATGCTGTATGTGTATGAAAATGAACACATGGTGGTGGCTACGTGTGGGAGCTGCAGTCTGGATGAGTACAGGGGGGAGGTGGATCGATTACTGGAAGACCGTATAGCACCGGTTTGCCAAGCTTATTTTGACAGTCTGCGTTTTGTGGAGTAATTCGTGATGATAAAGAGGGTGAGCGTCGCAAAAGCGGCAGGAAGGGCGGAGGTGGTGATGATGAAAAAGTGGGTGGTGACGATGCTAGCAGTGGCCGGGTTGCTGTTTTCAGGGCTAGCAGTTGCTGAGGGTACGGTTTTTGATACGGCGGGACATGAAAAGGTGTCGGGTATCCGTATTCTGGTGACATACCCGAAGGGGTTTGATGCAAACGAGCATATGGATGGGTATGTGGTGCAGGAGTTTACCCGGAAAAGCGGGGCACTGGAGGAAAATTTGACGTTGCAGCTTTTTGATGTGGACGAGGAAGATGCGATGACAGGTTTTGCGCTGCCGGGTGCGCCTTCCCTTGAGGAAAGGCTGCCGTACTGGAAAAAGCCGTTGGAATTTCTACCGACAGCAACAATTGGCGATATCCGGGATGCCCGGGTGGATGGCAGGCCTGCTGTTTTTACTGCAGTGACGATGATGCCTGATGGTATGTATTATCTGCGCATGCGAACGCTGAATATTTATGATAATGGCAAGGGGATGATACTGACCTGTAGTGTGAGTGCTCCGCCGGAAGAAAAGGCGGCGGTAGACCGGATGTATGAGGGCAGTACAGCGGCAGTGTGCCGCGCGTTTTTTGACAGTGTGAAGTTGCTACCGGAAAAGCGGTAGGGGCGTGACGGCAGCCGGATATCCGGCAGATAGGAGGAAGAGCGGATGACAAGATTGCTGAAGATATGTGTGCTGTCTGTTGCTGCGGCTTTTCTGGCATCGTGTGCCACTCCGTCCCCGGAGGTTGATGTGCTATACGATACAACGGCTGCGCCGAATGCGCAGGGGATCAGGGCGCAGGTTCGGTTTCCTGCCGGCTGGACGATGGAGGGGGGTGGGAGCCGCTCATCGATTATCCAGATTGTCCATCATGATATGGAGGGCAGTGGTGAATGCCTGATGCTGCAGGCGATTGAGCTGGGTGAGGATGCGGCGATCCTGTTTGGGGATGAGGCGGATTTTGATGCGTCTGCCAAACGGGCAAAATGGGTGTACATGTTAAACAGTATTACCAACACACAGGTGCTTAGCCTGAAATCACTTACCCATGCCGGAGAACCGGCGGTGATGGTGGATCTGGCTGTTCGGTCGGACAATGATGAGGCGTTTTATCTGGCAAGTCGGATGTTGTTTGTGAAAAGGGAGGAGAATATGCTGGTTCTGGCCTGCAGTGCGAGCGATCTGCCCGTAAATGCGGAAAAGGCGGGTTTGCGCCAGAAAGCGAATGAGGATGGCCTGTGCCGGACTTATTTTGACAGCCTGAAGTGGCTGAACTGACAGGTTTGTCCTGTATGCAGACCGCGCCTAGGTGGCGCGGTTTTTTTATGGGATGCCATACAGGTTGTCCATTGAGCCTGTACTCATATTTTGTGTAAGTGCTTATCATAGTAAGAGTAGTAGGAGATAAGCATGAAAAGAGAAGAGCTGGAATTATTGGCTAAAGAGTCAGCCAAAGGATTGAGCTCCCCGGGAAATACAGGCCACCTTTCTGGAAATGCATGACGCCAAGGCCTCACCGGCCCTGATTTCCAAAGTGACAGACGGCGTCATGGATGAAGTCATCCAATGGCAGTCCAGACCATTGGAAGCGGTTTGCCCCATCATTTATCTGGATGGCATCGTCGTCAAAGTC